>JACCDJ011585453.1_pt1 | contig 19226 bp, 18 predicted proteins | sample 7444481 | NCBI WGS metagenome assembly JACCDJ01 (sample SAMN15323435, study PRJNA562643) | freshwater metagenome | isolation source: river surface water | place: USA:Blue River Watershed | collected 2017-08-15 | reverse complement strand
TGTTCCTGGAGGACATCATCGAGGAACTCGTTGGTGAGATTGAGGACGCGACTAGGCGGTAGGCCACTTGCCGCGTTCATATTGAACTGGCCAAGTAATCTCTTCACCCAAGTCATGGGCCGCTCTGAGTCCCAGGAACGGGTCACGCAAGAACTCGCGTCCCACCATGATCACATCTACCTCACCACGCTGCAGAATCGCTTCAGCCTGGGCGGCATTGGTGATCTGACCCACCGCAGCCACATCGCTTCCGGTGGCATTGCCGACTGACTCAGCCAGGTCAACCTGGTAGCCGGGTCCGGTTGGAATCTTTACTCCGGTGACAAGGCCGCCGGAGGATATGTCAAACAGATCTGCACCTAACTCGCTAGCCCAGCTTGCAACCTGATTGGTTTGCTGCTGATCCCAGCCACCCTCCACGTAATCGGTGGCACTGAAGCGCACCATCAATGGCACATCCTCACCGATTGACTTGCGAACCTCTTCGACAATTTGCAGCAGAAACCTGGCCCGATTTTCCAGGCTGCCACCGTATTGATCATCGCGCTGATTGCTTAGTGGGCTGAGGAACTGGTGCAGGAGATAGCCGTGAGCCGCGTGAATCTCAAGCGCATCAAAGCCAGCATCAACTGCCCGCTTAGCGGCGAGCACAAAATCCGATACCAAACCGGGAATCTCATCGGTTTCCAACATTCTCGGGGCGGCATAACCGGTGAAGGCCTCGTTGGTTGCCGAATAGGTCTGCCAGCCACCCTGCTCAATTGGGACCGAACCCGAACCAGATTGCATCCGGAAAGTGCTGGCCTTGCGCCCAGCGTGAGCGAGTTGTATGGCGGTTGCTGATCCCTGTTGATGAATAAAGTTGTTCACACTCAGCCACGCCTTGGCCTGCTCACTGGACCAAATCCCAGGACACCATGGGGTGATGCGCCCTTCCGGATTCACACCAGAAGCTTCGGCCATCACCAGTCCAGCACCGCCTAGTGCTCTAGCACCGAGGTGAACCAGGTGGAAGTCTGAGACCACGCCATCTTGGTTTTCGCAGGAGTACATGCACATCGGCGATACCCACAAGCGGTTCTTTACCGTGAGGTTGCGGATCGATATTGGAGAGAAGAGTTTGCTCATTTTGGAAGTTTCTGGAGTTGGGAGTAGCTAAGAACAATGAAGATACCAAGCACCGAACCCCAACCAATTGCAACATCCAATGGCAATGAGTGGGTAAGCATTCCAATGATGGATGGACCGGCTAAACCTCCGATGTAGGTGATGCCTACAACCTTGGCCATATTCCTACCCGAGTGCGAGGCTTCGCCAATCTCTCCGGCTTCGGCAAATAGCTGTGGCACGACACCTGAGATGCCAAGGCCGAGTAAGAACCAGAAGATCAGCGAGACTTCGAAGTTTGGAGCAATGGCCTGCAGTCCAATTGCAATTGCGCTGAAGAGCGAACCCCAGCGAATTACAAAACCTCTACCACGCTGTTCCACGATTCGGTCGATGAAGATTCGACCCAGAATCATTCCGATATTGAAGGCTGCAAGGCCCCAGGCCGCGAGCGCTACCGAAACATTTTGAATGTCTTTTAGATATAGAGCGGACCAGTCCTGCGCTACACCTTCGATGATTGCACCGGAAGCTGCCATCAGTCCGGCCAGGATCACAAAGCCCAAAACCCTGCGGTTAGATTTGCTTGCTGCCTTATTGGCAACTTTGTCATCGCGAGTCGCAACCGGTTCATTCGGCAACAGCCAACTTGCCATAAAGAATCCAATGATCGACAGTATCGCCCCATAGACCGGCAAGGTTTGGCTTTGCGTGAAGCCCGCTGCGATAGTTGCAAATCCGATACCAGCACCGAGCAATCCACCCACCGACCAGAAAAGGTGGAAAAAGGTAAAGATGGCTTTCTTGTTTGCTTTCTCAACCTGCAGCGCAGCTGCATTCATTGGCACGTCAATTCCTGCCAGGCCAAAGCCAATGCCCATGATCGATAACCCGAGCATCCATGGGGAGGTTGAGAAAGCGGGGCCTAATAGCGAGAGTCCAACTACCACGCCGCCGATGCGAGTGGAGGTCTTTGCACCGATGTGGTCTATCATCCAGCCGGAGAACTGCATGGCGGCGTAACCACCAATGCCAGAGAGCATTAGCAACAGACCCAAGGTGGAGTATTCAACGCCAACGGTTTCTTGAATCCGGGATGTGTACCGCCCAGAGCGCAAGCGCTGAGCCACCAGAGAGAAAGAAGAATGAAACAGCAATTTTCGAGCGCAGTAGATTCACGCTCTTAGCCTAGAGGTCTAAAAGACCTGCAAGCCTTTGGCCAACCTCTTCGATTTCAATCAAGAAACCATCGTGGCCAAACTCACTTTGAATGACCTGGAGTTCTCCGCCATAGAGCTCTCCCGAGATGTGCTTTGCAATCAGCTCCTGTCCAGCTAGCGGGAAAAGTCGGTCCGAGTCAATTCCCAATACCAGCGTCGGGCACTTGATTCGCGCCAGTGCGGCTTCTGCTGAACCTCTATCGCGACCAATGTCATGGGAGTTCATGGCCGAAACCAGTGTGATGTAGCTGTTGGCATCAAAGCGACGAACGAACTTGTTGCCGTGGAAATCGAGGTAGCTTTCAACCGCATACTTACCGTTTTGAGTGAGCGGACTCACCTTAGATTGCCAGCTTCGCCCAAAGCGCTCATTTAGTTCTTCGGGGGAGCGGTAGTTCAAAAGTGCCATGCGCCTTGCGAGCGCCAAACCCTTGTGCGGGCCAAAGCCTGGTTTTGCTCCGTAGTAATTACCATCGGCAAAATTGTGGTCAGAACGGATTGCTTCAAGCTGCACTGTGTTCAGCGCAATCTGATCGGCGGTTGAATATGGCGGTGCGGCCAAGATTGCCAGTCGTTCAGTAATCTCAGGGTTTTCGATCACCATTTCGAGTGCGTGCATGCCGGCCATTGATCCGCCGACAATCGCAAACCATTTTTCAATCTCAAGCTGCTTTGCAAGTTCAACAAAAGCCTTGGCCTGGTCGCGGATCGTGAGTTGAGGGAAATTAGAGCCGTACTCGTTGCCACGACTATCCAATGACGACGGACCGGTAGATCCTTGACAGCCACCGAGCACATTTGGAGTGATGACAAAGAACTTGTCGGTATCGATGGGAAGCCCTGGTCCGATGATGCCATTCCACCAACCAGCGGTTGGGTGAGCATCGGATGAGTTTCCAATGGTGTGACTATCGCCGGTTAGCGCATGCAAAACCAAAATGGCATTGGTGCGATCGGGGTTTAGTTTGCCCCAACTTTCATAGGCCAAGCGAGCCTTCGACAACGTGGCACCAGATTCCAAAGCGATATCAAAACTTTGGGTGAACTTGCGGTCACCGAGAGGGTCACCTGCCAGCCAAGCTCCGGTGGCAGGAGGTCTTCCGACCAGCTGACGACGCTGCTCCTCGGAGATAAATTCCGAGGGAGCAGAGTCTTCAGAGATCTGGAAGTCCATTACTTTGCCGAGGCAAATCCCTTCTGCAGATCAGCGATGAGGTCTTCGTAGGTCTCAAGGCCGATTGATAGTCGCACTAATCCAGGGGTAACACCGGTGGTGGCAAGATCTTTCTCGCTCAACTGAGAGTGAGTGGTGGATGCTGGGTGAATTACCAAGGAGCGAACATCACCAATGTTCGCGACGTGGCTAAACAATTCCAGAGCGTCCACGAACTTGATACCAGCTTCGACTCCGCCAACGATTTCGAAGGAGACGATGGCACCGGCACCCTTAGGGGCGTACTTCTTTTGCGCCTCGTTGTATGGCGAAGATGCCAGCCCGGCGTAGTTAACGCTCTTTACCTGCGGGTGCTGCTCCAACCACTGCGCAACCTTGGCAGCGTTGGAAACGTGGCGCTCCATGCGAAGGCTCAGGGTTTCGATGCCCTGGATAAGTGAGAATGCGGTGTCAGGGGACACTGCGGCACCGATGTCGCGCAGTAGTTGAACACGAGCCTTGATGATGTAGGCGATGGCATCGCCCAGTGCCTGGGTGTAGACCACCCCGTGATAGCTAGGGTCTGGTTCGGTGAGTCCTGGGAACTTGTCGGACTTGGACCACTCGAACTTGCCACCATCAACAATGGCTCCGGCCACCACGGTGCCGTGACCGCCTAGGAACTTAGTTGCGGAATGAACCACGATGTCAGCACCGTGCTCCAACGGCTTAATCAAAAATGGGGTAGCAACTGTGTTGTCAACGATAAGTGGAACGCCATTGGCGTGTGCCACATCTGCCACCTTGCGGATGTCCAAAATCGAAACCTTTGGATTTCCGATGGTCTCGGCAAAGAACAGCTTGGTGTTTGGGCGAACCGCCGCCTGCCACTCGGCGGCATCATCCTGGTTCTCCACGAAGGTGACTTCGATTCCTAGCTTTGCCAAGGTGTACTTGAACAGGTTGTAGGTACCACCGTAGAGAGTGGAGGAGGAGACGATGTGGTCACCGGCCTGTGCAATGTTCAGAACTGCAAAGGTCTCAGCTGCCTGACCCGAGGAGAGCAGTAATGCGGCAGTGCCGCCCTCAAGAGCTGCGATGCGCTTTTCGGCAACGTCCTGAGTTGGGTTCATGATGCGGGTGTAGATGTTCCCGAACTCGGCAAGCCCAAATAGGTTGCGAGCGTGCTCGGCAGAGTTGAAGGTGTAAGCGGTGGTCTTATAGATCGGTACCGCGCGGGCATTGGTGGCTGGGTCTGCGGTCGCACCAGCGTGAATCTGAATAGTTTCAAATCCCCATGAGGTTGAATCGGTCATCGTGAAATCCTTTGGTTTTTTCTTGGTAATCAAACTATGGACAATTGCACGACGATGGGCAACCGGAGTTGTAACTAGAAGTAACTTTACCCGAGGTGATCAAAGGCCAAGCCAGCCAAAATGCTTGAGCACAGAGGCAATACCGAGTCATCAAACATTGCCTTCGCACTGTGATTGGTCGGTGCCGTCTCGTGGTTAATGTCAGGTGGGCAAGCTCCCACGAACACGAATGCGCCCGGCACCTCATGCACGATTGATGCGAAGTCCTCGCCACCGGCAATCGGCACCTGCATCGGGACATAACCCTGTTCTCCAACTAATGCCTTGGCAACTTTTTCCACTCTGGCAACCGCAGCTGGATCGTTCATTAGCACTTTGGTAGCTCTGCCAAATTCAACCGTTGAGGTCAACCCAAAGCCCTCGGCAATCGAGTGAATCAGCTTGGGTGCCAACTCATGCAGCAACTTGGTGTTCTTCTCGGAGAAAGTGCGAACTGTTGCACCGAAGCTTGCCTTGTCTGCAATCACATTTGTGGTTGCGTCATCGCCGGCACGAATCCAGCCAACGTTGAGAATCACTGGGTCGAACTGATCGAAGCGCTTGTTCAGCATGTTTTGTAGCGCGGCGATGGCCTCAATCATTGGGGTCACCGGATCTTTAGAAAGCCAAGGCATCGAGCCGTGACCTCCGGAGCCATGGAAGGTGACGTGAAGGTCACCGGCGCTCGCCATCATGGGGCCGGGCTTCGATGCAATTGCACCAAGTGGCATTGATGTGAAAACGTGAAGTCCGTAGGCGGCAATAGGTCGCGCACCGCTTAGTTCTAGGAAGCCCTCTTCGATCATGACATCGGCTCCATGGTGACCCTCTTCACCAGGCTGGAACCAAATCACCACGGTTCCATTGAGCTTGTCCTTGTGAGTTGCCAATAGGTGTGCTGCACCAATTCCGGCGGCCATGTGTAGATCGTGACCGCAGGCGTGCATGTAGCCATTGGTGGATGCAAAATCGAGACCAGTTTCTTCTTTGACTGAAAGCGCATCCATGTCTGCACGCAGCAAGATCGTTGGGCCGGGATTCGCTCCTCGAATTACCAATCCAATTGAGTTGAGGTTCTTACCTAGGTGAATTTCGCCGAGTCCATGAATCGACTGCAGGATGCGCTCCTGAGTCTTCGGCAAATTTAGACCAAACTCTGGAATTTGATGCAGATCGCGCCGGATACCGCTCAGGGTCTCTTGGTACTTACTGGCTTCCTGAAGTAACTCGGCAGGACTTGGCATCATTGCTCCTTTTTATTCGCCATACCATCATGGCACTTTTACTATGGAGGAATGTTCGCAAAGCAACTTCATCCAATCTGGCGAGAACTTCTCGCTGACCAACTTGGGTTGCTTTCAGAAATTGAACAGCGAGTCTTGGCGGATACCAGTTCGATTCCCGCCACCGAAAACATCCTGCGGGCATTTCAACTGCCCCCGCAGGACTATCGAGTTTTGATAGTCGGTCAGGATCCCTATCCGAACCCTGAGCACGCAATCGGACTGAGTTTTGCGGTGCCCGAGGGCACTAAGCCCTTGCCTCCAACGCTCAGCAATATCTTCAAGGAGCTAAGAAGTGACCTTGGTGAGCAGGTGGTCAAAACCGGTGACATCACGCCCTGGTCCAAGCGCGGTGTAATGCTGCTAAATCGCCACCTCACCACCCAGGCGAATAACAGCGCGGGGCATCTCGATTTAGGTTGGGCTGAGTTCACTACCGCTGCAGTGAAAGGCCTGCAGCAAGTGTTGGGCGCAAAGCTGGTTGCGATTTTGTGGGGTCAGCGCGCAATCGAGCTGGCCCCGATTCTGAATCAAGCCACCATTATTTCTTCGCCTCACCCGTCGCCACTTTCGAGCTACCGAGGCTTTTTTGGTTCCCGCCCGTTTTCACGCTGTAACAAAGCGCTTCTAGAGTTGGGACTCAGCCCAATCGATTGGAGTGCTTAGGTGGTGGATTCCGAAACCCGCTGGCGCATGGTGCGCAAACTCAAGCAGCGCGGGGCCGAACCAGAGCGTCCAGTGTCGATCCGCAATGCCAGGTCGGAGGACTTGCCGGCCATCAAAGACCTCTACAACTATTTCATTCGCAATACCGTGGTCACCTTCGACGACAAGCCGCTGGATCTGAACTACTGGCAGCAAAAACATGAAATGTTGACCAAATTCGAATTACCTTTTTTGGTCCTGGTGCGCGGTGATATCGAGGTGATTGGATTTGCCTTTGTCGCCCCCTGGCGGCAGCGCAGCGGTTACCTCAAGATCGTGGAAAACTCGATTTACCTCTCAGCTCCGGCAACCGGCAAACGTTTCGGCACGCTACTGCTAACCGAGCTGATTACCCGCTGTCGGGCAATCGGCATCAAAGAGATAATTGCGGTAATTGCCGACCGCGGGGCGGACGCATCGATCAGGCTTCACACCAAACTTGGTTTTCAGGAGCAAGGTCACCTCGCCAAGGTAGGAACCCGATTTGGGAAGCCAATCGGTAGCTACTTGTTGTCCTTGAGCCTAAATCGTTAGCGAATCTGAGCGACCCGCACGTCCTTCACCTGTTCGTTGAGCTGGTTCAGCGCGGCCTTGGGCAATTTGGAATCGGTGATTACAACATCGGCTTGCTCGAAACTTGCAAAGGAAGAGAAGCCTCTAACCCCCCACTTGGTGTGGTCGGCGAGCACGACAGCTTTTTGGCTGCGACGCAACACTTCTCGGTTGGTTTCGGATTCCACCAGGTTCGGGGATGAAAATCCAAACTCGCTATCCATGCCACGAGTTCCCATGAAGACCAGATCAAGGTTGAACCGAGAGAACACCTCTGCGGTGATATTCCCAACCAGCGAGTCGGTAGGAGTTCGAACACCACCGGTTAGCACCACGGTCTGATCTGCTCTTGGATTTTGAGCGAATAGGTCGGACACCGGAACCGAATTGGTGACGATAGTGATGCTTGGAGAATCTTTTAGCAGTTTTGCCAGTGCGTAGACGCTGCTACCGCCCATGAGTGCAATTGCCATACCAGGGCGCACTAGTTCGAAGGCCAGCTTTGCAATGGCATCCTTCGCGGCCTGCTCTTTTTGACTGGTTGAATCAAATGTTGGTTCGAGGGTCGAACTCAGCGAGTTTGAAGTTACGCCTCCGTGAACCTTGTCCACCATGCCCTGTGCCGCCAGCGCTTCGACATCGCGTCGGATGGTTACCTCGGAAACCTGAAGCTTCTCGGCCAGGTCGGCAATGCGAATAGCACCCGCAATCGCAACCTCTTCGAGGATGCGAGCCTTGCGCTGAGCAGCTAACACTTTTTGCCTTTCATTTAGCGAATCAGATTACTCAAGTTTTGCGAATATGAACGAATATTTACTAACGCTCTGATTACTTTTGTCGTTTTCGCTTCGATTTCGTTCGAATCGCCAATAGTGTTGATAAAAATCATGCTGGGGATGCGTCAAGATTATCTTGATAATCCATTCGATTTAGGGATGCAATTTTGGCCAAAACAGATTTCGTGCACCTCACTCAGGATGGGGTTTCGTTGCTGATTGACCTGTCTCAAGGAACTGCCGAAATCGTGCATTGGGGTCAAGCACTCGGCCAAGTTTCAAGCATTGCAAGTTTCACCAAGGCGGCCATGGAACCGGTGGCTCACGCCGAACTTGATGACCCGATGTATCAGTCGATTTGGCGAGAAAACTCGCGCGGAAACATCGGACTTCCCGCACTACTGGGTCACACAGCCGGTAAGCGGTTCTCACAAAAATTTGAAATTGTTTCGGTGGAGCAGTCGCCGATCAGTGCAACCATTACTGGCCGAGACAATCATGCCCAACTTGAAATCACTAATCGTTACCGCTTTTTAGGTTCCGGTGTGCTTGGGATCACTCAGAGCATTCGCAATCTGTCCAGCGAACCTTTCACGCTCAACGAACTCAATGTCGTTATGCCACTGCCAGATCAGGCAGCGGAGTCGATGGATTTCACCGGCCGCTGGGTGAACGAACGCCAATTACAACGCCGAGCGATCCAACCCGGTCAGTTTGTTCGTGAAGAGCGTGAGGGTAGAAGCTCCCACGATTACACCATCATGCAATACGCCATGACCCGCGGTGCGGGGTATCAAGCCGGCGAGGTGTGGGGTCTGGGAATCATGTTCTCCGGGAACTCGAAGCACATCATTGAGCGACAGCAATCTGGTCGCACTTTTATCGCAGCCGGTGAACTATTGCTGCCAGGAGAAGTAATCCTGGAAGCCAATCAAGTGTTTGAAGCTCCTGAGGTTGCGGCGGTCTACTCCTCCAGCGGCATCGATGGCACCACTAATCGGATTTACTCCTGGTTGCGTTCGAGACCAAACCACCCGACCAATGTGCGACCAAGACCGCTAACCCTGAATGTTTGGGAAGCGGTTTACTTCGACCACAATCTCGAGAAGCTATCTCAGTTGGCGGAAGTCGCGCAAAGCATCGGGGTCGAAAGATTTGTGCTGGATGATGGCTGGTTTGGCGCTAGGCGCGATGACCTAAAGGGCCTCGGCGATTGGGTTGTTTCGAAGGATGTTTGGCCAAATGGCTTGGGTCCACTGATTGACAAGGTGAAAGCCTGCGGCATGGAATTCGGACTTTGGTTCGAAGGCGAGATGCTGAATGCCGATTCTGATGTCTATCGGGCTCACCCGGAGTGGATTCTCAAGGTTGGTGACCGGGTGCCTCCGGAGGGCAGGCACCAGCACGTTTTGGATATCACCAATCCTGCTGCGTACCAGCACCTATTTGATCAAGTCGACCAGGTGTTGAGCGAGAACGACATCGCTTACATCAAATGGGATCACAATAAGTTCATTCTGGAACCTGCTAGCGGTGAATTTCCAGCTGTCCATAAGCAGACCGAAGCGATTTACCGATTTTTTGATGAACTAAAACAGCGTCACCCAGGCCTAGAGATCGAGTCTTGTGCATCCGGTGGCGGTCGAATTGATCTTGGAATGGCGCAGCACGCTGATCGATTCTGGACTTCAGATTGCAACGATGCCGCTGATCGCCAGCGGATTCAGCGCTACACCCAGTTCGCCATCCCACCGGAGCTGCTTGGTTCGCATATTGGTCCGACCAAGTCACACACCACTTTGCGGGTTCACGAACTTTCCTTCCGCGCCGTAACTGCGCTCTTTGGTCATGCTGGACTCGAGTGGGATATCACCCAGTGCACCGAGGCAGAACTTGCACAGCTGAAAACTTGGGGTGCTTACTACAAGGCGAATCGCGACCTGCTGCACTCCGGAAAGATGGTGCGAGTCGATCGAGCTGACGATTCAAGTTTTGTTCACGGAGTGGTTTCTCAAGACCAGCGCAAGGCCATCTTTGCCTACGCAACATTGGGCACCCAGGGTGGGTCTAGACCTGCTGGTATTCGCTTCGCCGGCTTGAAAGAGCAGGCCAGCTACCGAGTTAAAGCGGTGTTCCCAGCCGGTGAGCCAAGGTTCTTGCAACGCGCTTCGGTGCAGTGGCTAGACGGTGTCGAACTTAGCGGCAGCGCACTTATGCACATGGGACTTCGAGCCCCAATTTTGTTCCCTGACAATGCCTTCCTAATTGAAATCGAGGAAATCTAAATGCTGAATCTCCAAAAACTCCACTTCGGTGGCGACTACAACCCGGAGCAGTGGGATAAGTCGGTCTGGAAAGAAGATATCGAGCTGATGCAAAAGGCCGGGGTGAATCTGGTTTCACTCGGCATTTTTTCTTGGGCCAAGCTCGAGCCAAGTGAGGGAAAGTATGACTTTGGCTGGCTAGATGAGGTGATTGACCTACTGCACAAGGGTGGAATCAGCATCGACATGGCAACTGCCACCGCATCACCACCAGCCTGGTTGACCCTGGCATATCCGGATGTGTTGCCGGTGAACTTTGATGGCGTTCGCCTGGCGCACGGTGGTCGTCAGCAGTATTGCGCAGCCAGCCCGGTCTATCGTAAAAAGGCAGCAGCCTTGGTGGAACAGATCGCGAAGCGATATGCCAAGCACCCAGCGGTTGTGATGTGGCACGTGAACAACGAGTACGGTTGCCACGCCCCATACTGCTACTGCGAAAATTCCCGCTCGGCTTTCGTGAATTGGCTAAAGAAGAAGTACGACAGCATCGAGGATCTGAACCACGCGTGGGGCACCGACTTCTGGTCACAGCGTTACTACAAGTGGAAAGAGATTGTGGTTCCCAAGCGCACCCCGGATGGCACTCACCCAAATCCAGGTCAGCAGCTTGACTTCAAACGCTTCTCATCGGATGTGACCCTCGAGCTATTCAAGATGGAACGAGACATCATCAAGAAGTACGACAAGGTCAATCCGGTAACGACGAACTTTATGTCGATGAAATTTACCTATGCCATGGATTACTTTGCTTGGTCCAAGGAGGTCGACTTTGTTTCAACTGACCACTACCTAGCTCAGCATGATCCGCTAAACCACATCGATCTTGCACAGCAGGCCGATCTGACTCGCGGATTCGCGAACGGTAAGCAGTGGCTCTTGATGGAACACAGTTCCTCTGCAGTGAACTGGCAGCCTCGCAACTACGCCAAGACACCTGGCCAGGAAAAGCGCAATTCGATGAGCTTTGTGGCGCGGGGATCACAGGGTGTCATGTACTTCCAGTGGCGTCAGAGTCAGGCGGGCTCGGAGCGATTCCACTCCGCTATGGTCCCGCACGCAGGGGAGGACACCCGAGTCTTCCGTGAGGTGAGCGAACTTGGAGCACTGCTAAAGTCCCACCCGGAAATCTCGGCGCACCCAACCAACCGCGCCAAGGTAGCGATGGTTTATGACTACGAGCAGTTCTGGGTCATGATGCAGGCGAACATGCCTACCGAAGACATGAGCTATCCGGACACGGTTGCCAAGTGGTACCGATCGATGTGGGAACTAGGCATTCAGGTTGACTTCGTGCCTGCCTATGCAGACCTTGCCACTTTGAAGCAGTACGAGCTGGTTCTGATGCCAATGGTTCACATGCTGACCGATAAAGAGGAAAAGACCTTCACCGACTACGCCACCTCCGGCGGAAACTTGGTCGTGGGTTACTACTCCAACATTTCAAGTCGCACTGGTCGCGTGAAGCTCGGTGGCTATGGCGGAAACTTGGTGAAGAACGTTATCGGTGTATACGTTGAGGAGTTCTACCCACTGCGTCCAGAGACCTCGATCAAGCTATCAAACGGACTAGAGGCAACGCTTTGGTCTGAGCTATCTAAGTTGAATGGTGCCGAGATGGTTGCCGCTTTCCAGGGCAGCGATGTTGACGGTTCGGTGGCAATCGCAAAGCGAGCCCTTGGGTCCTCTACCGCTTGGTATCAAGGTACCGAGCTCACCAACGATTCGCAGAAGCACTTCTTTGCGGATGTGGCATCTCAGCTGGGCATCCACTCCGAAGGCGGAAATGGCCTTGAGGTGCTGCACCGTGGTCCATATCGTTTCGAGATTGACCACAACAGCAACTCGGTGCGGATCACACAAAACTAAGACAAAAGAAAACCCCCGAGATATCTCTCGGGGGTTTTCTTTGTGCGGGTGAAGGGACTTGAACCCCCACGCCTCTCGGCGCCAGAACCTAAATCTGGTGCGTCTGCCAATTTCGCCACACCCGCATGGAACTGAGATAGCTTAGCGGATTTTTCGTGCTGTGGAAAACCTCAAGCAGGAAATCTTGGGGCTTGGAACACTTCCAGCATGTCTACACTGGGCCAATTGATTAGGCGAGCTCGAGAGCTTGCCATAACTCAAGACGCCGACCTGGATCAGGCACTCTCCAGTGCCATGGACGAAATTGCAGAGCGTTCGGTGGGGGTTATCCCGGAATCGGAATTGCAAGAAAAGGCAAGGCAGGAGCTCGCCGGTTTCGGAGTGCTGCAGCCGTTTCTAGATAATCCGGAAATAGAAGAAATCTGGATCAATCGCCCAAATCAGTTGCACTACTACTCAGACCGACATCATGTTGTTGATCTTGAACTCACTTCTGGGCAAATCAGAAATCTAACCCTTCGCATGCTGGCCTTCTCGGGAAGGAAGGTGGATCGCCTCACCCCATATGTCGATGCCAACATGCCGGATGGTTCAAGACTGCACGTGGTGATTCCGGACCTCACCAGGGAATCCTGGGCCATCAATATACGTAAGTTTCGCGCGGGCCGAATCACGCTCTCACAGCTCGAAGCGCTAGGAACCATATCGACAACTCAGCATAAAGAGTTGGAGCAGGCGATGGTCAATCAGCAAAGCATTTTGATTGCCGGGGCAACGCAAGCGGGCAAAACCACTCTCATGGCCGCTCTACTAGCCGAGCTTGGCGAGGCTGAGAGGTTGATTTCTTGTGAGGACACCTTTGAGTTGGCAATCCAGCACGATGACTGGGTTGCTCTCCAGGTTCGTCCTGCTTCTGCTGAGGGGTCCAGGGAAATTGGCCTACGTGAGTTGGTAAAGCAGTCGCTCAGAATGCGACCCAGTCGACTGGTGATTGGCGAAGTGAGGGGAGCGGAGGCTCTCGACATGCTGGTGGCGCTGAACTCTGGCATTCCAGGACTCTGCACCTTGCACGCTGATTCGGCTAAAGCCGCACTTCAAAAGCTGTTGACACTGCCGCTTCTGGCTGGCGAAAACATCACAGACAAGTTCTTGCGCCCTACCGTTTTGGGGGCTTTTGACCTGGTGGTGTTTTGCAAACGGCTTTCCAGCGGTCAACGCATCGTTTCTGAAATTCTGAAGGTGAGCGATGAAGTTTTATAGCCAGCTGCTGTCTCGAGCCGGGATCCTGGAGCGAAGTCGAGAGATTTCAATTTCGATTGTTTTCTCGTCGCTGGCAATCGCCCTTTTGACCTACACGCTTACTGGAGTTGCCGGGTTGGCGCTTTGCCTTGCGCTGCTGATGCTCGCGGTAGCTATGGAGACCATCAGGTTGCGCGGTGAGGCAAGGCAGCGAGACTTTGATGTTGCTTGGCCTCAGGTATTCGACAGTTTTCAATCAGCCGCGGTCAGTGGAGTGTCACTGCGTGAGCAGCTTGAACATATGGCGAATCAAGGGCCAATCGCCCTTCGAAACGAATTCGGTGGATTGCTGGAGCTTTATGACTCCGGTTTCGAGGTAGATCAACTGATGCCACAACTTCGAAAGCGCTTTGCCAATCGTCACGCCGACCTGCTCGCAATGCTGATCGAACTCGATAGCGAACTTGGTGGACATGGAATGTCAATCACCTACCAACGGGCAGCGGTGCAGGTGCGACGGGAACAGGGGGAGCTCGCCCAACTTCAAGCCAAACAGGGTTGGGTATCAGCCAGTGCAAAGTTAGCTCTATTGGCCCCCTGGTTGGTAGCACTCGTGCTGATTCAGTTGGCTCAAAACAAGGCAGCGTTTGCCACTGAACTCGGCGCTGTGATTTTGATTGTCGGGCTTGCGCTGAGTCTTTTGGCTTATGCCTTGGTGAATCGATTGGGTCGATTGCCACTTCCAGAGCGGGTGCTACATGGCATTGAGTAATCGACTTGTGGCCTCCCATCAGATACCGAAAGCTGCGACCTCTCGCTTCGACCTAGCGCAGCAGTTAAGAAAGTTCCAGGTGAAGTTCTATAAACGGCGCTTTAGCGCCGAACGGATGCAGTTGGCAGATGTGAGTCGCGCACTGGCATTGCTTTTGGAAAATGGTTTGCCGGTCACGGTCGCGCTGCGTTGGCTAACGCCACGACTGAGTGGTGAGTGGCATGCCCAGTTCAACTTTTTGGTGCGGAATCTGGATTTAGGTGCCGACTTGGTGGAAGAGCTAACACGACTTGACGCTCGAATGCCAATTGTTGAACTGACTGAACTAACTCAAAAGTTGCGGGTCTCAATTGAGCGCGGAACGCCAATATCGCATCAGGTTGCCGCGCTCGCTGATTCCATTCAGCAGCAGGTAATTCGCGACCTGATTCGCAAGGCGGGTCAAAACGAAACCAAAATGCTGATCCCAACCATCTTTCTTATCCTGCCGGTCACGATTTTGTTTGCAATTTTTCCGTCACTTTTGGTTTTGCAATCCAACTACTAAACGAAAGGAAAGAGATGAATAAGTTACTCAAATCAGATCGCGGCGATGTGCCGGGCTGGGTCTTGATCACACTGATGACCGCAGGGTTAGTCGTGGTGATTTGGGCGTTCGCCGCGCCAGCGCTACAAAGTGTTTTTGATGATGCCATGCAGCGGGTGGTTTCGTTTTGAATGACCGAGGAAGCGCAGTGGTATCGGCACTTGCTGGCATCACGCTGCTGACTGCTACCGCCATCACAACTTTGGCACTCGGGCTCTCGGCGGTGAATGTTTTGGTGATTCGAGATGCAGCAATCGATTCTGCGCAACAGGCAGCCCTGGCGAAATCGTCCTCAAAAAGCGACTACCTTCTCAAGCTCGTTAGAAAGCGCGTGCCTTCGATGGTTTCGGTGCAAGTGACTGAGTTGGCCAATGGTCCATCAACTGGCTATCGAGTCGAGGGTGAATTGCCTGGCTTTGGATTTCTCTCCAACCTCACCCGAGTTAGCGTGCAGGTGACTGCGACCAGTGAAGCGCTCAGCTGATATAGGTTCCAGTCCACTCGAGTTAGTGCTCTTCACAGCGCTGTTGCTAATGCCGCTTGGATTTGGAGTAACTCTTTACCATCAGCTCTCAAACGAGTTAGCTGCCGAGTCGATAGCCCGCCACGCATTGCGGCTGGCCATGCTGCAAAACCCGCAGCGACCAAGCGAGTCTTTGCCTTATGCAGTGGAGTTGTTTTCGCGTGATTGGAAAGTTCCCGATCTCGATTATCGATACTGGTGCACCACTAGCTGTTCACTTGTGACTCTGGAAATCCAAATCGATACCGCAAAGGCCATTCAAACCATGGGCCTGCCTCGCTCATGAGGGATCGAGGCAGTCTGGCGATATTGGTTAGCGGCTATCTCGCGTTGATCTTGAGCTTATTCATTGGGGGAACTGCGGTTGCCCTTGGCCTTATTGCGCAAAACCGCATTCAGGGAGTAGCCGACTCTGCACTGTTATATGCGCACGATCGAGCGGTGACAAAAGGGGTGCCCGATCTAAAAAAGCTTGAGGAAGCAGTGTTGAACTTTCTAGATAAGGCCCCAAGCGCTCAGCAATTAGAGCTAGTGAGCATCCATACCGATGTGGTCGGTGTTAGGTCAACTCTGGTGTTGTGCGCGAGACATCAAGACCCAATGAGCGAATTCTTTACCGGCACGATCTGCAAGCAGGCTAAGGCCGAGAGTTTCTTAGTTGAGTGACTGGTGATCGGGAGCGTGCACTGGAAGGAATTTCCAGAACAGGTATGCACCGTAGAAGTTCATCAGTCCAGTGATCGCCAAAGCAGCCGGCAGGGCAATTAGGGCAGTTAGCGAGGTAATCATCAGTGGCGCAAGCACCACACCGCCAGAGGTCATAATTCGGAAGGCGGCGAGAAACTCACTGCGCGCTCCATCGGGGGCGAGGTCGGCACCAAGCACCATGTTGATGCCGGCGCTCGCAGCATTGGCAAGTGCGGTGATTGCGGCTAGGGCCCAGAAGGTTGCCAGGTCAGTCACCATAAATGCAAATAGGTATGAAACACCTAGGGCAATCAACGTCGGCACTGAAGACCAGAACTTACCCCAGCGGTGCATGATCAAACCGGAGACATAAAAGAGTGCGAAATCAATAAAGCCGGTAACACCAAAGATCAAGGACGCAGTGGCGGCATCGATCTGCAGTTGAATTGCCAATAGTGGCAGGCCAATCATTCGAATGGTGCGCCCCGCCGAGATGATTGCTGACGCCATGCCCAACGTCAGCAGTTTCGATTTTTCCCGCTTCGCCACTTGCCACACATTTCCGTGTTGGCCAGACGGTGCTGACTTTAGTTTGCCAATCGGCACCATCGTCACAGAAAAAAGGGCTGCAACGCAGAGGGCTGAGGCCACTAGATAAACCGCAGAGGTGCCGAATTGCCCAACTGCCACGCCGCCAAGAATTGGGCCTAGGGCGGCACCACCTCGGAACGATCCACCAAGTAGCGACATGGACTTAGCCCTGTGCGCCTGAGGCACCTGAGCGGCCAGCAACGAATGCCTCGATAGCCCAAACAGCGAGAACATCGAACCAAAGCCCATCGCCATCAAAATCAGTGCCGAGTACCCGAGGTCGAAAAAGCCAACCAGACCGATAACTGCAGCCATCAGGGTGGCCACGATCATCGAAGTTCGTTCACCCAGTCGGTTCACGATCATCGAGGCGGGAAGTTCAAACAGCAAAGTGCCCAACATTGCAGCAGCGGTAACTGCACCGGCTGCTGCAAGTCCAACCCCATACTCCGTTGCGGTCACCGGAAGGATTGGTAGTAGCGCTCCCAGAGCTGCCTCAAAAAGCAGTGAGGGTAGGTAGACCGGAAATGCCAGTGAGCGCTTTTTGAAGTTATCAGTCATTGCTAACTCGGTTCCGACTGCCAAAGAAGGCGGCTCCGACAATCAATATCCCGGACACCGCTAACAGCCATGTGAGTTCTCGACCGGTGATCAACAGCAGCAGGGTCGTAGACAGCAGTGGGGTCAAGAAAGACAGTAGGCCGATTCGCTGCGGGTCACCGTTTTTTAGCGCGTAGTCCCAGAGATAAAAGGCACCACCCAACGGACCCAGCCCCAAAACCAGCAGTAACAGCAACTGCGAACCGTTCGGGCTGACCACTGGTTCGACAAGCAAGTGAACGCCGAGTGCGAGAAGGCCAGAAACAAAAGCGAAGAGACCAACTGCAGCGGTGTCAAAACTTGCCACCCGCTTGGTCAGCAGTGAGTAGGTCGCCCAAATCACGGCCGCAAGGAATGCGAATAGGTATCCCAGCAAGCTACCCTGTGAGATCACGCCCCCGGAAGTGATGGCTAGTGCAGCACCTAAAAAGCCAACTAGGGGCGCGATGATGTGCTTGGCAACAAGCGATGTTCCGGGAAGGAATATTGGCGCTAGTACCACTATCAATAGCGGCCAGAGGTAATTCACTAAGTTTGCCTGCACCGCAGGTGCTAACTGCAGTGCCGAAAACAGTGCTGCGTGATAGCCGAATAAGCCGAAAACACCAATCGAAAGCGTCTTACCGGGAACCTTCAACCGATCTAGCTTTCCTCGGCTCACAAAAAGCGAGAGCAGCGAGCCAATAATGAGGCCAACACCGGTCACAAAAAACGGTGGTAAATCTCCCAAAATTGATCCCAGCGGAGCCAGGGTCGACCACAGTCCAATTGCTCCAAAAGCAGCTTGATCTGAGCGGGAAATCACACCTTTGAGTCTAGTGCGGAGACCTCAGTAAACACTTGGCAGAAATCGCTTACAAGAAGTGGGTAAATAACCGGACAACAAATCGTGACTAAAAATTACATTTTCGGTTTTCAAACATTCAACTTTCGGTGTAACCTCGAACAAGTTTCCTTCATTAGACCTCCTAATGACGGGGGACGGTACCTAACTCAAAGGAGAGAAACATGAAGTTCTCGCGCATTATCCGCGCGGTAGCTATCGCCGCTGTTGGTGTTCTAGGCACCTCCGGTTTGGTTGTAGCTCCTGCAGGTGCGGCAGACCGCACCTTGGTGAGAATTGCGGAAAGCAACGTCCGCACCTCGCTTAACTCGTCGCACAGCGACCACAACCTAGTTGAAAACGGCACCGTTGCCTACCTAACCGGAGACGGCTTCAACTACTACAACGACAAGTCACAGTTGGTGAAGAAGACTGGTTTCGGTACCTACCGAATCGTCAAGCAGAACCCACTAACCATCGAGACCAAGCTTGCTAAGGGTCTTGTATGGTCTGACGGCGCTCCAATCGACGCCTACGACTTGCTACTACCTTGGGTAACCGCATCCGGTTACTTCGACAACGAGGCTCAGGGTGTTTACTGGGACGACGTGTCCAAGGAATCTGGTATGGAGAAGATCAAGAAATTCCCAACCATTTCTGAGGACAGCCTTACCGTTACCTGGACCTTCGACGAGTTCGACTCTGCTTGGGAGCTATTCTTCGGAATCGGCAAGCCAGTTCACGCTCTAACTCAGTTGGCATACCCAACTCTGAGCGATGGCCAGGCTAAGGCTAAGTTCGTAACCGCAGTGAAGAAGAAGGACTGGACCACTCTGAAGGCTCTTGCCAACCAGTGGAACACCGCTTACAACTTCGTTGACACTAAGCCAATCGACTCAACCACCAACCCAAACCTTTTGGTTGTTGCCGGTGCTTACACCATCAAGAGCTCGGTTCCTGGCAAGTCCATGACCTTGGTAGCTAACCCGCTATACAAGACTGGTCCAAAGCCAACCATCAAGACCATCCAGCTAGTAACCATTCCAGACTCGACCGCTATGGGT
>JACCDJ011484356.1_pt1 | contig 19245 bp, 17 predicted proteins | sample 7444481 | NCBI WGS metagenome assembly JACCDJ01 (sample SAMN15323435, study PRJNA562643) | freshwater metagenome | isolation source: river surface water | place: USA:Blue River Watershed | collected 2017-08-15 | reverse complement strand
TTCGCCTCGATGAAACGCCGGCCGCCGCCGAGACCCCTGCCTCGGGTGCATCGGGTCCTGGCGCAGGCGATGCTGCACCGGCTGAGGCGCCCGATCCGGCGGATTACTTCAAGAAGAAGTAACGGCCGAACCGATTCAGGCGGGAGGCAGCTGATCGAGGAAGCGCTCGAACACGTCTGCGGTCTCGCGTAGCGCGTCGGGCGTGCCCCAGCCTGCCGTCGTGGCCGATTGCGTGGGCTGCACCAGGGCGCAGACCGCCTCCAGGTAGGTGTGCAGCATGTCGCCACGGGCGCAGGTGACCAGTGTCGGCACTTTCAGCAAGGGCAGGCGGGCCGCCTTCGGATAGCGCAGCGCCGCCCGGTACGAAAGATGGAAGGTGCGGGCCGCCTTGAACACCTCGACGGCTTTGTCGTGCAAGTCGCCCGCCGCGGGCAGACCGATGGGACGGCGGTGCGCGCTGTCTTGTCGGTACCAGGGCCAGAACAGGTAGGCATCGCGCACGAAATTCCACAAGACATGAAACTGGCTGCCTTGCGTGTCGATCGGCACCTGCGGCAGGTAATGCGCGAGCAAGTCGGCCTGTTCCTGGGCGCTGTAAAGACCGATGCCGTCGATGGTCACGCTGCGCACGCGATCTGCGTTTTCAATGCCGATTTCGCAGGCGATGTTGGCGCCGGTGTGCGCGCCCCAGGCGTCGAACCGGTCAATGCCCAGGGCCGTGAGCGCGCGCAGATGCGCCTGGGCGAAGTAAGCCAGGTCCGGATCGTCCGGGGCGGGCGCACAGGAGTCGCCGTTGCCCAGGGTGTCCAGCGCGATCACGCGACGGCGCGCCGCCAGCACCTGCATCAGCGGCTCCAGGGTTCGAGACGACCCGGGTGAGGCGTGGAACATCACCAGGGGCAACTGGCCGGGCCGACCCTGCCCTGCCTGGCGATAGTGCACCTGGCCTTCGTCGATGTCCGCAAAGCCGCGCGCGATACGGACCGTGTCCGTGCTCACAGCCCCATCTCCCGCGCGATCAGATTGCGCTGGATCTCGCTCGTGCCCTCGCCGAAGGTGAACAGGCCCGCATCGCGCCACATGCGCTGCATATCGCTTTCCATGGCGTAGCCGTGACTGGCCATGATCTGCAGGCCCTCGCGGGTGACGAACTGAAAGGCCTCGCTGGCCACCAGTTTGGCCTGCGCCCCCTCGAGCCGGCAGGGGCGGCCGGTGGCGATCAGCCAGGCCAGGTGGTAGAGGCACAGACGTGCCTGGTTGACGCGCACCTGCATGTCGGCCAGTTTGTGTTGGATCGCCTGGAAGTTGCCGATCGGTCGGCCAAATTGCGTGCGTTCGCGGGCGTGGTCGCGGGCCAGTTCCACCGCGCGCTGGGCCTGGCCGATCGAGTTGGCGGCCTGGCCGGCACGGCTGTAGTGCAGGGTGGACAGCACGTGGCGAAACCCCATGCCCTCTTGCCCGAATAGTGCGTCCTGCGGCACACGCACATCGTCGAAGCCGATGTCCCACGAGGGCATGCAGTTGTGCCCCAGCTTTTCCAGCCGGGTCATGGTGATGCCGGGCGTGTGACGTGGCACCAGGAACAGCGAGATACCGTCGCCGCCCACGCTGTCCGGCGTGGTGCGGCAGGCCACGACCAGGTAGTCCGCGGCGTCGGCATTGCTAATCCAGACTTTGCGGCCTTGCAGGCGCCATCCTTCGGGGCAGGGGCGTGCATGCGTGGTGAGGGCCGCTGCGTCGCTGCCCGCAGCCGATTCGGTGAGCGCCAGGGCAAAGCGCGCCTGGCCCTGAATCAGGCGTGGCAGCAGCGTCTCTTGCTGCGACGCGCTGGCATAGGTCAGGAGCGACATCCCACCAAAACTCACGGTGGTGGCAAACAGGGTGGAGGCGATGCCCGCGTGATAGGCCAGGCGCTCGTTGACCAGGGCCACGGTGCGCCAATCCTTTTCCATGCCGCCGTAGCGCGCAGGAAAGGGCAGACCCAGCAGACCCAGTTCTCCCATGCGGGGCAGCAGGTGCCACGGCGTCTCGTGCGCGCGGTCGGCGTCTCGGTAGGCTTGCGGCGGAAACTCGCGCGCCATCATGCGGTCGATGGCGTCCAGCAGCATCGCGTCGTCGTCGGGGATCTCGAAATCGATCATGTCTATCCGGTCAAAGGGCCGTGAGCTGGCTGGCCAATTGCGCCTTGATCACCTTGCCCACCGAGGTGCGCGGAAATTCCTGCAGGATGAAGACCTCGCGCGGCACCTTGTAAGAGGCCAGCGCGTGGCGGCACCAGTCCAGCAGTTCGTTTGACGGCGTCGGCGCCTTGAGGGTGACGAAGGCCGCGATTTCCTCATTGAATTCGCGCGAGGGCCAGCCCACCACGGCCGCCTCTGAGACCGCCGGGTGCGCCATCAGAGTGGCCTCGATTTCCTGCGGGTAGATGTTCACGCCGCCGCGGATGATCATGTCCTTGGCGCGCCCCTTGAGGAACAGGTAGCCGTCTTCGTTCATCGCGCCCAGATCGCCCGGGTAGAACCAGCCGTCTTGAAAGGCCTGCGCGCTGGCTTCGGGGTCGGCATAAAAGCCCTGGGCCACGGCGGGGCCCCGGTAGCGGATGCGGCCCACGCTGTTGCGTGGCAGCAGCTGGTCTTGCGCATCGACGATCTGCACGTCCACGCTGAGCGCTGGCCGGCCCACGGAGTCGGGGAACAGCAGCTGGTCCTGCGGCGAGAGAGTCGAGACGCCGCCGCCTTCGGTCGAACTGTAGTACTCGAGGAAATTGGGGCAGATGTGTGTGCGGATCTGGTGTCGTTCGTCGGCGGTCAGCGCGGAGCCCGAGGAGATCAGCGTCTTGAGCGCGCGCAGCGGCGCCAGCGTGACGGGGTCTTCTTCCAGCAACCGGCGCAGTAGCGTGGGCACCAGAAACAGCACGCTCGATTCGGTGCGGGCCACTTCGGCGGCCAGCTGCGCGGGCGTGTAGGGCGGCGGGCACAACACCACGGTGGAGCCGGCATACAGCGAGGACATCGAGAACGCGCGCCCGCCCCCGAAGTACAGGGGCGTGGCATTGAGGTAACGCTCGCGGCTGCCCAGGCCCAGCTCGGCCCAGTGCATGTAGAAGCGATACACCAGTTGTTCGTGACTGAGCATCGGCCCCTTGGGGCGGCCAGTGGTGCCCGAAGACAACGACATCAGCAGCCCCCGATCGCCATCTGGAAACTGCGCGGGCAGCTGTGCGCCCGCCACCGCTTGGTGCCACGCATCATCGGCGGGGATGCAAGTGGCACCTTCGAAGGCATCGCCCGGTTCCACCAGAACGAAGACGGGCTTGAAGTGTTGGGTGACGCGTTGTTTCTCGAGCGTCTTCCAGCGGCAGTCCAGCGGCAGGATCACACCGCCCGCCCGTGCCACCGCATACAGCAGCAGCAGGTATTCGACGCTATCGGGCAAAGCGATGCCGACAATGTCGCCAGGCTGGAGGCCCAGCGCCTGCAAATGCGCCGCGCGCAAGCTGACCTGCAGGTCTAGGCTTTGGTAGTCCAGGGTCTGCGCGCCATGAACGATGGCCACCTGGCGAGGCCGTTGCCGGCCATGCAGGGCCAGCATGTCGGCGATGTTGGGGACCGTCGCGTGCATGGCTCAGGTCTGCGGTGCCAGGCCGTAGATCCTCAGCACGTTGTCTCGCAGCAATTTGCGTTTGGGATCCGGGCGCAGGCCCAGCGCCTCGATTTCCTCGCGCGTGCGCTCGAATTCGAGGATGGGGAAATCGGTGCCGAAGATCACCTTGTCCTGGCCGTAGGAGTTGATGTACTTCACGAACGATTCGGGCCAGTACTTGGGGCTGTGGGCATCGGTGCCGATGTACACATTGGGGTGCTTCCAGGCCATCGCGATCATTTCGTCGGTCCAGGGAATGCCCACATGAATGCCGATGAGTTTGAGCTCCGGGAAGTCGCAGGCCACGGCATCCAGGGTGATGGGGCGCCCCACGCTGCGAAGCCGGTGCTGCGGGTCATAGAGCATGGACTGCCCCACCTGCAATTGCACCGGCACGTTCAGCTCCACGCACTTGGCGTAGAAGGGATACCACTTGGCGTGATCGGGGGCTAACTCGAACCAATGCGGATAAAAGTGGGCGCCGATGAAGCCGTATTCCTTGACGGCTTTCTCCAGCTGACGCACGCCGTCCATGCCCTCGGTGGCGTCCAGGCCGGCCAGGCCCGAGAAGCGTTGCGGGTAGCGGTTCACCGCTTCGGCCACCATGGGGTAGGGCGTGTGGTAGCTCGATTTGTGCAAGATCGGGCCGACCTTGGCGGCGATCAGGAAGCTGCGCTCAATGCCCGCCGCGTCCATTCGACGCAGCATGTCCTCCAGGCTCAGGCCCTGGAGATCTTGCTTGGCGACTTTCATCTTGCCGCCGTAGAAGGCGTCGCGGTTCGGACGCAGGGCCAGCATCTCTGGCGTCCACAGGTTGACGACCGCATCCACGGCCTGAATGTCGTAGTGATTCATCGGGTCGGGCCTCAACGCGTGCGGCGCGGCCTCACTCCTTGATGTCGGCCACCTTGATGGCGGTCACCCATCGGCCCAGTTCGGCCTTGATGTAGTCGGCAAAGGCTTCGGGCGTGGTGGGGTTGGCGTCCATGCCGCCTTCGCGCAGTCGGGTGGCGATCTCGGGGCTGCGCAAGATGGCGGTGACTTCGGTGTTCAGGCGACGAATCACATCGGGCGGGGTGTTGGCGGGGGCCATCAGGCCGTACCAGCCGCTGATCTCGAACCCAGGCAGCATCTCCGCCACAGCGGGCACTTCAGGCAGGGCGCTGGAGCGCCGGGCCGTGCTCACGGCCAGCGCGCGCAAGCGACCGTCCTTGATCAGGCTCAGGGCACCGCTGAGTGTGACAAAGCCCGTGCTCAGCGAGCCCCCGAGGATGTCGGTCTGGATCGGCGCCGAGCCCTTGTAGGGGACATGCAGCATGTCGACCTTGGCCATGTGCCCGAGCAGCGAGCCCGCCAGGTGGGTGTTGCTGCCGATGCCGACCGAGCCGTAGCTCACCTTGCCGGGGTTGGCGCGCGCATGGGCGATGAATTCACCGAGCGTCTTGGCCGGGAAATCGCTGCGTACGACCAGCACCGCGGGCCCCGATGAAATCAGGGTGATGGGCGCAAAGTCTCGGACCGGGTCGTAGGGCAGCTTCTGCGGCAGCGAGGGGCTGATGGCGATCGGGTTGACGTGGGCGAAAAACAGGGTGTGGCCGTCCGGGTTGGCCTTGGCGACCGCCGCGGCGCCAATCGTGCCGCTGGCGCCCGCCCGGTTTTCCACAACCACCGCTTGTCCGAGCCGCGTCGACAGCTGCTGTGCGATCGGCCGAATGATCGCGTCCGAGGGGCCACCGGGCGCCCAGGGGTTGACGATGGTCACGGTCTTGGTCGGGTAGGGGTCGGCAGCGAAGGCCGTGCCGGCGGCCAGCATGGCCAAGCCCAGCGTCCATCGAGCCAGCAGTTTCAGACGGGAGTCATTCATGGGGCGCACTTCCTTGGAATTGAGGGCGGGAACGAAATCGATCGGCTGATTCGTATAATGAATCACTGAATTGATTCGTGAATTCATTGTGAAAGTCAGCCGTTCCACTGTCAAGCGCGCTGGGGGCGCAGCGGGCGCGCAGGAAGCCGAGCCTGCCGAGTCCCAGGCCAAGGACCCGTTGTTCGTGACGGCTCTGGCTCGGGGGCTGGAGGTCCTGCGTTGCTTCACACCCGAGCGCGAAGATCTGGGTGGGCGCGAGATCGCGCGCCTGACCGGTCTGCCCCAGCCCACGGTCTGGCGTCTGTGCCACACCCTGCTGCAACTGGGCTATCTGGTGCCCAGTGATCAGCCCAATCGCATGCGTGTGGGCTCGGGTGTTTTGTTGCTGGGGCATGCGGCGATCACTCGCACGGGTCTGGCCGCTTTCGCTTTGCCGCGGATGCGGCAGGTCTGCGAGGCGCACAAGATGTCGGTCACGCTGGCCGAGCGGCATGGCACCGACATGTTGATCCTGCAGCGGGTCGAGGCCCCCAGCATCCTGAGCCTGAACCTGCATGTGGGCTCCAAGCTGGATCTGGGTGATTCCTCCCTGGGGCTGGCCTATCTGTGCGCGGTCGACGACGCCACGCGCGAGGCAGCCCTCAAGCAGCTCAAACGACGCGACCCGCCGGCCTTTGCCGCGGTCCAGCGCGACCTGAAGCAGGCGATGAAGGAATACGCGCGCTGGGGGTTGGTGTTCAACCTGGGGCGCTCGCATCCGGACGTCAATGCCGTGGGTGTGCCTGTCATCTCGGCGGATGGCCGCAAGGTGATGGCGCTCACCAGCGGTGGCGCCCGCAGCTCCGTCACCCGAGACCGTTTGCTCGATGAGGTCGCGCCTGCGCTGCAGGCGCTGGCGCGGGGACTCTCGCCTATGCTTGCCTGATCCATGAATTTATCTACGCAAGACGCGAAGCGACGCTCGATCAGCAAAGCGCCGTAATGGCAGGCTGTTGCGACCGCGCCCACGGCGGCACAGCGTGTGATGGCCAATTCGGGGGTGAGAGTGCCACTTATCAATTAATCAATAAGTTGAAAGACGTCTCTTTCGCGTGTGCCCGCACCCAGCCGAACGCGTGTGAAAACGGGACGCGGTGAAAGCCCGCCGCGCGAAAACGGCCCCTGGCCGCTCCGTAGGGAGCGGGCGATGGACTCAGTGTGGGGGGAGAAGGTGGCCAGCGCTGGGCGCGATCAACCCGCAGGGCTTGGCTTGAAAAGAAGAAACCTGGTCGGGGTGAGAGGATTCGAACCTCCGGCCTCTACGTCCCGAACGTAGCGCTCTACCAGGCTAAGCTACACCCCGAGATAGAACCCGAGATTCTAGCAAATCGCCAGCCGGCCCCGGACCTTGGGGCCGCGCGCGGGTTCCACGCCCTGCCCCGTCGGATCGTCGCGACTCAGGGTTTTTTCTGGGGGGTGAGCAGTAAGGTTATTTCCGTCTGGAGGGCCTGCTCAAGATTTGGACCGACTACGCTCGCGCTGAAATTTCCGTCCATTTCTACATTCAAGAGAACACAAGATGATTCGGCTTTCATGGATTCGCCCCTTCTTCCTCGCGGGCTTGTGCGCGGTCACTGCGCAGGCTTGGGCCAACACCGCTGGCGCTGACAAGCCCTATGTGCCCGAGCGCGGCCAGATGGGCAAGGATGTGATCTGGATTCCGACCCCCAAGGGTCTGATCGAGAAGATGCTGACCGCCGCCAAGGTCACCTCGAGCGACCGGTTGTTTGATCTGGGCGCCGGCGACGGCATCATCGCGATCACGGCCGCCAAGGATTTCGGCGCTCAGTCGGTGGGCATTGAGTTCAACCCGCAGATGGCCGATTACGCCCGCCGCATGGTCAAGGAAGCCGGCGTGAGCGACAAGGTGCGCATCATCACCGGCGATATCTTCAAGGAAGATTTCTCGTCGGCCTCGGTGGTCACTCTCTATCTGTTGCCCGATCTGAACATGCGCTTGCGTCCGACCCTGCTGCGCATGAAGCCGGGCACCCGCGTGGTCTCGCATGCCTTCACCATGGGCGACTGGGAGCCCGACGAGACCATGGCCCATGAAAGCACCCGGGGCTACCTGTGGGTGGTGCCCGCCTCGGTCGAGGGCGAGTGGCGGATGACCGGCATGGAGGGCGGGCCGGTTCGGCTCAATTTCCAACAGGTCTTGCAAAAGATCGGCGGCGTTCTCACCCGCGGCAGCACCCCCCAGCCCCTGCTGGGCGCCAAGCTGCTGGGTGAAGAGCTGACCTTCCAATTCATCACGGCGGACCGGCAGGTCCACAGCTTCAGCGGCAAGGTCTCGGGGTCGCAGATCACCGGCACCGTCACCTCCACGGGCGGCCTCATGACCCCTGTGCAGGCTCGAAAGCTCTGACGAACCCTCCCGCTGACAGGACCTGATTGCCCATGAGCCTCCCTGATACGCAGGCGGCGCAGCCGCGTCGTTTGCTGCACCCGTTCGCCGCCGTGATGCTGATCGTCGGCATCGTGGTGGGCGCGGGGATTTTCAAGACGCCCTCGCTGGTGGCGGGTATCAGTGGAGATGCCGGCTGGGCCCTGGTGTTGTGGCTGGCCGGCGCGCTGATTTCCATCGCCGGCGCGCTGTGCTACGCCGAGTTGTGCACGGCCTATCCGAGCGCGGGGGGTGACTATCACTTCTTGCAGCGGGCCTTTGGCCGCAACCTCGCGTTCATGTATGCCTGGGCCAAGGCGACCGTGATCAACACAGGCTCCATCGCCTTGCTGGCGTTTGTGTTTGGCGACTACATGAGCTCGCTGCTGCGTCTGGGCGAGTACTCAAGCGCCTGGTGGGCGCTGATCGTGGTGGTCGGTTTGACGGCCGTCAACCTGCTGGGCCTGGATGCCTCGTCGCGTTTGCAGACGTGGCTGACCGGTCTGGAAGTCTTGGGTCTGGCGGCCGTGGTGGTCGCGGGCTTGACGGTGGATGCGGCCCCGTCTGCCGCAGTGGAATGGTTTGTGAAGGCCCCCGCCCCGGCGCAGTGGGGCTTGTGCCTGGTGTTCGTCTTGCTGACCTTTGGCGGCTGGAATGAGTCGGCCTATGTGTCGGCCGAGGTGCGCGGCGGGCCGCGCACCATGGCCTGGGTGATCGTGGCCAGCATGGCGGTCTTGACGCTGATCTATCTGCTGGTGAACTTGGCGCTGTTGCTGGGCCTGGGTCTGCAGGGCCTGAGCCAGAGCAAGACAGCCGCCTCCGACCTGATGGCGCTGGCGTTTGGCCCCTGGGCCCACAAGGCGCTGGGTCTGTTTGTGGCGATTGCGGCCTTGACCAGCATCAACGCCACCATGATCGTGGGCGCTCGAACCAACTTCGCCTTGGGTCGCAGCTGGGGCAGTTTGCGGCTGCTGGGGCAGTGGCAAGTGGACAGCGGTAACCCCAAGGCGGGTTATTGGATGCAGGGCCTGATCAGCGTGGCGCTGGTGGTGTTGGGCACGCAGGAGGCCGATGGGTTTTCGGCCATGGTGGAGTTCACGGCGCCGGTGTTCTGGGGCTTCTTGTTCTTGGTGAGCATGGCGGTCTTTTGGCTGCGCTACACCGACGGACAAACCGAGCGTCCCTTCAAGGTGCCGCTGTACCCCGTGTTGCCCTTGGTGTTTGCGGGCGCCTGCGCCTGGCTGACCTATTCGAGCATCACCTACGCCATCAGCCAGAAGGCGATCCTGGTGTCGTTCTGGCTGATCGTCAGCGGGCTGGTGGCCTTGCTGGCCCTGAACTGGCGCGAGAAAGCACTGAAAGCCGCCTGATTCGATGCGACCTTCAGCGGTGTGCCCCAACTGGTGGAATCCCTGTAGGGCTTGAACATCCCGGCAGGTACAAACCGCGCTGCTGATCTTTTCTCCCTCTTTACACGCAGGAGCTTCGAACGATGACCACCCGCCGCCAATTGATCACGGCCCTGGGCTTCAAGGTCGACTCCTGATTTCGGGTCCGCAGCGGGGTCGGCGGCGGCTAGCGGCTTGGCTAGTGACGCCGATCCAGCAGCGACGAGGCCAGCTGTAGCAGGCCCTCGCTGTAGGCATTGCGAGGTAGCAGCGCCAGGCAATCGATGGCGCGCTGGGCCTCGGCAGCGGCGGCGCGACGGGCCACTTCCAGGGCGCCGGTCTCGCGCACGATGTCCACGATGGCGTCGAGCCCGTCCACCGAGCCCTGCTCGATGGCGCCGCGTATGAGGTTTCGCTGCGCCGGCGCGGCCCGATCCATGGCGGCGATCAGCGGCAGCGTGGACTTGCCCTCGCGCAGGTCATCGCCCAGGTTCTTGCCCATTTCGGCGGCGTCGCCGTCGTAATCGAGCACGTCGTCGATCACCTGAAAGGCCGTGCCCAGGGCCTGGCCGTAGTCGGCGCAGGCCTGTTCGACCTCGGGCGGGCTGCCGGCCAGCACGGCGGCCAGGCGGGTGGAGGCCTCAAACAGCTTGGCGGTCTTGGAGCGGATCACCCGCAGATAGCCTTCTTCGTCGAGCGAGGCGTCGTGCATGTTCATCAACTGCAGCACCTCGCCCTCGGCGATGACGTTGGTGGCCTCGGCCAGGATCTCCATCACGCGCATGTCGCGCGCGTCCAGCATCATCTGGAAGGCGCGCGAGTAGAGGAAGTCGCCCACCAGCACGCTGGCCGGATTGCCGAACATCTCGTTGGCGGTGGCCCGGCCGCGGCGCAGGGTGGAGTCGTCCACCACGTCGTCGTGCAGCAAGGTGGCGGTGTGGATGAATTCGACGACCGCCGCCAGGTTAAAGCGCTGGGGCCCCTGGTAACCCAGGGCGCCGGACACCAGCAGCAGCAGGGCCGGACGCAGGCGCTTGCCGCCGGCCGAAATGATGTAGCGGGCGACCTGGCCGACCAGGGGGACGCCCGAATCAAGCCGCTGGGCGATGACGGCGTCGACCTCGCGCATGTCGCCGGCGATCAGGGCGAGGGTCGAGGCGGCGGAGGCGGCGGGATCGGTCAAGGAGGGGCCCGGGGTGGCGCGGCGGGTCAGAGTTGACCGGATTATAGGGAGCGCGCCGCCCGCCCGGCCGCCAGTTTGCGAGTAATGACTAACTATGCTATAGTCTTGGGCTCTCTCGGAAATCCGTCCGAGGAGAGATCAACCCCAAGAGGTCTTTCATGTACGCGGTCATAAAAACCGGCGGCAAGCAGTATCGCGTTGCCTCCGGCGAAAAAATTAAAGTAGAACAGATTGCTGCGGACGTAGGCCAGGAGATCGTGATCGACCAAGTGTTGGCTGTCGGCGACGGCAGCGGCTTGAAGGTCGGCACACCCCTGGTGTCCGGTGCAACTGTCAAAGCCACGGTCGTGGCGCACGGCAAGCACGACAAGGTTCGCATCTTCAAGATGCGCCGTCGTAAGCACTATCAAAAACGCCAGGGCCATCGCCAGCAGTTCACCGAGCTGCAAATCGGCGCGATTGCAGGCTAAGGAGCAACGGACATGGCACAGAAAAAAGGCGGCGGCTCTACGCGAAACGGGCGTGATTCCAAGCCCAAGATGCTCGGCGTGAAGGCTTTCGGCGGTGAACTGATCTCCGCTGGCTCGATCATCGTGCGCCAGCGCGGCACCAAGTTCCACCCCGGCACCAACGTCGGCGTGGGCAAGGACCACACCCTGTTCGCCCTGGTGGACGGTCATGTGTCCTTCGCGGTCAAGGGCAGCCTGAACAAGCAAACGGTCAGCGTCACCCCGGCCTGACCCTCGCGGCTTTCCGGCACGAAAGCCCTGCGTCCTTGCGCAGGGCTTTTTTGTTGGCCCCCTGCCTAAAATAAAACCATGAAGTTCGTCGACGAAGCCTTTATCGACATTGCCGCTGGCGATGGCGGCAATGGCTGCGTGTCGTTTCGGCACGAGAAGTACAAGGAGTTCGGCGGACCCAACGGGGGTGACGGCGGACGCGGCGGGCATGTCTTTGCCATCGCCGACCCCAACCTCAACACCCTGGTCGATTACCGCTATTCGCGCCGCCATGAGGCCCGGCGCGGTGAGCACGGCATGGGCTCAGACATGTTCGGTGCGGCGGGCGACGACATCACCCTGAAGATGCCGGTGGGCACTATCATCACCGACGCCGAAACCGGCCAAGTGCTCTATGAAATGCTGACCCCGGGCGAGGTGATCACCATCGCCAAGGGCGGCGACGGCGGCTTTGGCAATATGCGGTTCAAGAGCGCGATCAACCGCGCCCCGCGCCAGAAGACCCCGGGCTGGCCTGGCGAGCGCAAGAGCCTCAAGCTCGAATTGAAGGTGCTGGCCGATGTCGGCCTTCTGGGCATGCCCAACGCCGGCAAGTCCACGCTGATCGCCGCGATCTCCAACGCGCGGCCCAAGATTGCCGATTACCCCTTCACTACGCTGCATCCCAATCTGGGTGTGGTGCGGGTGGGGCCGGAGCAAAGCTTTGTGGTGGCCGACGTGCCGGGCCTGATCGAGGGCGCGGCCGAAGGCGCGGGCCTGGGCCACCAGTTTTTGCGGCACCTGCAACGCACGCGCCTGTTGCTGCATCTGGTGGATGTCGCGCCCTTTGACGAAGGCGTCGACCCGGTGGCCCAGGCCAAGGCCATCGCGCTCGAACTCAAAAAATACGACAAGGCGCTGTACGACAAGCCCCGTTGGCTGGTCTTGAACAAGGTGGACATGCTGCCCGAGGGCGAGCGCGAGGCGCGCGTGCGTGATTTCATCAAGCGCTTCAAATACAAGGGCCCGGTATTCGAGATCTCGGCCCTGACCCGCGAGGGCTGTGAAGAATTGATCAAGGCGATCTACCAGCATGTGAAGGCGCAGCAGGTCGCCGAGCAGCCGCCGATCGATGTAGATCCGCGTTTCGCTGGAGGCGCACCCGAATGACCGCCGCTGATTCGACCCTGAGCGCCGACGGCGCGCAGCTGCTACGCAGCGCGCGGCGCATCGTCGTCAAGGTCGGCTCCAGCCTCGTGACCAACGAAGGCCGGGGCCTCGATGAGGCCGCGATCGGCCACTGGTGCCGCCAGCTCGCGGCGCTGGCCGGTCAGGGGCGTGAGGTGATCATGGTCTCCAGTGGCGCCATCGCCGAGGGCATGAAGCGTCTGGGGTGGGCCACCCGCCCGCACGAGCTGCACGAGCTGCAGGCGGCCGCCGCCGTCGGCCAGATGGGCCTGGCCCAGATGTACGAGACCAAGCTGCGCGAAAACGGCCTGGGCTCGGCGCAGGTGCTGCTCACGCACGCCGATCTGGCCGATCGCGAGCGCTATCTCAATGCCCGCAGCACCTTGCTGACCCTGCTGGGTCTGGGCGTGCTGCCCGTGATCAACGAGAACGACACGGTGGTCAACGACGAGATCAAGTTCGGCGACAACGACACCCTGGGGGCCCTGGTCGCCAACCTGGTCGAGGCCGACGTGCTGGTGATCCTCACCGACCAAAAGGGCCTGTACACCGCCGACCCGCGCAAGGACCCCGCGGCCACCTTCGTGCGCGAGGCGCGCGCTGGCGATCCGGCCCTCGAGGCCATGGCCGGTGGCTCGGGTTCGAGCATTGGCAAGGGCGGGATGATCACCAAAATCCTGGCGGCGCGGCGCGCGGCGGGCTCGGGTGCGTCCACCGTGATCGCCTGGGGCCGCGAGCCCGACGCGCTCCTGCGCCTGTTCCAGGGCGAGGCGATCGGCACCTTCTTGGTGGCCCCCACCCAGAAAAGCCAGGCCCGCAAGCGCTGGATCGCCGACCACCTGCAAATGCGGGGGGCGGTGACGGTCGACGAGGGCGCCGCCAACCGCCTGCGCGAAGACGGCAAGAGCCTGCTGCCGATCGGGATGGCGGCGGTGGAGGGTGAGTTTTCGCGCGGTGACGTGATCGCGGTGCGCGATCCGGCAGGCGTGGAGATCGCTCGCGGCCTGGCCAACTACGCCAGCGCCGAGGCGCGGCTGCTATGCCGCAAACCTTCGACCGAAATCGAGAAGTTGCTCGGGTATGTGGCTGAACCCGAAATGATTCATCGCACCAACCTCGTGATCACGCGCTAAAGGGCGCGCCCGCGGCGGGCCGAAAACCTGCGTCCGCGGGTCCGAATTCCCAACCAAGCACAATACGGCGTCGCACAGCGCGCAGGACCCCGGACGGGCCTGCGCCCGGATAGGAAAGCAGTTGAAGGAGTGTCGGCTTGAACAAGGAAATGTCTGAAACCCTGACCCGCGTGGGACCTGGCACCCTCATGGGCAATCTGATGCGGCGCTATTGGGTGCCGGCCCTGTTGTCTAGCGAGATCGCGCAGCCCGATGGCCCCCAGGTGCGGGTGCCGCTGCTGGGGGAAAAGCTCCTGGCCTTTCGCAACTCCGATGGCCGCGCCTGCCTGATCGACGAGTTCTGCTCGCACCGCGGCGTGTCGCTGTACTTCGGGCGCAATGAGGAAAACGGCATCCGCTGCGCCTATCACGGCCTGAAATTCAACGGCGACGGACAGTGCGTCGAGGTGCCGTCTGCGCCGCAGGCGTGCAAGAACATGCATATCAAGGGCTATCCCTGCGTGGAGCGCGGCGGGATTGTGTGGGCCTATATGGGCCCTGCAGACAAGCAGCCTGCACCGCCCGAGCTCGAGTGGTGCGTGTTGCCCGAGAACCAGGTGTACGTCACCAAGCGCGTGCAGGCCTGCAGCTACCTGCAGGCGATGGAGGGCGGCATCGACACCGCCCATGTGTCTTATGTCCATCGCTACGAGGTCGATAACGACCCCATGCACCAGGGCTGCAAGGCGCTCGATTACATCAAGGCCGATGGCAATGTGGTGTTCGAGATCGAGAAGAACTCCTTTGGTCTGTCGCTGTTCGGGCGGCGCAATGGCGAGCCCGATTCCTACTATTGGCGCGTCACGCAGTGGCTGTTCCCCTGGTTCACCCTGATCGCGCCGTTTGGTGAACACGCCCTGGGCGGGCATGTGTGGGTGCCGATCGACGATCACCAATGCTGGGCCTGGAGCATCAACTGGCAACCGCATGGGCCGCTGTCGGACCACGAGCTGGAGGCCATGCGCGCGGGCAAGGGCATCCATGTGGAATACGAGGCACCGGGTAGTTTCGTCCCGCTGGCGAATGCGTCTAACGATTGCCTGATGGACCGCGTGGCGCAAAAGGAAAAGCGCGCGTACAGCGGCGTCTTCGGCTTCTCGGCGCAGGACTACTCGCTGCAGGAAAGCATGGGCCCGATCCAGAACCACGAGGCGGAAAAGCTGCTGCCGACCGACCGCGCCATCGTGATGGCGCGGCGCATGTTGCATGACGCGGCGACGGGCCTGGCACAGGGCATCGAGCCGCCAGCGCTGGACTCGCGCGAGCAGCGCGTGCGCCCGGCGGGCGTGCTGCTGCCCCGTGATGCCAGCCCGATCGAGTGGGCGCGCACGCACCTGGCCGACGGGCTGGAGCGGCCGCTGTATTCAATCTAAAAGGAGACACACCATGAAAGCTGATTTGCGACGCCGCGACCTGACCCTGGGTCTGATCGGGATGGGTTTGTTGGCGCAGGCCCCGGCCTACGCGCAGGAATGGGCGCCGAGCAAGCCCGTTCGCATCGTGGTGCCCATCGTCGGCAGCACCAACGACGTGCTGGCCCGCCTGATCGCGCCCAAGTTGCAGGAGGCGATCGGCCAACCGGTGGTGGTGGAGAACAAGCCGGGCGCGGGCGGCAACATCGGCGCCAATGAAGTGGCCCGCTCCGCACCGGACGGCCACACCTTGCTGGTGGGCTACAACGGGCCGCTGGCGATCAACGTGGCGCTCTTTGACAAGATGCCCTATGACCCGGTGCGCGATCTAGCGCCCATCACCTTGGCGGTGAAGGCCTCCCAGTATCTGGTGGTGCATCCGGGTACGGGCATCACCAGCCTGGCGGATTTCATCGCCAAGGCCAAGGCAGCACCGACCAAGTATTCGTATGGTTCGGTGGCTCTGGGCAGTGCCTCGCACCTGACCATGGAGATGCTCAAGTCCGCGGCGGGTTTCCAGATGACGCACGTGCCGTATCGCGGCGCGGGCCCGGCCATCACGGATCTGGTAGCGGGCACCATTCAGGCTGGATTTTTCGTGCCGGGCAATGTGCAGCAATTCGCCAAAGAGGGGCGCCTGCGCCTGCTGGCCTCCACCGGCCCCAAGCGTTTCCCCAGCACGCCGGACATTCCGGCGGTCGGCGAGACCTACAAGGATTTCGAGGCCACTTCGTGGATCGGTTTCCTCGCGCCGGGTGGCACGCCCGCGCCCATCATCGACCGCTACAACCGCGAGATCATCAAGATCCTGAACCAACCCGATATCCGCAAGCGCCTGCTGGAGATGGAGTTCGAGATGATTGCCAGCACGCCCAAGCAGTTTGGTGATTGGATCCAGACCGAGATCGGCCGCTGGAGCGTGGTGGTCAAGAGCACCGGCACCAAGGCCGAGTGAGGATGAACGGCCAGCGTCTGGCGGGCCGCAAGGCCCTGATCACCGGGGCGGGATCTGGGATCGGGGCGGCGACTGCCTTGCGCTTTGCGCGCGAGGGTGCGGCGTTGATGCTGGTGGACGCGAACGAGGTCTCGCTGCAGGCCACGCGCGCGGCGATTGAAGCGGCGTGTCCCGAGGCGAAACTGCAGGTGCTGGCCGCAGATGTCTCGCACGCCGCGCCGGCGCACGAGGCGGTGCGCCGGGCCACCGAACAGTTTGGCGGCTTGGACCTCCTGGTGAACAACGCCGCCATGCGCAATTACACGTCTGCCGACCGCGTCACGCCTGAAGAATGGCAGGCGGTGGTCAGTGTGAACCTGGTGGGCGCTACCCACTATTGCCAGGCGGCCTTGCCCGCGCTGCGTGCCAGCGGACGGGGCGCGATCGTGATGGTCTCGTCCTGCTACGCGGTGACGGGGCGCAAGGGCATGGCCCTGTACGACGCAACGAAGGCGGCCCAGTTGTCCTTGACCCGCACGCTGGCCTTCGAGGAGGCGCCGCATGGCGTTCGGGTCAATGCTGTGTGCCCCGGATCGACCTTGACGGAGTTTCATGTCCAGCGTGCCGAGCGCGCGGGCAAGTCGGTGCAGCAGTTGCGGGGGGAGCGCCAGACGACCTCGCTGCTCGGGCGCTGGGCGGACCCCGAGGAAATCGCTCACCCGATTCTTTGGCTGGCCAGTGAAGAGGCCTCCTTCATCACCGGAACCACGCTGATGGTGGACGGTGGCTTGCACATCATGTGAGGGGCTGGATATGGCGCCTGACCAGACAGCAATCCGCGCACCGCGCGCCCTCTTTATCAAGCTGGGGTCGGGCGGCGACTGGGAGGCTGATTGCATCGCCCGCGGCGAATTGCGACTGGGCTACCACGAGGTGTTGCATGAGGCCTGCGTCGCGGGCCAGTGGACGCAGGTCGAAGAGGGCTTGCGTTCGACCACCCGCGATGCGGGCGCCCTGACCCGGCACCTGAATCAAGTGCGCGAGTTTTATGAGGCGGGCGAAGACGTGCTGTGGATCACGTTCTTCTCGGATCGTCTGTGGTGGTGCCGTGCGCATCGGGGTGTGGCCCAGGATCCGGACGGAAAAAAAACGCGCGCCGTCATTGGTGCGTGGAGCGACCAGGATCTGGCAGGCACCCCGCTGCTCAAAGGTCGTTTGAGCGGCAAGCTGCTGGCCCTGCAGATGTACCGCGGCACGATCTGCAGCGTGGGCGATCTGTCCTACCTGCTGCACAAAATCAATGCGACCGCTGAACCCCATGTGGCGCAGGCGCAGGCCGCCTTCGAGCAGCTCCAGCAGGCGCTGCATCCCATCATCCGCGCCTTGCATCCTTCCGACCTGGAGATCCTGGTGGACCTGGTGTTTCGGCAGGCCGGGTGGCAGCGCGTGGGTGTGTCCGGTGGCACCGAGAAGGACATCGATCTAGATTTGATCTCGCTGGTGACCGGCGAGCGCATCGCCGTGCAGGTCAAGGCGGATACCCGTGTGAGCGAGTGGAATGCGTATCGCCAAAAGTACGCCGATATGCGGGGCTTCTCGCGGTTTTATTTCGTCACGCCCAGCGCGCGCCCGGAATTGCTCACGGCGGTGCGCGAAAGTGATGACGCCAGCTATGTGTTCTGGGGGATCGACCAGATCGCAGCCCAGGCCGTGCGTGGCGGGTTGACGGGCTGGTTGTTGGACAAGGCTTCGTAGCCGCACGCGTGCGAACGGACCACCGGATTGAGGCAAGACGAACCGATATGAAACTGCACTGGAAACACTACGCGGCAGCCCTGGTCGCCGCGAGCCTGTCGCTCATGGCGCATGGCCGCATGACCAACCTTCCGCCCTGCGCGGGTACCGATGTGACCGCCTGGAGTCAGTGCGTGGGCGAGACCCAGGTGACGGTGGGCGATTCGCCTCGGACCTATCGGGGCGAGTTCGAAAAAGGCCTGCCGCATGGCCGCGGTGTGCGCTTTGGACTCTTCTACGTCAAGGACAAGGACGGCAAGATCACGCCCTTCAAGCAGGCCGACGGCAAGGAGCTTGAGATCAAGACCGTGGGCTACTTTCGAGAAGGCAAGCTCACCGGTCAGGGGCTGACCACCCGTTCGGATGGCACCAGCTTCGTGGGGGAGTACCGCAACGAGCAGCAGGTCAAGGGCGAGCGTAAGTACTTCATCTCCTACACCACAGGATTTTTTGGATCCGGGAGCAAGACCGAGCTCATGACCTACATCGGCACCTTCAATGACAAGGGTGAGCGCGATGGCGACGGCATCGTGTACGACGCAGAGAACAAGATGGCGTTTTGCGGGAAGTTCGACAACGATAAACCCCGTTATGAGACGACCACTCGAGACCTTCAAGCGCAATTCCAGAAGATCTGTGAAGACGGATTCAAGCGCCGGCGTGATATCGATGCGAGGCTGGATCCCACCACTGCGCAAAAAGCCGACGTGCCGCGGATCGAAGCGTATGTGAACCAGCAACTGGCCCTCATGGCCCGCCTGGCCCAGCCCGCCGCCCGCTTGGTCGATCCCTTGGGGGCTGAGGTACCTAATTGCGCGTACGCCAATGCCCTGCTGCGCACCCGTGCCAACGCGAGCCGGGACCAGGGGGCCATGGGTCTGCGGATCCTCGGCGGCCGGGTGCCCTCGCAACTGGGTTACCTGTACCTTCTGGGATGTCCGTCGGAGATCCCCGTGGATCTGGAGGAGGCGGCGTTTTGGATCGACCTGGCCGCCAAGGCCCAAGACCCTGCCGCCATTCACAACCTGGCCTGGATGCACCAGAACGGCTACGGCGTGCCGCGTGATGACGCGCGGGCGGCGTCGCTGTATCGCACCTTGGCAGATTCTTCTGAGCGCAGCCCCGCGCAGCGCCGCGCCGCGCGTGACAACTTGGCGCTGATCGCGCCGGACATCGTGCAGGCGGCAGCGCCCTTGCCCGCGCAGGCCGAGGCGCCCGCAGCGGTGATGGTGGCGCAGGCGGTGCCCATGGTGCAGCCTGCGGCCGTGGCAGTGCCGACATCGCCGCCTGCAGCGTCCCTCGTGGCCAGCGTCGCGCCGACGCCGGCCCGCACATCGCCTACGACGCCCGCGGCGGCCGGATCCGCCAAAAAGCGCGCCCTCGTGATTGGCAATGACAGCTACAAGAGCGTGCAGGCCCTGGTGAACGCCCGCGAGGACGCCCGCGCCATGGCCGACCAGTTCCGGTCCTTGGGGTATGAGGTCACCCTGGGCCTGGACCTGAGCGAGCGCGCGATGAAGCGCA
>JACCDJ011267426.1_pt1 | contig 19248 bp, 21 predicted proteins | sample 7444481 | NCBI WGS metagenome assembly JACCDJ01 (sample SAMN15323435, study PRJNA562643) | freshwater metagenome | isolation source: river surface water | place: USA:Blue River Watershed | collected 2017-08-15 | reverse complement strand
GTGGGAAGAACGGGAAGAACGGGAAGAACGGGAAGTATGGGAAAAACGGTGGGAAGAACGGGAAGAACGGGAAGAACGGGAAGTATGGGAAAAACGGTGGGAAGAACGGGAAGAACGGGAAGAACGGGAAGTATGGGAAAAACGGAAAGTAAGGAAAATAAGGGAAGTAAGGAAAATAAGGGAAGTAAGGGGGAAAAAACGGTGGTGTGGTATTGCTGATAGAGTATCCGGACCACTCAGAGGTTCCATTTGCGTTGGTGGCTCGCACCCTATACTGCTGTGAGGTATCTGCTTCTTGAGCTACGTTTGCAGTTGTTCCTGCTGTGTTTCCTGATTTAGCATCATTACTTTCCCAGTAATAGACACCGAGAAGTTTACCTCCGTTTGCTGGGGCAGTCCAAGATACATAGTCTGTTTGGTCGCCAGAGTAGTTCTGCACTGTAGGTGCGTTTGGCGTGGCTGGAACTGTGGTAATTGCTACTGGTGATGACTCTGTGGAAAAAGCAGATGTTCCAGCTGCGTTTGTTGCTGATACCTTAAAAGTATATGAGGTATCTGAATTTAGTCCACCAACTACTATTGGAGATGATGATCCGGTAGTTCCTGTTGCTGTAGTGTCTTCCGAACTGCCAGGAAGGTAGGCTTTTACAGTATAAGAGGTTGCAGCAGGCGAGTCGGCAGGTAGTTCGAATGACACACTGGCAGCGCCATCATTGAAGGCGCGACTAGTTCCGACGTCAGTAGCTGTAACGTTTATCGGAGCTTTAGGCTCCAAAAAGTCATTCTGCTGCTGAGACTTTCTACCTGAACGCTTACTCATAATATGTCATTCTACTCTATCTACTAAGACGCTAGGTCTCCATAAACTATCCAGCTATTTGAGCCAATCTTCAAGCATGTAGCCGAAGAGTAGCGAGCTCGAAGGTTCAACCCTGGTGTAGCAACTACTGATGTAGTTCCTGCGTTTGCTGCAGCGATGTTTAGTGCACCTGTATTTAATCTTATAACATCAAATGAAGTTCCCACAGGGAAATTAGTGGTTGCATCTGTAGGAATACTTACTGTAGCACTTGAAGTGGAATCTACAAGAATAATCAAGTCACGCTCTGCAGTACCCGAGTCTGCACCCACGGTATATGAGGCAGTTTTTGTTGCAAAGACAGAAATAGATGGTACTCCAGCTTTTGTTTGTGTAGCATCAGTAAATGCTACTCCGCTAGCTGATACAGTTACGGTTCCGGTGAAGGTGGGGTCTGCGGTTGGAGCTTTAGAATCTAACTGAGTTTGAATAGCTGAAGTTACACCATTCAAGTACTGAAGCTCGGTGTTTGATACATCTCCAATAGTTGCCGAGTCAGCGGTTAAAGACTCTACTGCAATTGGGGCTAACCCAAAACTTGAGTGAGCAGTGTTGATAAAAATTGCGTCATCTGGCTCGGGTGTGTAGCCATCAAAAATCTTAAAGACCCCGTCGCTAGCATCTCTAAACATACCAGCGTGAGCGTATCCAACACCGTTTACAGTGTCGTAGCGCCCGGCGGCCCAGCCGAGGTCTGGGTTGAAGTGGACCTTGCCTCGCGCGGTTCCACCGCTAGTGTATGTGTCGGTCACGGTACTAGTTACTGTAAAGGTCGTGCTTGTTACAGCTGTGATTTGTAGCCCATCTCCAGAAATGTTGAATGAAGATGGGGTTACGTCTGATACCGTTACATAGTCTCCGGCCTCGTAGCCGTGAGTAGCCTGAGTTGTATATACAACACTTGTACCATCGCCAACAGCGTTAGTAATTACGCTTGCTCCGGCTTGGTTCAGGTAAATCATGTTATCGCGGAGCTTTAGATCAGCGGCGCTAACGGTTGTAGTCGTCCCCTGAACTACTAAGTTTCCAGTAATAGTTAGGCCGGGGATCTCTACTGAACCAGTAAAGGTTGCTCCAGAGAGAGCAGCTTTAGCATCTAGCTGCGTCTGGATTGCAGAGGTTACGCCATTTACGTATCCGATTTCAGTTGAAGAAACATCGCCAATCGAGGTAGTCGACGGTAACGATATTGTTCCGCTAAATGTAGCGTTAGCACTAGGCGCTTTTAGATCTAAAGCACCCTGAGTTGCTGTGGAAATTGGCTTGTCTACATCCGCAGTATTATCTACGTTACCAAGGCCCACCATAGACTTTGTAATACCGGACACTGTCCCTGTGAAAGTTGGGTCATTAATAGGGGACTTAGCATCTAGCTGCGTCTGGATTGCAGAGGTTACGCCATCTACATAGTTCAACTCGGTTGTGGTAGCGGTAAGTCCATCTAGTGTGTTTAACTCTGCAGTGCTTAGAGTTGCTCCAGATAGTAGGTTTATCTCTACAGCGGTTGCAGTAACACCATCAAGAATATTTAGTTCGGCTACACTGGCGGTAATTCCATCAAGAGTATTTAGCTCGGCTGTGGATATCATTGCACCACTGAGAATATTGATCTCTGCTGCGGTTGCAGTGACCCCGCTCAGCGTATTTAGTTCCGAGGTAGTGAGGGTTGCGCCATCAAGAATATTCAGTTCTGAAGTAGAAGCAGTTATCCCATCTAAAGTGTTAAGTTCAGACGCTGTAGCAGTGACACCGTCAAGAATATTCAACTCCGAGGTGGATGCGGTAATTCCAGTTAAAATATTAAGCTCTAAAGTAGACGAAGTTAGTCCATCTAGAAGGTTTATCTCAGCAGTGCTGGCTGTTACTCCGTTAAGAATGTTCAGCTCTGCGGTACTTGATAGTATTCCATCTAAAGTGTTTAGTTCTGCAGTAGATAAAGTAGCACCATCTAAAATACTGAGCTCGGTGCCACTTGCAGTTAGGCCTGATAGTAATGCAATCTCTGATCCAGTGACCGTTCCAATGGTTGTGGTGCTTGGAAGAGAGACGTTTCCGGTTAGGGTTGGGCTTTCCTTATATACCAAGTTTGCGGTATCAGTTATGCCGTGAATGCTAACGGTTGCATCTGAGTGGTTCTCTACAGCAGTCGAAACATCGGTTAGATATGCCAAGTTATTTGTATCTGAGATTCCATGAATCTCTGTAGTTCTATTGTGAGCAGTAACTTCATCATCTACATACCCCTTAGTGGCTGCGTGTAGACCTGTAGTTGGGGCTCCAGACAGTACTAATGCACCAGTCATGGTGTCCCCGGCTTTGGAGACCTTAGTGCCAATTGAAGTTGCTACAGTAGTAGAAAAGTTTGCATCATCACCAATTGCCGCGGCTAGCTCATTTAAGGTATCTAGTAGGGCCGGGGCAGTATCTACAATTCCGGCTACAGCGGTGTCTACATAGCCTTTAGTAGCTGCGTCAGTGTTCAGTGATGGCGTTGCCAAGTTGGTTACAGTGTTACCATCAGCATCCAACTCCGTACCTAGAGTTTTATATGACAGAGTTTGAATATCAGTTGTTCCAACTACATCACCAATAAGGCCGTGGACTCCATTAGTCTCGATGGAGTGCGCGCCAACAGCGCCAGATATTCTGTCAGTAACCGTGTTTCCGGTGGTTCCGTCAACGGTAACATCACCAATCAGATCGTCGGTGTAGTCCGTTGCATTTGTTTCTGCAGTTGACGCGGCACCCGAGGCGTCATACCAAGTGTCAACGGTAGTGCGGTCAATCTGAATCTGACCAGTAGCGATCTCGAGACCGCCATTTGTAGCAAGATCAGCCGAAATAGTTCCGGTCAAATAACTAATGCCATCACCACCGCTTAAGTGGCTATCTACACGTGCATCGGTGTAGTAGAGATTGGTAGTGCCCTCGGTAAGATCATCGGTATCAGAATCCGCTACGCCATTTTCTGCAGTAATGGTAAGCCCAGATCCATTGCCTGTAATGGTAATGTTGGAAAGGGTAGCGCCAGTTAGTAGCTCTGCAGCGTCGGTCTTTGCACGCGCTTCAGTGTAGTAGAGATTGGTAGATCCCTCTTCAATGTCATCTGTATCTAAAGCGTCAATAGCTGCGGTTATAGCCGAGCTAATTTCGGATACGCTGTTAGTTGCGTACCCTAGGCTTGTCCAGGCAGTAGCTCCGTCACCAATTTTAAACTTTTTGGTGTTGGTTTCTAAACCAACTTCTCCAACAGCAAGCGTTGGATTATATGAAGTCCAGTTAGTGGCTGTATCGTGCCTAATAATAATTTTAACTGCCATGATTATCCGTTCGCGCCTCCACCATTTACGGTGACTAGATAGGTAGAGCCTGCGGTCCCACCGTCTAATACGTCATAATTTGTTCCAGTCAACACGTCGGTATCAACGTTGACCCATTTTTCAGAAGTTGAGTTATAAATAGCTACTTGATTATTAGCTAAGTTCGTGAGCTCCACGTCCGACAATTCAGCAAATGACCCGACGCCACCCTGAGATATTGCCCACGCTGTACCGTTATGTACATAAAGTGCTTGTTCGTCTAGTTTATAGAATAAATCGCCAGCGGAACCTACCGAAGGGAGTGTATTCCCCTTCGGTAGGTTTACTGGGGTTAAAAACTTTCTAGACATTTAGTGCTTTCTAATGCTACTAGCTTGTTACAACAACTCTATAGGTGTCTGCTGCTACCTCAGAAGACGCTACCCAGCTGAGGGTCACTACTGAAGTACTTGTGCGTATAACATCTACCTCTACCTGAGCATAGCCTGAAACTTCGTAAACTTGGACTATAACATCACGAGATCCTAGGTTGTGAGTCACTGTCCATGTAACAGATCCGCTAGTAGGGGTCAGTGCGGTGTTATTGGTTGCATATTTAGTTGCACTGATTGCATCCGAAATCTCGGTATCTACATACTGCTTAGTGGCTGCGTGAAGATTGCTGGTCGGGTCAGCGTGTAGAGTTAGCGCACCGGTCATGGTGTCGCCAGCCTTAGCTACCTTTTCGCCGATAGCAGTAGTGATGGTCGCCGAGAAAGAGGCGTCATCATTGATGGCTGCAGCAAGCTCGTTAAGAGTGTCGAGCAGCGCTGGAGCACCGTCAACTAGGTCTGAAATTGCAGTGTCTACATATAGCTTGGTAGCTGCATCGCCGTTGCTTGTTGGGGCAGTTAGGTTAGCAATGGTGTACGAGCTATTGGCGCTAACATTTGCACTTAGGACAATGCCTGAGCCTAGAGTTTTGTTTGTTAGCGTCTGATTGTCTGTTGTGCCAACAACGTCGCCACTTACTCCGTGAGCACTAGTGTCGTTGATGTGGGTGGTTAGGTCGCCTGCTACCGCGCTAGATGATCCAGCTGCGTCATACCAAGTATCAACGGTAGTGCGGTCAACTTTGATCTGGCCCGTATCAATAGACAAGCCACCGCTAGTCTTTAGGTCCGCTGAAATAGCACCAGACGAGTAGGTGATACCGTCTCCGCCGCTTAAGTGGCTATCTACACGTGCATCGGTGTAGTAGAGATTGGTAGTGCCCTCGGTAAGATCATCGGTATCAGAATCTGCAACACCGTTTTCCGCGGTGATGGTTAGGCCCGAGCCGTTACCAGTAATGGTGATGTTAGTTAGTGTTGCACTTGTTAGAAGAGCTGCGGCATCAGTTTTTGCACGTGCAGTGGTGTAATAAAGATTACTACTGCCTTCTTCGATATCATCGGTGTCTAGTGCGTTAATTGCGTTAGCAATTGCAATGTCAACGCTGCCACCTTGAGCCAAAGTTAGCCAAGCAGTGCCGTTCCAGTAGCGAAGGGTGTTGTCGCTAGTGTTGTAGTATATCTGACCCGCTACTGGGTTTGACGGTGCAGTTGATAGGTTTTGGATTCTTGCATTTAGAAGCTCATTCTTATTAAGATTGAGCCCCGTTAGGAATTGACGTGACATTTAAGGTTCCTTATGAGAGATGAGCTTTTCCAGATATCGAGGCTGAAAAATCAATGGTTAGGGTTGTTTCGTCGCTGTGAGTTACTGCGCCTTCTACCATTGATCCCCCGCTATCGAATACCGTTACGTTGGGGTAGAAGTTTAGGTTGTGGACGATTGTCCACGAGTTAGACGTTGCGTTCTGGTTGTGCGTGTATGCAACTAAATCTGGTATATCAGAGTTCTGAGTACCGTCAATACCTGCCGGACCTTGCGGACCAGGTGCGGTAACTACGATTTGCCTAACGTAGCGCCCAGTAGTAATGCTGCTTGGAATGTCTCCAGCCATTACCTAGTCACCTCCGACCTAACTACAAAATTGCCTTGTATTAATTTGTAAATATATAAATCGCTAGTTGGCGCTATTAGCTCTAGGTCATATACATATTTGTCTTCTGGAATTGCAGCCATGATTTCATCCGAAACCAGAAGGGTTATTTGGCCGTTAGTTCTGTGTAGAGAGATTCTGCCGTTTTCGGTAGTTAGCTCTAAAACTACAGTTGAACTATCAGTTGCTTTTCTGACTTGCATTCTGGCTTTGTAGCCCTCCATAAGAATTGGCTTTTTAGCTGGATCACGCCACACGATAGTGCGGGAAAACGTAGAGCCTTGGTTGGCTACTATGTTATAAAGACCAGCAGGGGTGCTCATGGCGGGCTTTCGGCTAAATACAAGACACTATTATTGTACCTCATTTATTTTGTGGTAAGATGTTGAAATTCTGCGTACATTTAGTGTTTTTTCTATAGAAGACCACTACATCTTGTGTTTTTGAGGGTTTTTAAAATCAAACTATAATTATGAAATGAAGCAAATTGGGTTTGAAGATTTTGGGGGAGAGACTTGGCGCATCCTAAGACTTGCTGATCCCGCTGATCATCGCTGGTCTGCCTTCAATCCTTCTATTGCTTACTCTCCAGAGGAGGGTTACAAGGTTCTTTTCCGGTCTAGTAATTATTTTTTAGATCCTACGACTACTGATGCCAAAATGACCGACGGCCCTACTGTAAAAAGCAATATGTGGCTCGGTACTTTAGGCGCTGATTGGCAAATAAGCTCCTTGGAAAAAATTGATTTTTCAGACGCTGGGCTTATATTTACTCGAGGTGCCGAAGATGGGCGCTTGTACTGGGTGGATGGGGCTTGGGAAATTACCGCGGGGCTTAAGGAGCCCTCTGTGCCTCTGCCCAGGATCGCTAGATTCCGTCTCGAAGGGCTAAAAGCCAAGCTTGTGAAAATATATGAAGATGGCCCTCTTTATGATGTAGAAAAGAACTGGATGGCTCCAGTGACCAAATCTGACAAGTTTGACTACATTTATAATCCAATTGCCGTCTACAAAGATGGCGTTGGCCCAGTAAAAGTTCGAGAAGCTTCGGAATCGGTTAGACACGTAAGGGGTGGAAGTCAGCTCTGGCCCATTGAAGGGGGCTACTTGGCAATAATTCATGAAGCCGTCGTCAAACTGGTGTATATGTATATACCTCGCTACTTTGGATATAAAAATGTTAAAGTTCGTCACTATTTACATAGATTTGCAAAGTACGATCTAAACGGTAAGCTATGTGCCTTGTCTGATACATTTAAATTGTCCGACGCACGTATTGAGTTTGCAGCTGGACTGGTTGTAGACAAAGATGATGTGATTGTTTCGTATGGCTATAAAGATGTTGCTTCATACTTAGGCAAAATTAAACTAAGCAAAGTTCTAGCTATGTTAAAGAAGGTTTGACTGTGAGCACTGAAACATTAGAGTCCACTGACGTAACCGTAGAGTTTGATGAAGACGGGAATGAGAAGCTAGCGCATTACGCTGAATCTGTTTCTGTTACCGAGGGTTATGTATTAGGAACTCCAATTCAAGCCATCTGTGGAAAAATTTTTGTACCTTCTCGCGACCCGGAAAAACTTCGCAAGTGCCCGATTTGCGTTGAAATCATGGACGCGTTATTCTATTCAGCGGACTAAAATCAGTCAGAAGAAATTGTCTTATACTGGTATTCCAGCTCCTGACGAAACCCCGGTTCTCGGGTCTAACTCAAGTTTAGACGTCAGGATTTGGCTTATCTATCACCCTTGGAAGGTTCAAAATGGTAACTGTCTACACTCTCCCGTCATGCGTTCAGTGTGAAAGCACCAAGAAATTCTTAGCAAAGAATGACGTGCCGTTTGAGACTGTAGACCTTAGCCAAGATGAATCAGCTATGGCTCGTGTTCGTGCGCTTGGATACCAAGCAGCTCCAGTTGTTATTGCTGGTGAAGAGCACTGGAGTGGGTTTCGACCTGATAAGCTAAACGCCCTTACCGTATAGAAGGGGCAGATGTGTTTGACATCGTTTATTTTTCGAACGTGTCCGAAAACACCAAGCGATTTGTAGAGAAACTAGGTTTTTCTAACACAAGAATCCCGATCAAGTGGGATGACAAGTCCCCCTTGGTTGTTGAAAAAGACTTTGTCTTAGTGGTCCCGTCTTATGGTGGGGGAGCTGAGGGTAGGACTGTACCTAAGTCAGTCGTAAAATTTTTGAACATTGAGCAAAATAGAAACTTGCTCCGCGGTATCGTTGGTACGGGTAACACTAACTTTGGTGTCCACTACTGCAAAGCTGCGGAAATCGTTGCAGTAAAAACTGGTGCGCCATTACTGTATCGAGTAGAAATAACTGGCACACCAGACGATGTTATTCAAGTAAAAGAGAGGCTGAGCCAGCTGTGGACAACAAATATAGCTACCACGAACTAAATGCAATGATCAATCTGTGGGATGCTGATGGTAAATTACAGCTCCACAAAGACAAAGAAGCTGCTCGCGCCTACTTCCTAGATCACGTAAACCAGAACACTGTCTTCTTCCACAGCTTAGAGGAAAAGCTCGGCTACTTGGTTGACAACGACTATTACGAGAAGGAAGTGCTAGATCAGTATGACCCGGAGTACGTGAAGGATGTCTTTAAGTATGCATACTCTTTCAAGTATCGCTTTGAAGCTTTCATGGGTGCTTACAAGTTCTTCAGCTCGTATGCCCTCAAGACTTTTGATGGTGAGCGGTACCTAGAGCGTTTCGAAGACCGAGTTGTAATGAACGCACTTACTCTTGCTCGAGGGGACCGTGAAATGGCAATGAAGCTCGTAGAAGAGATCATTACCGGTCGTTTCCAGCCAGCAACTCCAACTTTCTTGAACGCTGGTAAGAAGCAGCGCGGAGAGTTCGTATCCTGTTTCCTGCTTCGCATCGAAGACAACATGGAGTCGATTGCCCGCGGTATCAACTCAGCCCTGCAGCTTTCAAAGCGCGGTGGCGGTGTCGCACTAAACCTCAGCAACTTGCGCGAGGCTGGAGCTCCTATTAAAAAGATCGAGGGTCAGTCTTCAGGCGTAATTCCTGTAATGAAGCTTCTCGAAGACTCGTTCAGCTACGCCAATCAGCTTGGTGCTCGCCAAGGTGCAGGTGCGGTTTACCTAAACGCCCACCACCCAGACATTCTAAAGTTTCTTGACACCAAGCGCGAGAACGCTGACGAGAAGATTCGCATCAAGACCCTTTCTATTGGTGTTGTTATTCCAGACGTAACGCTCGAGCTTGCTAAAAGTGGTGACGACATGTATCTGTTCTCTCCATACGATGTTGAGAAGGTTTACGGCGTTCCATTCGGCGACATCTCGGTTACTGAGAAGTATCAAGAGATGGTTGACGATGCGCGCATCAAGAAGACCAAGATCAAGGCTCGTGTTTTGTTCGAGCGCATTGCAGAGCTTCAGTTTGAGTCGGGCTATCCGTACATCATGTACGAGGATACCGTAAACAACTCCAACCCTGTAGCTGGTCGCATCAACATGTCGAACCTCTGCTCTGAGATTCTTCAGGTAAACACCCCGTCTACTTATAAAGCAGATCTTGGCTATAACATCATTGGTAGCGATATTAGCTGTAACCTAGGCTCGCTGAACATTGCCAAAGTAATGGACGGCGGTAAGTTTGCTCAGACCATCGAAACTTCGATTCGCGCTCTTACTGCAGTTTCTGATCTAAGCTACATCGACTCAGTGCCTTCTATTGCCGAGGGTAACAAGCGTGCCCACGCAATTGGTCTGGGACAGATGAACCTGCACGGTTATCTTGGACGCGAGAAGATCCACTACGGTTCAGAAGAAGGTTTGGATTTCACAAACATCTACTTCTACACCGTTTTGTTCCACGCGTTGAAGGCATCTAACAAGATTGCCAAGGAGCGTAACGAAGTCTTCCACGGGTTCTATGAGTCAAAATACTCTAGCGGTGAGTTCTTTGAGAAGTATCTGACTCAGGAGTGGAAGCCTGCTACCAACAAGGTCGCAAAGATTTTTGCAGATGCTGGTATCGAGATCCCCACTCAGGATGACTGGAAGAAGTTGAAGAAGTCTGTACAGACTTATGGTATCTACAACCAGAACCTTCAGGCTGTGCCACCAACCGGTTCAATTTCGTACATCAACAACTCAACCAGCTCGATTCACCCGATTGCGTCAAAGATCGAAACTCGCAAGGAAGGAAAGCTTGGTCGCGTTTACTACCCAGCTCCGTTCTTGGCTGATGATAACCTCGAGTACTTTGACGATGCTTATGAAATCGGCCCGGAGAAGATCATTGACACCTACGCCGCTGCAACCCAGCACGTTGACCAGGGTCTATCGCTAACCCTGTTCTTCAAAGACACAGCAACCACCCGCGATGTTAACCGTGCACAGATTTACGCATGGAAAAAGGGCATCAAGACCATTTACTACATCCGTATTCGTCAGCTTGCGCTAGACGGAACTGATGTGGAACAATGTGTTAGCTGCATGCTATAAGAAAGGCAAGAAATGATTTCACGTCCTGTTAACTGGAACAAGGTGGAAGACCCTATTGATCTAGAGGTCTGGAACCGCCTTACTGCTAACTTCTGGCTTCCAGAGAAGGTTGCTATCTCTAATGACATTCAGTCATGGGGAACTCTAACTCCAGAGGAGAAACTGCTTACCATGCGAGTGTTTACTGGGTTGACAATGCTGGATACTATCCAAGGCACAGTTGGCTCTATGAGCATCCTTCCTGATGCTCGCACCCAGCACGAAGAGGCAGTGATCACGAACATCGCGTTCATGGAATCGGTTCACGCTAAGAGTTACTCGAGTGTGTTCTCGACTCTCTGCTCTACTGCAGATATTGACGAGGTGTTCCGCTGGTCAGAGGAGAACCCTTATCTCCAGAAGAAGGCTGAAATTATTCTCAGCTACTACAACGGTGAGGATCCACTAAAGCGCAAGGTTGCCTCCACCCTTCTGGAGTCCTTCCTGTTCTACTCTGGTTTCTACCTACCGATGTACTGGTCTTCTAGGGCAAAGCTAACCAACACCGCTGACTTGATTCGTTTGATCATTCGCGATGAGGCCGTTCACGGTTACTACATCGGCTACAAGTTCCAGCTTGCCTACAACGAGTCCACTCCTGAGCGTCAAGAAGAACTTAAGACATATGCGTATGACTTGCTGATGGAACTCTATGATAACGAGATCAAGTACACCGCGGATCTTTACGATGAAAAGGGTCTAACCGAAGATGTCAAGAAGTTCTTGCACTACAACGCGAACAAAGCTTTGATGAACCTAGGCTTTGATCCGCTGTTCCCTAAAGAACTGACTGATGTAAACCCAGCAATTCTTGCAGCTCTATCGCCAAACGCTGACGAGAACCACGACTTTTTCTCTGGGTCGGGATCAAGCTACGTTATGGGTAAGCACGAATCAACAACTGATGATGACTGGGACTTTTAAGGAGGAGTTATGGACGACTGCAAATGCGGCGGATCTTGCCCTTGCGGTAAAGACAACTAAAGAAGACCACCCTTCGGGGTGGTTTTTCTTTTGTAAGATATAACTATGCCAACATATGAATACAAGTGCTCTGAAAATAGCGAACACACGTACAAAGAAATTCGCGGAATGAGCGAAGAAGCTACTCGCTCGACTTGCGTTAAACCAGACTGTCCAGGTAGACTGATACGTGTATTTGGAACACCTCCGATCACTTTTAAAGGGACCGGATTCAGCGCAAAACGAGGGTAACTACATATGTTCTTAGGATCCATTCTTCCAGCAGACTATCCTGATTTTGAGGAGTTTGGAACAGCCCCCTGTGCTGAGAGTGATCCTGATGCATTTTTTCCAGAAGAACGCCCCGACGGAAATCTGATGCCTAACAGGTCGGCATATCCGATGGAGCGTGAGGCTAAAATGACCTGCCGTGACTGCCCCTATAAGCTTCGATGTTTAGAATATGCTCTCAAAAATGAGGATACCCAGGGGATTTGGGGTGGGTTTACCGAACAGGAGCGTCGCAAGTTGCGCCGAGGAATGCCTGTTCGTATGAGGATTCCTGAGGCCAAGCACATCTAAATAGGTGTGGTAAAATATAACTGCCGGGAGAGGGTGTCTAATCAACCTACTCTTGGGAGAAAATATGGAAATCGCAAAAAAGATCTTCAAGCGCACTATTGCTCTTGTGATCCTAAAGGTTAGCGGTGTTTTGGCCGCTGGATCTATCGCTGGAGTTGAACTCTGGCAATCTGCTCTTGTAGCTGCGTTCGTTGGTGTAATGGAGGTAGCCGAGTCTCTAGCTCGTGCTTACGTTGTTGACGGTAGCCTTTCTGACGAAGAAATTGATGTTGCATTTGCAAGCTCGGCTGAGGCTGAAGTAGCTCGTAACAAAAAAGTAGACTAATCGTCCTTTAAAAATAAATGCCTCCGCTTGCGGGGGCATTTGTTTTTATGTAGGATGTGACTATCAACGAAAGGAAATCATGGCAAAAGGCAAGGGTGGCGGAGCTCCGGCTCCTCAGAAGACAACTACTGACCGCAAGAACGGAAAGGCTTCAAAGAAGCGCCCAAAGGTCTGGGACCCGGAGAAGCGTCGTCTAGTTTCTGGTAAATAAGGTATAATAATTAGGCGGTGCGGCTCCTACGTATGTAGGGTGTCCAAACTCGCTGAATGCAGAAGGTAGCTTATAACTATCCTCTAGCCGTCAATTCGTTATAAGTGGCTTGGCACACCCTGTTCCAGCGCTGGGCAGAAAAATCCCTAGCAATAGGGTCGGACGTCACCCTTGAGGTGGCGTCCTCATTGACCATTAGCTCAACGGCAGAGCAGAGAGCTGTTAACTCTAAGGTTCCTGGTTCGAATCCAGGATGGTCAGCGCAACACATATAACTAAATACAAGGGCCTGACTGGTTTCGACAGTGAAACTGAAGTCGGTGAAGCAAGCAGAGACGCTCGTAACTCTTAGATCGAGCAAAAAATATAAATGCTGAATCACGTTCAACATTCGCTCTAGCTGCTTAGCAATAAGTAGTTAGAACCCCTAGCAAAGCACTAGTCTTAGGTGGGCAGCTAGGCTTCAAATAAATAGGACAACCAAGAGCGATCTACAGCAGCTCTTTAATCAAGCAGTGGACCCGCAGGACCGTGGCTGGTAGAGCCTAAGCTTGTAGAAGAACGATGGAACTTTTGCTGGACGCGGGTTCAATTCCCGCCAGGTCCACTAGAGTAATTTTTCAATTTCAGAGCAGATCAACTCGTAAGCTTGCTCGGCGGTGAGGGGCTCGTGATCGTGCTCGTCAATTGTTATTACACCATTCTTGACGTTTTCGTAGTAGTAATCAAGAAGGGTAAAGTTAGGGAATCTCTTTACCAAATTTCCTTCTCTATCAACCAAGAACTTTTCAAAGTTGCCACCCATAGGAAACTCTTTAGGGGTGAGGGCTTCATAGAGTGGGTGTGGGTCGCGCCAGTTGTCTCGCTTCTTGCGCCAATACTCATCTACTTGCGATGTAATCATCTCTGAGAAGTCGTAGGTTACGGCATAAGTCTCGATGGCGTACATTCTTGCATCATTGGCACAGGTAATACCGTCAACCCACTTGTCGTAGGTGATTCCAGGACCGCAGTAGTCGTTTGTAGGGATAGCTGCAATCTCAAACCCTCTGTCCTTGTACTTCTGGTAAATCTCTTCCAGAGGCTTTAGCTGAGGGGCATTTCCGCAATTGGCGGTTACGTTAACTATTAAAGTAACTTTGCCCTTGTACTTGGATAGAAAGTCTGCTTTATCGTCCCATGATTTAATGGGAATGTCGTAGATTGATTTAGTTGCTTCCATGGTACCTCTATTATATATTTTGTTGCTCTGGACGATTAAAGCTAGGGTCATTAGGTCGATATTGAAACCCTATGGCTGCTCTAGGCTGATCGGCCCTAACTTGATGTATGACGCCTTCAGCAACAAAAATTACATCGCCAGGCTGTAGAACATACTCTGCTCGAGGATATCTATCTTCTAGCGAGTCATATATATGCCAAACAGCCTCGCCGATGCACTGCCAGTAGATTGTTTCTCTATTGTCGGTGTGGGCTCCGCCGGCCTTCTCTCTACCAATAAAATTGATAAACGCGCTAACTGGAGATATTTCAGTATTCAAAGCTTCGTTGAAAATGTCATGCACTGCTTGACTCTCCGGGTAGTAGTGCTGGGTTGGGCCATCTACCATTAAATAAAACAGCCTACGTTGAATTACTCCATTTATGATGCGTTGCTCTAGTGGTTCCTGAGACGGACTAGGTTGAAAGTTGTGAATAGCGTCATCTAGGTGGGCAATGAATTGATCCCATGTTGGGGTGGCTGGAGCCAAGTTTTTAAATACATAGGCTTTTTCACCGTTTCTTACGGCTTCTATCTTTTCTATCACTCTAGAGATATTTACGTTATTCATACTAAAATTTTACTGTAGAACCTCTGATAGGATTTAATAATGGTTGACATTCAAATAGAAGTAGATAGCCCCGAATTAGTGCCTTTTTACGCCAATGTTGGTGATGCTGGTGCTGATCTCCGGGCATCGGATGCCTGTGTGGTATATCCGCGCGACCGAGTACTGGTTAAGACTGGTCTAAAAATAGCCCTCCCCGTTGGATATGTAGCCCTAGTGCACCCTCGCAGTGGGCTAGCTCTTAAGCACGGAATTACAGTATTAAATACCCCGGGGACGATTGACTCTGGGTATCGTGGTGAGGTGGGGGTTATTCTTTACAATGCTTCGGATCAGCCATTCTTGGTAAACAAAGGTGACCGTATTGCTCAGATGGTAATTCAAAAGTATGAGACCGCGGTTTTTTCTGTAGTTGATAGTTTAGATGAGACTGACCGTGGTAGCGGTGGCTTTGGGTCTACAGGGGTATAAATATGGATCCAGTAGTAGTTGAAGATTTTATTGATCAATCTACTTGTGAAGTGGTTATGGATCTTCTAGACCCTCTTTTACAGGAGACTCCTAGATTTGGAATTAGGGGTGCCTTGGGTTATGAAACTTCAGTACAAGCTGCTTCGGTAGGAAACGGGACTAGAGCCCTAAGTAACTACAACAGGGAGGCTCAAGAAGAAGCCGTCTCTAAGCTGGAAGAAATCTATAAGAATGTTAAATCTGAGATGGAGCGTCATTTCGGGTTGGAACTAGACCTTGTAAATTGCACATACCAAGAACTGGTAGAGGGTGCTGAAAATCTTTTGCACTCAGATAGTACCAAGTTGGATGGGTCTCCTTGGAGGGATGACGGGATCCCCGAAGAGTTGGAGTACTCGGCTTTAGTTTATTTGAATAATTGGGGTGAAGACTTTACTGGAGGGGAGATAGAGTTTCCGCTTCAAAATGTGTTGATTCATCCTAGGCAGGGTCAACTTCTATATTTTAAAGGTGACGTAGAACACATCCATGAGGTTAAAAGAGTAGAAAGTGGTATTAGAAAAAATCTAGTTTTTTTCTACGCTCGTAAAGGAAACATTTCTGACTTAAGATATTTCGAAGATAGCGGCGAAACGATAAAAAACAAAGAGGAATACCTCTAGTATATAAACATGGATATTCAGTTTCGAAGTGATGTAACCGTAGAATTAGTAAACTCCATGGCAAAAGACTCTGATGTAGCAATGGCTGCTCGTGTATCTACTGTCAGCGGAAACCACGAAAAAATAGTGGACTTAGAAAAAGACGCTGGCCTCATCAACTACCTGATGCGTGATCGCCACGGTTCACCTTTCGAGCACAACGCTTTTACCTTCTATATCGAAGCGCCAATCTTTGTTTTCCGTGAGTTCATGCGCCACCGAATCGCAAGCTATAACGAAGAATCGGGTCGCTACAAGGAGCTGAGCCCGGTGTTTTATGTTCCTGGCGCGGATCGTAATTTAATTCAAATTGGTAAGCCAGGTGCTTACACCTTTGAAGAGGGTAGTCTTGATCAACGCTCTCTGGTTGAGGGCGGATTAGCTGAAGGAATGTCTATTGCTTACGGTAAATACAAAGAACTTTTAGAGGCTGGTGTTGCTCGAGAAGTTGCTCGAATGGTTTTACCTGTTGGCATATACTCTTCCATGTACGTGACAATGAATGCCCGTAGCTTGATGAACTTTCTAAGTCTTCGCACTCAGCGCGAGGGCACTCACTTCCCGTCATTCCCTCAGCGCGAGATTGAAATGGTTGCGGAGAAGATGGAATGTCATTTTGCGGAAAAGATGCCTATTACGTATGATTCTTTCAATAAGAACGGGAGAGTTGCCCCGTAATGGAAGATAAGGACGACATCATCGTGTCTAAGATTGGCCCTACAGTCCGACTAGCTATGGCAGCTAAGGAAACTTTGAATGATGCAATTGCATCTGCAATTGAAACTTCGACTGACTTTGGATACGCCCTTGGCGCGGCTGATGAGCGAGATAAAATTATTGAAGTTCTGAGAAATGAAAAAGATGCTCTACAAGAGTTGGATATGAACGAGCAGTATATTTCTGGAATTACCCACGCTATCGTGCTACTAGAGGCAACTAAGTAATGAAGATCTACATCGCTGGTCCGATGACTGGCTACAAAGACTGGAATTTCCCTGCTTTTTTTGAGGTAGAGAAACAGCTAGAAGCTTTAGGCCATGAGCCAATTAATCCAGCCCACAACGACGGGGCAACTGTTCAAGCAGCGTTAGAGTCGGCAGGTAGCCCGGAGGCCCCTAATAACCCTTGGCGTTGGTATATGCGTCGCGATCTGCCTCATGTGTTGGGAGTTGATGCTGTTTGTGTCCTACCTGGCTGGCAGAAGTCTAAAGGTGCTTCTCTTGAAGTTACTGTAGCTAAGGCAATTGGACTGCCTATTATGGTTCTGAAAGATGATCAATTGGTCCCTCGAGTGCGGGCCGTCGGTCTCTCTGGGTGGGCCAGATCTGGTAAAGATACGGTTGCGGATGTTTTAGTTACTCAAGGTGGGTATGTAAAAGTTTCTTTTGCTGATCCCATGAGGGAAGCACTTCTTCGTCTAAACCCAAACATTACTTATGGTGACATGAGGAATGTCCCCCTAACAAGTGCGATCCGTGACTCCTCCTCATGGGACAATGTCAAAGAGTTTAGCCCAGACATCCGTCCGCTCATGCAGAGGCTAGGAACTGAAGTAGGCCGAGAAATGTTCGGCGAGAACTTCTGGGTTGATTTGGCTATTGACCGAATCCCCGACGGGTCTAAGGTTGTTTTCGCGGATGTTAGATTTCCTAATGAGGCACAGGCTGTAAAGGCGCTTGGGGGTCAGGTTTGGCGAGTTATGCGTAATGGAGTGGGTCCAGCCAATGATCACATCTCAGAACATGCCCTCAATGATTACCATGAGTTTGATCAATTGATTCTAAATAACGGGTCAATTGAGGACTTGGCTTTGATGGTAAAAAAGTTTTTAGATTAATTTGACATTTTTATAAAAACCCTGTAGGTTTAGTGCCATGAAGAAAAACATGGTAATCGCAGCTGTGGCTGCTGCTGTAATTTCAGTCACCTCCGTGCTACCGGCTTCGGCTATGGTGGCAACCTCTTGGGGCCTAGATCGTATTGATGGTGCCCTAGACGGCTCATACAACCCCCCTACACTCACTGGCGCTGGGGTTACCGCCTATGTTTTGGACTCTGGCGTCAACATTTCTGACTCTGGTTTTGGTGGGCGTGCTTCTGGTGATGTTGATTGCATGGGTCACGGTACTCACGTGGCTGGCATTATTGGTAGCTCTGAGTTCGGCGTGGCTCGTGGCGTAAAGCTGGTTTCAATCAAAGTAACTGATAACTGCGGTGGTGGAGTTACTGCTAAAAATCTAGTTGCTGGAATTGACAAAGTTCTTTCTATGCACCAAGCAGGAACGCCCGGAGTTGTCAATATCAGCATTACTATTGGCAAGGATAGGTTGGTTGACTCGGCTATTGGTCGTCTCTATGATGCAGGACTTCTTCCTATTGTTGCAGCTTCTAACGTAGGAGCAGATGCCTGTCTATATAGTCCGAGCGGTGCTTCTCGTGCTTTTACTGTTGGTAGTGTCAATAAGAATGACTACCGCACTAACACCTCTAGCTGGGGTAACTGCGTAGATATCTTTGCTCCAGGCGGGCTAATTGTTTCTGAAAACCTAAATGACCCTAATGGATCTCGGACAATGACTGGGACTTCTATGGCTACTCCGCACGTGACTGGTGTAGCTGCTCTGTATCTAGAAAAAAATCCTAAGGCTAAGCCTGCTGAAGTAGAGGGTGCTCTACGGTCTGGTGCACTATCTGGTGTTGTAGTAGATGCTAAGTCTGCGAATGGAAACTACCTTCTAAGTACAGCGTTTTTGTCTGGACAAGTTGTAACAAACGCACCTATTGTTGTTGCACCTCCTACTGCGGTAGAAGTTCCTACTAAGGTCTCTGGAATCAGTGCGACCCGTGCAACAAATGGGTATATTGTGTCTTGGAAGGCTTCGACAAATGTGTTGAATGCTGGAGCCGTCACCTATAAGGTGGAAGCAAGTACTAATAAAACTTCTTGGGCAGTGGTTGCTCAGGTAGCAGAACCTTCGGTAACTGTTCCTACTTGGAAGTATTACCGTGTTACTGCAGTAGGTACGCTTGGTGCAAGTGCGCCAAGCCTGATTTTGATGGTGGTGACTAAGTAATGACTACATACATTAAAACCCCCCACTCGGGCATTGATCTAAGTTCTAGTTTTGACAATAACTTGTCAAAGCTACTTGACCTAAAAGTAGAGGGAGATATCGCATACGTGATGAAACGCTCTGACGGCTTGTGGGCTATTAAGAGTGATCCTTGTGGTACTAGTAAGTGGTATAAACTCTCTGGTCCAAATGCTGGTGAAACTATGGATCCAGGCAAAGCTAAATTTAGGGCTTCGGTAGAACCAGAATTAGTTGGCGAAAAACAAGAAGAAAAACCTAACTACCAACTAGGCTGGTATCAAAGTCCTAAAGCTGATCTTTATAAGTATGACGGAGAGCAGTGGAC
>JACCDJ010580575.1_pt1 | contig 19251 bp, 19 predicted proteins | sample 7444481 | NCBI WGS metagenome assembly JACCDJ01 (sample SAMN15323435, study PRJNA562643) | freshwater metagenome | isolation source: river surface water | place: USA:Blue River Watershed | collected 2017-08-15 | reverse complement strand
GGACGAGCGCTCGCATACCTTCGGCATAGGCCTTTTGAACCATCAAGGACCTACGGACATCAGGGTGCTTGATAATCGTGACACGTGGGCTCGCCTTATCGGCCATCTTGGTCATATCAGGGCCCTGCACGCGTGATTTCGCATATTCCAAGGCGTTCTTATAACCAGTGGATAGGGTCGCGATCGCTTTAGTGCCAACCATCATGCGGGCGAACTCGATGATCTTGAACATCTGCGCGATGCCATCGTGTACTTCACCGAGGAGGTAACCGACTGCCGGTTCCTTCTCACCGAGGTTCATCTCGCAGGTCGCTGAGACGTTGAGGCCCATCTTGTGTTCGACATTGGTGACATAGACGCCATTGCGCTTTCCTGGTTCACCAGTCTTTGGGTCATACATGAACTTCGGGATCAAGAAGAGCGAAAGGCCTTTTGTTCCTGGACCATGGCCTTCAGGACGTGCAAGTACGAAGTGAATGATGTTTTCGAAGATATCCGCATCACCTGATGTGATGAATCGCTTCGTACCGGTGATATGCCAAGTTCCATCAGGTTGTTGCACAGCCTTGGAACGACCAGCACCGACATCTGAACCTGCATCTGGTTCAGTGAGCATCATGGTCGCACCCCATTCGCGATCGACCATGAACTTCGCCATCTGCTTTTGGAAATCATTTCCGAGTACATAAGCAACCTGTGCGAATGCGAAGCCAGATGCGTAGATATGTACTGCTGGATTGGAACCAAGGACCATCTCCGCAATCGCCCAACGAACTGATGGTGGGATCAATGTTCCGCCGAGTTCTGCTGGTACATCGATCTTTCCCCACTCACCATCGACATAGGCGCGATAAGACTTCTTGAAACTTTCAGGAAGTGTCACACTTCCTGTCGCCTTGTCGAATGTGGTTCCGATGCGATCACCTTCGACGAAGGACGCAGCGAGATCGTTCTCGGTAAGTCGTTTTACTTCTTCGAGCATTCCCATCGCAGTCTCACGATCGAGATCGGAGTAGATGGAGGTGCCGAGGATGGAGTCACGCCCTAGGAGGTCGAAGAGGCAGAACTCGATATCTTTGAGGTTTGCGCGGTAATGGCTCATGGGCAAAGGATGCTACTGAGTAGTAACTTACGCAAGAGATAGCCCCTTGGAGCGGGCGACGGGAATCGAACCCGCGCTGTCAGCTTGGGAAGCTGACGTGATGCCATTTCACTACGCCCGCCGGCCGTGTGATGTGGTCAAAGAATAGATGGGGAAGGTAGGTTCGCCAACCGTGCTACTGAGTGACCGCGACATCAAAGAACAGATCTCACTTAATCGTGTGGGGGTCGAGCCATTCGACCCTGCCATGGTCCAACCTTCATCAGTTGATGTCCGATTGGATCGGATCTTTCGGGTCTTCGAGAATCACAAATATTCAGAGATCGACCCCTCCATCGAACAACCAGAGTTGACGCGCGAGGTTACGGTCGAACCCGATGAGCATTTCATCCTTCACCCAGGTGAGTTCGTCCTAGCGAGCACTTACGAAGTGATCACCTTGCCTGATGACATCGCAGGTCGCCTTGAAGGTAAATCCTCATTGGGACGTCTCGGATTGCTCACACATTCCACAGCGGGGTTCATCGATCCTGGATTCTCTGGACACATCACGCTTGAGCTCTCGAATGTCGCAAACCTTCCGGTCAAGCTCTTCCCAGGGATGAAGATCGGTCAGCTCTGCCTCATCAAACTCTCATCTCCTGCTGAGCATCCGTATGGCTCGGCAGTCTATGGTTCGAGGTACCAGGGACAGCGGGGTCCGACTCCAAGCAAGTCGTGGCTCAACTTCCATAAGTCCAAGATCAAGTAATTCGAAAAGATTAAGTAGGTAACGATGGAAATCTGGATCGCTCTCGGTGTCATTGCAGTACTCGCGCTTTTCTTCATCTCCCAGTACAACAAGTTGATTCGACTCAATGTCCAGGTCGATGAAGCTTTCGCGCAGATCGAAGTACAACTGCAGCGTCGAGCGGATCTGATTCCGAACCTCGTCGAAACAGTCAAGGGTTATGCGAGCCATGAGCGTGAAACACTTGAGAAAGTGACAGAAGCTCGCGCCAAATCGACGACCGCTACTGGTCTCGCCGATGTTGCCGCCGCGGACAATATGTTGACCCAAGCGCTCAGCAAGTTACTTGCGGTCGCTGAGGCATATCCAGATTTGAAGGCTTCTGCGAACTTCATACAGCTCCAAGAAGAGCTCTCTACGACTGAGAACAAGGTCGCTTTCGCGCGTCAGTTCTATAACGACAATGTTCGAACCCTCAACACTGCGGTGAAGACAGTCCCGACCAATTTCTTCGCGGGCTTTGCCAAGATCACTGAGCGAGAGTTCTATGAGGTCGATGATCCGATGGCGCGTAACGTTCCAAAAGTCTCGTTCTAGAACGTAGAGCGATGGCATCTTTTAGAACTCTTCAAACCGCGAATCGCCGGAAGACCATCGGTCTCCTCCTTGGCTTTGGAGTCTTGCTCTGGTTGATCAGTTATGCAGCAATCACATACTTCGGTGGAACTGGTGCAGGTGTCATTCCTTTTGCAGTTGCGATCTCGCTGATCTCGGTTTGGGGCTCCTATTACGCCTCTGATCGTCTGGTGATCACGATGACGGGTGCACATGTGATTCAAGAGAGTGATAACCCAAAACTCTTCGATTTGGTGCAGGAAGTCTGTATCGCATCAGGACTTCCGATGCCGAAAGTTGCAATCGTTGTCGATGAAGCGCCGAATGCCTTTGCGACCGGTCGAGATCCTGAGCATGCGCTCATCGCATTCACCACGGGCATCCTGAATGCGATGGATCGAGACGAACTACAGGGTGTTGTGGCACATGAGATGGCACATGTTGGAAATCGCGACACCTTGGTCTCTGCTGTTGCAGCGACCACTGCAGGAGCGATCGCCCTGGTCAGTGATTTCTTGATGCGCATCTTCTGGTTTGGTGGCCGTAGAAACGATCACCATTCGAATCCCTTGGCACTTCTTGCCTCATTCATCGTGATCTTGCTGGCGCCACTCGCTGCTCTTCTTCTTAAGTCAGCCATTTCCAGGAAGCGTGAGTCGCTCGCTGATGCGACCGCCGTTGAATTCACCCGAAATCCGACGGGACTTCGAAAGGCACTTGAAGTCTTGGCTCGAGATTCGACTGTTGTCAGACAGAGATCGACCGCAGTTGCACACATTTGGATCGAATCCCCCTTGGATTCGAAGGCAGTCTCAAAACTCTTCTCAACTCATCCACCGATCGAAGAGCGGATAGCAACGCTTCGTCGACTAGAGAGCGGTGGCGTTTAATCCTCTTGGATGGGAAATCTCAAGGTGAATGTCGCTCCCTCGCCAAGAGATGATGAGACTGAAACATCCCCACCGTGAGCTTGCATGATCGCCTTCACGATGGAAAGTCCCAGTCCACTTCCTTCGGTCTTGACCGCGCGAGTTCGCGAGGAATCAGCCCGATAGAAGCGTTCGAAGATCCGCTCTTGATCCTCTTGTGCAAGTCCTGGACCGTTATCGGAGATTACGACCTCAATCGCTGAATCCGTTTCTCGGAGATCTACTCGGATCTTCGTGCCTTTAGGCGTATGGGACCTGGCATTTTCGAGAATATTTGCGATGACTTGATGGATTCGATTCCGATCACCAAGGACGTAGGCATCATCCGCAAGGATCTTCATCTCGATTCCGTGCTCTGGTCCGGAGACGCGCGCGGAAGTTACGGCATCCGAAACGACATCATTGAGATTGACTGGGAGCTTTTCAATTTGAGGTGCTTGATCAAGTCTTGCCAAGAGCAAGAGATCCTCGACGAGAGTTCCCATCCGAATCGATTCATCCTCGATCCGTTGTACCAATTCCTTGGTCTTCTCTTCGCCTTTGACTGCGCCTTGTCTGTAGAGCTCTGAGAAGCCGCGGATTGCGGTGAGAGGGGTGCGAAGCTCATGACTTGCGTCAGCGACGAATCGACGAAGCTTCTTCTCACTCTCAACACGAACTGCGAATGATTCTTCGATTCGGGTGAGCATCTGATTGAGCGAACGGACAAGCTTTCCAACTTCCGTGTGTGGCTTTGCCTCTGGAAGACGGGCCGAGAGATCGCCCTCTGCGATTGCGCCGGCAGTCGATTCCACTGCTGCGAGCGGACGGAGACTGATTCGGATTGCGCGACGAGAGAGGGCGGCGATCAAGATCAGAACGACGATGCCGATCAGAGTGAGGAGATATCGAAGCTGAGCGATATTTTGCTGGACTGATTCGAGTGATTGTGAGGCGACGACGATGCCAAAGCCAGAAGGGAGCTCCAAGGCAAGAATCCGATAATCCTCACCATCGGTTCTCAAGGTAAAGGGAGAGCCATAAGAGATTCGATCAACGACGCGATCAAGAGTCCGTTCGATCTTGGCAGCGCTGAGATCACCACCCACGCTTCCTATGACATTTCCTTCGAAATCAATGAGTGTGATGGCTGCTTGCGAGGGAACTCCTCGAATCGGTTCTAGTGGTCGAAATGGTTGTGCGCTTATTTCATTCTCATCGTCAATACCTGCTCTATCAAGGCGGATGAGAGTGCTATCGACGATGGTGACGAGTTGGCCATCGACTTCTTCGATGAGGAAGGTGCGATAAGCGCTCTGCGCTGCAAAACCAGAGAGGAAGAATCCCAATGCCACCAAGATCGAAATACCAAGGACGAGACGATTCTTGAGCGTCCATTCACTCGGACGCCAGGAAGTGTTTCTTGGTGGCTTGGGAAGGTTCATCACTTCTTCGCGGGTAGTCGCATTCGGTATCCGACGCCGCGAACAGTGTGAATCAAAGCAGGTTCATAGATATCGATCTTCTTTCGAAGATACGAGATGTATGTCTCCACGATTCCAGCATCACCACGGAAGTCATACTGCCAGACGTGATCGAGGATCTGAGACTTGCTGACGACACGATCGGCGTTGATCATCAGATAGCGAAGCAAGATGAATTCTGTCGGTGAGAGATCGATGAGGTTTCCAGCGCGACGAACTTCGTGAGTGGCTTCATTGAGTTCGAGATCTGCGAATCGAATGACTTCATCATCGACTTTAGTATCGGTTGCACCAGTTCGACGAAGAAGGGCGCGAAGACGAGCGACGAGCTCTTCGAGACTGAATGGCTTAGTGACGTAATCATCGCCACCCAAGGTCAATCCTTTAATCTTGTCTTCGGTCGTATCTTTCGCAGTGAGGAAGAGAACTCCGACATCTTGACCATCAGCACGAAGTTGGCGGCAGACCTCGAAACCGTCGAGGTCAGGAAGCATCACGTCGAGGATGAGGGCATGTGGTTTGAAATCCTCTGCCTCACGGAGCGCTTCAGCCCCTGAAGCAGCGGTGCGAACATCGAATCCCACGAACTTAAGGCTGGTGGAGATCAATTCACTGATGCTCTTCTCGTCGTCGACGACGAGTACTCGTTGATCTGTAGCGATAGCCATTGGTTCACCTCTTTTTAACTCTCAATGATTTCGAATCCGGTTTTCCGGCTTCTCTCAAAGGAGAGCATCCCTCTCGAATCTGGGAGATTTCTGGGAAGAAGTTGAATCCTAGGGGAGGGATTTAACCGAGCGGAGCAGGGTTTGAGCCACATCGAGTACTTCAACCTCAGCTCCCCGCCCCGTGACGCCATCCGAGACCATGACGCGACAGAACGGACAGCCGACCGCGATCTCCTCGGCGCCAGTTTCAATCGCTTCATCGACGCGATTGAGATTGATCCGCGTACCCAATTTCTCTTCCATCCACATACGGCCACCACCGGCGCCACAACAGAATGAGCGTTCCTTGTTGCGCGGCATCTCCACCATCTGGGCTCCAGTTGAAGCGAGGAGTTCCCGCGGTGGTTCATAGATCTGATTGTGTCGACCAAGGTAACAAGGGTCGTGATAGGTGAGTTTCTTCGTGGACTTCGAGACTGGCTTGAGTTTTCCATCGCGAACGAGTTGGTTGAGAAGTTGTGTGTGATGGACCATCTCGAATTCGTAGCCGCTCTGTCTGTAATCACGGCCGATCGTTGTGAAGCAATGAGGGCAGGTAACGACGACTTTCTTCACACCACGCGTGCCAAAGACTTCACTCAAGGTCTCCATATTCTCCTTCGAGAGGATTTGATAGAGGAATTCATTTCCGGCCCGACGTGCTGGATCACCAGTACAAGTCTCTCGCTTGCCAAGTACACCAAAGGAAACCCCTGCCATGTAGAGAAGTTCCGCGACCGCTTTCGTCGTCTTCTTGCCGCGTTCTTCGAAGGCGCCTGCACAACCAACCCAGAAGAGATACTCGACATCGTCAGGGATCTCACCTTCGATCTTGGTGATCGGGAAGTCGCACTCATTGATCCAAGCATCGCGATCCGTGCGATTTGCGCCCCAAGGATTGCCTGCCTTCTCGAGATTTCGAAAAGTGCCGCCGAGTTCTGTTGGGAACTCGGATTCGACGAGGACTTGGAAGCGGCGCATGTTGACGATATGATCGACATGTTCGATATCGACGGGACATTCATTGACGCAGGCGCCACAACTGGTGCACGACCAGAGGACATCGGGCGAGATGGGAGCGCCTTCGAGGCCAACGATCGGCCCATCAGATGGGATCTTCGCGAGTGCATGATCGCGCATCGCCATCACCAGAAGCTTTGGACTCAATGGTTTCTCGGTATGCCAGGCAGGGCATTGTGATTGGCAGCGACCGCACTCGGTGCAGCTCGCCATATCCAGTAGGCCCTTCCAAGAGATATCGGCAGCGGTTCCGATACCGAAGACATCATCTTCTTTGGGATCTTCGAAATCGATCTCTTTTCCATGGCTGAGCATCGGAGGTAGTGCGCCGAGAGTCGGCTCAGAACCGGGGTTACGTTTGAAATAGATATTGAAGGGTGCGAGGAATCGGTGCCACGCGACACCCATCGTGAGATTCGCTGCAACGACAACGAACCAACTCATCGAGACGATGATCTTGATTGAAGCGATGAGGGTGATGAGAGCTTCGATGGTCAATTGATCTAGGCCATTGAAGGCATAGACCGCTGGCATTGCGAGCGCATAGTTCCAATCGAAAGCAGTGACGCCAGCGAGCGCACCTTCGAGTCCACGGAGTGCGATAACACAGAAGACGATTGCAAGGATGACGAACTCGACGAAGTAGGCCTTACCTTGTCCCGATCCATAGAAGCGCGAACTCTTCCCCTTCTTTACAAAACGAGTTACTTGCCGAACTGCGATCAGTGTGACGATTCCGATTCCAGTGAGCCACGCGATCGCATCAACGAAGAGTTCATAACCAACGAAGTGACCGATGATCGGCAGATAGAAATCTGGTGAGATGGTTTGACCATATGCAGTGACGAGGGTTCCAAAGAGTGCACCGAATCCGATCATCACGAACCAATGCGCGATTCCACTCGCGGAGAAGTTGAGCATCTTGCTGTGGCCGAAGACTTCAGAGAGGGTTCGTCGAAGACGAAGCGATCGATCACCGGAACGGGTTGAGTCGGGTTGTCCGCGACGAATCCGAGCTACGAGCTCACGAAGTCGGAAGGCGAAGAAGGCGACGCCAACGAGCGTGAGGAGGTAGGCGAGAAGGGCGAGCGCGTCTGGGAAAAGGCCGAGTGGATCGGGATTCATATGGAAAGCGTAGGGCTGGAAAGGTTATCCACAGGGTTATCCACGATTGTGGAGAATTACAACGGTGTAGTTCGTTAACGCCAGCGAGTAGCGAGGGTGAAGCCAACGCCGATGAATCCGAAGCCGACCAACATGTTCCAAGCTCCGATATTCGGGATTGGGTAGAGGGTCTCGGTCATATAGAAGATGACGATCCAGATGAGACCGATCAGGAAGGAGGCGAGCATGACCGGAACCAGCCACTTAGGGCTCTCTACGGTTTCATCCAACGGAGCTACATCAATGACCGCTGGCTTCTCATCCTTCTTCTTGCGCTTCTTCGAAACTGGCATGGGGCGAAGGTTACACGCTTGCGAGAGTATTTCGCCATGACTCAAGCGGGGAATCGATTGCAGGTAGCTGTGATCGACAATCGAGACTCCTTCGTCTTCAACCTGGTCCGCTATCTTGAAGAGCTCGGTGCTGAGTGTTCTGTCCTTGAGAACTCGACTCCCCCGTCAGCGCTCGCCAAGTTCGACGCAGTGATGATCTCTCCAGGACCCGGAAATCCTTCCACTGCAGGGAACTCACTTGAGATCATCGATTGGGCATACAAGAGTTCGAAGCCCTTACTCGGTGTCTGTCTCGGTCATCAAGCAATCGCAGAGTATTTCGGCGGCAAGGTTGCTGGAGCGAAGCGCCTGATCCATGGTGAGACATCAGAGGTAGAACACTCAAGTCAAGGGATCTTTGTCGGTATCCCAACTCCATTCCGTGCAACGCGCTATCACTCACTTTCTGTGAGGGAGATGCCGGATCACTTGGTAACGACTGCACGAAGTGAAGATGGTGAAGTCATGGGGCTCATGCACAAGAGCGCACCGATTCACGGTGTGCAATTCCATCCAGAATCAGTACTTACCGAACACGGATATCAACTGCTTCAGAACTGGCTCGACTCGATCGCTCAGTAGATCGATTCCTAGCTACGGATTGCTCTCTTCCTCAGGAATTGTTGTTTCACTGATTCGATTGATCGTCACTGTTACATAACTTCCAAGAGTCTTGGTTTCTCCCGCTTGTGGTGCCTGAGCGAGGACGATTCCCTCAGGTTGGGTCGGATCGGATGCTTCGACGATACGGACCAAGAATCCAGCTTGTGTGAGCGTGGTTCTTGCCTGAATCTCACTCGCACCAATGAGATTTGGAACCTTCACATTTCCACTCGCGATCTCAAGCGTCACTGCACTTCCTGCAGGAAGCGTGCTTCCTGCAGAGGGCGTTACTGAGATGACGGACCCAGGACTCAACTCTGAATCGACTGGAATGGTTCGAAGCACTCTCAATCCTGCAGCAGAGAGAAGTGCTCGCGCCTCTTCCAAGGTCTTTCCAACGATCTCTGCAGGAACGGTCGTATCACCAGCACCATCAGAGATGGTCAGGGTGATCGCACTACCCTTCTCAACGCGAGAGGTCGCAACTGGAAGTTGTGCGGCGATTCGATCCTTGGGGATCCGTTGATCTGGTGCACGTTGAATGGTGATCGTGAAGTCGTCAAGGAGCGCGCGAGCCTCGTTCTCAGTAAGCCCGACAACATTGGGAACTGAGATGAGAGAGGGCTCACCACTTCGTACCAAGAATGACCCTGCAATCAGGAGAACGACGCCGAGCGCTGCTCCAATCACAACCTTTCTACGTGGAAGTTTGGTCAATGGGATCTGAGTAGTGATCTCTTCGCCGCGAGATAACTTCGCGAGATCCTTCATCATCGCTGATGCACTCTGATAGCGATGATCAGGATTCTTTGCTAGCGCAACGGTTAGGAATTCATCGACTGCTTCGGGAAGCGTTGGTTGAAGAGTGGAAGGCTTCGGTAGCTCTGCAGATACATGTTGGTATGCGATCGCAACCGGGGTATCGCCAGTGAAGGGAGGGCGTCCCGTTACAAGTTCGTAGAAGACACAGCCGAGCGCATAGAGATCACTTCTGGCATCTGCGCTGCTTCCAGTTGCCTGCTCAGGTGCAAGGTATTGCGCCGTCCCTACGACATTCCACGTATTGGTCATCGTGGCGCTCTCATCAAGTGCGCGAGCGATACCGAAATCCATCACCTTCACATCGCCGGCATCAGTGATCATCACGTTACCCGGCTTGATATCCCTATGGATGATGCCCTTCTTATGGGAGTAATCCAAAGCATCGAGGATGCCGGTGGTGATCGCAACGACTCGATTGAGATCCAACCTTTCACCGCGCTGGATGATCTCGCGCAGTGTCTGGCCACTGACATATTCCATGACGATGTAAGGAGTCTTACTGCCATTCGAATTCTCTTCTTCACCGGAGTCATAGACAGCAACGATCCCCGGATGATTGAGCCCGGCAGCCGAGAGCGCCTCTTTCCTGAAACGCGAGACGAAGGTCGCGTCACGAAGGAGTTCGCTTCGAAGCACTTTGATGGCGACATCTCGAGAGAGGCGCTTATCTTTCGCAAGGTAGACATCAGCCATGCCACCAGTGCCGATCATCTTGCCGATCTCATATCGGCCTCCCAGTAACCGCTTACTCATGGGCTGCCCCTAGGAAGGAGATTGGCTCTGACCCCAACTCTTTCTCTTCGATGCGAGCAAGGATGATGGTCACATTATCTGGAGCGCCACCATCACGGGCAGCAGCGATGAGGTTATTGGCAGCCTGCTCCATATCTGATACCGAGACGATCTTTCTGATCAACTCTTCACTGACCACCGCTGTCAATCCGTCGCTCGCGACGAGATAGATATCGCTCTTTTCCGCAGGGAAGATCTGAATCGGGTAGCTCTCGAATTCTCTTCCACTCTTACCCATAAGAGCCTGGGTCAACATCGATCGTTGCGGATGTTCCTCCGCTTCAGAAGGTGTGAGTTTCCCTTGATCGATCAACTCCTGTACGACGGTGTGATCATGACTGAGCCTTGTCATCTCGCCTGATCGAATCCGATAGGCACGAGAATCACCGATATGGAGCATCGCAATCGCTCCAGATAAAGGTGCGAGCGCAGTCAAGGTGGTGCCCATTCCCTGCAATTCACTCTTCGCTTCGATTCTTTCAAGAAGTGAGGCTTCAATCTCAGAGACGACGCTTTGCAAGAGATCAACTCGGGAATCATCATCGAGTTCAACAGAGCGCAGGATCTCGATTCGCTCTGCAAGTGTCCTGATCGCGATCTTCGATGCCACTTCACCACCAACTGCACCGCCCATGCCATCAGCGACGGCAATGAGCGAGGGATGGTGGAGCGCAGAGTCTTCATTGCCTTGGCGCACCAGACCGAGGTCAGTGCGTGCAGCGATCGAAGTGAAGAACATAGAAATAGCCTAATGCTGATAATGTCGCCATAGATAGGCGCGAGTGGCGGAATGGCAGACGCGCTGGCTTCAGGTGCCAGTACTCGCAAGGGTGTAGGGGTTCAAGTCCCCTCTCGCGCACGTGCCGACAGCAATTTTCGCTCACCGAGGTTCGAGCTTTCATCATGCGGAGCAGTCCCTGGAATCCTTCACGGCTGCGATCGATGAAGGAGCTGACGGCATCGAATGCGATGTCCGGATCACATCTGATGGCGTTGCATTCTGTTGGCACGATCGCGACCTGATGCGCCTTACCGGTCAGCCCTTGCCGATTTCAAAAGTGAGTAGCACAGACCTGAAGAAGTTGTTGATCAAGGATCGAGGATTCAATGGAACTCCGGTTACCTTTGAAGAGTTAGCAAGGCTGGCTGCAGATTCGAAGATGAAGTTACTTGTTGAGACGAAACATCCCGTCCTCTCTGGCTCCCGTGTTGAAGTAGAGGTGGCACGGATTGCGAAGAGATATGGAATCGAAGTTCAGGTCCTGTCCTTTGCATTCACTGCAATTAGAAGAGCAGAAGGACTTCTTCCTGGGAGTGAACATGTTCAATTGATCCAACATGCCACGCTTCTTCCGCTTGCACAGACGAAGATCGTTGGCGTGGATATCGAATTGATCAGAAAGGATCGAACCTTGATTGCTTCACTACATAAGCAAGGCAAGAAGATCTATATCTGGACTGTCAATGATGATGCAGAGTTCCAATCCCTTGCAGCAGAGGGAGTAACTGGGATCATCACCGATATTCCTGCACAGGCCAAGAAGGTGCTCGGCTACCCTTAGCCGGTGGCGAAATACGCATATCTTGGCCCGCAAGGCACATTCACCGAATCTGCCTTAGAGGGAATCACCTCCGACTCTGATCAGAGGATCCCCTATGCCAATGTCACTGCGACCCTTGATGCGGTCCGTACTGGTGAAGCGGATTTTGCGCTGGTTCCAATCGAGAATTCCATTGAAGGTGTGGTTGCGCGAACCCTGGATGAACTCGCTATCGGCGAACCCTTGGTGATCACTGCCGAGACGACTCTCACTGTTAATTTCTCGCTCGTTGGAAAGAAGGGTGTAGAGATCAAACGGATCGCAACCCACCCACATGCCGAATCACAATGTCGAAATTACATCGCGAAGAGCTATCCGCATGCAGAGATCATCCCGGTTGCATCGACTGCGACCGCAGCGGAGGCAGTTGCTCGCGGCGAATATGACGCAGCGATCGCCTCTCCCAATGCCGCATCACGGTATGGATTGGAAACGCTTGCAGAAGGTATTGGTGATATCCAGGGGGCGCAGACTCGATTCGTTCTGGTCACGAAGCCAGGAAGATTGCCGGAGCGAAGTGGATATGACCGGACCTCGCTCGTTGCTTTCATTGGCGCAGACCATGCTGGCGCACTCTTGGAAGTACTCACCGAGTTCTCGGTGCGGGGAGTCAACCTGACATTCATTCAATCGAGGCCAACAGGAACAGGGCTTGGGGATTATCACTTCATCATCGCTGCCGTAGGTCATATCAATGATGAGCGAGTTGGCGAAGCGATGATGGGTCTTCGTCGCATCTGCGCAGATGTCCGCTTCCTCGGCTCCTATCCGCGAGCAGACAGAGTCGCACCAACGACCAATCGAAGTGCCCATGATGAGAGCTTCAATGAGGCAAGTGATTGGCTTACTGCCGTCCGTTCAGGCAAGAAGATCTAGAAAGATAGACTCACCACATCATGATCGATATCAAAGAACTACGCGAGAAACCAGAGCTTTTCCGCGCCTCTGCCCGTGCTCGTCGCGAAGATGAAGGCGTCATCGATCAGATCCTCGTCGCTGATGAAGCGCGCAGGAGTGCGATCAATGAATTCGAGCGCCTCAGGTCCGAACAGAACATCCTCTCGAAGTCCGTTGGCGCGGCTAAGGGTGACGAGAAGAACGAATTGCTCGGAAAGGCAAAAGATCTTGCTGCTCAAGTAAAGAGCGCTGATGCAAAGCGCGCCGAGATGGAAGAGGCTTTTCTAGCTCTTGCAAAACTCATCTCCAACCTTGTCAGCGCCGAAGCCCCGATCGGCGGTGAAGAGGATTTCAAGGAGATCGAGCGGATTGGAACCCCTAGAGATTTCACAAAGGAAGGTTTCGAACCGAAGGATCACGTCGAACTCGGCAAGATCCTTGGAGCTATCGATACCGATAGAGGAGCAAAGGTCTCGGGCGCTCGCTTCTATTACCTCACCGGCGTCGGTGCGCTCCTTGAGTTCGCTCTCGTCAACTACGCGATCACCAGTGCACTGAAGAATGGTTTCACTCCAGTGATTCCACCGGTTCTCGTCAAGCCTGCAGCGATGGAGGGAACAGGATTTCTAGGTCAAGCAGCGGAGAATGTCTTTCATCTTGAACGTGATGAGTTCTATCTCGTTGGAACGAGTGAAGTTCCATTGGCGGCGTATCACATGGATGAGATCCTCGACGGATCGAGGTTGCCGATTCGAATGGCTGGATACTCTTCATGTTTCCGTCGTGAAGCAGGAAGCTATGGCAAGGACACAAAGGGAATCATTCGCGTCCATCAATTCGACAAGGTCGAGATGTTCTCCTTTTGTCGGCCAGAGGAGGCAGAGGCGGAACACCTTCGAATTCTGCAGTGGGAGAAGGATTTCTTGGATGCGATGGAGGTGCCATATCGCGTCATCGATGTTGCCACCGGCGATCTAGGTTCATCCGCCGCACGAAAGTTCGATTGTGAAGCGTGGATCCCAACCCAAGGTACATATAGAGAGGTCACTTCGACTTCGAATTGCACTGAGTTCCAAGCGCGTCGCCTCAACATCAGGATGAAGGACTCTGACGGAACCAAGCCAGTCGCTACCCTCAATGGAACCCTGGTTGCGATCACTCGTATGGTGGTTGCCATCCTCGAGAACCATCAGAACCCTGACGGTTCAGTGACAGTTCCCAAGGCCCTTCGCCCTTTCTTGAATATGGATCGCTTTGAACCCGTTGCTTAAGCGACCGAAGTTGATCGCTACCGATCTCGACGGCACGATCGTTGCTCATTATGGATCGATCTCCCAGCGAACCATCGAGGCATTCCACCGCGCACATGAACTTGGTATCGAGATCTTCTTCGTCACAGGTAGACCACCAAGGTGGACTAGTGAGCTTCGAGAGAACTTCTCTTTCGGTCACGGAATCCTCGGTAATGGTGCGATGCACTACGAGATCTACAAGCAGGAGATCTTGGAGAAGTGGTTCATCCCAGTTGAGAATCAACTTCAAGTGGCGCAGCGACTTCGCAAGGTCATCCCCAACATCACTTTTGCAGTCGATACCGCACATCAATTCCATCGCGAGAAGCGATATGAACCGAAGTGGGATGTCGGTGTCGATGAAGAGCCACATGATCTGATCGAAGCGGCGATGACAGAGCCCGTCGCGAAGATCCTGGCTCGTTGTGCAGCGCAAGACTTCACATCCGATGAGATGCTCGAGATCGCTGAGCGTGAATTAGAGGGAATTGTGACCGTTACCCACTCCAATGCCTGGGATTCGCTCCTTGAGATATCGGCTGCTGGCGTGAGTAAGGGCGCGACGCTCTCGCTCCTCGCATCACGTCTAGGGATCACTGCAGAAGAGTCGGTCTCCTTTGGTGACAACCCGAATGATTTCTCGATGCTCCGTTGGGCGGGACGTTCCTGGGCGATGGCGGATGGCCATCCCGATGCGAAACTCCATGCCAAATCTGTCGCAGCTCCTCATGAGGACGATGGCGTTGCAATCGAGATCGAGAAGTTGTTGGAGTTACCAGAATGAGCGCGTTACCACTATGGGTCGATCTCGCTGCCGTCGGTGTTGGTGCATTCGCCGGGGCACTCTTTGCGATCTTCAATAAGAAGTTCGATTTCATAGGAGTGATCGCAATCGCGATCATGACCGGACTCGGTGGTGGATTGATCCGCGATCTCTTCCTCGCAACCGGACGACCTTCAGCGCTACAAGATAACAACTACATCGTCACAGTCATCGTCGCTGTCGTCCTCGCATTGCTCTTGGGTCGTTGGTATCACTCCTCACGAAAGTTGGCGACGAAGGTCCTTACTGTTCTCGATTCGATCTCGATGGGATTCTTCACCGTCGCTGGAACCTATAAAGCGCTGATCTATAACGCGCCCGTGACGGTTGCGATCCTGCTTGGTGTGATCACTGCGGTCGGTGGTGGTGTATTGCGAGATGTCATCGCACGAAGTACGCCACAGATCTTCACCGGTGGACCGCTCTATGCCACTGCGACATTCATCGGTTCCTCACTCTTCGTCATCCTCGACGCGCTCGATCTCAATCGAGATCTGGCCGTTGTGATCACTGTGATCACGATTGTCACGATCCACATGCTCTCGATTCGCTTCAAGCTCCACATGAAGCCAGCGGTCGAGGCTCTGGATTTTGATGACCCAGAACCCAACCGGTAAATTCCCCCACGGAGGGCTCGCATAGCGGCCGAGTGCACCGGTCTTGAAAACCGGCAGACGAAAGTCTCGTGGGTTCAAATCCCACGCCCTCCGCTCTAGAACCTCACCTGTGGCTGAATTCATAGCCTCTGCCCTAGCGTCATAAGAATGAAGGGGCGAGACTTTGCCCAGGTTTAAGGCCCTCATACTCACTCCCGAGTAAAGGGAGTTTCAAGGATCGACTGGAGGATCTTCAGTGGCGACAGGTGTCTTCTCAAATGGTCGTGCATCGATCAAGGAAAGAACGCTCCGTACCGATAAGTGGTGGCTACAACCAGCGGTGACATTCGGAGTCCTCTTCTCCTTCGTCATCTACTCCACGTTCCGTGCATTCGAGAAGCAGTACTACTGGGCAGAGCCGCTGATCTCACCTTTCTATTCGCCATGTCTTTCAACCGCATGCGTTGAAGGTGCATCGCACTTCGGTCAGCCGATCGGAACCATCGTCATCGCGGGCTTCATGCTCTCGCCGGCATTCTTCATTCTCGTTGTGCCTCTAGGTTTCCGACTCACTTGTTATTACTACCGAAAGGCTTACTACCGCTCCTTCTGGATGTCGCCGCCAGCATGTGCTGTCGCCGAGCCACATAAGAAGTACACCGGTGAGACACGAGCGCCGCTGATCTTGCAGAACGGCCATCGCTGGTTCTTCTATCTCGGTCTCGTACTCAACGTCATCCTCACCTACGACGCAGTCATCGCATTCCGCAATGCCGAAGGCGAGTGGGGACATATGAGCGTTGGAACTCTGATCCTGACGCTTAACGCGACTCTTCTCTGGCTCTACTCGCTCTCCTGCCACACCTGTAGACACACGATTGGTGGACGTTTGAAGAACTTCTCCGCTCACCCAGTTCGCTACAAGGCATGGACTTGGGTATCGGCTCTCAACAGCCGCCACCCACTCTTCGCGTGGATCTCTTTGATTGGCGTGGCTTTCGCTGATTTCTATGTCCGCTTGGTCGCCTCTGGCACCATCGATAACTACTACTTCTTCTAAACCTCACGGGAGAGATAACTGATGAGCGAGAGATTCAAGTACGACGTCTTGGTGGTTGGCGCTGGTGGCGCAGGTCTACGTGCCGCAGTAGAAGCGCGCCAGGCCGGACTTTCGGTCGCGATCATCTGTAAGTCCCTCTTTGGTAAAGCGCACACCGTTATGGCTGAAGGCGGCGCTGCCGCAGCGATGGGTAATGTCAACTCCAATGATGGTTGGAAGGTCCACTTCCGCGACACGATGCGCGGAGGAAAGTTCCTCAACAACTGGCGGATGGCAGAGCTCCACGCCAAGGAATCTCCGGATCGAATTTGGGAATTGGAATCATGGGGCGCGCTCTTCGATCGCACCAAAGAAGGAAAGATCTCACAACGTAACTTCGGTGGACATGAATATCCACGTCTTGCGCACGTCGGTGACCGCACAGGTTTGGAATTGATCCGAACCATGCAACAACGAATCGTCGCGATGCAGCAGAAGGATAAGAAGGAATTCGGCGACGCAGAGAAGTACATCAAGGTCTTTGCAGAGCTCACCATCACTGACCTTCTGAAAGATGGCAATCGCATCTCCGGCGCCTATGGATATTGGCGCGAGAGTGGCGATGAAGTCCTCTTTGAATCATCCGCAGTCGTCCTTGCAACAGGTGGAATCGGCAAGTCATTCAAGATCACTTCCAATTCATGGGAAGGAACTGGCGATGGCCATGCACTCGCCCTCAAAGCGGGAAGCGCGCTCGTTGATATGGAATTCGTTCAATTCCATCCAACAGGCATGGTCTGGCCACCGTCTGTCCGCGGAATCTTGGTGACCGAATCCGTTCGTGGCGATGGTGGAGTCCTTACCAACTCCGAAGGCCGTCGCTTCATGTTCGACTACATCCCTGAGGTCTTCAAAGATAAGTATGCGGATAACGAAGCTGAGGCAGATCGTTGGTATACCGATCAGAACAACAATCGTCGTCCACCCGAGCTGTTGCCTCGCGATGAGGTAGCTCGTGCGATCAATGCAGAAGTGAAGGCTGGCCGCGGATCACCACATGGCGGTGTCTACCTCGATGTCTCCTCACGTCTTCCAGCGGAAGAGATCAAGCGTCGTCTTCCTTCCATGTGGCATCAGTTCAAAGAGTTGGCTGATGTCGATATCACCAAGGAGGCGATGGAGGTCGGTCCGACCTGTCACTACGTCATGGGCGGCGTGAAGGTCGATCCCGATACCGCTGCCGCAGTGGGCGTTGATGGACTCTTCGCCGCCGGTGAAGTCGCTGGCGGAATGCATGGTTCGAATCGTCTCGGTGGAAACTCACTCTCTGACCTTCTCGTCTTCGGACGTAGAGCCGGTGCGGGTGCTGCTGCATATGTGAAGGCTCTCTCTGCGAAGCCAACTGTCACCGATGGTGAGATCAACCGCGCACAGCATCGACTTAACTCCCCATTCGAAGGTTCTGGTGGCGAGAATCCATACTCCTTGCATCAAGAGTTGCAGCAAGTGACTCAGGATCTGGTTGGAATCATTCGTACCGAATCAGAACTCAAAGATGCTCTTGTGAAGCTTGCATCCATTCGTGAACGTGCGAATAAGGTCAAAGCTGAAGGCGGACGAGCATTCAACCCAGGATTCCACCTCGCTCTCGATCTCGAGAACATGCTCTTAGTCTCCGAATCGATCGCACTCTCCGCTCTGCAGCGAAAAGAGTCTCGCGGCGGACATACTCGCGATGACTATCCGAAGATGGATCCAGAGTGGCGTCAGTTCAACCACCTCACCAAGTGGAATGGTTCTGCTGTCGAGGTGAAGAGCGAAGAGGCAAAACCAATGCCTGCAGAGCTCTTGGAACTCTTCGAGATGGATGAATTGAAGAAGTACTTCTCCGAGAAGGAACTCGCGAAGGGCGGTAAGTAGAGATGTCACGTAACTTCAAATTCCGCATCTGGCGAGGAGATGCCACCAGTGGCGGCTTCAAAGATACTGAGGTCGAAGTCAACGAGGGTGAAGTCGTTCTCGATGTGATCCACCGAGTCCAGGCGACTCAGATGTCTGACTTAGCGGTTCGTTGGAACTGTAAGGCTGGAAAGTGTGGCTCCTGCTCGATGGAGATCAACGGAAAGCCGCGTCTTGCCTGTATGACTCGAATGAATTCCTTCGAAGAGGGCGAGACCATCACGGTCACTCCGCTTCGTGCGTTCCCGGTCATCAAGGACCTCGTCACCGATGTCTCCTTCAACTACAAGAAGGCGATGGAAGTTCCAGCATTCGAGCCTCCTGCAGATCTTCAACCTGGTGAATATCGGATGCAACAAGTCGATGTCGAACGGAGCCAAGAGTTCCGTAAGTGCATCGAGTGCTTCCTCTGCCAAGACACCTGCCACGTAATTCGCGATCACGAAGAGAACAAGGAGTCCTTTGCCGGACCTCGCTTCTTCATCCGCATGGCTGAGTTGGATATGCACCCACTCGATCAGATCAAGAACCGTAAAGAGATGGCACAGGAGCAACACGGACTTGGAATGTGCAACATCACCAAGTGCTGTACCGAGGTTTGCCCAGAGCACATCAAGATCACCGACAATGCGATCATCCCGATGAAGGAACGTGTTGTCGATGTGAAATACGATCCACTTCGGTGGTTGGGATCGAAGATTCGAAAGCGCGAAGGCCTCTAGAGATGCGCCTCTTGCTTCGCTGGGCCTCAATGGCGCTCGCCTT
>JACCDJ011129543.1_pt1 | contig 19257 bp, 21 predicted proteins | sample 7444481 | NCBI WGS metagenome assembly JACCDJ01 (sample SAMN15323435, study PRJNA562643) | freshwater metagenome | isolation source: river surface water | place: USA:Blue River Watershed | collected 2017-08-15 | reverse complement strand
TTGAATTATTAAATTATACAGAAATATTTTATAAAAATAACATGCTTTTATTCAATGAATTTATAATTTCTTATGTTAATGATAATAATGATATTAATATTATTAATAAATTAATTGACCTAAAATATAATTTTCCAAAGATTGAATATAATAAAAAAATTGCTGATATAATATTAAATCCAGATATTATTTCTAAGAAAATTGTTGATTATTTTTATGATGAATTATGTGAATATATTAAATATAATGGTAATGATGAGAAAATTGCAATTAAATTAATTGAATATGGTGTTAAAAATGTTAAAATTGATTATAAAAAATTTGTTAATAATCTTTATATTATGGATTTAGAAATGATATATAGTCTTAATATTAAATATTATGATAATTTTTATAAAATAGATGCATTTGTTGAAGATTTTATCAATGATAAAAATGAAAAATTAGTTGAAGAATGTTTAGAATATTTATTATTAAAAAAATATCCAATTGATAAAAAACTATTCTTACAATGCAATTCAAATTATTTATTAAAATGGTATATAAATCGAAGATTATAAATAATATCAATAATATATAATTAATATCCATAGGATTATTATCAGCTTGTGAACTATGGTTAAATTTAAAAAATAATATTTATCGTTCAGAATAAATTTATCAGTGCAACATTTTTGATTATTTTTATATTGAAATATTTATTCGTGTATTTTGAGTATTTTAATTTATAATCCATTAAATAATTTTAAATTTTAGATTAAATGTTTTTATCTATAATTAATTAATGTCTAAGGCTGAACTATATAACGATTTACACCCAGAAAAATCTTTAAAAAATACTGGTTTTAAAGATAAAGCAACTGCTAATCACACAATTAAAATAATATCTAAACGTTCTCTTCGTTATCAATTTGATGTTGTTAATACAATGTATAATCGTGCTAAATATCATCCACATATAACTGATGATATGAAGGAAGCAATGATTATTTTTAAAAAATGGTTAAATAATTATCCTAAATTAAAAAAAGCAGAAGATAAAAAATATCCATGGCTTAGTTTAAAAACAATTGCTAAATATGAAAAAATAGCAGAGTTATATGGAGTTAGTGAGGTTGCAAGAGGATTAAAGAAAGGTACTAGAACAGATGAAGGATTTTTAGCAATGTATAAAAAAGTTAGTAGTAAAGAGAAGTTACAATATATTCCAGTAAATAACCGTAGGTATAATAAACCGGAAGGTCAAGATTATTGGTCTTATAGAATTAGTTTTCTTAATTCTAGAATGGGTCAAATACGATCTAGTAAAACTCCGCTGTATTATACAGAAGGTAAATTTAAAGGATTACCAACTAAACAACACATTATTTTAATTATGCATGCTTATTCGCCTGATAACAAGATTTATAAAAATTGAATAATATTTTATTTTTTAAATAAAAAATAAGATATGCTTTATCAATGCATTAATGGGAATAAATATAATATTAATATTACAGAATTAGATTTAGAAAATACTCAAGTATCATTTTTACCTAAGGAGATTTATAAATTTACACAACTTACATATTTAAAATTATCTACTAATCAATTAAAAAGATTACCTAAAGAAATTAGTAATTTAACACAACTAACTGAATTAGATTTATATCATAATAAATTATTAGTATTACCTGTAGAGATGTGTGATTTAAAACAACTTACCGTATTAGATTTAGGTTATAATAAATTAACAAGATTACCTAATGAGATAGGTAATTTAACACAACTTACAGTATTAAATTTATATAAGAATAATTTAACAGAATTGCCTTCAGAGATAGGTAATTTAACACAACTTATAGAACTAAATTTAGGTTTTATTAACTTAAAAGAATTACCTATAGAGATAGGTAATTTAACACAAATTGAGTATTTAGATTTAGGTAATAACAAATTAACAAAATTGCCTACAGAGATTTGTAATTTAACACAACTTATAGAATTAGAATTAAGTCATAATAAATTAACAGAATTACCTACAGAGATAGGTAATTTAACACAAATTGAGTATTTAGATTTAGGTAATAATAAATTAACATTTTTGCCTACAGAGATAGGTAATTTAACACAAATTGAGTATTTAGATTTAGGTAATAATAAATTAACATTTTTGCCTACAGAGATAGGTAATTTAACAGAACTTACAGATTTAAAATTAAATTTTAATCAATTAATAGCATTACCTAAACAGTTTTATAATTTAACAAAACTTAGTAAATTAAATTTAAATAATAATCAATTATCAGAAATATCTGAAGAGATTGGTAATTTAATACAAATTAATTATTTAGATTTAGGTAATAATCAATTAACATTTTTACCTACAGAGATAGGTAATTTAACACAACTGACTGAATTATTTTTAGATCGTAATCAATTATCAGAATTACCATTAGAAATTGTTAATTTGATTTTATTATTTAGATTTAGATATGATAACAATCCAATTGAAAATTTATTACATCCAATCATTTATAGATTTATTAATAGACTAGAAAATAATAAAATTAATAATACAATTTATGATGATAGTCAAAACATTCATTCATCATCTATCCAACAATCTATTAAAGAAAGCATCTTTAATTTGATGAAAAATTATAATGATAAATATAATATAGATTATATTACTAATAATATTTTAACTCAAACAACAAAAGAAGTATTAGTTGAATACTGTAATAGTGATGAAGTTCATTCTATTATGAATATTACCTTTGAAGAACTTTTAAAAGCAGTTTTTATTGAAATTGACACTTTCAATAAAGACAATCAAAAGAGTATTTTTGAAATTCTAAATCAAGAAATGAAAGACAGCATCTGTATGTGTTTTACTGGACGAATTTCACGGTTAATAAATTGTCTTAGTGGATTTTCTGATAAAGTTTCTATCAAAATTAGTAGTAATGAAGAAATAAGTAATATCATTGTTACACTTCAAAAGAAGATTGATGATGTAGATGAATTAAAGAAAGCAATCACTGCTGAAATGACTGAACGAGGTTATGATGAAGAAACAATTAATGAATGGATTATATATGTTGAATAAATTTAAAATTTTTTTTTATTGGCACTTCACGGTACTGTAGCATTATTTTTTCCGGTATTACTATAAACAATTATTAATATTAAAAATAATGCAATATTATATTAATTCAGAAGATTATAATAAAGTTTCTATAATGGAAAAATTAAATACATATGGTGTAGCTATTATACCTAAATTATTAAATGAAAACGAAATTAATAATATGAATGTTGGTATGTGGAATTATTTAGAACATATTACTAGTGATTTTAATATTCCAATTAATAGAAATGATAAAACAACATGGAGAAGTTTTTATGATTTATTTCCAATGCATTCAATGTTGGTTCAGCATTGGAGCATAGGACACGCTCAACATGTCTGGGATCTACGCCAAAACCCAAAAATAGCTAATGTATTTGCTAAAATTTGGGACGTTAATAATGAAGATTTATTAACAAGTTTTGATGCATCAAGTTTTCATTTTCCCCCAGAAGATACTAATCGTGGATATTTTAGAAATAATTATTGGTTGCATTCGGATCAAAGTTTTACCAGAAATGAGTTTGAATGTGTTCAGAGTTGGGTAACTGGATATGATGTTAATGAGAATGATGCAACTTTGGCTTTTATGGAAGGTAGTAATAAATATCATCAAGCATTTAGAGAACATTTTAATATTGAGAAAAAAGATGATTGGTATCAATTAAATGAAGATGAATTAAATTTTTATAAAAATAAAGGTTGTGATATTAAAAGAATTAGTTGTCCTGCTGGTAGTATGGTTATGTGGGATAGTCGTACTATTCATTGTGGTGTTGAATCAATTAAAGGAAGAAGTCAAAGTAATTTTCGTAATGTTAGTTATATTTGTATGATGCCACGTAGTATGGCAAAATTAGCTGATATTGAAAAGAAACAAAAAGCATTAACTAATTTAAGAACAACCACTCATTGGGCTCACAGAACAAAATTATTTTCTAAATTACCTAGAACTTATGGAAAAGAATTACAACCAATCAAAGTAATTAATCCACCTGTATTAAATGAATTAGGTAAGAAATTAGCAGGATTTTAACCATTGTTAGTTTTCTTGGTGAATGGGATGGGTCTTATATAAATAATATTTATTTTAAGCCACAAGTGGAGCATAACTATTATATTAAATAAAAAATTGATATTTTATAGCAATATAGTTGATTATAAATTAATATGGCCTCAAATCCACAGAGATATTATATTAATAATCAACCGATAAGTGTTAGGAATGTACTTCAATATTTGTTTTGTTTGAATTATAATGGGATTATACCAGATTTTACAGTGAATATTGATAATGATGAATTACGTATTAATACAATTTATTCTGCTACATCAACGAGCCTGCCAGTTAGTGGATATACTACTATTATTTATAATATTTACACCAAAAAATGGAAGGGTATTATTAATCTAGCGTCAATTATTGATGGACGTCTTGTTGATAAAACGTTTACTAATATTTATAGGGATTTTTTATTTGTTATTGATAACAATTTGCTTAAAATAAATTATGATTTTCCTTATATTGAATATGTTATTGAAAGTGATTATATTGAAGATGTATTGGAACCATCACTAAATGTATTTAATATCTTGGACCATGCACAAATTAACCCATACAATATTTTTACAACACCACAAAATAGTAGTAGAATGCATTATCATCTTGCTACAAATAATATGGTTTATAGTTTGTTGAATTTTTATAATAAAATAGAACAACACGAAAAGTATTTGCTATTTCAATCAATTAAACCTATTATAAATGAAAATTATCATTTGCCTGAAGAATTATTGAAGAATATATATTATTATTTTATAAATTAAATACTAAATTCTTTTACATTGTTACCATAAGTCCGATTACCAATAGTGTGTGTATTAATGTTCATATCATGAAAACTATATTTTTGTGTGATTGATTCATATAGCTTCATAAAAATAGAATTGAAATCGTAATCAATACTACCCTCAATCATATTACCACGTGCAACACGGACCTGATTTGGCAAAAATCCAATAGCCAAATCCAATGTATAAAAATGGTTATTATGGGTATTTACCATTTCAATTTCCATATTGGTAAGATTTCTATCAACTGTGCCATTATACGCATAAAATGCATTGAAGAGACCACCATTATTATCAACCAACTCCATAAATTTGTTAGTAATCAAAATAGCCCTAATTGTATCAACTTGCATAATAAAATTCATTCCTTCAGGAACAGATTGACCAACAATTTCAACAAACTTATCAGAAATCAAAAGTTCAATTGAATTACGAATTGTATCAGTTGTATTAGCGTGAATGTTCTTCAATGTCTTATACTTCAAATGTGGCAATTGATTGAATTTAATATGTACTTCATTTCTAATTGGTTCATACATATAAACGCGTGCTAAATTTTCCATTGTCATATTATTCAAGCGTTCTTTCAATAATTCTACTACATACACACTAAATTCCGGCATATCAATCTGCATAATTAACTCTTCATCAGTCATCTTATCAAAAATCATATTAATTACCTCGTAAGGCAAATTTAAGATGTTATTATCATATGATGCAACAAAAGCCATCAAAATATTTTTAATAATAGACGTTATTGTATATAATTATTTCAATTTTTCTCATAATTATATTGAAATCTAGATTTCAATCAATTTTTATTATGAAAAAGAGTATCTTTTTTCATAATATATATTGCTATCACGTAGGCGTCTAAATAATGCAACTACGATTATTTCAATTTTTATAATATCCTTTTACACAGATGGGAAATAATTGAAGGTATTTCTTCATCTCCTCAATTAACATTAATAATAATTTTATTTAGAATTTTATTTAGAAGTAGAACCTGAATATAGTTTATCTACTGGAAATAAATTACTATATAAATCACCTAAAAATACATAACCTCCATAAGTTTTATCAGCGATTGTTCTGACTTGTTCTGCATAATCAAATATTTTGCACAAATATATTCCAACTGACATAAAATATCTATATAAGCCAATTCTATTTATATAATTTTTATTTAATGGAGCTGATATTATTTCATTTTGATGTGGTATTATATTAAATACAATACTGTATCTACCTTCTAATTGTTTATATCGGTCAGATATTATATTATATATTGCATAAATTACTGTTAAAGTTTGCATTGGGTTTTTTTTATTCCTAATAACAATTGAATAATATTTCATTCTTATTTCCAGACCATCTATTTTAGGAATAGTATATGTGTCTTCAAATAATAATTTATTTGTTCCTTCTAATATATCATATTTATTAGTTAAATAAATAGATATGTATTCTAAATATACTCTTAATATTCTTTTTTTAATTTCTACACTAGGATTGGTGCGCATATATTCTGCAACTAATGGACTAGCTGAAGGTCTTATTGATAAAGTATCTAAATTATATGCTGGATTTATTATACTCAATATTCTTTTTTGAATTAATCTAAAATTAGATGGAAGGTCATGCATTTTTAATACATTTTCTAATAATGATGTAATGCTTGCAAATCCAACACCACAATCAATACCAACTAATTTATCCAGTAGTTCATTTTTAACTCTACGATCATAAACACTAATATAATTATCATAAAAATCATCAGCTGGACCTACTTTTGATGTTTTAGCAGGGCATGATATAACATTTAATGTATCATCAACTATTAAGTTTCTATAATTTTGAACTATAAACTTTTGTAATTCCATATGGATAAAAGTTTGAGTAACATAATCAATTTCACCTTTATATAAATGTCCGGAACCTTCAGCTGTTCTAGTGCATAATCTAAATATTCCCCCATGGCTATTAGATCTATAAACGGTAAATGAAATATGTTCATTTATATTATTTATTTTAATTAATAAATATGAATCTGAATAATTTTTTGAAACCAATTGAAAACTATGTCTATCAATTCTAATAATTGGATGTCTTTCACGTGTATGTTCTTCTAATGTACGTGATGTGTCTGCTCTACAAATGGGACATATTATCATATAATATATAATATAAAAAAATTGATAAATATATTCAAAAAATAATTTATTATTAATTAATGGGAACACGTGGTTTTTACGTTTTCAAATACAAAGGAATTTATTATATATATTATCAACATTTTGATTCTTATCCAGAAGGATTGGGACAGCAAATAGTTGATGCTGTTAAACAATTAAAATTAGATGATATTGAAAAAATTAAATCATTATTATTAAATATAAAATTAACAGATGAAGAAAATGAAGGGAGATCATCATTTAAAACAATATTAGATTCTATTCAAAATTATAATGATTATTGCTATCATACTTCAAATAAAGAACCAGAATTGGGAAAATATTTAGATGGTGAATATATTTATATTATTAACTTTGATTTGAATATAATAAAAATGAAAAGCTTTTATAATACTTGTACTTTTGATTTTCAATATATCCAATATAATTGGATAGAAATATTTAATGAAAATAGAGAGTATTAACCATTGTTTAACTACTTTTAATTTATCTATATATTTAATGAATAATATCAATAAAGTAATTAATGATGCATATGCGACCATATATTGGCGTAAAACATGTGTGCCTTATTTAGAAATAACATATTTGTTATGTGAAAAATTGATTTATTAATTGACTATTAAAAATAATAAAAGATTTAATAAATGATAATAATCCAGAATTATCAATTGATGATATAAAAAAAAAATCTGTTAAATATAATAAAAAATTATATAATTTAATCATCCCAAAGTTAAAAAATATTTTGGTAAAGAAATATAAACTTTCATGCTACTAGTTGCAACCCTTATATTTAAAAACGACGTATCCATGAGTTACCATAATTATAATATTATATATAATTATAGTAAAAATAAACAATTTTTATACAATGATTATTCAAATATAAATAAACTATCAGCAAATAAAAACAGTCGGTTAAAAAAATCAATTTGAAAGATTATCATCATAATAATGAATTAAATTTCTTTAATAAGTCATAATATTTTATTTTATATTTCATATATTTATGGAAATAAATTCTGCTAACTTCAGGTGTTTGAACTGTTTTAATCCCTCTATATAAAATATGTTGATTATCTAAATTAGATACTTTTCCAGTTTTATCAACACTGCCAAGTACTTTAATCGTGGCTTCATTTAAATTATTAGGCATTTCTAAATTATATATATTATTCTTTAAAATAACAGGTCCTCCTATTACATAAGAATATAGTTGACAATATTGATCATCACTTTGTAACATAAAATAATATTTCTTGGCAATTTGAGCTTGAACCCAATCACCAAATCTTTTAGCACCAAATAAAATAAATACTAGACATCCAAATACTAAATTACTAGAACTATATAATTTATGAATATTAAATAATATCATATATAAATTATTAGTATCTATTACTTCTTCAATTTGTTTAGTGTTTAATATATAATAATATAAAGCAAATTGTAATCCTTTATCAGTCATTATACCACCAACATAATAGTCATCAATATTATTTCCAAATAAACTTAATTTTTCTAAATATTCTTTATTTATTTCAAGTAAAGAAATATTTTTACAATAATTTAGTAGGTCTTCACATTCGTCAAGTGATAACACACCTAATATTTCTAACAATTTTATATTACTATAATTATCCCGTGTATCAGATAATATTTTCCAAAATAATTTAATTTGTTCATATTTATTCATATGATTACCAGTTGATTTTAAAATACTTTTTAAATCATCTATTTTTCCATATAATAATTTATATTTTATATTAAGTTCTTTTATTGTATTACTTCTTGGATAAAAACTTAAAAGATAATATGAACGTTTAATATAATCATCAGTAAACTTATCTATTGTAACTTTATTTAATAATAATAATATAGCATCTATAGTATCTTGTAATTTTGTAAATGTATCATAAAAATCATCTAATAAAACAGGTACGTCTGCTACTAATGATAATTCATATATATTCTTCAAATCTTGTAATAATTGATATAATCCATATCCATCATCTTTTCTTCCAACATTATTTTTTTTAAATTTTAATAATAATTTTTGATCAGTTAAATTACACTGAATTAAATGATCTTTAAGATAACATGATAATTTTATATAATCTAATTTATCTGTTTCAAGTACTTTTATTCCTAAAGCAGTATTATCTTCTAAAAATAAACCTTGATAATTTTTAGCGTTATCATAATTATCAAAATATGTTTCAGGTTTAGGTGTTTTAGCTTGATCTATTTCAGATTTAGATATATTCATTATATTAAAATTAAATAGTCTTTTTTGAGTTAATCCAGTTGTTGTATCACTTAAATATGTATTTGGATAAGTTGTATTATTTGTAATTCTTTTTATATTTTTTTTAACTTGTTTTTTTATTTTTTCAATAAATGAATTATCTAATATATCTAAATTAAAATAATTCATAAAAAAATCAAATAATTCATCTGTAAAATTTTTAATTAGATTATATAATGGCATTCTTAATAATATTTTTTCATCATTAGTAACTACAGTATTTAGATTAGTAGTAAATATAGATACTATATTTGTATCAATATCAAAAACTATTTCAAAATTATTAATAATTGTTGAATTAATATCGGTTAAAGATATTGGAAGCCTTTTTAATTCATCAATTACATATGTTATAATTTTATCTTTATTTATATTAACATTTTTAATAGGATTACGATTAAATATACCATCAAAAATAGGATTATTAAAAGGTTCCATTTTCACATTAATACCATTTTTCCCAAGATAATCTAGATAAAATTGTTTGTATTGATTTAATGTATATTCAAACATTCTTTTATTATCTGCACTATCATTTTTTATAGTAATTGAAAATAAATCATGTAGATTATCTAAAATACCTAATATAATTATTAAATTATTTTTTAATACTTCATCCATTATTTATATATTTAGAATAAAAATTATTGAAAATAATATAAAAAGCCAAATTACGTTACATTTTGTGTCTGCATTAATGATAAACCTAAGTTTATACTGTATGGTAATCACTTAGTATTTAAAAATACATTTCTAAATATATAATATATGTTATGGAGTGATGTATTAAAGAATTGGGAAAATGGGATTGTTTTACGATATCCTAAACAATTAAAAGGAAGATTCCTTTGGAACACAAGTGTATTGAAAAATAATGGTAATGTTGAATTCAAACAAAGTTTCAAAACAGATAATAAATTACCTGATAAGCAAAATAAAAAAAATTTTCAAGAATATATAAATAAATCAGATAATAAATATGTGACAGCTCTTCCTAATTTAAGTAAGGATACTATGTTAGTTATTCCAATGCCAGTTAATGGAAATAATTATGTAACCTTAAGAGATTTTATAGATAATGCTTCAGAAATACAACAAATTGAATTTTGGAAGAAAGTAGCAGAAGTAGCAAAAGAATTTATGAATGAAAAAGGAAAAGTATGGATAAGTGTTCATGGTTTTGGTGTTCCTTATACTCATGTTAGAATATCATCAAGTCCAAAATATTATTTCAATGATAATTACACCCAAAACTGTTAGCGAATATTCAAATTCTTGATTTTTATAATTTCACTGAAGAATGTAAAATGAAAGGATAATTTGATTAAATAAAATATTTATATTTCGCAATAAATTTCACAATATCCTTTTTCTTTAATTGATTGCTCTATTTGTTTTCCTAAACACCATCGAGCAATTAATATTTCTTGTTCTTCATTTTTTATATTATTTATATAATCAAAATTATCTAATTCATATTCAATGCTTTCCTTATCATCTTTAATAAGACGAAATCCTATTTTATCAAAATCAATTGTTATTTCATTTTTAATTTTGTTTAGTTTATCAGTTACAAAATCTAATTCATAATCATAGAAATAATATTTAATATAATTATTCTCATACATAAGAGGACTATTGCAAATATAATTTTCTTGAAGTTCTTCATCATCTATAGCTTCATAATGTTCTTCATAACTTGAGTAACACTTTTTACAATAGTTATCTTTCATATCTTCAACAAAACAACAGCACTCAGCATATTCTAAACATCTGGGTGGTTCTGTATAGCTAATTTTATTCTTAAAGTGCGCTGCATCATCTGAAGATTGAGTTGCAAACCAAAATTTGCCTGAAATTGTTCCAAAGTAATAACGTCCCATTAAATATTCAATTTAATAATAATAATATATTATATCAATTTTTATTAACCAAAGTTCCAATCACAGATTTATTTTACCCGAGTATCGTCAAGTTATTAAGCACTTGATGGTATTAGGAAATAATAAAAATTGATTTATATTAATATTTTATTTAGTTATTTAATAATAATGAGCTCAAACAAAAATATGTTGAAACCTAAATGTGGTAAATGTACTACTTGTTCTAAAATAATTAATAGTATATTTCATGGTAATTCATGTAGTAATTGCAAAAAATGGTTTTGTAGTGTTGAATGCATTAAAAATAAATGTAAAGATTGTAGTAAATATATGGTATTTCCTACTGATGAAAAAATGATGATGGATAATATTAAAAATATGAGATTATATTTAGATGATGATAATAATGAAACAAAATCAGAAATAAAATCAGAATTTAGTTCTGATACTGAACCAAATTCTAATACTGAGTCTGATAATAATTCTGATAATAATTCTGATAATAATTCTGATAATAATTCTGATAATAATTCTGTTTCTGATACTAATTCAATATATAATATGGAATATGATACTTTTACCATTTTTACACCAAATAATCAACCAAATTATAAACCTAATTATATTAATAATATTAATACTAATAAATTATCATTACTTGATAAATATATTGTTGAAGATAGTTCTGATTGTTGTTCTGATAGTTCAGATAATTCAGATGGGTCTTATGATAATGATGTAAATGCAAATGCTTGTTATGTATGTAAGAGAACAGATGTAGATATTGATTGTGTTTGTTGTGATTGTAGTGTTAGTATGTGTAAAAGATGTAAAAGTCACGATGGCCCAGATAATTATAAATTTTTTTGTGGATGCTATGGAAGATGCACTAATTGTAAAAAAAAAGTAGATAGATGTGAAAATGGTTGGCCTTGTGGAACATGTAATGGTTGGTATTGTAGTGTAAAATGTTTAAGAATATATGTAAATAATAAAAGTAATTGTAAAGAATGTATTAAATATATATCTAAAGGACAAGAACAATATGAAAAAAAAATAGAATATATGAAATTACAAAAAAATGTAGAAATATTAATAAATAAGCATTATGAATTATTAATGTGGCAAGCATGTAAGAATATAGAATATTATATTATAAAAACAGTTACTAATTATGATAATTCTAAAATGTCAACAATTGATATAAATTTAATAAAATTTGCAGAAAATAATAATCAATATTTACATAAAATTGTTGAACTAATGAAAGATTTTAGAATGAGATATTATATTCTTCATATAGATAGATTATTGATTTATAAAGAAAAATATACTCCAAAAATAGTTAACAAGAATGAATTATATAGAGCATGTCGTGAGTTAGAACATATTTATAATGGTATTGATATGTTAGGAGAATATTATAATTATTATGAAGATGAAATTAATAAGATTTTAGATAAAAATTGATTTAATACCGTAATGTACCATGAATATAATCTCAACCTTTGGTTAATTGGTATAAATTAATAGTATAAATAATTAAAGCTTCATTAAATTGACATATCAAATAACCGAAGGTTTATTATAATACGAACATTAATAAACCTTTGGTTATCATTACGGTAAATTACTTAACTATTAGATTATAAATTATGCTAAATGATAACAATATTAATAATCCCCGCCATTATTTATAACCGATATATGGAACAAAGGATGCATCAAAAATAATATTAATGTTAAAATTAAAAAAAAGATGAATGAACATAATGATAAAAAAAGAATTGATGAAAATAATATGAACAGAATAATTATTCATAAGTTGAAATTTTTTATTAAATATACATATGGGTAATTATCTCTTCACTTGCGGATTTAAAATCATTAATAACCTTCGGTTTCACCATGCGCAAATGAAAGGATATGTGTAGTTAATTCATTTACTTTATTTTCCCTAACAATTGTATTATCTGTTTTGTTAATTCTATTTTATCTTCAATTAATTTATTATTATCTTGATTTAATTTTTCTAATGTTAGTTTAACTTTTTTTTCTTTTATAATTCTAAACTTTTTTGCTCTCTTACGAGAAAGTCTGGCTGCTTCTGTATTTTTTGCTCGATATTTATAATACTTTTCATCTTTCAATTCTTCTGGAACAAACTTTCTTGGAGCTCTCTTATGAATATGTTTAGTTTTAGTTTTCTTTTTATTTTTACATTTGGGAGGTTCTTGAAGTAATGGAGGTGTTTTATATTTACGTAATGGTTGTTGAGTAACATTATATTGAGTATTTGTTTCTAATAAATAATTTAAAAATTCATTATCTATATCATATACATTTGTATTATTGTTAAATTGAAAGTTATTAATATATTCATATTCACCAATAAATTGCATAATTTAATAATTTGTCCATAATAATTTTTATTTTTCAATTTTTCATGTTTATCCACTTATAAAAGGATATAAAAATATTTTAATTTATATTTTAATTTATATATTAATGAACCAATTTGAAATAGATTTATTAAATGATCCAGAAAAGTATAATCGTTGGATTGGTAGGATGCATAATTTATTATCTCAGCATCAATTCAGTGAAGAATTTTTAATAAAAACAATTGATTATTATGATTCATGGAAATGTTTAAGAACACAAAAGAATTTATCACCATACTTTTGTTTTAAATATTTATATGATAATGAAAATGATTCAGCAGATGATTGGACTGATTATAATGATGTTAAGAATTATTTATTAAAACGTGGTTATACTGAAGAACAAATACATGATGAATTTAAAAAAGCAATGAATGATAGAAATTTATCATGAGGTTAAAAATACAAAAGAATTTATCAATATATTATCCTAATCATTAAAAAATGAATATTACTAATTATAGTAATATAACATAATAAGTAATGATTTCTGTATTATATGATGATTATTCAAACTTAAATAAACTATTTGATGAAAATTATAAATATAATAAATCAAAAAATATGTATATTAAAAATACTAATAAAGATATGCACGAATTAATTCAAAATACAATAAAAATAATTGATCAACATTATTTCGATATTAATCCATTAAGATATTATATTGAATTCCATAAATATATAGTGGATGGTAAAATAAAACCTTTTTTTGATTTTCATCAAGATGATCATGGTGCTGTTAATTATAAGACTATAACATGTATATATTATTTACAAAAAGATATAACTATTAATGGAGGTGATTTAGAATTTAAAAAACATGGAATTATAAATATTAAATCTAATATGCTTGTTATTTTCTCTGGCCATTTAACTCATAGACCAACAATAATGAATGGAAATGGTATTAGAAAAAGTATTGTTATCCAATTTCAAAGATTATAAATGGGAAAAAAATAGTTGAATATAAATTTTTTTATGAAAATGGACAATTACAGCAATTTATTAATGGTACACGTTGACTTTAAAGAAATTTAATAATCTTATTTTACAAAATAATTTAAAAAATTATAATAATTATAATCATATGTCGAATATTAGTTTTGTAAGAACTTATTATGATTATGATACCAATTGCTCTAAATTATATGAAGAGTTTTATCAAACAAATGGAAAACGTGACGGTGAATATAAAAGATATTCAGAAAATAACGAGTTGGAAATAATTTGTACATATATTGATAATAAAATAGAAGGCAAATGTACAAAATATTATTATAATTACCCAATATATAAAGAAGTTTGTAATTTTAAAAATAATAAAATGGAAGGAGAATACATATCTTATTTTCACAATGGTAAAATAGCAATGATTTGTAATTATAAAGATGATAAATTAGAAGGTAAATGTACTTTTTATTATAAAAATGGTAATATTGAGATAAGTTGTAATTATGTTGATAATAAATTAGATGGTGAATATATTTCTTATTATAATGGTGATATTAATGGGAAAAAACAAATGATTGCTAATTACATTAATGATAATCGTGCAGGTAAATGTATATATTATCATCAGAACGGAATTATCTCTATTATTTATAATTACATTCGCGATGCGAATAATGATGGTAAAATCGATGGTGAAATAATTAAATTTGATGAAAATGGAAATCTAATGGAAAAAATATAAAGCCATTAAAAATTGATTAATATATAAAATATAAAATTTATATATTAATAATGGTCAGCATTTATGTTTTAAAATTGGAAAATAATAAATTTTACGTTGGTAAAACTAATAATCCTATAATTAGATTAGAACAACATTTTAATAATAATGGTTCAGCTTGGACTAAAGTTAATAAACCAATTGATATTATTGAAATAATTCCAAATTGTGATGAATTTGATGAAGATAAATATACGATTAAATACATGAAGCAATATGGAATAGATAATGTTCGCGGTGGTTCATTCTGTAATATAGAATTAGAAGAAGAACATATTAATACAATTACTAGAATGATTAATGGATCCAATAATAAATGCTATAATTGCGGTGGTAATCATTTCTATTCATTTTGTTCACTAATGAAAAAAAATGAATATAATAATTGTAAAAATAATGTATTAACTAAACTAATTTGCGAAAGATGTGAAAGAACAGGTCATACTATTGATGATTGTTATGCATCAACAGATAAATATGGTGAAGAAATTATTGATTATGTTGAAGTATATGAATGTGAATATTGTGGTAAAGAATTTGAAACAGAAAAAGGAGCTCAAATGCATGTAAATCTATATTGCAAAAATAAAAAAACTTCAAAAAAATCTACTAAAAATTCATGTTTCAGGTGTGGACATGTAGGTCATTACGCTAATAGTTGTTATGCTTCAAAATAACCAAAGGTTTATTAAATCTATATAATATTATATGCCTCATTGTAAGAATAATCCTAAGAAGACGTATGATGGAACTGAACCTTCACCAAAAGGTTTAGGTTATTGTGCTTCTGGAGAAAAAGAAGGAACAAAAATGAAAGGTAAAGATGGTAATATTTGGATTAAAAGTAATAATAAATGGATTAAGCATGAAAAAGATTATCGAAAATTGTTACTTAATAAACTGTATAAATGGTGGATGCCATTATCTAAAGGTAATATAATTGTTATTTATAAAAATAACACTCATAAATTAATTAAAATATCAAATATGAAAAAACTTGTAGAGAAATGGACTGAATATGATAAGGATTCTGAAATAAAAGCAATTATATGGAGTGCAATGAGTGTTGATATAATTCAATTATTCGTTGAATATTTAATAAAGAAATCTTCAAAGAAACAATCAGAAGAGTTTATTAAAATGAAGAATTTACCAGATTATTTATTAGAAAATTATAAAAAGTATTTTAGAAAAGAAAAATTTAAAAGCCAGAAAGATTATATTTTTAAGAAATAATGCTAGTGATTAATTATCAAGAGCTATAAAAAAATTGATTTAATATTTAATTATTAATATTGATTTTTTAATAATGATATCTTTAGCTATTTTATTGAATATACTAATTTTATTTAGTATTTTGTATATTATAATTGTTATAAATAATATGAGAAAGGACTATGAACAGAATGAATTAATTAAACAACAAAATGAGATTAAAAAGCAAGAATTAATTAAACAAAAAAATGAGATTAAAAGGCAGGAATTAATTAAACAACAAAATGAGATTAAAAAACAAAAAGAAAATGAAGCAAAAAAAATAGAGGAAGACACATACAATTATGATGGAGATTATGATAATATATTATTATTAACAATATTAGAATGTTTTAATAATAAACTAGAACCAATTAATAACATTATTAAAAGAATTATTAATAAGTTTAAACATTGTGATAAATTAGATAAAGATACCACATATGATTTTAATGATATATTTAATGGAGCAACAATTGATAAAGAAATCGATTTAATTAAATTAGTATTTTCATTAGATAATATCAAAAATAAACAATATTTAAAAGATAATATATTCATAGATCGTGAAGAAACAGTTAATGAATTATTAGAATATTCTATTAAAAATAATATGTATGATTTATGTGAATTTGTATTAGAATCTAAATCATGTAAAATAGATGATGATACATATATTGAATTAGAAAAACTAATTAATAATAATAACATGTCAGTATTATTATTAAAATATAAAATTGAAGATGTATATCATAATATACTTTTATAAAAATAAAAATTGATTTATTTATATATTTCTACTATTTATATTATCTATGGAAAACGATTATAATGATACTGATAATTTAATTATTGATACACGTGAAACAAATTCTAAATGTTATAAGCATAGTTCAACAATTAAATTCTGGTTTGTTATTTCTATTGTATTATGTGTAATATCATATATTTTACTTGATGTTGATATAACTGTCTACTATGATTCATTAAATGATAAAAACATTTATATTCCAAAAGAATATGAATATATTTATATTTATGATATATTATATGGAGCATGGTATTTAGGAATTTATATCTATATTGCGTATTATTATAATAATAAGAATAACACCAAAGATTATTATAATATAAAATGTGTTTATTTTTTAATTTCAATTATATATTTAGCAAATTTTGTTCTACATATTGTTTCATATGTTGATATTTATAATAAATTAAAACAAAATAATATGAAAATGACTAATGATACTGATAATTTTATATTTTATTGTATTTCTGTTGTTTTTAATTGGATAATGACGTTCTTATATTTGAGATATATCTAAATTAATGATAATTTGCGCTTCAATAATGCTTTATATTTTTCTAATATTTCTTCTTCAGTTGAACCAAATGGAGATTTGAAATTTTTAATTTTTTGTTTAATTTCTGTATTAAAAATCTTAGTTCTATATAATTTAACAATAATATCATTTTCAATTAATTGAGTATTATCAATATATCTTAAAAAATGAGAATATCCTTGGTCGATTATATTAAATATGTAATTAATATGTGGATTAATATAAAAAGGTGTTTCAATTAATTTTTTTATTTCTTCATTTAATTCTTTAATATCTTGTTCCATTTTAATCATATTTTTTTGAATAATATCTAAATGTCTTTGTCTTGAATATATACTATTATATTTTTGAAATTCTTCTGTTAATTTAGTTAATTTATTATTTTTATCAATAGCAATAATAATATTATCCATATTAAAATCTAATTGTGTTAATCGTTCCATTTCTTTTAATTTCAATATACTATTTCTAAAAACAATTATATGATTAATAGTTGCATCAATATTACTATTATTATAAGAATTTACAAATTCATCTAATTTAGATACTTCATTTTTAGGTTTTAATAATTGTAATTCATGTTCTAAACTTTTAATCTGCCATTCTTCTAATACTTCATTTTTATATGAACCACCCCGCACCATATCAATCCCATATTTTAACATATATTTTTTAACGACTTTATCAACATCCATAATATCATCCGTTATAATTTCTTCTAATATTTCTTCTAAATCAGTAATATCAGGTTTATCATTATTATTAGAATGATAGACTAATATATGGTTATTAAATAACAAAAAAACAAATATGAAAATCATTAATTAATAAATTATTATAGTAATATATTAATTTATCAATATTTATTATATAAACATTTCATATGAGTATGGTGCAGTTAAAAAGTTCCTTTTTTAACTACACACTCAAAGATGTTAGCGATTAAAAACCGAAGGTTATAAAAGGAAATATTCCTTTTTAAATAACACATAACACGTATTTAATATTAAACATTGATTTTAAATTATTATGTTTATAAATTTTATTAATAATAAAATCTATAAAATTACAATTATTATCAAAATTTTCAGACAATATATTAATAAATTCACCTATTTTCATA
>JACCDJ010168152.1_pt1 | contig 19270 bp, 15 predicted proteins | sample 7444481 | NCBI WGS metagenome assembly JACCDJ01 (sample SAMN15323435, study PRJNA562643) | freshwater metagenome | isolation source: river surface water | place: USA:Blue River Watershed | collected 2017-08-15 | reverse complement strand
GTAGGTGCTTTAACTTGGGAGACACAGTGGGATGGAAACTATATCGATCCGTACCGTAATTCATTTGAAACTAACTTAACTACTGGAACTTCTACCGTTTTCGATATGAATACGGGTTTACAATTTTCAGGGGTGGTGAATGAACAATTAAGTTTCTATTCAGGCTTAGCCTTGTTTCATGTAATGAGTCCTGTAGAGTCCTTCTATACAGGTTCTTCGAATGAATTGAATTCTCGTAAAGTGTTCCATGCAACGGTTCGTTACAAGATGAATGAGAATTTGAGTATCATTCCGAACATTTTGTACATGGCGCAATCAAGAGCGAGCGAGTTTAACTTCGGAGGAGAAGTGAATTACAATGTGAATAATGATGAGGATGGTTTAGCGTACTTCGGTGGTGTTTATTATCGTTTGAAAGATGCTACGCAGTTTATGGTTGGTGGTGAAATGAATCGTTTCCGTGCTGCAATTTCATATGATGTGAACATGTCGGGATTGCGTTCAGCTTCAAGATATCGTGGTGGCTTCGAATTTGCGATTATGTATAAGGCGCCGTGCTATTCGCCGACACCGCCTCCTCCGCCGCCATTCTTCGTTTGTCCTCGCTTTTAATTATCTCTTATCAATTAATCGAATTCGCCTAATATGAATCGAATATATACTATTGCATTTTTGTTTTTTGTGTTGTTGGCTTCCAACCCGATTCTCGCTCAAGACGTGCAAGATCCTATGGATATTCCAACAAAACGTAAGTTGGAAATCGCAGACAATTTGGCTAAAATCGGAAGCTACTATAATGCAATCGATTACTATAAATCCTACATGAAGGATGAGAAAGATGATGCGGATGTTGCTTTTAAATTAGCAGATGCGTATCGTAATGCTCGTGATTATGTGAACGCGGAAGAATGGTACAAGAAGGCCTTCGCAATGAATAAGACTGAAAACATGAACGCACAGTTTTTCTATGCACTCATGATGAAGTACAATGGTAAGTATGATCAAGCAAAAACTTTATTCGATAAGATTGCTAAAACGTTCAAAGGGAATGAAGACGATCCGAAGGCTGCTGTAATAAAGCTCGCTAAGGAAGAATCTAAAGGTTGTGAATTGGCCTTGAAGATGATCAACAATCCACTAAAATTGGTGGTAAAGCATCTTGGTAAAAATGTAAACAACCATTACTCTGATTTTGGTCCTGCCGCTGTCACTGATTTGAAAATGATCTATTCGTCTATCAAATCAGATACCGTTGTAGTTGTCGGTGGAACCGATCGCGCTTCTTATGTGTCGCGTATCTATGAAACTTCCCGTAAGAACAAAAACGGCTCTTGGGGTAAGCCTAAAGAATTTGGTGGAGAAAATAATATCAATAGCAATATCGATCATACCGGTAACGGTAGCTTTAGTCCGGACGGTAAATATTTCTTCTTCTCGCGTTGTCGTGAAGTATCACCGACTGATTTGCACTTGCATTGCGATATTTATTTCTCAGAACGTAAAGGCGAGTCATGGTCAAGTCCATCACGTTTGTCTAGTAATGTAAATAAGGCTGGAACGAATAATACACAGCCTGCTGCCGCTAAGGGAGCGAAGCCAGGAGAAATCATTCTTTACTTCGTTTCTGATCGTGAAGAAGGAAGTGCTGGCGGACAAGATTTGTATTATACTACGTTCAAAAAGGACGGCTCTTGTACAGCGCCAGTAAACCTTGGTAAGAAAATTAATACAGCTGGTGACGAGGTGACTCCTTACTATGACGAAAAAGAAAAGACCTTATACTTCTCTTCGAACGGACGTGTAGGTATGGGTGGTTTTGATATCTTCCGTGTAAAAGGCACTACGAAAAAATTTGAAGATCCTACCAACGTAGGTTATCCAATCAACTCTTCTGTAGACGATCGCTATTTCTCGCATTGGCCGAATCATCGTGGTGGCTTCTTCGTATCTAACCGCCCAGGAGGTTATGAGTTGAAGAGCGCTACTTGTTGCGATGATATCTATCAATTCGACTATATCATCATCCCTCACTTTGCAGTGAAAGGACGTATCTACGATTCAGAAGATAAGAAGAAAAAGAATCCATTATTAACTGCCGTTGTTCAAATCACTTGCGACTCCGCAGAGAAAGATGCGATGCGTTATGATACTACGTTCTCTCGTAATAAAGCAACGTATATGTTCAACCTTGCACGCAATCAATCGTACAAGATTCACGTAACGAAGGATGGCTATTATGCAAACAACGCTACTTGTTCGGTGAAAGGGATGGATGAAAGTGATACGATGACAGTAGATATCTTTATCGAGAAGATCAAGCCTAAATCAGTGCGTATCGAAGGTATTTATTATGCATACGACCGCGCTGAATTACAAGCTGAATCTGAACCAGCATTGAAACAATTGCTGGGGATTTTGAATGACAATCCTGTGATTAAAGTTGAAATCAGTTCGCATACGGATAACCGCGGTAATGACGCTTATAACATGCGATTGTCACAAGCGCGTGCGGAAAGTGTGGTGAAATACTTGATTACAAATGGTATCGACAAACAACGTTTGGTTGCGAAAGGATATGGTGAAACACATCCGGATACGATCAACCAAAACCCTGATGGTAGCGACTGTCCTGTATGTCGTGCCCGTAACCGTCGTACAGAATTTAAGATCATTGGTCAGATTGCTAATACAACGATCATCTACGACCAAGCAGCGCCTATTACAGTAGATTCAGCAACGACTACGCAAGAGGTAGAAGCGCGTGAGAAAGAAGGTAAGGGTGCTAACTTTATTGGCAATCCAAACAATAAGCCAGCAGGCAATACACCTGCTCCGGCAGGTACAGGAACGGGAACTAAAACAGCCCCTGCGAAGGCAGCTCCAAAGACCACTTCAAGCGAAGATAGTGACGAGACAAGCAGCGATGAAGAGTCGAGCGATGATAGCGCTGATGCGGCTCCTGCAACGAGCGATGATGAAGATAGCAGCGCTTCTAAGTCGAAATCGACTGGCGCCAAAACGAAAACAACGACTCCTGCTACTAAATCGACTACTACCAAGAGCAGTAGTGGTAGCAAGAAAAAAGGATCTGTTGAAGAAGACTAATTCAATTTTTTAAAAATAGGCCCGTTGACGACAGTCGACGGGCTTTCTTATTCTTATTATGCGTAAGTTATTTTTATTATTTGTTTTTATAGGGCTCCTCTCTTCTGCCTGCAAAACGGTGCATCAGACGAAGACGCGTGTGGAAGGGGAAAAGACGTCTACCGCTGATTTGTTGAAGAAATTGGAGCAGCCTGATATCCCGTACAAGTGGTTTTTTGCCAAAGCGAAAATTCAAATTGAAGATTCGCATAACGATAATACGGTGAATGCCGTTATTCGTATGAAGAAGGATAGCGTGATTTGGATTTCTTTAAACGCCTTAGTCGGTATTGAGGTGTCACGCATGTTGATCACGCCTGATTCGGTAAAGATGTTAGATCGTTTTAATAAGCGTTATTATGCACGTTCGTTTAGTTATGTACAGCAGATGACTGGCGTAGATGATTTGAACTTTGCGCAGTTGCAACGCATGATTATGGGCAATGATATGCAAGCGATGGACCCTACCAAAACAGAAATTGTGAAGACAGACAGCAGTTATCAAGTAAACAATCATGAAAGCAAGATAGAGAGCGTGATTTGGATCAACGCCTTGAATTTTACGATGGCGAAAAAAGAGTTGAAGAATAAAGTCATCAACCAAACCTATGAAATGGATTATGACGATTATCGTTTGTTGGCGGATCGTTTATTCTCGTATAGAAGAAGGGTGCGTTTGGCAACGAAAGAAGTGTATAATTTGAATATTGAATATCAGAAGGTGACTTTAGATGAGCCGCAAAAGTTTCCGTTCAATGTGCCTGATAAATATTTAGTGGTTAAACCAGAAACGAAGGAAGAAAAGAAATGAGTGGGGTGCGCGCCATATGGATTTTGCTGTTAGTGGGCTTCCTGCAAGCTTGTGTGAATGATATGGCCAAGGTGAATCGTATTGCCAGTGATAAGGAGGCGAGCTCGGAGGTGGTGAAGAATGTGTTTACAACCTATAGCGTAAAGGGACATTTAAGAGCCAAAATGCGTTCTCCCGAATTGGTGGTGACAACTATGCCAAAGCCAGGTAAAGAGATGCCTGCGGGCTTAGAAGTGCAGTTTTATGACGATAGTTTGCGTGAGAATGGGAAATTAAGCGCGAAATACGGTTTCAACGACGAACTACATAATACGATTACCGTTCGTAAGAATGTAGTGGTGGTGAATGTAAAGGGTGAACAGCTAGAAACGGAGGAGCTCAACTGGGATATGAATAAGCATATCTTGTATACTGATAAGTTTGTAAAAATCACCACCGACGGAGAACAACTCTTCGGCGAGGGCATGGAAGCCCAAGAAGATTTTACCAACTATAAAATCAAAAAGCTTCGCGGTACGGTGAAGTTGAAGAATTAATTAGTAATCCGTTTAATATTTGCGCCGATCGCATTTAAGCGCTGGTCGATAAACTGATAGCCTCTATCAATTTGCTCAATATTATGAATCGTTGATTTGCCATTTGCCGATAACGCAGCAATCAATAAAGCCACACCGGCACGGATATCAGGAGAAGTCATGGAAATGCCTTTTAGCTGATGCTCTCTGTTCAAGCCCATAATACTTGCTCTATGCGGATCGCACAGAATTATCTGCGCACCCATATCAATCAACTTGTCGACAAAGAACAAACGACTTTCAAACATTTTCTGATGGATCAATACATTGCCTTTCGCTTGAATGGCGGTCACTAAAACGATACTGATCAAATCGGGCGTAAATCCAGGCCATGGCGCATCGTCGATCGTAAGGATACTGCCGTCGATGAAGTTTTGTATTTCATAATGTGCTTGCGCTGGAATCACGATATCATCGCCTTCGATATTCAATTGAATACCGAGTTTTCTAAAGGTATTCGGAATATTGCCCAAATGTTCGTAGCCGACGCCTTGAATACGGATGTTCGACTGCGTCATAGCTGCTAAGCCGATAAAGCTTCCTACTTCAATCATATCCGGCAACATACGATGTGTCGTGCCACCTAATTTCGTAACACCTTCAATCGTCAATAGGTTAGAGCCGATACCAGTGATTTTCGCACCCATTCTATTCAGCATATTGCAAAGCTGTTGTAGATAGGGCTCGCAGGCTGCGTTGAAAATAGTCGTGGTGCCTTCTGCCAAAACAGCGGCCATCACGATGTTTGCGGTACCCGTCACACTGGTCTCTTCCAACAACATATACGTACCTTTCAATTTTTTTGCTTCCATGCGGAAGAAATGCTCTTCGGAGTCGAAGTTGAAAGTAGCGCCTAAATTTTGAAAACCTATCAAATGGGTATCCATTCGACGGCGTCCGATTTTATCTCCTCCCGGCTTCGGTAGATATGCACGTCCGAAACGAGTTAATAAAGGACCTAAAACCATCACCGAGCCACGCAAAGAAGAGGCACGCTTACGGTATTCCGGCGTGGTCATAAAATCCATATTCACATTCGCCGCTTTGAAGCTATAGGTATCGTCGCTGATCTTTTTCACCTCCACACCCATCGAAGCTAATAAGTCGATCAATGCCAATACATCCGCTATTTGCGGGATATTGCTAATCACCATCTCTTGATCGGTCAATAATACTGCCGAAATGATTTGCAAAGCCTCATTTTTAGCGCCTTGTGGGACGATGGTGCCATTTAATGCTTGGCCGCCGATAACTTCAAAACTTGCCATAAGAAAATTAAGAATTAAGAATTAAGAATTAAAAATTGGGAGAGAGCTAATCTTTAATTTATTCTTGGTGAATGATGTCCCGAAGTTTCGGGAGGTGAATGCTTACATGAAAATAGCAATGAACAACAACAATGACTTGTTTTCACACGATAAGCTATTCACTAAGACCTTGTTAACTGTCGAAAATATTATCTCGGACGGTTATTGCGGTTGTTATTGTTGTTGAAACGGCGTTTGCCATTAAAGCTGCCGCCACTGCTAGTGCCCGTGCCGCTAGTATCGCTGTTGCGATTGCGGTTGTTGTTCGGACGGCCATTACGATTACGGTTATTGTTTGGACGGCCATTGCGCATATTATTCATGCGACTTAAATCGGTATTATTACGCAACGGCATATTGTTGATGGTCGACTCATCATCCAATCGTAATACGCCATTACTCATAAAGGCTAAATCTTCTTTAATCGTATCGTCTACCACCGCATCATTGCTGAAATTACGGTAGGTCATTTTCATCACCGTCGCAATACCTTGTGCAAACTCCATCTGCTTCTCTTTATCCTCCATCTTCAACGCCTTGCTAATCAAAATTTCCACGCTCTTACCATAGTGGCGATAGCGGATATTTTGCTTCGGATATTTCATTCTTGCAGGACGTGCTGCCTTCTCCTCTGGTGTTGGCGTAGGATAAGGACAGTCGACATCTAAATCGTAGTCGGCCAATATGAATAGGTGATTCCAAAGCTTTACACGATAGTCTTCTACCGATTTGCTTTGTGGAAATAAAATAGCCATCATCTCAATGATTCCTTTCGCAATTTTCGTTCTTTCCTCTTTTGTTTCTTTGGATTTCGCAAAATCAACCATTCCTTGAATGTATCGTCCGTACTCGCGGATCTTCATCTTTCCCCGTTGGGAATTATACTTCATCATAGAACAAATGTAAGGTTTTTATTCCATTTTCTTCCCTCCTATGTTCAAGGCCTTCACTTCCGAATTATTGCTTCATTTAGCCACGTGGGTCTTCTTTTTTTGGTTATTTTTGCAATAATTAGCTTTTTTGAAATTATGTATAGAACACATACTTGTGGCGAGCTCCGTGCATCGCATATCGGCGTTGAAGTAATTTTGAGTGGATGGGTGCAGAAAGTCCGTAAAATGGGGGCTTTGACCTTTATCGATTTACGTGATCGTTATGGCATTACCCAATTGACCTTAGATGAGTCGAAGCGTCCGGAATTATTGAACACTAGTTTAGGTCGTGAGTTTGTATTGCAAGCTAAAGGAATCGTTATCGAGCGTAGTAGCAAGAATGCGAATTTGGCTACCGGAGATATTGAGTTGGAAGTAACGGAGTTGAAAGTATTGAACGCCTCTGTCACACCGCCTTTCACGATAGAAGATGATACAGATGGCGGCGACGACTTGCGAATGAAGTATCGTTATTTGGATTTACGTCGTGCTGCGGTACGTAAAAATATTGAGTTGCGTTATGCCGTGAACCGCGCTGCCCGTGAGTATTTGCACGAGTTAGGCTTCTTGGATATCGAAACGCCGTTCTTGATCAAATCTACGCCGGAAGGTGCGCGCGACTTCGTTGTGCCTTCTCGTATGAACGAAGGCGAATTCTACGCTTTGCCACAATCACCACAAACCTTTAAGCAGTTGTTGATGGTGAGTGGTTATGATCGTTACTACCAAATTGTAAAATGCTTCCGTGATGAGGACTTGCGCGCTGATCGTCAGCCGGAGTTTACCCAGATCGACTGTGAGATGGCTTTTGTGGAGCAAGAGGATATTTTGAACACCTTTGAAGGTATGGTAAAACATATCTTCCAAGCAGTGAAAGGAATCGATTATACCGACGCAGTGCCGCGTATGACTTGGGACGAAGCGATGCGTCGTTATGGGAATGACAAGCCGGATATCCGTTTCGGGATGGAGTTGCAGAACTTGAAAGTGAAGGGCGAGGCTTTATATGCGCCTTTGGCCAATAGCGGTTTCCAAGTATTTGACGGAGCGGAGACTGTTCTAGCAATTAATGTTCCTGGTTGTTCAAACTATACGCGTAAGCAAACGGACGAATTGATCGAGTGGGTGAAACGCCCTCAAATTGGAATGGGTGGTATGGCTTTCGTGAAAGTAGGTACAGATGGCAGTTTCAAGTCGTCTTTCGATAAGTTCTTCGATGCAGCTGCTTTAGAAGCTCTTTCAAATCATTGCGGCGCACAAGCGGATGATTTGATTTTAATTTTGGCAGGTACGGAAGAGAAAACGCGCAAAGCTATTTCTGAATTGCGTTTGGAGATGGGTAACCGTTTGGGCTTGCGTAAGAATGATCATTTTCAGTTGTTGTGGGTAATGGACTTCCCATTATTTGAATATGCAGAAGAGGAGAATCGTTGGGTAGCTCGTCACCATCCGTTTACTAGTCCGAAGCCGGATCATATTCAACGTATGATTGAGAACAGTCCGGTGATTACGGATCCTGCGAATTATTTAAATCATCCCTATGCAGATATCAAGGCGAACGCTTATGATATGGTCTTGAATGGTAATGAAATAGGGGGCGGCTCGATACGTATATTCCAAAAGGATTTGCAGCAGAAGATGTTTGCGGCTTTGGGAATGAGTGAGGAGGAGGCGAATCATAAGTTTGGCTTCTTGTTAGGTGCGTTTGAATATGGTGCTCCCCCACATGGTGGTATCGCTTTCGGCTTCGACAGATTATGTGCCTTATTGGGTGGAAGTGAAACGATTCGCGATTTCATCGCCTTCCCTAAGAACAATAGTGGAAGAGATGTGATGTTGGATGCACCGTCAACAATTGACGACAAACAGCTGAATGAATTGGGGATACGTTTACAAGCAAAAGGATAAATTATAAGAAATCGACTTAGGTTTGAGTTGAGAAAATACTATGTATCAAAAATCCATACAACAGAAAATTGACTGGTCGGTATTGTATATCTACCTCGCCCTGATTTTTATCGGGGTGATTACGATTTATGCTGCCGAGTATCAAGACGGACATGGATTGGCGTTTAGTATGAGTAAGAGTTATAGTAAGCAGTTGATGTTTGCGGGTTTGAGTGTGATGGTTGGGGTGATGATTTTGTTGGTGGATAGTAAGTTGTTGACGACTTTACCATTGCCACTGTATTTAGTATCGTTGTTTATTTTAGCCTTGGTAGCGGTGGTAGCGCGGGGGGTGAATGGGGCGAATGCCTGGTTGGAGTTTGGAGGCTTTAAGTTGCAGCCATCGGAGTTTGCCAAGGGTTTTACGGCCTTGTATTTAGCGAAGTATCTATCGCAGAATGATGTGAATTTCAAGACGAATGCGGCACGCATTAAGGCAATTGCGATTATTTCTATTCCGGCTTTGATTATCATTGCGGAGAAGGATACGGGCTCAGCTTTGGTGTTTGGTGGGTTGATGTTGGTATTATATAGAGAGGGTTTGCCTGGGGAGATTTTGGTGGCTGGGATCGCTGCGATTGTGCTATTGGTAACGAGTATATTATTGCCAAAGTTCGTTTTGTTCGGCATTTTCACCTTCATAGTCCTGTTTCTATTATATAACTGGAGGAAAAAGTGGCGTAGAATGAAGGATTATATCACTTGGATGTTCGTGGCTTATGCGATTAGTTCGGTGTTTGTTTTGTTTGGGAAGGACTATGTGTTTAATAAGGTATTGCAGCCGCATCAGCGCGAGCGTATCTTGATTACGTTTGGCGTGAAAGGGCAGGATAGTAAGATTGCGAAGGGAGCGGGTTATAATGTGATCCAGTCGAAGATTGCGATTGGTTCGGGTGGTTTCTTTGGGAAGGGGTATTTACATGGCACGCAGACGAAGTTCAATTTCGTTCCGGAGCAGACGACCGATTTCATCTTTTGTACGATAGGCGAGGAATGGGGTTTCTTGGGTGCTTTTGTGTTGTTAGGACTCTATCTGATGCTATTGATGAAGATCTTGAGTATTGCGGAGCGGCAGCGTTCGCGCTTTAGCCGGGTTTATGCCTATGGGGTGGCTTGTATCTTTTTCATGCACATTTTGATCAATATTGGGATGACGGTAGGCTTGTTGCCGGTAATTGGAATTCCTTTACCATTCATTAGTTATGGGGGGTCTTCAATGATCGGATTTTCGGTTATGTTGTTCATTTTGGTGAAATTAGACACCGATCGACTGGCTGTTTTGCGTTAAAAAGTGCTTGCGTGATAAATTCTAGCTTAAAAAATGATTTTTTTATTGTTTTTTAATACAAATTCGTATCTTTGCCCTCCAATTTTTGCGGTATCGTGGAAAAAGCAATGAGGCCATATGACATCCATTTTGTCGGACTAAGTCAAGGGCCGAACACTTTTCGATATCAAATCGATGATGCATTCTTTGCATTATTCCCTGATACTCAAGCAAAAAAAGGAAGCTGCCACGTGCAGTTGCTCTTTGATAAGCAGACCTCTCACATGGAATTAAACTTCACCCTTGACGGGCATGTTGAGATTGAGTGTGATCGTTGTACGGCAGACATGCATTACCCGATTCACAACCAGTTTCAGCTTTTCATCAAGTTTGAAGGCGGAGAGCCTGACGCGAATGAGGATACAGACGAGGTGATATTTATCTCCCGTTCTGAATCGAGCATTAACGTCGCGCAATATATTTACGAGTATATTCATCTCAGTGTTCCGATGGTCAAGAATTGTGATTATTTAGAAGAACGTTACAAGAACTGTAACAAAGAAGTACTAAAGCGATTACAAATTGAAGATCAAGAAGAGGAAGGTTCGGCCGATGATGCGATCATCGACGAACGTTGGGCTGCTCTCAAGAAGCTAAAAGACAAGAAATAATTGATAACATAATAAACTAAAAGTCATGCCTAATCCTAAACGCCGCCACTCAGCACAACGCCGTGATAAACGCCGTACGCACTACAAAGCTGTTGCTCCTACAGTAGCGGTTGACAAGGCTACTGGTGAAAACCACCTGTCTCACCGTGCCTATGAGTTGGATGGAAAATTAATGTACAACGGCCAAGTTTTGGCTGAAAAGGGCAGCAATTAAGCTGTTTGTACTTTGATATTCTAAAAATTCCACAATCCTTCCGTATCTTACGAATTGATACAGCGGGGTTTTGGAATTTTTCATTTAACCTAACCCAGATAAAATCACAGAAATGCGCATAGGATTCGACGTAATGGGTGGCGATTTCGCCCCAAAAGAAGCCATAAAAGGCCTATTATTGGCATTGCCTGAATTAAATGCTGAAGAGCATGTTGTTTTGATTGGTCGTGAAGACGAAATCAAGGCTGCATTGACAGCGGAAGGTGCCGATCCGGCACGCTTTGCTATCGTGCATGCTCCTGATGTGGTGGAAATGGGTGAGCACCCAACTAAAGCGCTTACGCAAAAGCCTCACTCTAGCATCTCTATCGGTTTTCATCTTTTGAAAGAAGGTAAAATTGATGCCTTTGCCAGTGCAGGTAATACCGGCGCAATGATGGTGGGCGCTCTATTCAGTGTGAAAGCAATTGAAGGAATCTCCCGTCCTTGTATCTCTACAATCGTTCCGAAATTGGACGGTTCTTTAGGGGTATTATTGGACGTAGGTGCTAACTCTGATGTGAAGCCAGAACATCTGAACCAATTTGCTATTTTAGGAAGTGTTTATGCAGAATCTGTTTTGCATACGAGCACGCCGAAAGTAGGCTTACTAAACCTCGGAGAAGAGGAAGGTAAAGGTACCATCGTACTTCAAGCTGCGTATCCACTTTTAAAAGAAAACAAAAGTGTCAACTTCATCGGAAACATCGAAGGACGCGACCTTTTCAATGATAAAGCCGACGTCATCGTTTGTGATGGTTATGTAGGCAACGTCGTATTGAAATTATGTGAAAATATCTATGAAATGCTTTTGCAGAAAGGCATTGAGAACGATTACTTCGCTCGTTTCAACTACGAAATATATGGCGGTATGCCAATTTTAGGTGTCAACGCTCCGGTAGTTATTGGTCATGGTATCTCTAACGCCCGTGCTTTCAAAAACATGTTATTGCAATCCCGTGAAATGGTGCGCACTGATATGGTAGAAAAAGTTCGTAAGGCCCTCGTTTAATTCCTCTATTTCGCGGATTTCTCTTACTTTTGCAGGATACAAAATCTCTCCTGATGAAGCGTATCTTGTCGTCTTTGGCTATTAGCCTCTCTGCTATATTTTCTGTGCATGCTGCTGGCTTCTTGCCACAGACCAATCTGTTAGATACAAGCGCTAACAAGACCATCACGAAGACTATCGTTTTGGATAATACCTATAAAAAAATGGACTATTTCCATTTTGAATTTGGTCATGATAACTGGATGAACCGTCCTACAGGAATCAATATCAAGCCAGTTTCTCGTGGTATTAGTACCTATATTACTTATCCGATGCATTTGGCAAAATCGCCCTTTGATTTCATTGTCGGAGCGGGAATCACCGTAGATAATATCTATACCAACGGAACGCCGAAAACGGATTCTTTAGGGGCTACTTATTTCTCTCCTATCACGAAGTCATATAAGTTTAACAAAATTGCGAACACCTATGTGGAGGTGCCTTTATTGTTTTCGTATAAAACGAAGGCTGATCGTAATAATCGTTCGTTCAAGTTTAATGCAGGTATCCGTATGGGCTTGCATGTTACTACCCGTCAGAAATACAAAGGCAATGATGCCAACAATAATTATATCGCGGTGAAGTATTTGAGTGTGCCTAATATGAACCGTTTACGCGCCAATGCACAAATAAGTGTGGGTTATGATTGGGTGTATTTGGTTGCAACTTATTCCTTGACACCGTATTTTACAAGTGGAAAAGGAACCAATATCCATCCCTTCTTCGTAGGAGTGGGTATCGTTGGATTCTAATCAAAAATTATCTTTATGGAAAAGCAGTTTGAATGTCTGTTGATTGAGAAAAGCAACGGCGTTGCCACTATTACGTTGAACCGTCCCGATGTGTTCAATGCCTTCAACGATACGATTTCGTATGAGATGCAAGAGGCTTTGAAGCTAATGGATCGTGATAAAGAAGTGCGTGTGGTGGTGTTGACAGGAGCAGGAAAGGCATTTTGTAGCGGACAGGATTTGAAGGCGATTAAAGAGGTGGCTGGCAAACGTGATTTGAGTGAGTCGTTACACAAGCGTTATAATCCGATTATCCGTGCGATGCGTGCTTTACCGAAGCCGATTATTTGCCGTTTGAATGGAGTAGCTGCCGGAGCTGGATGTAGTATTGCTTTAGCGTGTGATTTAATTGTTGCGGCTGAGAATGCTTCTTTGATTGAAGTATTTGTGAATGTGGGTTTGGTATTAGATTCAGGCTCTTCTTATTTCTTGCCACGTTTGGTAGGTTCAGCACGTGCATTTGAATTGTCTACGATGGGTTCGAAAGTGTCTGCGCAAAAGGCGTTGGAGTGGGGCATGGTGAACAAAGTAGTGCCTGCCGAAGAATTAGATGCTGCGGTTAAATCGTATACCGACTATTATGCAGCGGCGCCTACGAAAGCAATAGGTTTGATGAAGAAGATGTTGAACAAATCGTTCCATTCTGATTTAGATACAATGTTGGATTATGAAGCCTACTGTCAGCAGATAGCAGGTAATAGCGCCGATAACGCGGAAGGCGTAGCAGCATTCAACGAGAAACGTAAACCGGTATTTAAAGGAGAATAAACGCATTATCATGAAAAAAGTATTCTTCGGTTTTCTAGCCATCCTTTCCTTTTTGGTGATTGTTCCAGTATTGGCGCAGAAGCATGCGAGCGGTACTTCGAGCAATGAATCGCGCGATGAGTTAGAGAGAAAGAAGAAAAGGTTATTGGAAGAAATTGAAGATGCGGAAGATTTGTTGCGCAAGACGCGTAATAGCAAGAACGCCTCTGTGAGTGAGGTGCTTGCTTTAAAACAAAAAATTGCGGCTCGTCAGAAATTGATCGCCAACTATAATTCGCAGTTAGGTCAAATCGTAAGCGGTATACAATCTACTGAAAAGAATTTGAAGATGTTGGATATGCGCCTAGACAGTATGAAGGCTGAATATGCGCGTTTGGTGGTACGAGCCTATAAAACACATGGTGCCTTAGATAAGATTTTGTTTATTTTCTCTGCTCGTGATTTTAATAATGCCTATCAACGTCTGAAGTATTTACAACAGTATTCCGACTATCGTATTGCGCAAGCACGATTGATCAAATCCACTAAGCAAGAGCGTTTGCAGACTTTACAATCTTTGAAAGGACAGAAAGAAGAAAAAGAATCTTTGTTGGGTACGGAGCAAATGGAAAAGAACACTTTAGAGAAAGAGCGGAAGGAAAAGGATAAGGTGGTGTCGTCGTTGAAAGGTAAAGAGGCGGAGTTGATGAACCAGATTAAAGACAAGAAGAAGGCAGCGGCGAAGTTGAATAAGCTGATTGAAGATATCATCAAAAAAGAAATTGAGGCAGCACGTAAGACGAGCGAGTCGAATGGCAATAAGGTGCTGACCATGACGCCTGAAGCAAAGGCCTTAACTGAGCATTTTGCGGGCAATATAGGACGTTTGCCATGGCCGGTGGAGCGTGGTGTCATCACAGGGCATTTTGGTCGCCATGAGCATGAAATCTTAGATCACGTACAGGTGAACAATAATGGTATTGATATCAAGACGCAGCCTGGTGCTTCGGTACGTACGATTTTCGAAGGAACGGTGAAGGCGGTATTGTTTAACCCTGCCTTCCAAAAAGCAGTCTTAATCAACCATGGTGAATACTTCTCTGTTTACTCTAACCTGGAATCGGTGAACGTTAAAATCGGAGATAAGGTAAGCACCAAACAAGTGATAGGAAAAGTATATACTAACACAGAAGAAGGAAAGAGCGAAGTGCATTTAGAAATTTGGAAAAGCACCGACAAGCTAAATCCTGAAACCTGGTTATCAAATTAAAACAAGATGGAAAAGAAAGTGAATAGTATCAAATTTGATGTGCATGTAGATGAGGAGAAGATGCCAGAGAAGATCGAATGGACTGCCAACGATCCTTCTGGAAAGCCTACGACAAAGGAATGTAAAGCTTTGTTAATTGGGATGTGGGATGGTGAAGCACAGGAATCGATGAAGATCGATTTATGGACGAAAGAGATGCGTGTGGATGAGATGAATTTGTTATACTATCAGACTTTGCACTCCATGGCTGATACATTAGAACGCGCAACAGGTAATGCCGAAGCCGCGCATAATATCAAGATGTTCGCGAATATGTTTGGGGAGAATACGGATGTGGTGAAAAAAGTTAATGATTAATAATTAATAATCATCATTCATTATTCACCTTTCATCATTCATCAATTATTCACCATCTTCGTCATTCGTTGCAAATAGGCTTCTGCTTGTTGTAGATTGCTGATACTCTTCACCGTGATAATTAAATGGCGCTCGCTTTGTTTCATGCCAGCGCGACTGCCTTCGCTTTGAATGAAGGCCATCGTTTTCATGAACTGTTCTGTTTCGAAGAACTTATTATCTTTCTCAGAGATGAAATAACCACGCATTATATTATCCTTCAGCTGAATACGTTCGAAGCCTAAAGATGTGGCACTCCAACGTACACGTACCGCTTCAAATAATTCAAATACACTCGCCGGGATTGGTCCGAAACGATCTTTCAATGCTGCTTCAAAAGCCCGTAGTGCCGCTTCATTCGCCACATCATCCAATTGTCTATAAAGCTGTAAACGCTCTGCAATTGAATTGACGTAGTCGTCAGGAATTAACATCTCCGTATCTGTTTCAATCGCGCATTCACGAACATAAGGTCCTAACAAAGAATCGGTATTGCTATCCGCAAAGAGCTCTTTGAATTCACCTGCTTTTAGTTCGCGTATCGCTTCATCCAAAATCTTGTGATACATTTCAAAACCGATCTCCGTGATGAAACCGCTTTGTTCGCCACCAAGCAAATTCCCTGCTCCACGAATGTCGAGGTCGCGCATCGAAATCTGGAAGCCACTTCCAAGGTCACTGAACTGTTCAATCGTTTGTAAGCGACGGCGTCCTTCTGGCGTAAGCACGTGCATCGGTGGCGCAATCAAGAAGCAATAGGCCTTCTTGTTATTTCTTCCTACACGGCCACGTAGCTGATGTAAATCGCTCAAGCCATGATGATGCGCATGATTGATGATTATCGTATTTGCATTGGTAATATCCAAACCACTCTCTACAATATTCGTACAAACCAAAACATCATATTCTCTGTTGATGAAGCCCATCATACGTTGTTCGAGGGTTTCTCCATCCATCTGACCGTGGGCTACGCCTACTTCAAAACCAGGACAAGCTTTGCGAATCATTTCCGCCATTTCTCCAATGTCCTGCACTTTATTATGGATGAAATAAACCTGTCCGCCACGATACACTTCATTTTCAATAGCGCCTTTGATGAGCTCTATATCGAAGGTGCAGACGCGTGTTTCAACAGGCTGTCTATTTGGCGGAGGCGTATGAATGACACTTAAGTCACGCGCGCCCATCATACTAAACTGTAGCGTCCTTGGTATCGGCGTTGCAGTCAATGTCAAAGTGTCGACATTCGTTTTGATGAGTTTTAATTTATCTTTCGCAGCCACGCCAAATTTTTGTTCTTCATCAATAATCATCAAGCCCAAATCTTTGTACTTCACTTTATTGCTGAGTAACATGTGTGTGCCGACGAGGATATCTACTTTTCCTTCTGCCAAACGTTCTATTGTTTCCTTTTGTTGCTTCGTAGTTTTGAAACGATTCAAGTATTCGATGGTACAAGGAAACTCTTTCAAACGTTCGCTAAATGTTTTCGCATGTTGCATGGCGAGGATGGTAGTCGGTACGAGTACCGCTACTTGTTTACCATCTGTTACTGCCTTGAAGGCAGCTCTGATAGCGACTTCTGTTTTACCGAAGCCCACGTCTCCGCAAACTAAACGATCCATTGGAAATGGTTTTTCCATATCCGCTTTTACATCGTTCGTTGCTTTTAACTGGTCAGGGGTGTCTTCATATATAAAACTTGCTTCTAATTCGTTTTGCAAGTAAGTATCTGGATTGAACGCAAAGCCTTTTGCTGCTTTACGTTTTGCATACAACTGAATTAAATCGAATGCAAGTTCTTTTACTTTATTCTTGGTCTTACGTTTGAGTTGTTCCCACGCGTCAGAACCGAGTTTGTTGATCTTCGGTTCGTTGCCTTCCTTGCCACTGAATTTCGAAATTTTATGTAGCGAGTTGATATTGACATAAAGGACATCATTGTCTTTATAGAAAATACGCACGACTTCTTGTGTTACGCCGTTGATCTCTAATTTTTGTAAACCAGAATATCTACCAACGCCGTGATCTACGTGCACGACGAAATCACCGGCTTGTAGTTCGGTGAGTGTTTTTAAAGTAATGGCATTCGACTTCGAATAGACTGCTTTCTGTTTGAAGCGATGATAGCGCTCAAATATTTGATGGTCGGTGAAGAGCGTTTGCTTTAGCTCTTGATCGATAAAACCTTGATGCAACGATAGGTTAAGTGGTGTGAACTGCACTTGTGCATTGACCACTCTTCCTTTACGATTTTGACCGAGGTCGGAGAATATATGATTGAAACGCTCTATTTGTTTTGGGTTGTCTGCAAAAATATAATTGCGGTACCCAAGATGTTGTTTGGCGATTAGCTCGTCCATCAAGAGCTCGAAGTTTTTGTTAAAACTCGGCTGCGGAAGGATATTGTATTTGATAGTCAGATAAGGAGCGAAGGCGGTGCGGGTACCGAACTCGAATACAGGAAAGCGTTCGAGGTCGTCCGACCAGCGGCGTTCGAAATCTGGTCGCAAAGCAGGGGCATTTTCTGCCATTGCTTGATCCTTTGCTGCAAGGGCTTCCAAGGTCAAAATCTGGTCTGCATTATTTTTTATCCAGAAGATGCTATTCGTTGGAATGACATCGAGAAGCGGCGCGTTGGCTTGTTGATCATCGAGTACTTGTGTATTCGGGATGATCGTGACATAGGCCACGTTAGCGACGCTGAGCTGTGTTGCGGGGTCGAAAGTACGTATTGATTCTACCTCACGACCGAAGAGTTCGAGTCGATACGGATAGTCATTACCGAAGCTGAAGATATCTACGATACCACCGCGTATACTAAACTGACCGGGTTCATAGACGAAGTCGGTACGTTCGAAACGGAGTTCTACGAGTAGCTCTGTAACGAAGTCGAGGTCGATCGCTTCTCCTTTTTTAAGGTGAAGAATATGTTTTTGTAAGCCACCTGCAGAAATGACTTGTTCGATCATTGCTTGCGGATAGCTGACGATGATTCGTTTACGGTCGGGATGTTTGAGCAGGTCGGTAAGTAATTCGGTACGTTCTAGTACTTGCGCCGATTGTACGGCGGAATTGAATTCCCCTGGACGCTGAAAAGAGTCGGGGAAGAAAAATCCTTTTGGTAAGGCAAAAACCGACTTTTGAAGGTGGTTGAGTAGGTTGTCGATATCGGTAAAGGCATAGAGTGCGCTTTCCTTATCGGGATAGAGGAGCCAGTTGGAAGTATTGCTTTGTAGCAAGGAGGTGGCCAAGACTTGCAAAGTCTCTGCCGAAGCGTCGATTCCTTGTAAGTGCGTCACCTGCGGGTTCGGTGCGTCAGACTGTTGTAATATTAGTCCTGTCTGCGGACGTTTTAGCCACTGTTGTAGCAATTCCACTAAGTCCATTCTCCTTACAAAAATAAGGATTCTTGAAAAATACTCACGTCTTTTTGCTATCTTCGCGTGCCGTCAAGACGGGAACTTACGTATCGCCTGGCGGCGTTTATCTATTTTACCTTCCGCCATGCCAAAAGATACCTCCCTCCGCAGCGTCCTCATCATCGGATCAGGACCCATTATCATCGGACAAGCTTGTGAATTCGACTATTCTGGCTCTCAAGCCGCTCGTTCACTTCGTGAAGAAGGCATCAAAGTAATCCTTATCAATAGCAATCCTGCAACTATCATGACCGACAATTTGGTCGCTGATAAGGTGTATTTATTGCCATTGACGGTAGAATCGATCGAGCAAATCTTAAAAGAGAATGAGATTGATGCGGTATTACCGACGATGGGCGGACAAACAGCTTTGAATCTATGTAAAGAAGCTGATGAGATTGGTTTGTGGGAAGAATATAAAGTACGTCTGATTGGCGTTGATATTAAGGCGATTGACAAAGCAGAAGATCGTGATTTGTTCCGTCAGTGGATGATTGAAATGGGTATTCCTGTTTGTCCTGCGAAAGTGGCGAATTCATTTTTAGAAGGAAAGGAGTTTGCGCAAGAGATTGGATTTCCATTAGTATTGCGTCCTTCGTTTACTTTAGGTGGAACAGGCGGTGGTGTTGTTTTCAAAAAGGAAGATTTAGATGAGGCCTTAAACAGAGCCAAGGCTCTGTTTAAGG
>JACCDJ011309231.1_pt1 | contig 19281 bp, 15 predicted proteins | sample 7444481 | NCBI WGS metagenome assembly JACCDJ01 (sample SAMN15323435, study PRJNA562643) | freshwater metagenome | isolation source: river surface water | place: USA:Blue River Watershed | collected 2017-08-15 | reverse complement strand
CTTCCTGCACCCTCGTTAACTGGTGCTCCCATGGCAACTCGTGCATCATCGGCTGCAATTGCCAACTGAGCGTTTGGTTCAAACTTTAATCTTGATGTTTCGTCATTAAATCCTGCTGCTAAGAATTCGGAGTCAGCGAGCATTTCAGAAAGAATTTGTCTTTGAATGTGCAACTGCTCTTCTGTTAGGGCAATGTCACTGTTAATTTTTTCAAGCATTGAGGCTTTTTCTTTTTCAGAGATGCTCTGTGCCTCAAGTCCCTCAAGATACCTGTCGTAAAGTTTTTGGTTTTTCTGAGAATCTTCAGCACCGAGCTGCTTGCTTATCTCATTATCGACGTGTGCCTGTGGAACCACTCCAGTCAGCTCCCAGGCGGCATTTGTCATTTTGTCTGCTTGGCTTACAGGAATTGCGTGTGCTCTGTCAATCTGTGCTCTATCTGTAACCTGACCCTGAGTCATGCCGAGTTCCTGTGCCTTTGCACGAACTGCTTCTGACACCTTTACAGCTCTCTCGTACTCCTCAATGTATTTTGGATTTCCGCTCTTCTCTGTCTGTTTTTGTAGACTTCCAACATCTGCAGACTGTGCCCAAGTTTTCTTTTCTTTATTTTCTCCTGCAACAGCTTTGTTGAGTGTAGAGATACCAATAGCTAAACCATTTACCTGTTCAGAGGCTGCCTGGAAAGAAAGACCAATATCTTTAAGGCTAACTACACCGACCTCTTCAATTATTTTTGCAATTCTTTGCAAGGCGTTGGCAGATACTTCAGAGCCATTTTCAATACCCATGCTTCCAGTTTCGGCTGCGGTGACAAGTCTTTGAAGCGAGTCTGCAACAGTTTGAGTTCTTACTGGTACTTCCATTGAACCTGCAGCGGAAGTAATTGTTCCAGCAATACCACCCTTAGCGAATCCCTTAATCTTTCCATTGATAAGGGCTTGAATTAGTTGAGGATTCTTTCTAACTACCGCTGCTGGAATTACCGCTTCTCCGTCAGAAAGCATTGCAGGGATTGAGTCGCTAGTTCCAGTTCCTGGACCAGAGATAACCCCTCCTCCAGCAAATCCTGGGGCTGGAGTTCCTGAAGAATCTAGACCAGCATTAGTTGCATACTGTGCCTGAGCAGCAATAGCACGTTCATATTCTGTTGTCAAGGCTTTAATGGCTTCTGCTTCAAGCAGGAAGTTTTCACGAAGCTTTGCGTGTGCTTGGTCAAGCGACATAGCGACGGCTTCAGCCTCTAGTTGCTTCTGTGTCATGTAGTCTGTTGTATCGCCAAGTTCTGCAGTTCCGTCTGTTGTCTTGTTAATAAAGTTTTTGATTCCAGTAAAGAACTTGATAAGGTTTGCAACACCGTTAGCAATAAGACCAACAGTCATAAGAATAATTGGACCAAGACCAGCAATTGCTAGAGTTGCAATAGTTGCAAATTGCTTTGCTCCTGCACTCATCTTGTTGAATCCATCAAGAAGTTTTGTTACCCATTCTGCAACTGGGGTGATTGCCTTTAGGAATGCTTCACCAAGTGGTGCTAATTTAGCCTGTAGCTGCTCCAGAACCTTCTGGAATTTGAATGCAGGTGAATCTTCTACCTTGCGAAGTTCTCGCTGAGATAGCACCTGAAGCTCTTCTGCAGTTGCCTTGGTGAGGCTTAGAACCTGCTTTGCTTGGCTACCCTCTGCAATTACGTTCTGGAACAATGTAGACATACGAGCAAACTGGAACTTACCGAAAAGTGTTTCAATTGCCTTTGCTCGCTCTAGTGGTCTAAGTTTGTCAAGCTCTGTAGCAAGACCAGTAATCATTCCCTTGACGTTACCCTCGTTGTTGTCAACGATTCCCTGAATGCTAATACCATAGCCAGTTAGAACTTCCTTGGCTTGTTTGGTTGGGTTAATCATGGATGCAAGACCAGACTTAAGGGCGTTAGCACCTTCAGATGCGTTAATGCCACCTTCCTTCATTGCTGTAAGGAAGAACGCTAGGTCCTTAACGTCTCCACCAAGTTGCTGAATAACTGGGGCTGCCTTTGGAATAGCAATTGTCAAGTCTTCAATGGATGTTGATGTCTGGTTTTCTACTGCGTTTAGGAAGTCAACGCTTTCTGCCAAATCTTCTGTAGATGTTCTGAATGCGTTTGTCAAAGAGATTGTTGTCTCAAGTGCTTGCTGTGCATCTACCTGACCAAGAACGGAAAGCTTTGAAGCCTGGTTTACCTGAGCAAGAAGCTCTGCACCCTGCTTACCTGTAGCAGCAGCAGTTGCAGCCATTTCAATAGTATCCTTGAAGGCAACACCATACTTGGTATATTCCATAGCAAGGTTTTTAATGTTTGACAACATCTTCTCTGCTGCATCGTTACCAGTATTTAGGTCTCCATAAACACGCTTAAACTTTACCGCTGCTTTTTCAATGTCCATGTAGGCTTTTGCTGCAGCACTACCTGCCATTGTCAGTGGAATTGTAAAACCAACCATGAGCTGACGACCAGCCCACTGTGTGTTCTTACCAAAGTTTAGGAGAGCGGTTGAACCCTGCTTGAGAAGTTGGTTTAGCAAAATTTGCTTTTGTGCTGCTAGGGCTGTCTTTGTAGCAAGATTGTCCATGTCAAGAGCAAGCGGTCTTACCTGAATTGCCTTGAGTGCTCCGTTAGCGTCACGACCAAGTTTGATGTATTGAGTCTGTAGGGTTTTTACTCGCTCTGTGGCGACTTTCTCAATTGTGTTAAATTCTTTTTTCCACAACTTACCGAATGTTTTTGTGGATGCTCCAGCATATCGGAAATACTGTCCGATGGAAAACTTGTTCTTTTCCAGATTCTCTGTAAACATTTCTGTTTCAGACTGGATTGTTTTGATTTGTGTTCTGAACTTACCTGATGCATCTAGGTTCTTCATCAGAACCGATTGCAGGTTTCTTGAAATACTTTCGTTTACAGCATTGCCCGAACGGAGCATTTGCTGATGGAAGACTGATATCTGTCTCTGCAGATTCTTAATATTGGCAAGAGCTTCTTGCGTATCAATATTTAGATTAATATTAGAGTTGATATCAGCCATTCCATAAGCACCTCATTTAGATTAGACGACTCCACCTAGCACGTTGGCTCCAAGTGGAATGCCCGATGCTTCCTCTACGATTGCGTAGACGGTTGGTAGGTCTAGTAGCTCTTCTAGCTTCTTTGGGTCTTCAGCCAATTCTGGCTTGTATTGCTTGAGGGCAATTACGACACATTCAAGAAGAAGGTCCATTGATTTTTCATTGTCTTCTGATACTTCAGAAATCTTCTCAAATGCCTTCATGAAGTCACGAAGTAGAGAGATTTTTAGTGGGCGAGCGGAAATCTTTGTTCCGTCCATAAGGACGATTTCCTTCGCTTCATTAATGGTTGTTTCAGCCATTTTTCCTCCTATAGGTTAGTAGTTAAATTATAGCACATTAGTCCCACTTTTCGTAAGATAATCCTTCTCCGATGCCGAACCCAAGCCTTTGTGCGTTCTCTCCCTGAAGAGCAAGAATGTCGTTAGGGTCGTCTGTAACTCCTCCAGAAAGAACCTTTGTCTTTAGTCTCTCCCATGCATTGTCGTCAGCCTTTCCAGATTGCTTGTCAATATCAATACCCTGGATTGCTGCAAGGAATTTCTTTTGCTGATAATCGTCTTCTCTCTTTGCTCCAAGAGTTACAGCAAGTTCTGACATTGATAGAGATGATTCTAGTTCTTCATAGTCTTTCCAGATACCTAGAAGGAATACCTCTGACTCTAGCTTTACCAAATCCATGGTGTCCCAGGTCTGTCCGTCTTTAACTGTAGATACTTCTTTTTCTTCTTTGTTATCTTTATTAAGTTTAATACCTGCAGCAATGTCAACGATAATGTGTATAGTTTTTATATCAAAGAGGTCTTCTACATCTTCTCTGGTCTTTACCTCTGGTTTGTACTGCATCATGGCGATTGCCGTGCAGTCTAGTAATACGTTTAGGAAGTCCTCTTGAGTTGCTACCGTTTTTGCTTCCTCAAACTTATCCATAAATAATCTAAGATACTTAATCTTTAGTGGGGTAAGGTAAATCTTTTCCCCATATACAGTTTCAATTATTGCACTTTCATATACACTATTAGCCATCTAATAAGTATACCAAAAAGAAACTCCCCCTACCGAAGTAAGGGGAGTCTCAACTATTCAGTTATTAAGCTGCTGTTGAACGGTCAACAATCTTTCCGTATGAACCACCGTTGTTAGGTAGTAGACGGAACGAAACGTCGAACATCGAAGCCTCTTCACGCTTTGCTGATACTGTAACGCTATCCATTGATAGGGCACGGTAAGCTGCGTAAACACGCTCATTTCCAGTAGTTGATGCACCAACTGCAACAAGACCCTTTTCGTAAGGTGACTCTCCGAGTTCACCTGCTGAAAGGTTAACAACGTCTCCACCTGGGAAAGCCTTTGAGTAGGCTGTAGAAGTAGTTACGCTTGTTCCTGTGTAGCGGTCGGTTGCTGGACGTGCAATTGCGAGAAGTAGGTTCTCTAGTGTAGCCTCTGCGAGACTGGTGTTTAGAGTTACCTGCATTCCCTGCTTGTACATCTTTGCAACGTCTAGAAGCTGGTCAACTGTAACCTCACCGAAGTCAGGCTGGAATTGTAGTTCTAGTCCATTGTTTGTGTAGCCCACGTTACGCCAGTTTGTAGCGTTAGCGGACTTTGAAAGAGTCTCCTTGTAAGAAACGCCAGCTTCCGCAATGGGAAGGTCAGCGTCGGTTAGCTCGGAAGCTCCCTTGTAAACAAATAGTGCAGCAGCTCCAACGATAATGTTTGAGCTTGTACCACGAGTGTAATCTGCCATATTTTTTTCACCTCTTTTTCTTTCATTAGATTAGAGGGTGTGTTTCCTCATTATCAAGTATACCACTCTTTTTATGCAGTGCCATAAGTCTTTTGGTTTGGGTCTATAATCATGTTATAGTCAAACTCAATAATCATCTTGTTACCGCCATAGGTTCTGGCTGTTCCAAAGTCAATAATGTCTCGGACCTCTTCAAGTTGGTATACCTTGAAACTGTGAAAGTTGAAGTTTGGCTCTAGGGCTACGCCCTCAACCATAATGGTCCCTTTTGTCTTTGCCCACTTGTTAATGTCTTCTGCGGTCTCGTCTGCCCTGTCAAGTAATCTGAGGACTTGCTCTGTAATCTTTACCATGTTGATTACTGAGTTTTCTGCAGTTGCGTAAAAGTAGTAAAGCAGTTGTTCACACTTGATGTGTGGGAATGGGTTTCTTCGCATACGAATAAGTCTGTCATATGTACACATTACTCCGCCTGTAGGGAATAGTTCTGTAAGGTCATTTAGTGTAGATGGTGTAGATGGAAAAAATGGTACGGATTCAAAACCAAGCCCTTGCATCTTTTCTTGCAAGTAGTGGTTTACCCACAGGGCTGGTGTATTTAGTATTGATGTTTTAGACATTTGTTAACGCTCCTGCACTTACTATCCATCTGTATCCTGTTTGGAATCCTGCTGATTTACCGCCGATTTTTCCAGACCTCATGTTGTTCTTGTAGGCAATAGGATTTTCTAGATATTTAATTATACCACTTGATAGCAAAAAAGATTGAGCAAAATATCTGTCAAAGAAGTTGTTGAATGTTTTCTCAAATCCACCTGCTGCAGCAGAGCCTCCAGGGTTTACCACGGTTACCTCTTTGCTGGTAAAGACTTGCTGACCAGCCACATTGAATGCCAAAACTTTTGCAGTTACTGGTTTAATTTTTACTGGCAATCCTTGTTCCATAATCTTTGCCTTGTCATAGAATGGGACCTTTGAGCCATCTTTTACAACTTGGGACTGCCTGAATGTTGACCTGAAAGATAGTCCGAGATTACTAACTGTATAGGTAATGTCGTATAGTCGTGCATCTGGGCTTCCTGTTCTGTACCACTCATAAACGTGGTGAAGTGATTCTGGATTGATTCTTGCGTTTACATCGATAAAGTCTTGAATAACATCTTTAATCTGATACCCCAAGGTATTTAAAAACTGACGCTTACCTGCATGAACACCCTCAAGAAAGCCAGCAGAATAATTAATAATATTCTCCATGTCCTTTAGGAATTTTGTGTCGTCGATAACTAGTTTCATTATAGGTCAACCGCCTGGTTCTCAGAGCGACGGACCACCAGCCTATAAAACTCAATGCCTCCGAATGGACCAGCAATAGCGGTAAAGGTTGCAATCTCGTAAAGAGTTGGTCTACCTGCTCTTGGTCCAGAAGACTCATCCCAAATAACATTACCCTGAGCGTCTCTGATGTTTGTGATGATAACGTTTGTTGCTGATATTCCAGAGCCAGATTCTGTTTGCAGAATGTTTGACTTTGTTCTACCAAATAAGGAGTTGTCAATTACTACGTTTACAGATGGGTCAATGTCTTGCTTTGTTTTTGTACCTGCTGGATTTAATGCACAGGCAATAGTCTTTCCTAGAACCCACTGCTTCTTCAGGTTTCCGTATCCACCCTGCTCAACAATTGGGTAGTATACGTCTGCCTGTAATGGAAACATAAAGTTTGTGGATTCGCAGGTAGCCATTAAATCACTCCTGGCTTAAAGACGTTTCCTTTATAGTTTTCCAAAATCTTGTCAACGATAATGTTTCCAGTTCCCTGCAAGAATTGTGGAGCAAACTTAAGGTCAAACTGGTCTGTGCTGTACTGAGTCACAAACCTCTTGTAGTAGTCATTGTTTCCACACTTAAGGTCTTCAATCAGCATAATGGCTGCTTGCTCAACGTCTGGTGGAACTGCCTTGTATCCAACGTCAAGGATAAAGATGTAGTCTGTTCCTCTGGGGAATGCCACACCTGGTCTTCCGTAGTATGACAAGTCTCCAACTGCTACTGGCAATCTAAGCGGTGCTGATTCAAATCTGTCATAGACCGTCTCAGTTCCTACTCTCATAATTGCTGAGTTGTCTGTAGAAATGACATACTGGTGGTCCCAGATTCTTTTTACAGTTCCAGTTTCGGTACTTGGTGTACTGTATGTATCAAGCTTAATTGAAAACTCTGTTGAGGAAGAAACTTCATAGACAGTAAATGTTCCATTGTATATGTCTGGTGAGAATCCACTAAGTGTAACGGTGTCACCGACTGCAAAGTTATGTGCAACAGCAGTTGTAAATAATGTAGTAAATCCTGGACTTGACGACGCTGTGTCTGTAACAGATAGGTTTGTGTCTTCTCCGTTGTATACAAGAACGTTGTTTTCATATACCTTCAAAATCTTTTTTACGTTGTGCCAGATTGGGAAATAGTCTGTACCCTGACCAACTTGCTGAATAACCTGCTTGTGGTTGTAGAATGCTTCTCCAGTTGCGGAGTCATTGCCAACATATGAATCAATAATAGAACGGGCAATGATTTCCCAACGCTTATATTCTGCTACTTCTGTTGGTGTAGTTCCTAGAGTGTTTGGGTCAACGTATGGTCTGTAAACTGTTAGGTTGGAGTCTACAACAATTTCACCAAACAGGTTGGTGTCGTGTATCCTGAAAAGGAAGTCACGGTCAAACTGTACTTTAGAGCGTGGAAGAACGTATGTTACTTGAGAATTCTCATCTGACGTAACAACTTCTGTTTCTACTGAGTGGTCAACTAGGTCCTCTACATAAATTAAATACTGAGCATCAGCTTCTGGCACGTCCCACTTAGTTGTGATGGGGTACGGCGGTACTCTTAGAACTTCCATTATTTTCCAAACTCCTTAACAACTTCTTCTGGTGTTGCTTCCCTAACATGATTCCTTGTTAGCCATTTGTCAGCAATACTCCTTGTTACGATGTTGTAACCAAAGTTGATTTTTCCCACACCCTGCCAAAAAACATTCCTAGTAGAAAATAGTGCTACAAGTTCTTGCTTTTCTGTCATTGATTATCTCCACATTCATTATAGCATTAAATTAAACAAAAAGAGGGAGGTAGAGAACGAATCCCTACCTCCCACTAATTTGTGGTTAGCTATTAGCTAGCTGCCTTGGTTGCGAATGCGATTGCATCCTGCTCTTCCCAGTTGATACCGAAACGAACGAAGACGGTGTACTCAATTGTATCCTTCTTCGGAACGTAGAAACGGTTAACTGTGATGTCACGCTGGAAGCCCCAGATACGGTTAGCAGGGAATGTAAGGTCTACATAGTCTGCAGGGTAGTAAGGAACTTCAAGCACTGGAATACCTAGAACACGGGTCTGACGAGCACCACCAGTGGTCTGGTCGATTCCGCCTAGGTATGAACCACGAGCAGCCTCAGTTGAACCAATAGCGTCCCAAACGGTTCCGTTGTTCTTTACAATGTTTGCAAAGGTATCGGTTCCAGCGTAGAACTTTAGTCCAGTCTGAAGTGCACGGTAACGACGTGGCATAGCAAGAATAAGTGCTTGCATGTCTGCGGTTGTCCAGTCTGCACCAGCTGAAATAACAGCTTCGTGAGCGTCCCCATCGTTCTGTACCTTGTTAATGAAACCAGGCATGATTGATAGGAAGTTACCAGTTGAACCGTCGCCATTGATGGCTAGGTCTTCGATGTCATTACCGAAAGCGTTGGTCATTAGACGAACCAAGTGGTCCTCAAGAGCACCGCCTTCAATATTGTCCTCTAGGGCTTCACTTGAAACTTCCCAGTCAAGACGTAGCTTCTTGGTAGTAAGTTCAACCTTTGAGAAGGTAGCACCAGCGTTTGTGAACGCAGCGTCACCCTGGTTAGCAGCACGGACAACACGCTCTCCTACGTTAACCTTTTCAAGTTCCATAGTGTTAGCTCGCATTGTGACACGGCGACCATCGTTAGCTAGAACGGTAGCATCCCAAACGTAGTCAATAAAACGACGTGCCTGTTCAGGGCGTAGGATACCAGCACCATCATAGCGTGGGTTTGCGGTAGATGATGGGTTAACTGCGTTAGGACCAGTTGTAAGTCCTAGGTTTGCGTCACCCTCAGTGTTTCCAAGATAAGGAAAACCAGGGTCTGTTACACCACCAATACCACCTGAAAATGCACTTCCGTCTGAGTTAGGGAAAGTTGCGTTTCCAGCAATGTTTTTAATAATTTCTTCCGACATATTTTTCACCTCCAAATGAATTTTAATTTATTTTAATAGTTCGGATGTTGTGAGGAAACGTCCACCCCATAGTGATTTCTGAGCCACTTCTGACTCCTGTACGACCTCACCAAGGTCGCCAGATTTGCGGAAAGCTGTCTCTGCCTGTAGGGCATCGATTGACTTTCCAAGATTAGCGAAGTCGCTCTCTGCATCTGCAATTTTTGCAGCTGTCAGTTCATTTGACTTCTTTAGTGCAGCAACTTCGTCAGCAAGTGACTTAACTACTGCAGTGATTTCGCTAAAGGCTGATGTAACGGCATCTTTCAAGTCAGTAACAGCCTTAGCTGAAACCTCATCTGACTTCTTAGCCTCATCTTCTTCTGAAGATTCCTCTTCCTCTTCATCTTCGCTCTCAACTGAGATTTCTAGTTCTGGCATTGCTGCCTTCTCTACATTCTCAACTGGTGCTTCGACAACGGCATCTGCCTCTGGAGCGATTTCAACAGCAACGTCCTCAACAACCTCTTCGGCTGCAGGAACTTCGTTTACATTATCTGTCATATTACCATTCTCCTTGTTAATCTCAATTGTATTAATGCCTTTAGCACTATCAACTAAGAACTTAATGAGGTTACCCTTTTCTGAATCGGACTTCTCTACAAAACCAATGTTCTGCATAGGAGCTCCGTTAATTGGGCTTACCTCTGAATCTTTTTGTGAAATTGTGACTAGACCATTTTCTTTGTCCCAGAAAACATTTTCAATTTCCAAGTTTACACTATCTCCGCTTACTTTGTCAACGCCATCTACCTTTTCAACAGAAAGAATGTTTGCGAACTGGTTTGCTGGTGTGTCTACTAGTGATAGTTCCATTAGGTCATAGTCTTTAATAATACGGATTGGGGCATCCATCTTTTCGTCGTAGGCATCGTCCCACTTGTTCATTCTACCGCCAATTGAGAAGCCTGAGTAAGTTCCGTCTAGAACCTTCTCCCAAGCATCCTGTGCTCCCTTTGAGATATAGGCTGATACATAAATACCCTTAAAGAACTTCTTGGTCTCTGGGTCAAAGTATTTGTCTTCCTTGAAAGCTACCATCTTACCAACAGCAATGTTCTGGTGCATCTCACGAATGTTCCCACGGAACTTTGAGAATGCCTTTACTGATGCTTCTGGTGTAACAATGTCATTCTGCTTATCAATGTTGTCAAGCGTAGCAAAGCCAGAAACGATACGGCGTTCCTGGTCTACCTTGGCGAAAGGCATTGAGAGGCGAACGTTCTCGCCTTCTGTGCTGAAGTGTGCTTTTTGGATAGTCATATTAATTCTATTATAGAGACCTTTTTTAAAAGTTGTTATTCTATTGTAACATACTTTTCTATTCGGTTGCTCTACCCTCTCCCTTTGGGTTTCTACCCTCAGTAGTAGCAGCTCCGTCAGATTGATTTGCCGTTCTATCTGCATCACGCTGACGAGTTTGCGAACTATTTGCAGTAGCGTCAGCAGCACCCCTTGCTGACATTTCAAATGGCTTGTCGCCATCCGCACGTTGAGGCAAGTTGATAAGTTCACGAGCCTCATTAGGCATCATAATCTGGTTGCGAACATAACGTTCTAGAATCTGTGACTGAGCCACTTCATCTGTGAGTGTAAGTTCATTAAACTTGAGTTCCAGAATATCTGTCTTCTCACGAATAATTTTGTTCAAAATCTTTTCTAGATTACGTTGTGCTGGTCGTGCAACCTGCTCTTTGAATGTTCTGTCTTGTGCAAGGGATGCTGCGACGTTTGCTGCATCCGAACCACCAAGCTTGGATAGCGGAACTTGGTGAGCGACAAGAATATCGTCACGGTTCTGCTTGCGGTACTCCTTAAAGGAACCATCCTGGATACCGTTCTCAATTGGCTCCATCTTGAATTCAACCTTATTATTGTCTGAATCGCCTGGAAGAGGGATGTAGAGTGTACGGTGAGATTGTCCTTTAAGGCTTGTCTGCAGAAAGCGGAAGAGTTTGTCTTCTGCTTCTGAAGAAAGTTTTGCACCCTTAAGGGTTACGATGTAACGTGGCACAGCCTTGTTACTAAAGTAATCAATGTTGTATTGCGATGCTAGCTGGTCACCCAGTAGCGATGGCATAGCAGCGATTACGTCTGGTACTCCATAGAAAGTGTTTAGAGGAGAGTATTCCTTAATGTGAATAATCTCGTTTGGTCTTGGGTCCATGGTGATTGGGTTCTTGTTAGTTGCCCCGAAATTACGGAAGTAAACAACCTTGTTTCCAATTACCTGAACATATCCGTCACGAAGACGACGGCATCTCATTGTTGCTGATGGAATGTGACCAATGTATCCAATCTCACCCTTGATGGTGCGACCTACTTCAATGTAGCCGTTTCCAGTTGCGTGAACATCTGTGAACACCTTTTCCATAATGCTAGTGAATGACTCGTCTTCATTTAGACTTTCTAGCCAGTCACGAAGCTGAATCTTTAGACGCTCAATACGCTTGCGAGCACGAGCGGTTGCTTCCTCATCTTCTGACATTTCAATCTTTAGCATTGTCTTGTCTGATACAACAAAGTCATAACCAAGACCAACAGTATTCTCAACCTTTGCGTCAATAGCAGCGTGGTTAGCGAATGATGTGTCGTAGTAGTTTGCAAGTTCCTGTAGGTTGTATGGTGGTGTGATTACGTCAAATAGACCATAGGCGTTTCTGTATACCACACCTGGGTTGATTGCTTTTGACTGTGCATCTTCTCTACCGCTCTGAACCGCAAGTGCAGAGTCCATGTATGCATTTGTAACCTCTGTCTTGCTTAGGCTTCTTGATACACGTCGTTTAAAGTTTAGGTCAAGTCCGTCGTATGATTTGATTTCATCCCAGGATTTGTTGAATGGGTCAGCACTCTTCCACTGGTCAACCTGCTCTTCAAGTTCGTCAATTCGTACTGGGATTGGAACTCTTGTGAGTCCGTCATTGTCATTAATCATCTGAACCGTACATCTCCAATGTCTTCTTAGCGGCAATCAAAGCACCTAGGTCATTCTCTGAAGGAATGAATCCTTGTGCCATTCTGTCTACCTGCTCTGAGTATTCCTCGTCTGAAATCTTACGAACGTTTGGAAAGAACTCTGCAGAACCTTCTGGCTGTCCGTAGTATGCTGCTGCTTCTGTTAGTTCTTTAATCTTTGCTGGGTCATTACGCATAGACTCAATGCTTAGTGCGTTACCCTCGCCGTCTGTAAAGAACTTTCCGCTAGGAAGCTTCCAGACATAAATACCTGCGTTGGAAAAGGGCTCTTCGATTACTTGGATTTTGGTCTTACCAATCTGACCCTTCATAATGGTGTCTAGGTTTCTCATATTCATAGATATAAGTATAGCACATTATCTTGCAGGTAGTACCTTAATATCTGTTGAGTAGTTATTAAATAGCTTGTATTGGTACTTATTTAGTAACAGGTTGGTAGTTGAAACGTCACTATCAGCGATAATACGGTCAGTGCCTGTAAAGGTTTTGTAGATTAGGTCTGGAGAAATTCCAAATACCGTGGGCTGTGCTGTTGTGATTAGCATGTTGGTCCATGTATCTGGAATAGTATCTTCGTTGTTATCATCGTCCCAATAACTCCAAGATTCTGCGGATACGTCATTCCATAGCCTAAAGACTACTCTTTCTCCAAGCTCAATCTTTGGTGCTTGATAATAAGAAATATTATTAAACAAAGCAGTTCCAGTAAGTTTTAGGTATCCTACTTTTGAGTCTAGGTTAGGTGGAACTAGTAGAGAGAATCCTAGGACTCCCCACTCTCCAATATTTAGAGTTGGGTCCTTTGCAACCTGACCATTCCAGAAAAACTTTATGTCCTTAAACTCGCTCTCTGAATCGTTTAGTGTTGCAAAAATTCTACCCCTTGTATTGGCTGAATTGGCAGAAACAATATTGATTTTAATTTCTGTTGTACCGTCGTCAATAATCATCAGAGTCTGAGCTGTGGTTGGAAAGGTTGGCTTTGTGTATTTTACATATACCTGAACCGATGCAAGTCTACAGAATGTTGCCAAGGTTTCATTGATTCTAAAAACCACACCTTTGTCTACAAGAGAGTCGTAGTCTCCAATTAGATTGACACCGCTATTACCGTTTGCGTAAAAATATGGCATACTTTGTTTAAACAAAGATATTGGGGTTACGTCAGAGTATGTGTAGTTACCGTCAACAATCTTGTATGGGTATGCTCGCTTACCATTTTTAGATGATATAAAGTTTTCCCCAGTTTTGTTGAGTGAGCGACCAGCAACATGGAGGTATCTAATAAATGCTGATTTGTAGTTTACTGCATCGAAGTCTGTTTCGATTGTAACTACAAGAATGTTTTCTAAAACATTTAGTGATGAAGGAATTTTGACGACTGTTCCGCTAACAACCTCATACCTTTTTGTTTCCCAGTCTGTCCCTGGCTCTACAAAATTGTTGCTTGGGGCTGCAACAGAAGTTAGCCCAGATGTAATGCTTGTAACCAGCGGTGACTGAAAGTGAACATAGGCTCTTACCGAAGAGTTTGTGTTTGTATAGGATGAGCCTGAAGATGGTGGAATGGATGCATCTAAGTCTATCTGAATGTAGTCAAGCGTGTACTCGGTTGTTCCTGCTGTTTCTCCATTTACCGTTTTTGCCAGTACGCTTAACGGAATTGTGTCGTACCAAGAGCCAGACACAGATGTGTCAATCGACATCTTTTCAATTCCAAGTCTCTCAGAAAACCTTGTGGTGTATGTGGTGTTTATTTGAGACAAAGCGTTTGCCTGAGTTGATGTCAAGGTTGTGAGCGGTAGTCCTGTTGATGTGCTGAAGTATGTAGACACATTGGTCCAGTTTTGAGATGAAGTAAATCCAACTGAATAAACTTTACCCCAGAAGGATAGGGAGAAGTCTTCAAGACTTCCAACATAAACAATTAGGTTTTCTGGAGAAGATAAGAAAGTTGCAAGTTCTGAACTGCCAATTGACTTTAGAATTCCTAGGTCAAATCCTGCTACAAACTTTGTATCTTCTGCAACTGCATTAGACTCTCCTAAAGAAACCTCTGCAGATGTTCCGTTTTTAAATACATAAGAAACTGTGTATGCTGGTTCTGACGAAACAATCTCTCCAGAAAGCCTTGCCTCAAGATAGCTGCCATTAATCTTATTTTGAATTTTAATGAGAGTTTGGTCTGTTAGTTTTTCTTCTGAGTCTTTGCTAAATACCCCATAAATTGCTCTAGTGTATGCGTCAAAGTATGTGTTGCTGTCAAAAAGTAGATGTCCTATGTTTGAGGAGCTTAGGGTTGCGTAGTCTCTTCCGCTAGCATATGTGTCTTGTAGCCACTCATCCTCTGTTGAACCAGAGATAGAGACTTTTGGCTTTGGGTATGTTGCTGGTGCTAGAGTGCCATCCTTTGAAAGCAGACCACTGGAAACCCCATCACTCCACTTACCTGCTTCTGGATAGTTGTAGTTGTTTCCTAGTTGTGTGTATGGGTAGTCAACAAGGAATGATTCTCCAAAGTAAGCCTTGTTTAGTTGTTCTGGAAACTCAACACCCTGGGCGTAAACAAATCGCCTCTTTGCAAGAATCGTATCTACAATGTATGGATAGATTGCAACACAGTCTACATGAACTTTTGCATCTGTGTAAGAATAAAAAGCAATCCAGTCTGCATCCTTATCGTCAATTGTTTTGTTTGGGAAATCTATTGCGGTAGTATCAAACTGCATAGAAATAACCTCACTACCGTTTACAAGAACGTTGGCTCCCGAAGTGTAAAGATTTATGTTGATAAGCATGGGTCTATCCCACTCTCCAACATAATGAGCTTCGTAGTTATCCCCAACTTTAAGCACTAGGAATGATTCGTCAACGTATAGACCGTCAGTAGATGCAACTGGTCCAATAATTCTTTTTGCCTCTGATGTTCTGCCTATAACCCTTAGCCATGTTTCAAATGATAGTTCTCGGTGTTTTCCAGAATCATTCAGGAATCCCATGCCTGGCAAAATCAAACACATATCGTTTCTAGGCTCTAGCGTTGTTGAGCTAGATGAACCATACACCATTGGTGTGCTTGAGTTTCTTGCATAAGTTTTATTTACAGATGTTAAGTAGTATCCAACGTTCGTGTCTGAGCCATAAGAGTAGGCGACATTTCCATTTGGGTAAGATGCTGCTGTGTATAGGCTTGTTGGAACTGTTGCGTACTGAACTCCTAGACTAGTTCCATTAAACTCTTCTGAATAGCTACCAGCCGTTACACCATTAATTAGAACTGAGCTTTCGCTTGAGATTGTGTCAAAATCAAACTCAATAATTATTTTTCTATTGCTTGCACCAGAAGTAAATGTTTCAGATATGCTGTGCCAGAACCTGTCATAGATTTTTGTTGCGTCAAGGTCGTCTGGCTTTAGTTTTGCTTCTTTTAAAACTGGGTCGCTTGTTCCAACCTGATAGCCTACACGAACTGCTGAAATTTTTGTACTAAAGGAGTATAGATAAAATCCTATAGCAAAAGTGTCGCTGGTTCCTGGATTAATATTTGCAGCACTTACAAGCTTAACCGTTGCTCCTGTGCCATTAAAAAATACCTGCGTTGTGGAGGAATCTGAAAATGGAGAATATGGAAATGCATCCGTGTATGCTGCAGTAGTGCAATTGGTCTTTGTCCATGTATTTACATTTCTGTTTGTGTCTGAAATAAAAGAGATGTATGTTTGTGCATCATCCAACGCCCAGAGTGCTATTGGGTGTTCCGCATAGATTTTTTCTGCATAGAGATTAGAGGGTATGGACATAATACTTATTTTACCACATAAAGAAATGCCCTGCCGAATTAACGACAGGGCAAACCTTACTTCTCCTATTTAATTACTTTTTGTCTGGAATCTTGATTTCACAGTAATCGGTGGTGCAATAAGCCTCACCCTGTGCCTCCAAGTTCTCTACACCGTCATAGATAGCGGAGAAGTCAATCTTGGCGAGACGACCAATGTAGTAGTCGTACTCATCCTCGGTAATCTCAGTATAAGGCATTTGTGGATAAACATCCTTGCCCATCGATAGGAATGATACAGCCTTTAGTTGACCTTCGTACATGTTTAGTACAGAGGTGATGTGCTGCTTTTCAGTTTCCTTGTCAAATGATAGAGTTACCGATACACCATTGTCTGACCAATACTTCTGAGCAGTAGCAGCAAGGGCAGTCTTCTCAAATAGAGTTACGTCCTTTTCTGCTCGCTTGTGACCAGATGAAATTGGGAAGTATACAACTGATGTGTTTGCTGATACTAGGTCGTCTTCAACCTTGTACCCTGCTGCCTTGAAAAGGTGAAGCATTGGGTCTTGGTTGCTGAAGCGGATTGCTCTTAGGTAGAACTTTCCACCTGGACCCCAGTGAACACCAGGAGTTGCACCAGATAGAATTGACACAGAACCAGATGGCTTGACTGTGGTTACACGAATTGATTCACGAACACATAGCCATTCTGAATACTTGTTGTCATAGAAACGAATCTTCTTATATCCTTCGTCCATCCAGTCACGAACAGTTGGTAGACCGTGCTCGTCAGCGAATGATGCGATGCCTGTTAGTGATGTACCAATACGACGGTTACGCTGCATGATACCGTTGGTCTGCTGCCAGTGGGTCGGAAGAAGTGTTACAGTCTTTCCGTATAGGTAGGCAAACTTTAGAGTGCGTAGGAAGTCTTCCTTGCTCTCGTGACGGTTTAGGTGAACCTCAACTAGTGTGCATAGCTCGTATGACTCTAGTGGCTGTTCTGCACATGGGTTGAATCCCATTACACGGAAGTCCTTGCCATCTGGAGCATCTGCAAGACGACCATAGTTGCGAGCAACGTCTAGCCAGATAAAGCCTGGCTCTCCGTTATCTGCAATGCGGTCAACGTACTTTGAGTAGTCCATACCTACAGTTGCAGCGACAGAGTTGTTTGACATCCATGCCCATCCTGGGTTTGCAGGGTCATATGAGTTACGCTCAGGGAAGACTTCTGCGTTCTTTAGATTTAGGAAGTCCTCGTCTCCATCTACACCTAGTGCTAGGGTAGCAGAACGACGAACGTTACCAGAAACAACACAAGTACCGATTAGGTTAACTAGGTCAACAATAGCACGAGCATCTAGGTTTTCTCCGACACGCTGACCAAGAACATGGGCGATGCGGTTGTGTAGATTAATTAATGGACCAGGACCAGAGGCTACGCCACCGAATCCCTTGATTGGAGCACCTTCTGGACGAACCTCGGAGTAGTCAAACTTCTGAATGTTCTGACCTGTACGAAGGAATGAGTTGATTAGAAGACGAGTTGCCTCTACCCAACCTTCACGAGTGTCAGGAACAACGTAGGTTACTTCTGGTTCTGTTGGTGCATAGATTGGGAAGTTCTTGTCTTTTCCAAGGGTGTCAAAGCCAACACCAATTCCAAGCATAAGAGCATCCATTACCCAAGCAAACAGAGCACCTGGGTCATTCTTGTCTAGGTCCTTGGTTGATACCATTGCACAGTTCTGAAGAGCTGCTGAGTTACGCTTCTCCATTGTGAGCGGTGTACCAAAGGTCCACATTCCACGACCTGGAGGTGTCCACTTTAGGTTGAACATTCGGTCGAATGCCTCCTGTGCTGACTTCTGTGCCTTGTAATCGTTCCATGGGAGGCGGTTCTCCTTTGCATGGTTTTTCTGGACTGAATACATACCTTCGATAACTCTGCGTACTACTTCGTACCAGCGTTCTTTGGTTCCGTCTTCTTTGACTCGTGAGTAGGTGCGAACGAAAGTAATTTCTCCAAGGGAGTTACCTCCTGCATCCACGAATCCAAAGGGTGATTCCGCTGATTTGTACTTTTCGACAAAATCATTCGGTAGGGTAAATGAGAAAAAATCTGACATAGTGTTTCCACCTTTCTAAAACTGTGATTGGTACAAGTATACCACAGTTTTATTAAATGTCAAACACTACTCTGAAATTGTATATGTTTCGGCAAGTGTGATGTTGGATATTGGCTTATTTCCGCAGGGACCACAGTTTATTTCTGGCTTTTCATTTGTTTCTGAAACAAAGAATAGCTTTAGGATTCCTCCAGAATTTTTGCATTGAGAGTCGCACTCAACTATCCACTTATACATTGTTTTATTCATTATACCCATGTTCCCATCGTTACGTCTGAGCCAGATGCTGCAAGAGGTGTATATCTAATGTATGAGCCTGTCAGCGTGGTGATGCTTGTTGGCACTCCTGGTGTAGACCCATTTGTGATTGCTAAAACAGGGTATAGGTTGTGAGGGGCTACTGCTGCAGTTCTAACAATTCCTCTCATTACAATTTTTGTAATTTGAGTTCCAGCTGGTGAAGATATTGGTGTAACTGTTGAAAAGTTTGTAACTTGTAAACTTGTTGTGGTTGTTGAGGATGTTGTCAGGGATGCTAGAGCAGCGTTAGTCATCATTTGAACGTTGCCAGAAACACCACTTCCTCCACCAGTATTCCAAGATAGCTGGAAATTTGTTCCAGTACCAGAGCCAATGGTTGTTTGAACAAAAAGCGTACACTCCATAATGTATGTTGTGCTTGCTGATAAGGTTGCATACTTTGCAAAAGCAGAGCCAGAAATAGTTGCATTTGCACTTGTTGTTGTTGCTACTGTATAGTTTGCTGATGGAGCGTGAATAAAGATTGACTGGATTGGAGAATTAACTCCACCAGCTCCAGACGTTATGTCTAAGTAGTAACCTCTTGCAGAACCTCCTTGTTCAAAAAAGCGTAATCTATTTTGATAAATATCTATAGTTAGTCCAGTATTAATAGTTGTATTTGTAGTAGCTTTGTTTAAAAATATTTCTCCACCCTCGTCTCCAGATGAGGCTGTTACGCTAATCTTTCCAGGAAAAGAAACTGTGCTACCAGAAGCACCAATAGCCATCGTTGTTGCCGCTCCACCTATATTCAAAGTTGTAGCATTTGTATTGAACAGGTTTGCGATTGAAGCCGTAGTAGTTATGTCTCCGCCATTTACCGCAATATCACCAGTGAACGTCGCTGCAGCTGTATTTACAACTTCTTTCCAAGCAGACCAAGTGATGTAATATCCACGGTGATAAATCTTGTTTGTTGATGCCCCACCAAGT
>JACCDJ011005269.1_pt1 | contig 19332 bp, 13 predicted proteins | sample 7444481 | NCBI WGS metagenome assembly JACCDJ01 (sample SAMN15323435, study PRJNA562643) | freshwater metagenome | isolation source: river surface water | place: USA:Blue River Watershed | collected 2017-08-15 | reverse complement strand
TTTTGATTAGTTGACTGAAATTGACTGATGCCGTTTTATATGCCTGTTAACAGGCCATCCCTTATCTGTCTGAACGATCGACATCTTTATCGCAGTTTCTTTGATCCATGAATCATAGAACATCCTCCCTATTTTATTTCAGCAAATCAGAAAGAATTGGAATTTGCATTCTACTATTCCTACTTATCAGTCAATGGACTATTAGATTGCTTTGGTCATCACCTACACCTCAATCTCCCTATTGGCGAAATCTACAGCTTGTTTCAAACAGCAATCCCAAGTCTGAGCAAATTATTCAAGCGTATCTATACGATTCAACTTGGGGTGTAGATGCCTCGGAAAAAATTAGGTTGGAGATAAACATCGCAGATAGTGCACAGCTCGAAGGATTACCAATGATAGGTGGCTATCTAGCTCAAAGAATCGTATCCTATCGAGAAACATTGGGCGGATACTATAGTCTAACCCAACTACTAGAAATTCCTCAACTGAAAGAAAGCACTTGGGAAGCTATCTATCCGCAACTTTCCTGCAATCAAATTGTCAAAAAAATCAACATCAATAAAACCACCATTGATGAGCTCGTTCAACATCCATATATCAGCTTTTCACAAGCACAGCGCCTTATTCGATACCGAGAGCAACATGGTAACTACACCAACTTGGATGAAATAAAAAAGTCCAAATTCATTCCAGACACTTCATGGATAAAAATGGTACCCTATCTTGCGCTAGATAGTACAAACCATGAACTTAAGTGACCCAATAAAAAACATCTTGATTGATGTTCCGGATTTTCCAAAGCCAGGCATACTTTTCAAAGACATCACCCCCTTGTTCAGAGACATTCAATTGTCAAAAGCCTTGATTGACGAAGCTTCCAAGCTCGTAAAGAGCACGGGAGCTGAGGTAATTGTCGGTCTTGAAAGTAGAGGCTTTCCAATGGGCTTTGCCCTAGCGCTGGCCTTGAACCTGCCATTTGTGATGATCAGAAAAAAAGGCAAACTTCCCAGGCCCACGCATCAAGTTCAATACGAATTGGAATATGGGCAAGCCACTATGGAGTTGCAAATTGGAGATATTATACCTGGTCAAAAAGTGTACGTTCATGATGATCTTTTGGCCACGGGAGGAACTGCTGAAGCGGCAGCTCAACTCATAAAAGCCTCACAAGGTGAACTCGTTGGATTTGGTTTTTTAATGGATCTTGAAGGATTAAATGGTAAAGAAAAATTAATGCGTTTCGCTGTTCCTATTCATACCTTTGTCACGCTTTAAAAAAGCTTGAAAATTTCAATGATAAATTTTCCTTATGAATTTCACTCCTTCTGAAAACGAAAGCATGATCGCACAAATGGTGCGTGATTTTGCTGAAAAAGAAATCCGTCCTCATGTCATGACATGGGATGAAAGTCAAGAATTCCCTCGAGAAGTATTCCGCAAGATGGGACAATTGGGCCTAATGGGTATCCTTGTGCCAGAGCAATACGGCGGCGCGGGATTGGGCTATTACGAATACAAGACCGCTATCGTAGAGGTGGCCAAAGTTTGCGGTTCCATTGGATTAAGTCTTGCCGCTCATAACTCACTTTGCACGAACCACATTTTGGAATTCGGAAGTGAAGAACAAAAGCAAAAGTACTTGCCCAAATTGGCAAGTGGTGAATGGATTGGCGCCTGGGGACTTACAGAAGCCAATACGGGAAGTGATGCTATGCGCATGAAATGCACAGCTGAAAAGGACGGTGAGTATTGGGTGATTAACGGAACTAAAAATTGGATTACCCATGGAATTAGTGGAGAGGTTGCCGTTGTGTTGGTGAGAACGGGGGACCTCCTCGACTCACATGGAATTACTGCCTTTCTCATAGAGCGCGGTACTCCAGGATTTTCAGGCGGAAAAAAAGAAAACAAATTGGGCATGCGCGCTTCTGAAACAGCCGAATTGATTTTTGACAATTGCCGCGTGCATGAAAGTCAAATATTAGGTAAGGTTGGTGACGGATTCGTTCAGGCCATGAAAATATTGGATGGAGGAAGAATTTCCATTGGCTCATTGGCACTGGGTATTGCCAAAGGCGCGTTTGAAGCGGCTGTGAAGTATTCAAAAGAGAGAGAGCAGTTTGGTCAACCTATTTCTAAATTCCAAGCTATTGCCTTCAAATTGGCTGATATGGCAACAGAAATTGAGGCTGCTGACATGCTACTTTTAGAATCATGTCATTTGAAAAACACCCATCAAAAAGTTACAACCGTTTCTGCTATGGCTAAATACTACGCGTCTGAAGTAAGCGTGAGAGTGGCTACTGAGGCCGTTCAAATATTTGGTGGTTACGGGTATACCAAAGACTTTCCTGTTGAGAAATTTTACAGAGATTCAAAACTTTGCACCATTGGTGAGGGGACTTCTGAAATTCAAAAGCTCGTTATCTCCAGAGAGATTTTGAAATAACGCAGATTAGTTTCTCTAGAAAGATTTATTCCAAACTAGTGTCCACTGACCCGTGGCCTCAACATTTATTTTCATGCTGTGGCTATTTAGTTGGATTTTGGTGATGCGCAAATCGTCCATTTGACCTTTGACTGAAATATCCGGCCATTGCTCTTGTTGCAGTTTTTGATTCAAGGCTTCTTTGGCCTTGACTAGGCTACCATCAAGAGATATAAGAAATAAATTTTGTTCCTGAAATTTAGATTTCCAAGATTCCCATTTTAACCCCCATTCTAGCAATTGATTTTTTCCACTAAGATCAATTTCTGGATGGCTCAATCGAATTTGTCTCCCCCCATTTTCTACAATCGGAATTGCCTCAAGTTCAACCAGCACGTTTTTCCTTTTCAATTTTTGGGTGATGACGTCCATGGTTAGTTTCAAACGAAGCTTTCCATCATCACTTCCGGAAATCGAGCATTGATGAATCCACAAATAGTCTTCCGGGTAATCACTGATTGCCCATTTCTTCTGAATCAAATTTTGCTCACATATTCTTTGAATAGCCTCGTGGCTGTAATCCATTTGAAATCGAATGGTGGATTTTTGATCTTTGAAAGGTGCATGGCTGAAAGTGGGCATTGTCAACTGATTCACATTTGGTTCCAGGTCACTCATGGTCAATTGCGTTTCAATACCCAACACAGCCTCTAGCCTTCCATTTTTAGATTTTAGATCCCAAACTGCCAATTTCTTTGGGATGATAGAAAGAATACTCTGGTCTTTGATTGGAATGCCTGCATACAGTTCTTTCAACAAAGGTTCCACATCCTTCTGAAGGTTTCTCTTTGATAAAGCTTGGTCAGATTGGACAAAAGCATTTTGAATAGCCTGTTGCATTTGCCCTTGAACAAGTGCTGTAAAATCCAATTTCAACCAAGTAAACTCGCACGGCGACAGCGGAATCAATTGTAGGCTTTCCGATCTTGTCTTCAGTTGCAAGTTATTTCCAATTGTCCAAATGATTTTCCCCTGCCAATGCATTTTACGCGGTTCCTCCTTGCCTACACCACATGAAAATGGCACCATGGGCGATGCGCAGGTTTCCCCCCAACATGCGGGACAGATTTCCCCTTCTATTCCGTAGCGTAAATTCACATCAAAATACAGCGTATTCCCATCCACTTTAAAATGCAAACTATCCCGACTGAGCACATATTTAACACGAGGGTCCTTACAAAGACCACTTGTAAATCCCGGCCATTCTGAGTTTTTAAATTCCCATGGAATGATTGAATTCACTTTTCGCTCAATCACCCTCATATCCATAGAGATTGGAAAAATCAGCGTACTTATTTCATGATTCACGAAATTCAATTGCATATCCCCTTCTTCTTCCAAAACCTGTTGTCTCGTTGAACAACTCACAAGAAAAAAAACAGAAAACGCGAAAAATAAATTGAACTTCATGACATAAAAATGGTGCTAAAACCAAGAACTATTCAAAATGTTCATTTGATGTTGATAATTTAGCCTTCCGATGAGAATTCTCACTATTTTTGCCAAGATTAGGATCGTCATGGAAAGTCAAATTTTGAAATATGCTTTTTTCATTGTTATCTCTTGTTTTTCAAAAACTTGGGCTCAACAAACCGACTTCCCTATTCAGGCAGTTGAAGAACTCTCTCAAGTATGGGCAGCACATTATAAAGAGACATTTCAACCTTTTAATATTTCACAAGATTTTGATGCATTGCCTAAGATTTGGCCCACAATCGCTCCGCAAAACAATATCAAGCAACTTCAAAGTATCGAGAACTACTACAATTTGAAAGCAGCTGCATATCGCGCAGACGCAGGTATATCTTGGAATACGAATACACAACAGAATTTCTCTCCCCAACCTGGAGAGGACAATTTATTCTTTCGATCTAAAATAGCGTCAGGTGTTGAGTGGGATTTTCTATCCAATGGTTTAATGGAGAATGAGCACAAAGCACGAGCGATAGAAAACCAAAAGCAAATAGAACTATTAAGCCTACAAGAAAGCAAGACGAGAACAATTTCTTTTGAGAACAGAAACAGCATCATTTATTTCTTTAACCAAGAAAAAATAAAGGCTCTGAAAAGCAAGGAGAAATTATTGGAAGAGCAAATTAAAATTTTAGAAAGGCTTGTAGAAAATAAAACTTTACTGTTGCCCGTATTACTCGAAGCTTACAAGTCCAAAATAGAAATTAATGGATTGCTACAAACATATGGTAGTTACAATGCCAGTGTGCGAAATTGGATTGACTCAACTTATTTTTCATCTACATCATTACCACCATTATTTGATATCAATCCCAAGGCACTGAAAACCCTATGTGGACAGCACGATATTTCTGATCGTCAGATTCTATTAGCGGAAGAAACAGAGCGATTGCAATATAACTGGATGAACGACGTCAAATTAAGTGGTAATATCCGCTACAATTACTTTGACATGATTGGCGCTCAGGACAATCGCGGTTATATATCCATGGGTATTCAGGCTAATATTCCGATTAAAATTTTCCATCGTGATTATCAAAATGCACAGCATATTGAGCTTCAAAAAGACAAATGGAAGGTAAAGGAAGAATCAGACGCCAAGTGGTCAGAAGTTTCCCAATTATTTTATGAATTTCGATACAAATTGAAACAATACTCTATTCTTGAGGCTCAGAAAAAATTAGTCATTCAACAATTAAAGCAAGCAGAGAATCAGAAACAATATTCACCCGAGTATTTCTTACCCGTAGAAGCAATTCAAAATCTCGTTGAGTATTGGGATGTGGTCATTGAGCAACTTGATTTACATCAACAGCTATACTTAAAATTGGGAGAGATTAGATCTTTTGTTCCTCAGGAAAATGTCCTCCGATTTACTCGGGTTTGGTCACCTGAATCTCCCATATTTAATTACAACCAAGAGGCGACAATACAAGAAAAACAAGTTGGACTATTTGTTTGGTCTAAATCATGGGTAGATAAAAAACCACAAGAGGTTGTACAACAAATTTTCAATTGGCAAGTTGATAAGGTATACCTATCACCTAGTAGTGATCCCACTGACAAATCCACCTTTGAAGAGGTTGTTCAACTCCTCTCTCAGAAGAATATTCAAGTAGAACTGCTCATTGGCAAAAATAAATGGCTATTCAACTCAATTTCTCAAAATATAGATAGCCTCTTCCAATTATATGGCAAACTTCCCATTTCAGGACTGCATTTGGATATCGAACCCCATGCCATGGATGGATTCAAAGAAAATGAAAAACAATACTTTGAATTATACCAGAGGCGCATTCAAGAATCACATCAAGCATGTTCGAAATACAAATGGACTTTGGGTGTTTCCATTCCATTGTTTTATGATGAAATCGTTCTAGAAAATTTAAATCAGACCGTTGATGAAGTTGTATTAATGGCCTACGAAACGAAAGGTCCTGAATCGATTATTCGGAGAAGCCAAGAAGAGCTGAAAATATTCGGAGATAAAACAAGCATCGCTTTAAGAGCAAAAGACTACGAGACTAAATTATTGATGAAATCTGATTTTGAAGCGATATTGCTTCAGTTGCCAAGTCAGAAAATTGCCGTACACGATTTTGAAACTTATTTACCATTAAATCCTTAAGCCTTGAAAAGTGTTCATTTTAAAAGACAAGGTTCAGATATCCGCGTAATGAGCGACAATGGGCCTAAGAAGTCCAAGCGTCAATGGGATAGAATCATCTATTTCGTGGTGTTCTTTTCCTTAATTATAGGCCTTGGTTATTACATCTTTACGCGTAATTTTTATGTTCGTGCGCAATCACATGTTTTATATGAAAATGTGAATGTACGACTATTGAAAGATTGCAGAATAATGGAATACTACGTCAGTGAAGATACAGATGTCAAGTTTGGAGATACCTTATTTAGATATATCGAAAATGCACCAGACGCTAGCTTTGATGTAACCGCTGATATGCAGTCCGAAGCTAATAACAATGACAATCCAGCCTATCAATGGGTAATCAGAGAAATATTAAATACCGAGCAAAGGATTTCCGTCAATGAAACCCATTTGAATGAAAATAGAAACCTCATTCAAACTTATGAAGCTGAACTCAAAGAAATTCAAGCTATGGTTCAATTAGGCGTCATGCCCCAGGCTCGATTGGACTTAAGAAAGAATGAGATTATCAAGTTAAGATCTGAGAATAATCGAATTATAGAAGAAAATAAAAAGCTAAGATTATCAATTGAAGATTTGCGAAGTAAAATTCCAGCAATAAAGTCAGACTATAAAAAGAATTTCAGGCTTTCAAAAGAAGGTATAGCAGAGGACAAGTATTTTGTCTCTCCATTTGATGGATCGGTAAACCGCATTTATGTCCGTCAATTTGAAACTTGTTTAAAATCAGAAATTACAATGTCAATTCATCGCGTTTCACCAATTTTTGTGAGGGCATATTTCGAACAGGAGGATTTGGATTATCTTAAGACGGGTGATGAATTTGAAGTTGAGTTTCCCAATGGAAAAAAATCCATTGGTGTGTTGAAGAGGTTTTATTACTCCACTATTCCATTGCCAGAGGAATATCAAAAGCGATATGAGCCTACCACGCGATCATTGGCCGGGGACATTTATCCCAAAGACTCAATAGAAGCAAAAGAGTGGGAAAGCTATTACAAAATGGGGGCGTTGGTAACTAGATTCAAGTATTAAAATTCAAAAAGTAATGAATCCAAATCTAATTCGAATAGGACAACTTTTTGTATTAAAGATAACGCCACAATCTGGCTATTCCATGCCGACCATAATGGGTGTGGATGCTGTAGTCATTGATTCAATCAATGCGGATTTTGTGAGAAATACTGTATTAGATATTCGGAGATACCATCAAGCTGAAGTCTATTTAAAACCTATTTTTATTCAAAACTTCACGCCAAGAAAAAACAGCATACTCCACGGACTTATCGATGGCGTGATTACAGGAGATCATGACTTTAGTTCCATAGAGGAAAAAACAAAAGACATTTTTATTAAGTCCTTGGATCTCTTTCCTAATGCCCCAAAGGGAGTGTACGGAACGGTAATCAAAAAAGCTTTAGATCTTATTTATACACGTCAAATAAGACAAATCAAACCCATATTAGATCCATATTCCATCATAGGCTATTCCTTCCCCCCTATTTCCATTTCATTTGAGCAACATGAAGAAACTGAAGTTTTAAGTGTTCTGGACTGGGCGGAAAAAGAAGGGTATATATGGCCCGATTTTGAAGAGAAAATTTATCTATGTAGTCAATGTTCAGGAGGATTATTAAGCTTTCGCGAAGTATGTCCACATTGTAAATCCTCAAATACATACGGAGAGGATCTGGTACATCATTTTCCGTGTGCTTACATAGGTCCTATTAGTGATTTTCAAAAATCCACTCAATCGGATTTAACATGCCCTAAATGCGACAAAACATTGCATCACATCGGTGTGGACTATGACAAACCATCTGTGCTCAACCATTGCAACACTTGTGATAGTCGTTTTCAGGACATTTATGTCAAGGCCAAATGTCTAAATTGTGAAAATGACACCGATGTACAATACCTCCAAGCTAGGGATATCAACACCTATAAATTAACCAAAAAGGGGCGTCTAGCCATCACCCAAGGTGTTGTTGATAGCGTTGACTTCAGCAAAGAACAACTGCCCGATTTACTGAACGAATCTACATTTGAATCACTTCTGCATTTTGATTGTAAACGGGCTGAATTATCAGATGAAATCACTCATGTTTGTGGCTTGCACTTAGAAAATTTGAATGATTTCAGTAGCAAGTTTGGTGGTTTTAAAAAACAATCCATCCTCAGAGAAATTGCACAAGAAATTAAAGGTGAAATGACTGAATTGGATTATATAACGCTTAATCCAAGTGGTATTTTCATGTGGACCCAGCGTTTGATTGAAGAAGAAGGATTAGGCAACACGCACAATCGTCAGAAAATTGCGCAACGAATTAGTCAACTTGTGCATGAGAATTTTGAGCAATTTCAAATAAGCATCAAGTTTATCAAAATCGACTTAAAGGAAAATAATGATGCCAATTCTTTGATACAATCGATTAAAAGAAATCTAATCAATCAATGACGTTCATAGACAATTTTGTCAGTTTCGCAACCTCTATTGGTTGGGCAAAATTTGTCCGATATTTTTACTTTTTTATTGTTTTTGAATTTTTACGATTTTTTGTACTCGAGCTTTTTGTTTTGCTCCTTTGGCAATTTACTCATCGCTTTAGAAGAGATAGAATGACCAAAGCGCATCATGAACTTTGGACGAGAATGCCTTTGATATCCATCATTATTCCTGGAAAAAATGAGGGGAAACATATTTACAAATTAGTTCAGTCACTGAAAGCCCAGACCTATCAAAATTATGAAGTGATTGTTATTGATGATGGAAGTGATGACGACACTGAACGCATCTGTAGAAATTTACAACAGTTAGGGTATATTGATCTTTTTATTCGCAATGAAGTAAGAGGTGGAAAAGCATCAGCGGCTAATTTAGGTTGGCGATTTTCTAAAGGGGAATTTATAGTTCACTTGGACGCTGACTGTTCTTATGATCCGAATGCTATTGAGAATATCATTAGACTTTTTTACTTTGACAGTCAAATTGGTGGCATTGGAGGAAATGTCCAAGTGAGGAATTACAAAGAATCATTGGCCGCCACCTTTCAAGCCATTGAGTATTTTGACAGCATTTCAATTGGTAGGATATCCAGCAGTGAACTTGGTATTTATCGTGTTATCAGTGGCGCATTTGGCGCATTTAGAAAGGAAGCTCTAGACAAAATAGGCGGATGGGATATTGGTCCAGGATTGGATGGGGATATTACCGTTAAATTGAGAAAAATTGGATACAAAGTAAAATATGAACCCACAGCCATCTGTAAAACAAGTGCCCCAGACACATTCCGAAAATTAGCCAAGCAAAGATTAAGATGGGATAAGTCATTGGTTCGCTTTCGATTGAGAAAGCACATAGACGTTTTACTACCCTCAAAGAATTTTACATGGCTCAATTTTATTTCTTTCGTTGAAAACATCGTTTACAACCTCGTATTAAATTTCAAGTGGTATTTTTACATCTTCGACATCGTATTCAATTACGCCTCTCTTCTACCCTTTATCGTTCTTACAAATCTTTGTTTATACTCTGTCAATTATTTGGTCAAGTTTGTTTTATTTTCAATGTTCCGTCTGAATCAGAAGGAACCCATAGCCTACTTCCTCCCCTATCTGCCTGGAATGGTGATTTATTTTGGATACTTCCTCCGATTTACAAGGACAATTGCATACTTACAGGAGCTGTTCTTCAAGGCATCTTACAATGACCCTTGGAATCCCCATAAATCTTCGAAATTCGCTAAGCAGATGCGCTTGTAATGCTATGAATATGATGTAGCTTTACTTCATGGCATTAAATACTGTTTTCTCGTGGTTTATCACAAAGAGAATTCATCAAATAGAGTTATTCATGCGTTATCCCAAAGAGGTGCAAGAAGAGTTATTCTATTATCTCATTGAGGAAGCGGGAGCAACAAGATTTGGTTTTGATCACAACTTTCAGCAGATTAAAACCATAGATGATTTTAAAAAAAACGTCCCCATACGAACCTACGAGCAGTTTCGCCCATACATTGATAAAATAAAAGAAGGAGAAGAGCAAGTTACCTGGCCCACGAAAGTGAAGTGGTTTGCTAAAAGCAGTGGCACAACAGACAACAACAGCAAATACATACCCGTGACACAAGAATCTTTGGAAGAGTGTCATTACAAAGGAGGTAAAGATTTATTATCAATTTATTACCATATCAAGCAAACGGCTAAACTATACAATGGCAAGACTTTGGTTGTCGGAGGATCTTCAAAAATTGTACATGATCACCAAGGAAAACTCACAGGAGATTTATCAGCGATAATCATTGATAATTTACCAAGTTGGGTAGAGAACAAGCGAACGCCTTCCAAAGAAATAGCTCTGATGGAAAATTGGGAAGACAAACTTGAAGCAATGGCTGAGGCCACAATGAATGAGGATGTCACCAACATTGCTGGAGTGCCCAGTTGGACATTACTTCTCCTTCAAAAAATTTGCTCAAAAAAAGGAGTTCAATCCATCCATGAAGCTTGGCCCAATTTAGAATTGTACATGCATGGCGGTATAAGTTTTTTACCCTACAAAAGTCAGTTTGAATCATTGTTCAACAAGCCGGTTCACTTCATGGAAACATACAATGCAAGTGAGGGATTTTTTGGTATTCAAAACAGAGTAGATGCAGACGACATGTTACTCATGTTAGACTACGGGATATTTTATGAATTTATACCGATGCATCAAATACATGAAGAAAATCCCCCAACATTGGGTTTGGGAGAAGTAGAAATTGGACCTTCATACGCTGTTGTCATATCTACCAATGGAGGCCTATGGCGTTACCTCATTGGGGATACAATCCGATTCACATCTACCTTCCCTTTCAGAATTAAAATCACAGGGAGAACAAAACAATTCATCAATATTGCTGGCGAAGAGCTCATGGTAGAAAACGCAGAACAAGCGCTAAGCGAGACCTGCAAATCAAATAATTGCTCTATTACTGATTACACTGTCGGGCCAATTATGGCTCACAAGCATGAAGATAATATTGCCTATCATCATTGGATTGTAGAGTTTCATGAGCCACCCAAAAATATTTCCAATTTTGAACGCGATCTAGATCAATATTTACGGGCAATCAATTCCGATTATGACGCTAAAAGAAAATCGGATTTGAATCTAAAACACCTTCATCTAGAGGTAGTACCTCATGGTACCTTTCTCAATTGGATGAAACATCGAGGAAAGCTTGGCGGACAAAATAAAGTACCTCGATTACACTCCAATGCTGATTATATCAAAGACTTGCATGAATTCTTGGAAATATAGTACCACTTTCTTCTGGATATTAGTTGCCCATATATCCCTTGGACAATATAGCTCGATGCAAGTTGATGTTATGGGAAACGTATATCGTTGGAATAACAATGAAATTGATAAAATTGAGCAAGGAACCAAGTTGACTTTTGAGAACAATTTTCTTTCTTTTGGCGATATTCAAAATTTTGATTTAACCAATCCTTTCAAACCATTTCTATTTTTTGAAAACAGTCAAACTATTGTTGTACTTGATAATACGTTAAGTACACAAAGTGAATTGAATTTGGAAAGATTAAATCTAGGGTGGATAACCCAGGTATGCGGATCGAAATGGTCTGGCTACTGGCTATGGAACAATATGACAAAATCTTTGATAAAAATCAACCCCATCGGCGAGCCCATCATACAAATACCTAATCTTGCCCAATCCGACATTCAATCTTCTTGGGAGATTAAATGGATGGCTGAAAATGGCAACTATCTTTTCATGCGTGATCATGAACATTTATTTGTCTTTGATTTATTTGGGGGGCTCAACAAAATAATTAATGTACCATTTGCTCGAACTTGGATATTAAATAATCAAGTCGTACAGTACGACCAACAAAAAATAGAGATTATATATCCCAACAGACAGATTTTGGTAAGAGTTCCAAATGAGCCCTATTTTATCAATGAAGATGGCCTGTATTTTAGTATTGACACTCTCGATTTTAGGTCTTGGAGTCTGTTTAGGCCATAAGTTGTCAACAATCTCGGGGAAAAATTCTCATTTTATAATCAATTCTCTTATTTTCGAGGTGTCTATTATAACCTAACGAAATATGCACATTGCCATTGCAGGAAACATCGGTTCCGGTAAAACTACATTGACTACATTGCTTGCCAAGCATTACAAATATCAACCTCATTTTGAAGAAGTAGATGACAATCCCTATCTGATAGATTTCTACAAAGACATGCAACGCTGGTCATTCAACTTGCAAGTGTTTTTCTTAAAAAGCAGATTGGCCCAACTGATAGATCTGAAAAAGAAAGGAAAGAATGTCATACAGGATAGAACAATCTATGAAGATGCATACATATTTGCCCCAAACCTTCATGCAATGGGGTTGATGACCACCCGTGATTTTGAGAATTATGCAGATTTATTTTCTGCAATGGACGAGTTTATAACACCCCCGGACTTATTAATTTATTTGCGCGCAAGCGTTCCTTCTTTGGTACAGAATATTCAAAAGCGTGGTCGCGAGTATGAAGAGGCCATTCGCTTGGATTATTTGACCAGATTGAATGAACGCTATGAAGCCTGGATTAGCACATACAACAAAGGTAAACTTTTGATTATCGATATTGACAATAACCGTTTCCATGAAAAGGCTGAAGATTTAGGAAATATCATTTCTGGTATCGACAGCCAATTGCACGGTTTGTTCTAAAACATTACTTTTTTAAGATCAAGAAATCTGTTCGGCGATTGAGTTGTAAATCTTTCGCTGAACAGTTTGTTTTGATTTGCCCTTCGCATACACAACCGTTCACTGGTTGTTCCTCCCCGTATCCTTTGTATTTCACTCGATCTTTACTAATTCCGTGACGAACGATGTAATCCGCTGTTGTCTTTGCCCGTTGCTCTGATAGCTTCAAATTGTATTCCTTAGTAGCTCTGCAGTCAGCATGTGATGCGCACTCGATAACGACGGTTGGATTAGCCTTCATGTAATTGATTACCTGCGATAACTCCCGTTTTGCAGACGGTGAAATAAACCATTTGTTCGTTGCGAAATAAATCGATTTCAAGTTTTGAAAAAGGTTGTATTTGTTCTTTTGAACAGCAGTAGAATCTTTGATAAAGACATCACCCGTCCAGTTTTTCTCAATAACCTTAACATCGTTAGCTCTGTATATATTTGACAACTTAATCACCTCGTAAGAAGTTGCCAACAAAGTGTCACCCTTGTATACGTTTACTTGAATAGAATCTCCCACTTGGACACTTGAGAACGGCAATACAGCCGCCTTTGTTCGCTCTGCAGTGATAACTTCAACGTTTTTAAAGGAGCCATTTTTATTGACAATTTGGATGGTCTTTTCTCCGCTTACCTGTGCTACTTCATTAGGGATAGCGACATCCAGTAGAATTTCTTTGATAGGCTGCAATTCATTTTTACTGTGTTTGCGCAAAAACTTCTTGATGCCTTTTTGATCCAGGAATTGAATTTGATGAGGATAATACCCGTAGACAAAAATAGAATCACCGTTTTGCATGTATGGAGGAATCTTTCCTGAGCGGTCGATTCCCGTATCTGCCCAACCGCCTGTTGAAGCAATAATTTTTGCAGGAGTATTTCGAATTAACTTTTCAGACTCTTTGTTATATAAGTATAAGAATTCATTTACCGTTGGATAATTCAATTGCAAAATTTCATCCTTACCAACTTCAAAATTTCTATTTGAACTAACGAACCATACACTATCTGTTCCATTGCTATTCAATGCAAAGTCATCCCTTCTCGAATTGATTGGTGAAGGCAGGTGATCGATACTTCCTTCTTTGATGTTGTATGCGTACAAATCAAATGCACCCAAGCCACCCTTTCTATTGGATGAAAAGAACAGATAGTCATCAGAAACGGAGGTAAATAGCTCATCGTTTTCAGAGTTCACTCTTGTATTTAACAAGGCCGGCGCTCCCCATTTGCCATCCATCATGGTTGAGCTGTATACATCAAAACCTCCGGTTCCTCCCGGCTGGTTAGAAACAAAATAAATGGCCTTACCATCTTTCGAAAATGATGCATGAGCATATGCAAATTGATCGTCACAGAATTTAATTTTTTTGGGGCGAGACCATTTTCCATTTTCCTTCAATTTCAGTTCAAACAATTGAGGCTGTTCAACAGAAGTAAAAAAACCTGAGCTGACTGTTCGGGTCATCACAATGTGATTATTGTCCTTATTCATGGCAATACTGCCCTCATGGCGAGAAGAATTTATTTTTTTCAAAGGCATTTCAGGATTACCCTCTCCTTTCATAGAAATATCTAGAAAAGTAGCAGAGTCATTGGGCGATGTCTCATCGATCAATGATGGTTTTTTACTATTGGAAATATAATAGAATTGACCTTTGTGCCAATATCCCCCAAATGCACTACCATCCGGATTAAGATTCATTCTCTCTACTTGGGTATTACTTGAATTGTACATCAACAAGGAATCTGATTGAAAATTTTGAAATCCATCAACAACACCTTTCAAAATTTCATTTTTGATTAGCCCCCCAATTGAACGAGATTCATCTTCTCTACCCAATTGCCAGAGCACATCTGCGTAATAATAACGATCCACATCTTTAAGAGAATCTACCTGAACCCTAGAATAAACATTGGCACATACCAATGGCTCCTTCATCCAATATTGACATCTAGCCAACTTGATTTGAGCCTGAACCGAGGCGTCGGCATATTTTGCAAAATAATTCGCAGCTTGGGCATATGCTTTGTGCTCTATCATTCTATCACCGCGACTCAAGTCCAATGTTTGCGCATAAGGTAATAAGACGCTAAACAAAAATGATAATACAAGTAGTAATCTCTTTTTCATCTTTAGAATAATCTGGGTGAAACTTGACCTCTGAAGCTATTTGAAATAAATATCTTCATCATAATCTCGTGCGTTCCGGAATTGTAATTTTTCAAAGCAGAACTTGTGTAATCATAAGCATACATTAATCTCGCAATATCTCCAATTTGAAATTCGAGCATTCCAATCCACGCAACCGAACCTCTTCTTGAAAATCCCGCACCAAAAACATTCGAGTAATATACCATAGCTCCTGACTCCCATGTCAAATTGGTATTCTCGTGCATTTTCATCAACATTGACGCCTTATAATTCCAAGTTTTACCATAATTAAAAATATAACCCGCCGTGATTAATTGTTGAACTGTTCTGTAGGCTCCAGATGAAGCCGTACTAATTTGGTTCCACTGTTTCTTCATTAATCCAGGCGCAGAATAGCCCAACCACATCTTATTGTTGTGCAAATAAATACCAGCACCAAAATTCAGATTACTATAAGTTTGATTAGCACCAAAAACTACATCAGGATTTGCCCCTGAACCCTGCGTTGCGCTGTAATGTGCATCAGCGAAACCTGCGGACATTTGTTCATATGTTGCTTGCAATCCAAAAGATGCTATCACCTTATTCAAACGCAAATGATAAGCTTGCGATAAAGAAATTTGGTTTCTTTTGAAAACGCCAATCTGGTCACTCAAGGCCATCAAACCCGTACCCAACTTCTCTTGAGCATATCTACCAGAAATGTTTGCACTCATCGTTTTGGGCGCTCCTGAAATACCAACCCATTGATAACGATAATGCAAATTGGAAACCAATCCATTGGAAGCACCAGCATATGCGGGATTAATATTTAATCCATTAAACATATATAAACTGTACTGCGGATCTTGTTGAGCAAATGTCTCAAAAGTCAAGATGGCGAATAATATCCAAACACTTTTTTTCATAGTACTTTTTTTTACTGTGTTTTTATCTCCACAATGTGATATAACCACTATATGTCTTATTACTAAACTGCAATTCAATTTCGTAGTAATAGGTGCCTACTGACATTTCTTCTCCAGCATGTCCACCGATATTACTAAATCCATTCCAATCATTTTTATAATCTTCTGACTGATACATTAATGCTCCCCATCGATTGAACACTTTTATTGTAACATGCTCTTGAGGTAACAATCGATCAATAACAAAGTAGTCATAGTCACCATCTTGGTTGGGTGAAAATGCATCAGGAATAAATTCAAATCCTTCATCAGTTAGACCATTACAGTTATTATCTAAACCATCATACACTTCAGATGCACCCTCAAACACAGTAGGCTGTGAATCATCGCAATCCAATGTGTTGTCGATGTATCCATCAGGCTGTGCACATGACCATATACTATCATTCACATTACCAAATCCATCACCATCTGTATCACCATAGTATGTGATTTGAACACCTTCATCTACTGTTCCGTCGCAATTGTCATCTACTCCATTACATACCTCTACACCCATTGGATTTGCCCAGCTCGCTGCGTCATTACAGTCATTGCTATTGGTAACAAATCCTGATGGCTGTGTACATGCATCCAACATGTTATTGGGATCTCCGTATCCATCAGCATCAACATCAATATAAAAAGTAGTTAGTAGTCCTTCATCAATTACACCGCTACAATTGTCATCTATGCCGTTGCAAATTTCAACCGCTCCAGGATTCATTGATGAGTTGATGTCATTACAATCCAAGTTATTGCTCGCACCGCAAGAGATTGGATTGCCTACACCATATCCATCTTGATCGACATCCAAATATGTCCATTGCGTATCGTCACAATCTGTTGTATTTGTAACATATCCTATGGGTAAAGTACACGCCATCACCTGTGCATTCAAGTCTCCAAATCCATCGCCATCTGCATCCGCATAATACGCATTCTGCACACCTTCATCAATTACACCACTGCAATTGTCATCTACTTCATTGCATATTTCAGTTGCATCGGGTTGAACTAATGATGTTGCATCGTTACAATCAAGATTGTTATAAACCCCACACGCAACTTGTGAACTTGTTCCAAAACCATCATTATCAAAATCCAAATAAGTAATCGCATTGTCATCACAATCTGAATTATCTGCTACATAACCCAAGGGCAATGAGCATGCTTCAATGGTATTGTTGATATCCCCAAATCCATCCTGATCCAAATCTGCATAGAATGTTGTGGTAACAAATTCATCTGTTTCACCATCACAGTCATCATCCAACGAATTACATACCTCCGCAACTGGTAGAATACAACTACCATTCTCATCCGTTGCATTCGCATCGTAGTTACATGCTGTTGCATCGGTACAACCCGCTACTTCGATTTCGTTACAAACGCCATCTGCATCTGTATCGTTGATACATGTTCCATCACAATTCAAATATGCTTGTGCTGGATAAGTACAAGATCCGTTTTCATCTGTTGCATTCGCATCGTAGTTACATGCTGTTGCATCGGTACATCCTGCAACTTCGATTTCGTCACATACGCCATCTGCATCTGTATCGTTGACACATGTTCCATCACAATTCAAATATGCTTGTGCTGGGTAAGTACATGTTCCATTCTCATCCGTTGCATTCGCATCGTAATTACATGCTGTTGCATCGGTACATCCCGCAACTTCGATTTCGTTACAAACGCCATCTGCATCGGTATCGTTGATACATGTTCCATCACAATTCAAATATGCTTGTGCTGGGTAGGTACATGTTCCATTGTCTGTATTGGCTGTTGCATCATAGTTACATGCTGTTGCATCAGTACATCCATAAAAAATACATGTTGTTTCTTCGCCATCACAGTTGTCATCAATACCATTATCACAAATCTCCTCAGCTGTGGGGAAGACTTCCGCTGTAGTATCATCGCAATCGTCCGAAGTCAATACCCCACATGAAACTGAAACAGCAGTTCCAAATCCATCACCGTCCAAATCTTCATAGGTGATCGCACTGTCGTCGCAGTCATCTGAATTCGTCACATAACCAACAGGAGCTTCACAAGCTTCGATTGAGGACTCAATAAATCCAAATCCATCTCCATCATTGTCTGCATAAAAAGTTGTCGTTACAAACTCATCTAACTCACCATCACAATCATCATCTATTAAATTACATATCTCTTGAGTTCCTGGATTAACTGAAGCATTAAAGTCGTCACAATCGTCGGCATTTTCAGCATAACCTGAGAGCAATCCGCATTCTTCAATCGACACATTGAAATTTCCAAATCCATCACCATCCAAATCCTCATAATAAGTAGTTGTTACTCCTTCATCTATGGTACCATTACAGTTATCATCGATATAATTACAAACCTCCTCAGCAGTTGGGAAGATATTGCCATCTACATCATTACAATCCGAGTTATCTGTTGTGAAACCTTCACCAAGATCACTACAAGAAGAAACTGGATTTCCGAAACCAAATCCATCACCGTCGGAATCTAAGAAGTAATCTTGAAATACAATGTTATTATCTATCTCGCCATCACAATCGTCATCCATATCATTGCATAACTCTAAGGCGCCTGCGTATATCAAATCTACTTGATCATCACAATCATCAGCAAATGTCGAATACCCTACTCCTGGGTTCGAACAAAGATTAATAGACTCGCCTGCTCCATGACCATCACCATCGGTGTCTACATAGTAGTTCACGAAAGTCAAGCCATCATCAGCTGTTCCATCACAGTCGTCGTCAAAGTTGTTACACTCCTCTGCCGTGATTGAATTCAATGTTGCATCGGCATCGTTACAATCTGTGTTGTTGGTTACATATCCAGCACCAGGATTCGAGCATAGGTTGCTCGCTGCTCCTGCACCGTAACCATCACCGTCTGCATCTACATAGTAGTTCACGAAAGTCAAGCCGTCGTCTGCTGTTCCATCACAATCGTCATCGAAGTTGTTACATACTTCAGTGCTGATTGAATTCAATGTTGCATCTGCATCATTGCAATCCGTGTTGTTGGTTACATATCCAGCACCAGGATTCGAGCAAAGGTTGCTCGCTGCTCCTGAACCGTAACCATCACCGTCTGCATCTACATAGTAGTTCACGAAAGTCAAGCCGTCGTCGGCTGTTCCATCACAATCATCATCGAAGTTGTTACATACTTCGGTTGTAATAGCATTCAATGTTGCATCAACATCGTTACAATCGGTATTGTTGGTTACATATCCAGCACCAGGATTCGAGCAAAGGTTGCTCGCTGCTCCTGAACCGTAACCATCACCGTCTGCATCTACATAGTAGTTCACGAAAGT
>JACCDJ010303238.1_pt1 | contig 19333 bp, 16 predicted proteins | sample 7444481 | NCBI WGS metagenome assembly JACCDJ01 (sample SAMN15323435, study PRJNA562643) | freshwater metagenome | isolation source: river surface water | place: USA:Blue River Watershed | collected 2017-08-15 | reverse complement strand
GGTTATGCACGCCAGGATAAGAAGAGCCGCGGTCGCGAGCCAATCACAGCTCGCTTGATGGCAGATCTCTTTAAGACAGCTGGTGCAGATCGTCTGATGGTTGTTGATCTTCACACATCACAGATTCAAGGATTCTTTGATGGTCCAGTAGATCATCTCTTCGCACTTCCAATGCTTGCCGATTATGTCGGCAGCAAGGTAGATCGCAATTCGCTCACCATCGTTTCACCAGATTCAGGGCGCGTTCGCGTTGCAGAGCGTTGGTCAGAACTTCTTGGTGGATGCCCAATCGCATTTATTCACAAGACTCGTGATCCACTCGTGCCAAACGAAGCAGTTGTCGGCAAGGTTGTCGGCGAAGTTGAAGGCCGCACATGCGTAGTTATCGATGACATGATCGATACAGCGGGAACAATTACTAAGGCAGTAGATGCACTCTTTGAAGCCGGCGCACGCGATGTCATCGTTGCCGCAACCCACGCTGTCTTCTCAGGGCCTGCAGTCGAGCGCCTCAAGTCATCTCGTGCAGTGGAAGTTGTTGTCACTGACTCACTTCCATTGTCTGATGATCAGAAGTTCGACAAGCTCACTGTTATTTCAATCGCACCGCTGCTTGCACGTGCGATTCGTGAAGTATTCGAAGATGGCTCTGTTACCAGCCTCTTTGATGGTCACAGCTAATTCTTCTTTTTCAATTCTTTGAAGAAAGCGTAAGCAATAAGCGCTGCCGGTATTGCATTCCATCGTTCTAAAGGACTTTGCGAGAACGCATTGACTAGAACACTCAGCACGCCGAGTATAAAGAGAGAGCGGATAACAATTCTCCGTGCCTTTACTCTCCCAAAAAGTATTAGCGCTTGATAGATAACAATTGAAAGATTGAGTAAGTACGCAATCCTGATGCCGATCGGAAAGCTATCGAATTGACCACCAGCAGCACGTTCGAACGCATAGCTCTGGTTAGCAATGACTCCAACGACCAGATAGAAGTTCCATCCGAAGGCTAAGAGAAGCCCTGTCTTGAAGATCCGATTCATGGTGAAAAGATACGCTCAATAAACGGGGATTTGGTGAATCACTGCCTGCCCACATAAACTTCAACCATTCTGGCGAGGGTTTCGAACGAAACCGTTATCGACGGCAAGGTATCTAACTCCTAGTCAGAGCACATCGTCTTTTGGTTCATAGCCAGAAGCTTTGAACTACTAACTAGGAGTTTTTTCATGGCAGAAGTATCAATCAACGGCACCACTCGTACTGAGTTCGGTAAGGGTGCATCACGTCGCGCACGTCGCGATGGTCAGGTTCCAGCAGTGATCTACGGTCACGGTGCAGCTCCTGTTCACATCACACTTCCAGCTCGCGAGCTTGGAAACGCTCTCAAGGAGTCAAACGTTCTCCTTAACATCACATTCGATGGCAAGACAGAGCTCACACTTCCAAAGTCAGTTGTGAAGAACCCTCTCAAGCAGAACCTTGAGCACATCGACCTCGTTCTCGTTACACGTGGCGAGAAGGTAACTGTTCACGTTCCTGTACACACAGAGGGCAAGCACGATCCAGACGGAATCCTCGAGCACGTACACAACACAATCGAAGTTGAAGCGGAAGCAACAAATATTCCTAAGTTCGTCGTTCTTAACATCGAAGGAATGGCAGCAGGAACTTCAAAGGTTGCAGCAGATGTAACACTTCCAGCAGGTGTCACACTCGTTCTCGATCCAACTGCAACAGTTGTTCACCTCTCAGAGCGCCGCGCAGCATCTGCAGGCGATGAGGCAGCAGCACCTGCAGCAGAAGCAGCAGCACCTGCAGCTCCAGCAGCTGAGTAAATAAGTTCGGATATCTGACGCGTTATGACGTGGTTGGTAGTAGGTCTCGGTAATCCCGGTGATCAATATGCTGCCACCCGTCATAACGTGGGTCAGATGGTTATTGATGAATTAGCTACACGACATAAAGTTAAGTTTTCTACACATAAGTCTCGCACCTCTATTGCAGCCTTTAAGTTAGGTTTCGGAGTCGATGCGCACTCAGTAATACTCGCCAAATCTCTCGGATATATGAATGAGACTGGTGGACCAATTAAAGCTCTCGCACAGTTCTATTCAGTAGAGCCAGCAAAGATAATCGTTCTCCATGATGAACTTGATATTGATTTCGCCGCAATCCGCACCAAACTCGGTGGCGGCGATAACGGTCATAATGGATTGAAATCAATGACTTCAGCTTTTGGCGGACCAAACTACTTCCGAATTCGACTTGGAATCGGGCGCCCGATGGGACAACAAGATCCAGCAGACTTTGTCCTCAAGCAATTTAGCCAACCAGAGAAGAAAGAGCTTCCGCTCTTCTTAGATCGCGGTGCAGATGTCGTGGAATCCCTCATTGAAAAGGGTCTTGACTTCACTCAGTCAAAATTTAATTCGTAAGGGTTTTTATCAGCCTGTATTACGAAGTCCAGTGGCTACTCCGTTAATTGTGAGCAAGAGAGCGCGCACAAGAGTTGGTTCAGCTTGATCGCCTGCTGTGCGCACACGGTCCAGCAAATTCACCTGTAATGAATGAAGCGGTGCAAGGTATTGATCTCGAACTTCAAGGGTACGTGCAAGAACTGGTTGGTTTTCCAGCAAGACAGCTTTCTCCGTTAGAGCGAGAATCTCAGAGACAGTCAGTGCATACTCTTCTTCGATAACATCGAGGAAGTGACGCAATTCCGCTGGAACGAGAGTTTCTACATAGCGACGAGCTGTCTTAAGGTCGGTCTTCACCAGAGTCATCTCCACGTTTGAGATGAAGGTGGAGAAGAAGTGCCATTCAGCAAGCATCTTCTTTAATACTTCACTCTTTCCTGCCTCGCGTGCTGCTTTGAGGCCGCTACCAACACCGAACCAGCCCGGAACAATCTGTCGAGACTGAGTCCAGCCAAAAACCCAAGGAATTGCACGAAGTGAATCAAGCCCACCAGCAGCATCAGGTCGGCGCGATGGACGTGAACCAAGGAAGAGATTGCCGAGCTGTTCTACCGGAGTGGATGCGTAGAAATATGCAGGCAGATCAGGATGATCAATCAACTTTCGGTAACGAGCAAATGAGTTATCGGAGACGAGGTTCATGCACTCGTTCCATTGCTCTAAATCTTCCTTGCTCTGGCGTGGGCCGCGATTGAGAACTGTTGCTTCAAGGGAGGCAGCCAATGTGAGCTCAACATTTTCACGGGCAAGAGCGGGGAGTGCGTACTTATCAGAGATGACTTCGCCTTGTTCAGTCATCTTGATTTCACCGTCAACAGAACCCCATGGAAGTGCAACTAGGGCTTCATATGTTGGACCGCCACCGCGACCGACAGAGCCACCACGACCATGGAATAGTCGAAGCTTTACGCCATGCTTCATCGCTACATCGCGCAGACGGCGTTGTGCACGATGGATCTCCCATTGGCTCGTTGCGATACCAGCATCTTTATTGGAATCTGAGTAACCAAGCATTACCTCTTGGATATTTCCACGAAGTTCAACGAGAGATCTGTACGTTGGGTCTGACAGTAACTTTTCAAGAATCTCGCCAGCGGCGCGAAGTTCTGCAACAGTCTCAAGCAGTGGCGCAAAACCAATACGCGCAACCTTCTTATTGAGGTCTACCAACCCTGCGTACTTAGCCAAGAGCACTGCAGCAACTAAATCATCTGCTCCCTTTGTCATAGAGACGATGTATGTCTCGATGACTTCTGGACCAAATCGATCAATGAGATCTGAGATTGCAACAAAGGTATTTAAAGTCTTAGCAGCTGTTGCATCGAGAGAAGATGCGCTTCGCTTCAGCCCATTTGCAAGTTCTGATATGAGTAGTGGGAACTTCTCATCGTGTGACATCTCAAGGTATTCATCTCCAAAGAAATTCTTAAGCACGTTGTGGTGAGCATCCGAGTGCTCACGAATATCGAGAGTTGCATGGGTAAGACCGAAAGCCGCTACGGTGCGAATGGTGCGTTCGAGTAAGCCGGTAGCAATCAATTCCCCGCGATGCTGAAAGAGTGAATCTCGCATGAGCGTTAAATCTGCGAGGAGCTCCTCAGTATTGGCGTAGTCGCGACCGGGAACATGTGGTCCGCCAACAGCATGGCGATTACGGGTAAATGCGAGACGATGCACAATTGCAGTAGCTTTGAGGCGATATGGCTCTTGCACATTAAGGCGTAAGAATCGCTGCTCAAACTCTGGAATATGTTTGAGATCTTCTGCAACAGATGCGCTCAGTTCTGGAGTTGCTCCCGCAATACGCGTGGAAACCGAGAGCATCTTGCGGAGGCGATCCATCGCAGCAATTGTTGTGCGGATGGCGTGACCCACCTGGAGCACTACTGCGTCTTCAGTAATTTGTGGAGTGATATTGGGATTGCCGTCGCGGTCTCCGCCAATCCATGTACCAAAGGTCAATGGACGTGCAGTAACCGGTAGATCAATATCTAGGCGCTTGAGTTCACGTGCAAAATCATTGAGTACCTCTGGAACTGTCTGCTTCGCCAAATCATCGAGGTAATAGAGAGCATTCATCGCTTCATCGAGCGGTTCTGGGCGATCAAGTCTCAACTCATCGGTCTGCCACAAGAGATCAACGGTTTCTGCAAGACGCTCATCTTGGGTGACGCTCTTCGGTGTATCTAAGAGAGATGAAATCTCGGAGAGCTTACCGAGGATAGATCGTCGAGCAGCTTCGGTCGGGTGTGCGGTAAAGACCGGTCGAACCTGTAACTCTGAAACCCATTTGGCAATATCTGCTTGCGAAAATTCATGTCCTGCTGCTGGATTCTTCTGCGCTTCGATGATTTTATCGACTGCGCGAGAAAGCCATGATTTTCCATCGCGACGAGCCTCAGCCAAGACGCGAGAACGGTGAACCTGCTCAGCTACATTTGCTAAATGGAAGTAGGTACTAAATGCGCGTACTAAATCGACAGCCTGATCATCAGAGATATTCTGGAGTAACTCATCTTCGCCGCTTTCGCGAACTGCTTTACGAACTTTTTCGACCAGATCTAAAAGCTCAGGACCTTCCTGTCGGACAAGTGATTGACCAAGAAGATCTCCGAGTCGGCGAACATCGCTACGCAAAATTGCATCATCATTTGCGATGATGCTCGATGTCACTTGATCCTCTGCCACGGCGCAATTCTCGCACCCCAACCGCTCTCCATGAGACGCTTCATCTCATTATTCGAAATACCCTCACTACAGTTACTATTGGGTTATTCAAGCCCCCCTTCTTTTTGAAGTGGGGCATAGGTGCGTTGATGGTGGAATCGAGGTAGCAGCATGCATGGCTTATTGGCGCAGCTTGCAAGCGATACCGCTCTGCGCACCAATATTCTCGGTAGTAAGAAGATAGTTACCGCAGGGTCGAGCAACCCGTTCTTAATCGCAATGATTGCCCACGATAAGCCTCTCCTCGTAGTTACGAGCTCAAGCAGAGGCGCAGAAGATCTCGCTGAAGATCTGCGAAATCTCCACCCCACTGTCTTCGAATTTCCCGCCTGGGAGACCTTGCCTCATGAAAAGCTTAGCCCTCGAAGCGATACCGTTGCGAAACGTATCCAGACTCTTGCGGCGCTGGCACAGATAGACGAGAGTGCAAATCCAATAGTTGTTGCACCTATTCGCGCAGTCATCCATAGATTTATCGCCAACCTAGCAACCGAACCGCTACGCACCATTGAACTTGGCCAAGAGGTACCACTGACTTCATTGATTGAGCACTTCACTGAACTCTCTTACACACGTACGGATCTAGTAGAGAAACGTGGCGAGTTTGCAGTGCGTGGTGGAATCGTGGATGTCTTCTTACCGCTTTCAGATTATCCCGTTCGCATCGACTTCTTCGGAGATGAAATCGAAGAGTTGATGTACTTCGATATCTCAGATCAACGAACAACCAAACCTGTCGTTGGCAAGCTCTCAATAATTCCATGTCGAGAGCTCTTAATCACCGATGAAGTGAGAGAGCGGGCAGAGGCACTGAAGCATCGCTTTCCGGGAGCGATTGAAGTTCTTGAGAAAATAGCACAAGGTATAAGTGTTGATGGGATGGAGTCTCTCATCCCATTCTTAGTAGATGAACAAGAGACGATTCTTGATCGAATCAATCCGCGCAGTACTGTCATATTTGTAGAAGAAGAGCGAACTAGATCTCGCACAGCAGATTTGATTGAGACCAATGAGGAGTTCTTGCAAGCTTCGTGGTCAAATGCATCACTTGGCGGCAGCGCACCGATGCCGGTCGATAAAGTCACATACCTCGATTGGCAAAGTCTTATTGCCGAGATTGCAGAGCACTCACTAGGTCACCAATCACTCAATAGCTTTGGTAGCGATTTAGATGAAGATGTTTTCTTTACTGATTTCACTGCGATAGAGCCGATGCGTGGGAATACAGATCGCCTATTACAGATACTCAGTGATGGCCTCAATCAGCGCCAGACAGTGCTTTTCGCTGCAACTGGCCATGGAATGGCAGAGCGGTTTGCGGGGATTTTTCGAGGCGCAGATCTGCCAGTTCAGTTAAGCAGCGCCCTGCAAGCAAAGCCGACCAAGGGTTCGATTCATGTATTTCAATCCACCCTTGCTCATGGTTTCACTAGTGAAGATGCAGATTTACTTTTCATCACGGAAAGAGATTTATCGGGAAGTAAGGTCACATCCAAAGATGCCGCCCGCATGCCGACCAAGCGCAAACAGGCGATTGACCCACTCGAACTCAAAGTGGGTGACTTCGTTGTTCACGAACAACACGGAATCGGAAGATATCTCGAACTCGTGCAGCGCACAGTCGGGGGAGTCACTCGTGAATATCTCGTTATCGAATACGCACCGGCAAAGCGCGGTCAACCAGGAGATCGAATTTTTGTTCCGACCGATACTTTGGAACAAGTAAGTAAGTATGTTGGCGGCGAAGCTCCTGCGGTACATCGCATCGGAAGTGGCGAATGGCAGAAAGCAAAAGGTCGTGCACGAAAAGCTGTCCGCCAAATAGCCGGAGAGTTAATTCGACTTTATGCAGCGCGTACAAGCGCCCCCGGCTTTGCTTTCTCATCTGATACTCCATGGCAACGCGAGCTTGAAGATGCGTTTAGTTATATTGAAACGCCTGATCAACTTTCAACCATCGAAGATGTTAAACGCGATATGGAGCGGCCATACCCAATGGATCGCATCATCTGTGGTGATGTGGGTTATGGGAAGACTGAGATTGCAATCAGAGCCGCCTTCAAGGCAGTTCAAGATGGAAAACAAGTTGCTGTTTTGGTTCCTACGACATTGCTCGTGCAGCAGCACTCAAAAACATTCACTGAGAGATATGCAGGTTTCCCAATAAAGGTTGCTGGCATCTCTCGCTTCAATACCGCGAAAGAGAGTAAGGACATTTTGAAAGAGCTCGAGAGCGGCTCTCTCGATGTAATTGTTGGTACTCATCGCCTCCTTTCTAACGATGTTCAATTCCGCGACTTAGGTTTGGTGATCGTCGATGAAGAGCAGCGATTTGGTGTGGAGCAGAAGGAATCTTTGAAGAAGATGCGCACAACGGTGGATGTCTTAGCGATGTCCGCTACCCCTATTCCGCGCACACTTGAGATGGCAGTGACCGGTATTCGTGAGATGTCGACAATCACGACTCCACCTGAGGAGCGCCACCCGATTCTGACCTACGTCGGACCTTCAGATGAAGCTCAAATTAAAGCTGCGATTCACCGCGAGCTGCTACGCGATGGTCAGATTTTCTATCTACACAATCGTGTAGACAGTATTGATCGATGTGCATCTCATATTCAGGAGATGATTCCAGAGGCACGTGTTCGCGTGGCTCATGGACAGATGAGTGAGAATCAACTTGAAGATGTGATTCTGGGATTTTGGAATCGCGACTTTGATGTTCTTGTCTGCACAACCATTGTTGAGAGCGGACTCGATATACCTAATGCGAATACTCTCATCGTGGAACATGCTGAAAATTTTGGACTTTCGCAATTGCACCAATTACGTGGACGCGTTGGTCGAGGTCGCGAACGAGGATATGCATATTTCTTATACCCAGCAGATAAACCGCTGACTGAGGTCTCACTCGATCGACTCAAGACCATTGCAACAAATACCGACCTTGGGGCTGGTATGCGAGTTGCTCTGAAAGATCTTGAGATTCGCGGTGCAGGTAACTTATTAGGAGGCGAACAGTCAGGTCACATTGCAGATGTAGGCTTTGACCTTTACATGCGCATGGTGGGAGAAGCTGTTCAAGATTACAAAACTGGTTTTGTTGAAGGTGAAGAGATTAACCATGAGTGCAAAGTTGAGCTCCCAATCAATGCGCACCTATCTGAAGAGTATGTTCCGGGAGAACGTTTACGTCTCGATCTCTACCGTCGATTGGCTGATGTTCGCAATAGCGCTGACGTGCAATCAATTCGTGAGGAGATGGTCGATCGCTTTGGAGCGCTTCCAGAAGAGGCGATTGCTCTGTTGGATGTTGCAGAGCTTCGTGCTTTCGCAAAATCTCACAATGTTCGAGAGATTGTTGCCGCGGGAAAGTACTTGCGGATCTCACCGCTCGTCTTGCCTGAATCCAAGCAGCTTAAACTCAACCGGTTATTCCCCTCATCGCTCTATAAATCACAGAGTTCAACTGTGATGGTTGCCATTCCCCGCGCTGCCGCATGGAGCCCGGCTGCAGCATCTACTCCAAATATGGGAGATACTTCTCTCCTAGCGTTTGCCCGCCAAGCGCTGACCGAACTCTCAGAGTTATAGACCATACGAGATAGTGGAGCCTGTTGTGAAGAAGAAAGTCCTTGCCCTGATTGCCGTGCTGTCCTTAGCGACCTTGACTGCATGCGGTCAGGTAAATAGCGCAGCAACTCTTGGCGACATCACCATCACTCAGAGCTCCTTCCAAGCAACTCTCGATGAACTCATGAAAGAGCGCGCATCTGTTGATCAGTCGCAGATGCAGCTAGAAGAAGGCGAAGCACTTAATCGCAGCCAACTTCGTTTCATGATCATTACTACTATCTTTGATGAAATTGCAGATGAGTTAAAGATTGTTGTCTCTAAGACAGATCAAGCAACCACTCGTCAAAACCTGCTCGATCAAATCGGTGGTGAGGCTGCGCTCCCACAGAGCCTTGTCGCCGCACAGATTGCACCATCTAACTTTGACCGATACATCCGAGCCGTCATTGTTACTGAGAAGATTGCTAACGCTCTCAAGGAATCTGGAATTACACCTGAGGCGGTGGATCTTCGTATCACTGAGTTGGTCAATGCCAAGGCGAAAGAGATGAAGATCTCGGTCAATCCTCGTTATGGAACCTGGAGTTACGAAGCAGGAGATATTCTTCCAACAGATTCTGCCGGAGATGCAATCTCTAACGTTCCAGCACAAGAGTAATGTCAGAGCGCATATACGGTTCTGAACTCCTCCGTTTAGTGGAGGTTATGGACCGGCTGCGCTCACCTGGTGGTTGTGCTTGGGATGCTGAGCAGACCCATCAATCACTCATCAAGTATTTACTTGAAGAGTCATATGAATTTATCGATGCAATCGAGAGCGATGATCGCGCAGGTATGCGAGAAGAGCTCGGAGATGTGCTGCTACAGGTGTACTTCCACTCCCGCATCGCCCAGGATCACCCAACAGATCCATTTACCATCGATGATGTTGCAGGTGCGATTGCAGATAAGTTAATCGGTCGCCACCCCCATGTATTTGCAGGTTTAGAGGTAAGTGGGACTGAAGAAATTATTGAAAATTGGGAAGCAATAAAGGCTAAGGAGAAAGGTCGCACCTCACCGATAGATGGGGTGGCGATGTCACAGCCCGCTCTACCTTTAGTATCAAAGTTGATTTATCGCGCAGATAAATACGGTGCGCCCCTGGATTTACCCGAGTATCAATCCAGCGATGCCGCTACTGAAGAGTCAGTAGGCCAAGCTCTCGCATCGGTAATTGCGTGGGCATATAAGCATGAAATCGACCCAGAATCTGCCTTGCGCGTGCAAGCACGCGCGATGATCGCGCAGATGGCGCGCTCCGAGCAGTCGTAATATCCACGGTAAGATTGCCGCAGGTCGTTCAACGTTGAGCGCTTAACTCACACCTTTCAAAGCAACCAAGCTTTTTATCTCGAAGGAGACACCTAGTGGCAATCATCGACACAATCTATGCCCGTGAAATTCTTGATTCACGCGGAAACCCAACAGTTGAGGTTGAAGTACAACTCGAAGATGGCACACAGGCTCGCGCTGCTGTTCCAAGTGGTGCATCAACAGGTGCATTCGAAGCATCTGAACTCCGTGATGGCGATAAGAAGCGTTACCTCGGTAAGGGTGTTCTTAACGCTGTGGCTTTTGTAAACGATGAGATTGCTCCTGCAATAGAGGGATTCGATGCACAGGATCAGCGCCTCGTTGACTCAGAGATGATTGAGCTCGATGGCACACCAAATAAGTCACGTCTTGGTGCAAATGCAATTCTTGGAGTGTCTCTCGCGGTAGCAAAGGCATCTGCAGAGTCTGCAGATCTCTCATTGTTCCGTTATGTGGGCGGACCTAATGCACACGTGCTTCCAGTTCCAATGATGAACATTCTCAACGGTGGAGCACATGCTGATACCAACGTTGATGTTCAGGAGTTCATGATTGCGCCAATCGGTGCACCAACATTCCGGGAATCACTCCAGTGGGGTGCAGAGATTTACCACGCTCTCAAAGCAGTACTGAAGAAGCGCGGACTTGCGACATCTGTTGGTGATGAAGGTGGATTTGCACCAAACCTTGATTCAAACCGTGCAGCGCTCGATCTCATCATCGAGGCAATCACCGCAGCGGGATTCAAGGCTGGTACTGATATTGCACTCGCAATGGATGTTGCTGCAACAGAGTTCCACGATGCAGGTAAGTACAAGTTTGAGGGTAAGACACTTACATCAGATGAAATGATTGCGTACTACGCAGATCTCGTAGCGTCATACCCAATCGTTTCAATCGAAGATCCTTTGAACGAAGAAGATTGGGCAGGCTGGAAGTCAATGACGGCTTCACTCGGTTCAAAGATTCAGATTGTTGGAGATGACTTGTTCGTTACCAATCCAACTCGCCTTGCAAAGGGAATTGAAACCGATACAGCAAACGCACTTCTCGTTAAGGTAAATCAGATTGGTACTTTGACTGAGACTCTTGATGCAGTAGATCTCGCACACCGCGCTAACTACCGCAGCATGATGTCTCACCGCTCAGGTGAAACCGAAGACACCACAATCGCAGATCTTGCAGTTGCTACCAACTGTGGCCAGATCAAGACTGGTGCTCCTTCTCGCACAGAGCGCGTTGCTAAGTACAACCAGCTTCTTCGCATAGAAGAGGAACTCTCAGATGGCGCAGTCTATGCAGGTCGCCAAGCGTTCCCACGCTTCAAGGCATAAGGAAAAGTAATTCACATGGTCCGTCGATCATCTGGTGGCGCAAGGAGAAAGAGTTACCGCTCGCGTAACTTGAACTTTAACCGCCACCAGGGATCGGGTCGGACCTTTGCAATTGCAGCAATCTTTTTTGCCCTTGCTCTCTTCTTGGCCCCACCGATTAAGAATTACTTCACACAGCGCGCCCAGATCAGTGCACTTGAGGCGCAGCTTTCAAGTGATTACGCCGCCTTAGCTGCAGCTGAGAAGGAGCTATTGCTTTGGCAAGATCCTAATTACATCAAATCACAGGCGCGCGAACGTCTTCACTTTGTCCTTCCAGGGGAGCGCCAATACATAGTGACTGGAACTGATGATTCAGAAGATTCTGGCAATAATGAAGTGAAGGTTGTTAAGAACCTTCCTGAGGGCCAACCTTGGTATACACGAATGATTGCCTCCATTACCGAAGCTGGTAAACAGTGAGCGACCGCACCCCAACTCAAGCTGATTTAGATGTAATTGAGCGACAACTGGGTCGCACACCCCGCGATGTTCACGCTATTTCATATCGCTGTCCTTGTGGAAACCCAGCAGTCGTTGAAACACCACCACGTTTAAGCAATGGCGAACCTTTTCCAACTTTTTACTACGCAACATGTCCACGGCTGACCGCAGCAATTTCAACTTTGGAGACAACTGGTCTGATGGGCGAGATGAACGAACGTCTGGCAACAGATCATGAGTTAGCTGGTGAATATGCAGCAGCACATGATGATTACATTGCATCACGTAGTGCACTAGGAATTGAAGTTCCAGAAGTCGACAACATCTCTGCCGGTGGAATGCCTGATCGAGTGAAGTGCTTGCATTCTCTCGTCGCTCACTCGCTCTCTGCGGGCGAAGGCGTTAATCCACTAGGCGATGAAGCTCTAGCTAAGTTGCCTGAGTGGTGGAAGTCCAATCCATGCGAGTAGCAGCGATAGATTGTGGAACTAATTCGATACGTCTCCTCATCGCAGATATTGATGGAAGTAACTTCCGCGAAATCACACGAGAGATGGAAGTTGTTCGCCTCGGACAAGGTGTTGATAAGACTGGAGCGTTCCATCCCGATGCAATCGAGCGCACACTTGCTGCCGTAGATAAATACGCGGCTGAGATTGCTAAACGCGGAGTGGAGAAAATTCGATTCTGCGCAACAAGCGCTACCCGCGATGCGACAAACCGAGCTCTCTTTATCGATGGAGTAAAAGATCGCTTAGGGATAGAGCCTGAAGTGATTGCTGGAGAAGTTGAAGCTGCGCTCTCATTTATTGGCGCTACAAAGGATTTTGATAAGAGCCAAGGCCCCTTTCTTGTTATCGATATAGGAGGCGGTTCGACAGAATTTGTCTTTGGCACAGATCGCGTCGAAGCAGCGCGCAGTATGAATATTGGATGTGTACGCATGTCTGAGCGCCACTTCACTGGCGATCAACCTGACCCAGGACAGATTGCATCAGCAATTGAAGATATTGATGAAGCTATTCGCCAGGCCGCAAAGAACGTTCCCATCACCCAGGCAAAGACAGTGATTATGGTCGCTGGAACCGCGACAACTGTGGCAGCTGCTGCATTAGATTTACCGGCCTACGATCGTTATGCAATCCATCTATCGCGGATTAGCGCAGATCGTGCGCATCAGATTTCTCAAGAGCTATTGCGTGAGACTCGTGAACAACGAGCCGCACATGGCTATATGCATCCAGGTCGAGTTGATGTGATTGGAGCAGGCTCTTTAGTGCTCGATCGAATCATGCTGGCAAGCGGTGCAAGCGAATTTGTTGCATCTGAGTCAGATATTCTCGACGGAATGGCTTGGTCACTTGTATAAGAAGCTCGAGCTTCTCGATAAAGCAATTGTTAAATGCCACCAATGTCCGCGATTAGTTGAATGGCGCGAAGAAGTCGCAGCTACAAAACGTAAGTCATATCAGGATGAAAAGTATTGGGGTAAACCTGTTCCAGGTTTTGGACCCTCGGATGCTCGAATTGTCATTCTTGGATTGGCACCTGGCGCGCATGGGGCCAATCGAACGGGCAGAGTCTTTACCGGAGATTCATCTGGGGATTGGCTTTATCGTGCACTGCATAAAGCAGGGCTAGCAAAGATTGCGACAAGTACCTATTCGGATGATGGGCAAGAGTTAATTGATACTCGCATTCTCTGTGCTGTTCGTTGCGCGCCGCCCGATAACAAGCCAACGACCGAAGAGAAAAATACTTGTGCGCCGTTCTTTGAAAATGAGATTTCACTTCTTCTTCCGACAGCACAATCATTTATTGCACTAGGAAAACTTGCTTGGGATTCAATTTCTGTGACCTTAAAGGAACTTAACTGTGATCTCCCTACGCCCCGGCCGAAATTTGGCCATGGCGAGAGCTTTACCTTCATTGGCTCTGATGGAAAGCAGCGCAAAGTAATTGGCTCTTACCACCCAAGCCAACAGAACACCTTCACTGGAAAATTAACCGAAAAGATGCTCGATTCGGTTATTAAGGCGGCAGTTAAGGGCTAATTTCCACTCAATCTGAACTAGTAGACTCCACCTTCTGTTGGCCCCCGTAGTCCAATGGCAGAGACAGAGGACTTAAAATCCTTCCAGTGTCGGTTCGAGTCCGACCGGGGGCACCAAGAAGATAATGAGCCATGACAGAGAGCGGAGCATCGTTGAGATGAAGTCGATATTTGATGAGTCACCAAACACTGGTGGTCTCTCCGCACGCCAGAAGTCATTTCGCATCACTCTCGGTACTGGTCTGCTCGTTCTGCTCTATGCCATGGGTTCAACACTTGCTGCCAATATCAGTATTGGCACAGGAACAACTGAATTCGGTCAGGGAATTCAAGTCACCACGGCCTGCGATAACCAGATCACCGTAACTCCGCAAGCATCATTTAATAACTCAGCAACCCCTTCACCAGCAACGACTCCGAACTCAACGGGTGTCTTCTACTTAAGTTCAATCAAAGTCACCGATATCGATAGCTCTGCAAATGGTTGCGATGGAAAGTGGATGACGCTCAAGAGTTTTGATTCCAGTAACAGCACACCGTTACAACTGATCGATGGAGCTCTCTCTTTCTCTGTGCTCAATACCGCTGGAGTCTTCTCATCAACTCAGAGTGGCTTCTCTGTCTCTACTCAAGACACTGCGACATTTACCATCACCTTTACAACGCCAGTTGCACTCTCTCGCGATGTTTCCAGAGTGACAATCGAAACATCGAGCACTCTTCCAGCCCAGATGCTTGTCACCTATGCGGTGGGAGATATCGGCCCTGGTGGCGGAATCATTTACTACGTTGATACCAATGGCTTTAACTGTGGCACGGGCTTTACCTCAACCGGTAGTCCAACGGGTGGACTCTGCAAGTACCTAGAGGTCGCACTCAATACATGGGATGGCAACGCGAGCACTCCAGTGGATCCTCGCAAGCAACTCATTGTTAACTCAGGACTTCGCAACGACAACCCTGGCATCGTCAATGAGGCAACCGCATATAACAATGCTGCATCAATCGGTCTTGGATATAAGAACACACTTGCCATCATTCAGGTGGAGAACAATGCAGCAAATGCTGCAGCCACTGCACGAGCATTCACCGGTGGCGGTAAAAACGATTGGTACCTACCAACAACATCTGAACTCAACTTACTCTGCCAGTGGGCACGCGGCCTTACCCAGAACGTCAGTGTGAAATGCTCTGGCGGCAATAACAACAAGATTTGGGATATCGATTCTGGAATTACAAACGGAGCCAGCGACCCAGTTAGCTTCAACGCTTTCAAGGCGTACTGGACATCTTCAGAAGATTCAGGGCTTGCATGGGCACAATATCTCAACTCATCTGGTAATCAGGATCTCAACGGTCGCGGGGATTCAAATAACGTTCGCCCAATTCGCGCCTTCTAAAAATATTCACCAGCGGCCCTCCTTGTTGGAAGCCTTGATCAGTTCTAGACTCGATAAATGAGCCATTGGAATAAAGTCCAGTTACCTCCAAGGTTTCGCGTAATTACCGATAACGATTACGCAGGAGACCCTGATGGCCTTGTGCAATTAGCCCACCATCTCTTATCTCCCTCTGTTGAGATACGTGGAATTATCTCAAGCCACTTAAGACCAGGAGATGATTGGGATCTCACGGGAGATGCAGTGAGTGAAGGAATACGACTTATCCATGAACTTGCAAAGGTCATGAATTATCACAATCTTCCGCAGGTAGTGATGGGTTCAAAAGTTCCACTGCAAAATGTAGAAGAGCCAGCATTGTCTCCCGGTGCCCAATTGATTATCGATGAGGCTCATCGTGATGATGTAAGTACACCGCTCTATGTTGTCTGTGGAGGAAGCCTGACATCAATCGCGTCGGCGTGGTTGATGGACCCTTCAATTGCGGAAAAGTTAACGGTGATCTGGATTGGCGGCCCTGAATACCCGGGACATCGTGTGCCACCACCGAATGCGATGCCTATCGAATACAACTTATTAGAAGATCTACATGCAGGTCAGGTTGTTTTTAATAAATCAGATCTGAAGCTATGGCAGATTCCAAGAGATGCTTATCGAGATTGCAACGCATCAACAGCAGAATTGACTCTTCGGATGAAGAATAAGTCAGCACTCGGTGAGTACCTCTTCGAGCAGATTAGCATTGCTGCACGCCGCAATATCGAGAATTCTGGCTACTTCAGCGAGTTGTACTCCCTAGGTGATTCTCCATTGGTTCTCTTGACCGCACTTCAGACAGGATTTGAACCTGCACCCGCATCAAGTCAATGGGTTGATCACGAGCGCCCAATGATTGATAGCAATGGTCAGTATATTTTTAAGGGTCAGAGCCACTCTGTTCGCGTTTTTACTCACTTGGATGTGAGATTAATGCTGGAAGATATGTACGCAAAGTTTGAACTTTCTCTTGGATGAGATTGTTATACGAAATCTATAGAAATCTTCGAAGTTGCGAGTTAGAGTGACGCCCACTTAATTCACAGCAAGTGAGAGGCGCACCATGTTCAATCCAACCCCTGCAGATAAGTTCACCTTTGGTCTCTGGACTGTCGGATGGCAGGCACGCGATCCCTTTGGAGATCCCACTCGTCCCGCCCTTGACCCTGTTGAGACTGTGAATGAACTTGCCGCACGTGGCGCATATGGAGTGACCTTTCACGATGATGATTTGATTCCATTTGGGTCCGATGATGTAACTCGTCAGGGCCATATTGACCGATTCAAAAAGGCGCTTGCCGCCACCGGAATGAAAGTTCCTATGGCGACCACAAACTTGTTTAGCCACCCAGTCTTTAAAGATGGTGCTTTTACCAGCAATGATCGCGATATCCGTCGCTATGCAATCCGTAAGGTAATGCGCAATATTGATCTTGCAGTTGATCTCGGAGCAGAGACCTACGTCTGCTGGGGAGGCCGTGAAGGCGCAGAGTCTGAGAGTTCAAAAGATGCCTACGTTGCTCTAGAGCGTTACAAAGAAGCTTTTAACGTTCTAGGACAGTACGTTATCGATCACGGATATAACTTAAAGTTTGCAATCGAGCCAAAGCCAAATGAGCCGCGTGGCGATATCTTCTTGCCAACAATCGGACATGCACTTGGCTTTATTTCTCAGCTCGATCATCCAGAGTTGGTTGGACTCAATCCCGAGGTCGGCCACGAGCAGATGGCAAACCTCAACTTTGTTCATGGTATTGCCCAAGCGTTGTGGCAGAAGAAGTTGTTCCATATCGACCTTAACGGTCAGCGCGGTCCAAAGTATGACCAGGACTTTGTCTTCGGCCATGGTGATCTCAAGAGCGCATTCTTCTTAGTAGATCTCCTCGAGAGCTACGGCTATGCAGGACCTCGCCACTTCGACTACAAGCCGGTACGCACTGAGAATATGGATGGCGTCTGGGCATCAGCAACTTCAAATATGCGCACCTATTTGATCCTTAAGGATCGCGCAAAGGCTTTCCGCTCCGACCCACGTGTCATTGCTGCAATGAAGAATTCACATGTCGATCAATTGTTGATCCCAACACTTGCAGCTGGAGAGACTTGGCGTGATCTCGCAGCAGATACTTTCGATGTGGATGCTGCAGGAGAGCGTGCCTACCACTATGAAGTTCTTGATCAACTAGCGATGGAGCATTTGATGGGCGTCTCTATCTAATATGGGCAGAGTTGCGGGGGTTGATTCATCAACCCAATCGGTAAAGATCGTTGTCAGAGATAGCGATAGCGGTGCACTCCTTGCGCAGGCATCGCGCCCCCATCCTGATGGCACTGAGGTCGACCCGCAGCACTGGCTAGATGCGCTCAACTCAGTAATCGCTGAAGTAGGTGGGCTAGAGAGCCTTGATGCAATCTCTATCGGCGGCCAGCAGCACGGCATGGTTTTACTTGATGCGGATGGAATTGTTATTCGCCCTGCGCTCCTATGGAACGACACCCGTTCTGCTCCGCAGGCGATAGCAATCAATCAAGCATTTCCAAATATTCATACAACGACCGGCTCCCAATTAGTTGCATCATTTACCGCCTCTAAAGTTCGTTGGGTCTTAGAGAATGAACCAGATAACGCTGCAAAGATTGCTGCAATCGCCCTTCCGCATGATTGGCTTTCATGGAAACTATCTGGCAGCACAAATATCTCTGACCTCTTCACCGATAGATCTGATGCATCGGGCACGGGATATTTCAATCCTTCAACAAATCAATACATCCCAGAGATAGTTGAGTGGGTATCTGGCAAGAGAGATGTTCTCCTGCCAAGGATTGTTGCCCCAGGTGAAGTGGGAGCGAAGGCGGGCAAGACAATTATTGCGGCAGGGGCCGGAGACAATGCGGCAGCTGCACTTGGCTGTGGTGCAACTGTCGGTGATGTAGTGATCTCACTCGGCACAAGCGGAACAGCATTTGCAGTCTCTTCATCACCAACGCACGATCCATCCGGTGAAGTTGCCGGATTTGCAGATGCTTCTGGAAACTTTCTGCCACTTGCCTGCACACTTAACGCCGCCAAGGTATTTAATTCAACTGCGCGGCTACTCAACATCGACTTCGAAGAATTTAGTCGACTAGCCCTACAGGCAGAACCCGGCGCAGATGGCTTGATGATGCTTCCGCATTTCGATGGCGAGCGAACTCCCAACCGTCCAGATGCAGAGGGTGCAATTCTTGGAATTACTCACTCAAATTTCACTCCCGCAAATATCGCACGTGCAAGTATCGAAGGCGTCATCGCTGGAATGGCATATGCAACTGAGGCGTTAAGAAAAGAGAATGTTGATATTCAACGTCTGCTCTTGGTAGGTGGCGCAGCCCGCAATCGCGCGGTCCAAGAGATTGCATCAGAGATCTTCGGAGCACCATTCCACATCCCTGCCCCTGGCGAATATGTCAGCGAGGGGGCAGCTATTCAGGCGGCATGGGCCTTCACTGGTCATCGTCCTGAGTGGTCACATAATGAGATGGAAATGGTCAATGCGGCCCCACAACAGGCGGTTTTAACCCGTTATTTAGCGGCAATTCACTCAATTTAACTCTCTAAGGTGTTACAGAATCGTTATTGAATAGTTCAAAATTTCTATTCCCAGACCCTCCAATCCATATTAGATTTCGCAACAAGTCAAGCACCTACCTAGGCCCGCAAGGGCCTTCTGTAGTTGCTCAAAATATAAGGAGATCTAATGAAGAAGACTGCACTCATCGCTGCAGTGGCACTTGGCGCATCAGCTGTTCTTTCAGTTGCTGGCGTTTCATCTGCTTCAGCTGCTGGCACACGTGCATGCATCATCCTTCCAGATGCAGATAGCGGAACACGTTGGGAATCAGGCGACCGTCCAG
>JACCDJ011102188.1_pt1 | contig 19338 bp, 23 predicted proteins | sample 7444481 | NCBI WGS metagenome assembly JACCDJ01 (sample SAMN15323435, study PRJNA562643) | freshwater metagenome | isolation source: river surface water | place: USA:Blue River Watershed | collected 2017-08-15 | reverse complement strand
CTGCGAAGTCCGTGATTCTTTACGAACACCCATTTAATGAGCGTATTCGCACATATCTGCGGTTGGAATACCTTCTCGGTCGGTTCGAGCACTTGTTGCTTCGCTCTTCAGAAATCGATCACCACTTCGCCCTGACCACCTTGTTTGAAATTGTCGAAGTGGGTGGACGGTCGGACTTGAAGTCGGACATCCTGAAAGAGTTGGAACGTCACAAACAACAATTCCTCAGCTACCGTGGCAACCCTTCCGTGTCTGAAGCCGTGTTGGACGAGTTGCTACGCAAAATTGACAATTGCTTGCAAGGTTTCAACACCGTAGGCAGCCGCCTTGGCCATGTCGTCTCTGACAACGATTTTCTCAGTGGCTTGCGCAACCGGGTGTCCGTGCCTGGGGGGACCTGTGCATTCGATTTGCCCAGCTACCACGCTTGGCAACAACGCGATGCCGACGAACGTCGCCAAGATATTTTGCGCTGGTCTGAGCCCCTGAAAACCTTGAACGACAGCGTGGGCTTGCTCATGCGTTTGTTGCGAGAGAGCGGATCACCGCAGCGCGTCATGGCCACGCAGGGTCAATTCCAACAAGCCCTGCCCCAAGGCCGTTTCCAAATGATGCGAGTGTTCATCAACCCCGAATTGGGCTTGGTGCCCGAGATCAGCGGCAACCGCATGATGGTGTGGGTGCGCCTGATCCACCAATCATGGGACAGCAAACCTCAGGCTGCGGTGGGCAACGCCGAGTTTGAAATCGAGCTCTGCGCCTGAGCCAGCCATTCCAAGACCGGCAATGTGCCTGGCAACACCGGTGAAACCTGCACCGGCAAAGATTCCCAAGAAAAGCGTTGACCCTCTTTCATTTGAAGGTCACCTTGCCAGCGTGTGACTTTGCAAAAGTGCAATTCCACCCAGGCATGGGGATAGTCAATCTTCTCCACTTTCCAGGGCTCAGGGTCGTGGATGGTGATGCCGAGTTCCTCTTGCAATTCGCGGCACAGCGCCTGCGCCACCGTTTCACCTGCCTCCAGTTTGCCGCCCGGGAATTCCCAGTGGCCTTCATAGGCTTTGCCAGGCGGCCGTGTGGTCAACAAAAATCGACCATCGGCTTGAAACAACACACCCACCGCCACTTGGGTGAGTGGCCTGTCCACGCCACCTTCACGCGGCAAATCGGCGTCCGCGATGCGTGTGCCCGACTGGTTGACCAGTCGACTCATGCGCGAGCCTGTCCTTGCCGACCGGCAAAGTCGCGTGCAAATTGATAGGCCACGCGGCCACTGCGAGAGCCCCGCTCCAAAGCCCAAATCAAAGCCTGTGGATGCGACGCGGCCAGCGCAGCCTCTGATACACCCAAAGATCGCAACCATTGATCGACGATGTGCAGATACTCGTCTTGGCTGAATGGGTAAAAGCTCACCCACAAACCGAATCGTTCTGAGAGTGAAATTTTTTCTTCAATGACCTCGCCGGGATGTACCTCGCCGTCCTCGGTGTGGGTGTAGCTCAGGTTGTCCTTCATGTACTCGGGCAACAAGTGACGACGGTTGCTGGTGGCATAGATCAAGACGTTGGGCGTGGCCGCAGCCACAGTACCGTCCAAGATGGATTTCAAGGCTTTGTACCCTGGTTCGCCTTCGTCAAAGCTCAAGTCATCGCAAAAGATCATGAATTTTTCTGGTCGATCGGCCACGATGTCAATGATGTCGGGCAGGTCCACCATGTCTTGTTTGTCCACTTCGATCAATCGCAAACCTTGCGCTGCATAAGTGTTCAAACAGGCTTTGACCAATGACGATTTGCCCGTGCCACGCGCACCGGTGAGCAGCACATTATTGGCTGGCAATCCTTGGATGAATTGCAAGGTGTTGCGTTGGATTTTTTCTTTTTGACCGTCAATCTCTTTCAAATCGTCCAAACCGAGCGCGCCGACATGGCGCACAGGTTCGAGCACGCCATGACCGCTGCTGCGTTTGCGGTAACGAAAGGCGATGCTGGCTTTCCAATCGGGCGCGTGCAGTGCTTGTGGCAAGACTGATTCAATGCGCGCCATCAACACCTCGGCACGGTGCAGCATGCGCTCCAGGTTGTCGTTCAATGACATGTCAGCTTCTGTAGTCGGCGTTGATGGTGACGTATTCGTGGCTCAGATCGCAGGTCCACACCTGGTCCTTCGCAGCGCCTCTGCCCAAGGACACACGAATGGTGATTTCGTCTTGCTTCATCACGCGCTGGCCATCTTCTTCTTTGTAAGCGGGATGGCGTCCGCCTTTGGTGACCACATGCACATCGTCCAAGTGCAGTTCAATCAAGCTTTGATCGAGGTCTGCAACACCCGCATAACCCACCGCCGCCAAGATGCGCCCCAGATTGGGATCGCTGGCAAAGAAAGCTGTTTTCACCAAGGGAGAGTGTGCAATCGCATAGGCCACTTGACGGCACTCGGCGGTTGTTTGTCCTTCTTCAATGCTGACCGTGATGAACTTGGTGGCCCCTTCGCCGTCGCGAACAATGGCCTGCGCCAACCAACGGGCCACATCGGTCAATGCCGCTTTCAAAGCCTGCGCGCCATGGCTGTCCCAATTGCGCACGACGGGCATGCCGGATTGGCCGGTGGCCATGACCACGAAAGAGTCGTTGGTAGAGGTGTCACCGTCAATGCTGATGCGGTTGAACGAGGCCTCTGCCAACTCGAAAGCCAACCCGTCCATGAGGGAGGCGTCGATGTGGGCGTCGGTCGCCATGAAACCCAGCATGGTGGCCATGTTGGGACGGATCATGCCGGCGCCTTTGGAGATGCCCGTGATGGTGACCAGATGTCCATCGATGTTCACTTGCCGACTCACAGCCTTGGGCAAGGTGTCGGTGGTCATGATGGCTTGTGCGGCATGCACCCAATTGTTTTCTTGGGCGTTGGCATGGGCCATGGGCAAACCATCGATGATGCGCTGGAATGGCAGGGGCTCCATGATCACGCCAGTGGAAAAAGGCAGGACCTGACTGGCTGAAATGTTCAACTGTTTTGCCACCGCCTCACATACCGCGTTGGCATGTTGCAACCCACTTTCACCGGTGCCTGCATTGGCCACGCCAGTGTTGATGACCAAGGCGCGTATGCCGTCGCCTTGCTTCATGTGGGCTCGGCAAATTTGAACCGGCGCTGCGCAAAAGCGGTTTTGGGTGAAGACCGCACCCACTTGCGTGTGGGGCGACAACTCGAACAAGGTCAGGTCTTTGCGATGGGCTTTGCGCACGCCCGCTTCGGTGATGCCGATGCGAACACCGGGCACCGCATGCAAGTCTTCAGCTTTGGCAACAGGGAGGTGAACGGCCATGGCTCAGGCCAACTTTCCGTGGCAGTGCTTGTATTTCTTGCCACTGCCGCAAGGGCAGGGTTCGTTGCGTCCAACAGGTGGCACGTCATGCGTGACAAAAACGGGACCTTCTTGAACCACTTGGGCTTGACCCGTTTCATCGGGTGCGGTGTAGGTGAGGTTGCTGACCGATTCAGCACGGGCTTCGATGGCCTGCGCAGCCTGTTCGACTTGGGCGGTGGTCTCGATTTGCACCGTCATCAAGACGCGGGTGACTTCGTTTTTCACCATGTCCAACAACTGACCAAACAACTCGAAAGCTTCGCGTTTGTATTCTTGCTTGGGTTGCTTTTGCGCATAGCCGCGCAAATGAATGCCTTGGCGCAAATAGTCCAGCGAAGACAAATGTTCGCGCCAATGGCTGTCGATGTTTTGCAGCAAAACAGCACGCATGAAGGGGGTGAATTGTTCGACACCGACCAAGTTGATTTTGGTTTCAAAGCGGTCGTGTGCCGCCTTCACCACCGCTTGCACGATATCCTCGTCAGTGATGGCTTGCGCTTCTTGAACCAACTTGACCAAGTCAAGCTCCAGATGCCATTCGTTGTGCAACACGGTTTGAAGCGCTTGGATGTCCCACTGCTCTTCCACCGATTCTTCAGGCACAAATTGGCGAACCAAATCCGTGAAACTGCCTTCACGCAGACTGGCAATTTGCGCGGTCAAGTTCATCGCATCCAAGATGTCATTGCGCTGTTGGTAGATCACTTTGCGCTGATCATTGGACACATCGTCGTATTCAAGCAATTGCTTGCGAATGTCAAAGTTTCTGGACTCCACTTTGCGTTGCGCACTTTCAATGCTGCGGGTCACCATGCCGGCTTCGATGGCTTCACCTTCAGGCATTTTCAAACGGTCCATGATGGCCTTGACACGCTCACCCGCGAAGATGCGCATGAGCGAATCGTCCAAGCTCAAATAAAAGCGCGAGGAACCAGGGTCCCCTTGTCGGCCTGAACGGCCACGCAACTGGTTGTCAATGCGACGGGATTCGTGGCGCTCGGTGGCGATGATGCGCAAACCACCCACCGACTTGACAAAGTCATGGTCTTTTCTCCATGCCTCTTTCAATGCACTGATTTGAGTCTGTTTGTCGGCTTCACTCATGCTGGCTTCTTCTTCCAGCGCCGCAATGCTCTTTTCCACATTGCCGCCCAACACAATGTCCGTGCCGCGGCCGGCCATGTTGGTGGCGATGGTGATGGCTTTGGGTGCGCCCGCTTGCGCCACGATGTCAGCCTCACGCGCATGCTGTTTGGCGTTGAGCACTTGGTGCGGCAAGCCGGCTTTGGTCAGCATCTCGGCCAACAACTCGGAGAGTTCAATGGAAGTGGTGCCCACCAACACGGGTTGGCCACGCTCGTGACACTCGCGAATGTCGTCAATCGCTGCTTTGTATTTTTCGTCGGTGGTTTTGTAAACCCGGTCCAGTTGGTCATCACGCAAGCTGGGCTTGTTGGGCGGGATGATCACGGTTTCCAAGCCATAGATTTCTTGGAACTCGTAGGCCTCGGTGTCGGCGGTTCCGGTCATGCCACTGAGCTTGTCGTAGAGGCGGAAGTAATTTTGAAAGGTGATAGACGCCATGGTCTGGTTTTCAGCCTGGATGGCGACACCTTCTTTGGCCTCCACCGCTTGGTGCAAACCATCACTCCAGCGACGGCCTGACATCAGGCGACCGGTGAATTCATCGACGATGACAATTTCACCGCCTTGGTTCACATAGTGTTGGTCCAAGTGGTAGAGGTGGTGGGCACGCAATGCGGCGTACAAATGGTGAACCAAACCAATGTGGGCGGGGTCGTAAAGGGAAGCGCCCGCAGGCAGAAGGCCCAATTCAGACAAAATTTTCTCGGCCTTTTCATGGCCCAATTCGGTCAAATAAACCTGATGCGATTTTTCATCCAGCGTGAAGTCACCTGGGGTGATGACGCCTTCACCGGTGCGCAAATCCATTTCGCCCTCTTGGCGGGTCAGGTGCGGCACCACCTGGTTCATGGCCAGGTAAGTCTCGGTGTGGTCTTCAGCTTGACCGCTGATGATGAGCGGTGTGCGGGCCTCGTCAATCAGGATGGAGTCCACCTCGTCGACGATGGCGTAGTTCAGAGGGCGCTGCACGCGTTCGCTGGCTTCGTAGACCTTGTTGTCGCGCAGATAGTCAAAACCGTATTCGTTGTTGGTGCCATAGGTGATGTCTGCGCGATAAGCCGCTTGCTTTTCTTCACGTGACAACTGGGACAAATTGACACCCACGGTCAAACCCAAGAAGTTGTAAAGACGGCCCATCCATTGCGCATCGCGGTTGGCCAAGTAATCATTGACTGTCACCACATGCACACCACCGCCGCTCAAGGCGTTCAGATATACAGCCAAGGTGGCTGTCAGGGTTTTGCCCTCACCGGTGCGCATCTCGGCAATCTTGCCTTGGTGCAAGGCCATGCCACCCAACATTTGCACGTCGAAGTGGCGCATCTTCATCACCCGCTTGGAACCTTCACGCACAACGGCAAACGCCTCAGGCAATAAAGCATCCAAGGTTTCACCGTTTTGGAAACGGGTTTTGAATTCTGTCGTTTTGGCTTGCAAGGCCTCGTCGCTCAGCGATTCCAATGTCGTCTCTAGGGCATTGATGCGCACCAGTGTTTTGCGGAATTGTTTGAGCAGAAGGTCATTGCGGCTGCCAAAGAGTTGGGTCAGGATATTGAAGGCCATGCAAGCGATGCGTCCATGCACTGCCGACGGGCAGGCCAAGGGCGCTATTTCCTTTGTAGAAGCGCGAGATTTTAACCGTGCACAACGCCATAATTCGGCATGTCCCGCCACCCTACTTTGCCCGTCCCAGGCACCCCTGTCATGCAAGCCATTGAGCAATCTGTGTCCCTGGCTTCTTTGCTGCAGGTGCATCGCCAATCGGTGCAATACCTGACGGAGGTGCAAAACTTGCTGCCTGCCGCCATGCGTGAGCATGTCAAAGCTGGCCCTGTGGACGAAAACGGTTGGTGTTTGCTGGTTCAAAACAACGCAGCCGGCGCCAAGCTGCGTCAACTTTTACCTGCACTTAGCGCCCATTTACGAGCCAAAGGCCACCCAGTGAACACCATAAGGGTCAAAGTGCTGACAGCACCCTGAGTGCATCCTGGGTTGATGGTGTTAAGGTCTTGGCTTTCTTCACTTCGCTGATGTATGCGAGTCACGATATTCACCACGCCTTTTTTGAGCCCTGTTGTCAGGTGGTTTTCAACCCAAACACTGCATTTACTGGGCTGGACGCTGACAGGCCGCATGCCGAGCAACACCCCCAAGAGCGTGGTGATTGCAGCACCCCACACCAGCAACTGGGACTTCCCTTACACCTTGATGGTCGCCTTTGCCCTGGGCTTGAACATCCAATGGATGGGAAAAAAGCAGTTGTTTCGCTTTCCTTTTGGATTTGTGATGCGTTGGCTAGGGGGCATCCCCGTGGACCGGTCGCAGTCCACCAATTTGGTGGCGGCCTCGGTGGACACTTTGCTGTCGAGTGCGCACGACCTGCATTTGGTGGTCCCGCCTGAGGGCACACGCAGCCAATCCCGGCATTGGAAAACAGGTTTTTATTACATTGCCCTGGGTGCCCAAGTGCCCATTGTGCTGGGCTACATGGATTTCGCCCAAAAGAAAAGCGGCTTGGGTGAAGCGTTCATGCCTACCGGCGACTTGGAAACCGACATGTCGGTGATCAAAGCTTTTTACGCGCCCTTCAAGGGCAAGAACCCCGATCAGTTCATTGCCGAATGAGTGCTGTTGGTGGGCTCAACCAGCCGCACCGCCTCATCCACAAATTGGTAGATTTCAAGAGGCAATTGGCCATTGGGTCCCAAGGTCTTTTTGTCCCGGTGTTGCCCCGTCCGCACGACCACCATGTCCATGGAAGGCACCACGATCACGTACTGGCCTTCGTGCCCTTGCAGCAAATAAAACGGTGTTTTGTATTGCCAATCCATCCACAGTGAATGGCCATAGTAGGGCTGCAGGTCTGGTTTCCTCATCCGCTCGATGAATGCCTTGTCAAGCAGCTGCTGGCCGTTCCAGCGGCCGTCTTGCAGCAGCAATTGTCCAAAGCGTGCAAAGTCCGTGGCGGTGGCGAAGATGCAGCAATAGGTCCGCTCCATGCCCCCTTGGTTGGCTGGACGGTCCAAGGTGTAGATGCCATCACTGCCCATGCCCAAAGGCGCCCACAAGCTGCGCGACAGGTGGGCACTGACCGTCAACTCAGGCTCCTTGGCTTGCAGCGCACGCTTGAGAAACACCCCCAACAACTGCGTGCTGCCACTGCTGTATTCGTAAGCGCTGCCGGGCTCTCGCTCAAAACCGTGAGACAAGACCAAGGCCTGGGCATCTTTGCCATAGTACAAATCGGTGGTCATGTTCAGGGGCAAGTAATAGTTTTCATCCCACTCATGCCCAGAGCTCATGCTGGAGAGTTGCGCCACCGTGGCTTTTTTGCTGCGCTCGTCATTGGCGTACTCTTTGATTTGCTCGGTCAACGGCGCATCAAAACTGCTGATGAACCCCTCTTGCACCGCGCGTCCCACTTGCAAAGTGGTGATGGTCTTGGCCATGGAAAAAGAATTGGTCTTGCTTTGCGCGTTGTAGGGCGCGAAATACTGCTCATGCACCAACTTGCCGCGCCGCACCACCACAAAGGCGGCGGTGCCATGTTTGACATGGTGCGCCATGGCAGTGTCTGACAGTTGCTGTTGGTTGTAGTTGGACGCTTTGTCCCAGGGGATGTCGGCACCTTTGGCGATGATGGCTTGATCGAAATTGGAGGCATCATCGATGTGCGCGGTTCGATGTCCCTGCAAATAAGTGCTGGTGAGTGCGCGACCAATGTAGCCGTGTCCGCAACCTTGCAAGGTGACAACAAGCAGCAGCATCAGTCCGCCGAGCCAAGACAACGTTTTCTTCATGCCGATTCCTTTTGTGCAAAAAAAAGTCAGTACAGGTGAATGTACTGACTTTTCAAATGGTGCCGCTTGTCGGATTCGAACTGACGACCTACCGCTTACAAGGCGGTTGCTCTACCAACTGAGCTAAAGCGGCATGGGTGAGATTCTAACGAAGCTTGAAGCGCTGTTTGTGGAAATTATTTCACGCGTTTGAGTTGTGGCCGGGTGCTGCCGCTGGGTGTTGTGGGGGGTGTATCGACAGGGTCATGTTCCCCGGTGGACTCGGCTTGGTTGTTGTCACTGGGAACGGGCGCAGGGAAAGCCATGCCTTGGCCATTTTCTTTGGCATAGATGGCAATGACGCGACCCATGGGCACGACGATCTCTCGCGCCACGCCACCAAAACGGGCTTTGAATTGAATGAATTCGTTGCTCAGCTGCAAGCCGCTGGTGGCGTCAAAACTGACGTTGAGCACGATTTCACCGTTGCTGACGTATTCGCGCGGCACTTGCACCGAATCGTCCACCATGACCGCCACATAGGGCGTGAAGCCGTTGTCGGTGCACCATTCGTGGAGGGCGCGAACCAAATACGGTCGGGTGGAAGTGGACTGCGCGATGTTGATCATGAACGGTCAGCCCAATTACTTGCGCATGACTTTCTCTGATGGGGTCAATGCCTCGATGTAGGCAGGGCGAGAAAAAATACGCTCGGCATATTTCAACAAGGGTGCTGCGTTTTTGGACAGCTCAATGCCGTAATGGTCGAGACGCCACAACAAAGGTGCGATGGCGACATCGAGCATTGAGAAGTTGTCACCCAGCATGAACTTGTTTTTCAAGAACACGGGGGCCAACTGCGTCAAACGGTCGCGAATGTGGGAACGCGCTTTTTCCAATGCTTTTTCGTTGGCTTTTTGCGCGCGTGACTCCAAGGTGATGACGTGGGTGAAGAGTTCTTTTTCGAAATTGAGCAAGAACAAACGCACACGGGCACGGTCCACAGGATCACCAGGCATCAACTGGGGATGAGGGAAGCGCTCATCGATGTATTCGTTGATGATGTTGGACTCGTACAGAATCAAATCACGCTCCACCAGGATGGGTACCTGACCATAAGGGTTCATCACATTGATGTCCTCTGGCTTGTTGTAAAGGTCCACATCACGGATTTCAAAATCCATGCCTTTTTCAAACAAAACAAAACGGCAGCGGTGTGAAAAAGGGCAAACAGTGCCCGAGTACAAGACCATCATGAGCGTGGCTCCTGAAAAACAAAAACATGAATGGGCCATTGCTGGCCCATTGAACGAACCCGCCAGGGCGGGTTACAAGAAACGATCAGCGAATGTCTTTCCAATAGGCTGCGTTCAAACGCCAGGCGATGACAAAGAAAATCAGCAAATAAAGCATGACCCAAACACCCACACGAACACGGGTGCCTTGGGCAGGCTCGGACATCCATTGCATGTAGTTGACCAAGTCGGCCACTTCAGAGTCGTATTCCGTTGAAGACAATTTGCCTGGTGTGATTTGCTTCCAACCCTTGAACACCTGTGTGGTGTGGCCGTGCGATTGAATTTCTTCATACACCGGTGCGCGCTGCCCTTGCAATTCCCACAAAACGTGCGGCATGCCCACGTTGGGGAAAGCCAGGTTGTTCCAACCCGTGGCCTTGCTGTCGTCACGGTAATAGGTACGCAAATAGGTATAGAGGTAATCCGCACCAGAGCCGCCAGCACCCGCACGCGAACGTGCGATGACAGTGAGATCCGGTGGCGTGCCGCCAAACCAATCTTTGGCTTGCTTGGGGTCCATGGCCACATTCATGGTTTCACCCACCTTGTCGGTGGTGAACAACAAGTTGTCTTTGATTTGCTGCTCGGTCAAACCAATGTCGGTGAGTCGGTTGAAACGCATGAATGCAGCCGAATGGCAGTTCAGGCAATAGTTGACGAACAACTTGGCGCCGTTTTGCAAAGATCCCAAATCATTGAGTCGGTTGGGCGCTTTGTCCAATGGGATCCCGTCACTGCTGGCGAAAACAGGCATGGCAGCCGAGAAGGCCAGGATCACACTGAGAATGATTTTTTTCATGTTTTTTCTCCGCTCTGTCAGTGTGGCTGGAAGTTCACGCGCTCAGGCACTGGTTTGGTTGCACCCATTTGACTCCACCAAGGCATCAGCAAGAAGAAGCCAAAGTAAAACAAGGTGCCGATCTGGGACACGCGCTCTCCAATGGGCGAAGGAGGCTGGATGCCGAGATAACCCAAGACGAAAAAGTCGATCACGAAAATCACATACAGATAGACGTGCCAATCAGGGCGGTAACGGATGGATTTGACCGCACAGTTGTCCAACCAGGGCAAGAAGAAAAGGATGATGACTGCACCACCCATGACCACCACGCCCCAGAATTTGGCGTCAATGGCCAACATTGAAGCAACCAACACCACAGCACCGCCAATGACGAGTCCTTTGAGCATGCTGCTCAATTTGGCGCGGGTTGCACCCAAATAGGCGGCAACCAACACACAGACGATGAGCGCGTACATCATTTCACCGGTGATGGCACGCAACATGGAGTAGTAAGGCGTGAAATACCAAACTGGGGCGATGTGCAAGGGTGTCTTCAGCGGGTCGGCAGGAATGAAGTTGTTGTATTCCAGAAAGTAACCACCGAACTCAGGCGCGAAGAAGATGATGGCGCAAAACACCAGCAAAAAGCCGATGAACGCCATGATGTCGTGCACAGAATAGTAAGGATGGAAAGGAATGCCGTCCAAAGGAATGCCTTTGGCGTCTTTGTTGGCTTTGATCTCGATGCCATCTGGGTTGTTGGAGCCGACTTCATGCAAAGCGATGATGTGAGCCACCACCAAGCCAAGCAAGACCAAGGGCACCGCAATCACGTGGAAACTGAAGAAACGGTTGAGGGTGGCGTCGCCCACCACATAGTCACCACGGATCAACAAAGCCAGATCAGGGCCAATGAAGGGAATGGCTGAAAACAAGTTGACGATCACTTGTGCGCCCCAATAGGACATTTGGCCCCAAGGCAACAAGTAGCCCATGAAGGCTTCACCCATGAGCGCCAAGAAGATGGCACAACCAAACAGCCACACCAATTCGCGAGGCTTGCGGTACGAACCGTAAATGAGGCCACGGAACATGTGCAGGTAAACCACGACGAAGAAGGCGGATGCGCCGGTGGAATGCATGTAGCGAATCAGCCATCCCCAGGGCACATCACGCATGATGTACTCGACCGAAGCGAAAGCCGAAGCTGCGTCAGGCTTGTAGTGCATGACCAAGAAGATGCCCGTGAGGATTTGAATCACCAGGACCAACAGGGACAGGGCACCAAAAATGTAGAGGAAGTTGAAGTTTTTGGGCGCGTAGTACTCGCTCATGTGCTCTTTGAAGAGCTTGGACAGCGGGAACCGGTTGTCAATCCAGTTCAGGGCCTTGTCAGCCACTGGCGCATTGGGGGAGATGTCTTTGAATTCAGCCATGGTGTTTACCTTTAAGCCTTTTTGTCTTCACCGATCAACAGACGCGTCTCGGACAGGTACATGTGTGGTGGCACTTCCAAGTTGTCAGGCGCAGGCTTGTTTTTGTACACGCGGCCAGCCATGTCGAAGGTGGAACCATGGCAAGGGCACAAAAATCCGCCTTGCCAATCGTCTGGCAATGAGGGCTGAGGGCCCATTTGGAATTTGTCACTGGGCGAACAACCCAAGTGGGAACAAATGCCAACGCCAACAAAGAACTCGGGCTTGATGGAGCGCACTTGGTTGCGGGCGTACTCAGGCGTGAGTTCGGCGGGGTTGCGTTTGGATTCGGGGTCGGCCAGTTGACCTTCCACCTTTTTCAAGGCATCGAGTTGTTCGGGGGTGCGGCGAATGATCCAAACGGGTTTGCCACGCCACTCAACTGTGAGTTTTTCCCCAGGCTTGATGGCGGAAATGTCCACTTCGACGGCTGCACCCGCAGCCTTGGCACGCTCGGAGGGGCTGAAAGCGCTGATGAAAGGAACGGCAACGGCACCCGCGCCAACTGCACCTGCGCAACTGGAGGCGATGAGCCACGTGCGCTTTTCGGTGTCCACAGTGTTGTCACTCATGAAAGACCTCTGAGAATCAATGCAAATTTAGTTTAGCCAGCGATTCTAACCGACCGACCTCTCGAAATTCCATGGGTCTATTTCAAGGGAAATTGAACTTGCACCCGAGATGCAAAGGTGTAAATAGATGCTTTATGTGTAATTTATCAGTGTCTGTTTAAGGCCTTGAGGCGCTTGTCAAACGCTCACCACGCGCCACGCGGATGGCTGCCATCAAACTGCTGGGGTCTGCCAAGCCCTGGCCTGCAATCCCAAACGCCGTGCCATGGTCTGGACTGGTGCGCACGAAAGGCAAGCCCAGGGTTTGGTTGACACCATGCGCCAAGCCCAGGTATTTGACAGGAATCAAACCCTGGTCGTGGTACATCGCGATCACCAGATCCGTGGAGGCTTGACCGCTGGCGCTGTGGGCGTCCATGAACACCGTGTCTGGCGGATAGGGGCCTGAAACCTGCAATCCCTGTTGTTGGGCGATGGCGATGGCGGGCGCTATGTCGTTGATTTCTTCTGAACCAAACAGGCCCTCCTCGCCCGCATGCGGGTTCAAACCAGCGACCACCATGCGGGGGGCTCGGCCATGCAAAGCCAGCCAACTCCTGTGGGTGATTTGCAGGGTTTCCAACACCTGTGCTTGGGTGACAGCCTCGATGGCTTGGCGCAAAGAGACATGGATGCTGACCAGTACGGTGCTCAAACCTGGGCTGGTCAGCATCATGCGCACAGGCATTGCATCCACCGAAACACCCTGATGCGCTGCAGCCAAGGCTTGAAGCATTTCGGTGTGACCAGGGTGGTCCACGCCCGCCAATGACAAGGCCTTTTTGTGCAAAGGTGCTGTCACCACCGCGCTCACCTCACCGCGCAAGGCGGCCTGTGCAGCCCAAACGACGGCGTCAGCAGCCATGCGACCCGCCACGGCACTCACCTGCCCCAAAGCCACAGGGTATGAAGGTCCGGTTTGCAAAACAGGCAGGGCATGTTGTGGCAATTCGTGCACTTGGGCAGGCGTTTCAATCGGGATCAAATTCACCTGCATGCCCAGTAACTCGGCATGCTGACGCATCACGGCGACATCGCCCGCCACAAAACAAGCTTTCATCAAATCAGGTTGCTGTGCAAACGACTTGAGGATGATTTCGGGCCCAATGCCCGCCGGATCGCCCATGGTGATGACCAAAGGCAAAGCGCTGTGCGGGGTGGTCATGCCGGGTTGTCGATGTCGATGAACGCGTGACTGACGCCCAACTGCGCGGCCACATGCGCCGCCAGCGCGGGTGCGCCATAACGCTCGGTGGCATGGTGACCGCAAGCGAAAAACGCGACGCCCGTTTCGTGCGCCAGATGCGCCTGAGGTTCGGATATTTCACCGGTGACAAAGGCATCAGCACCCGCCGCAATGGCTGACTCGAACCAAGACTGAGCGCCGCCAGTGCACCAAGCCACGCGTTTCAAGGCACGCTGGGGGTCTGGCACCACGGCCACAGGAGCGCGACCGAGTTTGATCTGTAAATCAGCCGTCAAGCTGGCGTAGTCGGGTGCATCTGCGCTCGGGGTGCCCCACCAACCGAGGTTTTGATCACCAAAACGCCCCTGCGCCTCCCAGCCCATGCGCAGTCCCAACTGGGCGTTGTTGCCCAGCGCTTGGTGGGCGTCGAGCGGCAAGTGATAGGCCAAGAGGTTGATGTCGTGCGCCAGGAGCAAGGCCAATCGTTGCTTGAGCCAACCGGTCACAGCGCCATCGTGGCCGCGCCAAAACAAACCGTGGTGCACCAGCAAGGTGTCAGCACCTTGTGCCAAAGCCGCTTCGATGAATGCCCGACTGGCCGTGACACCCGACACAATGTGGCGCACCTCCTGTCGGCCTTCCACTTGCAGACCATTGGGACAGTAGTCCTTGAACTGCGCAGGTTGCAACAAGCAGTTGCACAGTTGAAGCAGGTGGTCGCGGTCGGTCATGTCAACGCCGCGCGGTTTTGACTTTGGGACGTTGCGCGGGCGTGACGTTCAACACCATTTCATCACTGCGACGCAGCACCTTGAGCCGCGCTGGCTCGCCAGGCTTCAGTGCCGACACCTGTGCCAGCAATTCGGACACGGTTTGTACTGGTTGATCCTGCACCGCCAGCATCACATCCCCAGGACGAACGCCGGCTTTGAAAGCAGGCCCTGTTTGCAACACCCCTGTGATGATGACGCCCTTGTCGCGCGGCACATTGAAGGTTTTGGCCAGATCGGGCGTGATGTCGGTGGGTTCCACACCAATCCAGCCGCGCACCACCTGTCCTTCTTTGACAATGCCCTCGAGTACTTGCCGTGCGGTGCTCACGGGAATGGCAAAACCAATGCCCATGCTGCCACCCGAACGTGAATAAATGGCGGTGTTGATGCCCAGCAAATTGCCTTGCACATCAACCAAGGCGCCGCCTGAATTGCCAGGGTTGATGGCTGCGTCTGTTTGGATGAAATTCTCAAAGGTGTTGATGCCCAACTGGTTGCGACCCAAGGCAGACACGATGCCGCTGGTGACGGTTTGACCCACACCAAATGGATTGCCAATGGCCAACACCACGTCCCCCACTTGCGTGTGGTCGGAATTGCTCATGACCATGACGGGCAGGTTGTCGAGGTTGATTTTGAGCACCGCCAAATCGGTTTCCGGGTCGGTGCCCACCAACTTGGCACTGGTGCGGCGACCGTCATTGAGCACCACGGTGATTTCTTCGGCCTGTTCCACCACATGGTTGTTGGTGAGGATGTAGCCCTCTGGGCTGACGATCACACCACTGCCCACGCCTTGCTGTGGGTCGGCCTCGTCTTGCTCACCAAAAAAGTCCCTGAACCAATGCTCACGGGGACGTGGCTCGGACGAAGCTTGGTTGGTGGTGTTGATGCTCACCACCGAAGGGGAAGCTTTTTTGGCAGCTGGGCTCAGACTGCCCACGCTGGCTGACGCGCCGACAGCCGCAGGTGCTTCCAACACATGCAAGTCGCGGTTCCAGCTGGGGTTGCGCTGCAGCCATTCGGGTTTGAGTGTGATCAACACAAACCAAATGGCCAACAAGACCGTGACCGTTTGAGAAAACAAAAGCCACAAGCGTTTCATGGTCAACTGGGTTCAGTGCCTGCCGATGGGTCCGGCGCTTGGGTGTGTTTGATGAACAACTGTGCGGCCCAAATACCCACTTCATAAAGAATGACCATGGGAATGGCCAAAGCCAATTGCGACACCACATCCGGTGGTGTGACGATGGCGGCAATGATGAAGGCCAGCACGATGAAATAAGAGCGAAAGTCTTTGAGTTTTTCAATCGACACGACATTCATGCGGGCCAACACGATGACCACGATGGGCACCTCGAAAGACAAGCCAAACGCCACAAACATGGTCAACACAAAACTCAAATAGGCCTCGATGTCAGGTGCCGCCGTGATGCTCTTGGGCGCAAAGCTTTGGATGAACTTGAACACCTGTCCAAACACAAAGAAATAACAAAACGCCACACCGATGAAAAACAACAAGGTGCTGGAGATGACCAAGGGCATCACGAGTTTTTTCTCGTGGGTGTAAAGACCCGGCGCGACAAAAGCCCAAGCTTGATAGAGCACCACCGGCAGGGCGATGAGGAACGCGGTCATCAACAAAATCTTGAGGGGCACCAAAAATGGCGAGATCACCGAGGTGGCAATCAGCTTGGTGCCTTCGGGCAAATTGGCCACCAAGGGTGCGGCCAGATAGTCGTAGAGCTGCGCGGGGCCAGGGAACAGACTGAGCACCACACAGACCAAGGCAATGGCAATGACCGACTTGACCAAACGGTCGCGCAGTTCTTTCAGGTGTTGGATGAAGGGCTGTTCAGAGCCAGACAATTCATCTTGCGGCGTATCGGACATGGACCATCAAACCTTGTTCATGCCGCTGGCAGGTGGACGGTATCTGGCCACGCGGGCGGCACCCGACAAAGCCCTGGTGCGAACCCCTTGGCGCGCCTTGTACCACTGCGGCATGGCCGAGCGCTTGAGACGCCAATTTTTTTGGGGATGTTTGTAAAGCGATTCGGGTTGCGACCAAGTGTCATTGCTATTGAAAGACGCGCTGTCAGTAGAGGCGTCTTCAAGACCCAAACCAGCCACACCTTGGTTGAGCTTGGTGGTGGCGCTGAGGACACTGGACTGCACATCGGTCATGGCGTTGTCCATGGTCTCTTTCATTTTCTTGAGGTCTTCCATCTCCATGGAGCGGTTGACCTCGGCTTTGACGTCGGAGACGTAGCGCTGGGCTTTGCCCAACAAAGTGCCAATGGTCCGCGCCACGCGAGGCATCTTCTCCGGGCCAATGACGACCAGCGCCACAGCGCCGATCAATGCCAGCTTGGAGACCTCTAAGTCAAACATGGATCAAGACTTGGGTTTGGCTTCAACATCAATGGTGGACTTGTCTGTCTGCGTGGCTGCACCAGCAACTTGTTGCGCTGGGGCATTGGCATCGGGCGCAGCAGAACCGTCTTTCATGCCATCTTTGAAACCTTTGACAGCACCGCCCAGGTCACTTCCAATGCCTTTGAGCTTTTTGGTGCCAAAGACCAAGACAACAATCAACAAAACAATCAGCCAGTGCCAAATCGAAAATGATCCCATGGGATGCTCCTGAATAAACTCAGCGAATTCTAGTCTTAGCCGCGCAACCAGGGGCGCGGGCCGCCCATGACATGCCAGTGCATGTGGTGAACCTCTTGCCCACCCTCTTCACCTGTGTTGGTCACCAAGCGAAAACCACCTTGGGGGTAGGGATTCACGCCCTCTTGCAGCGCCAATTGGGGCACCAACACCATCATGCGGCCCAGCAAGGCGGCGTGCTCTGGGCCCACCTGCGCCATGGACGGGATATGGGTTTTGGGCACAAGCAAGAAATGCACAGGCGCCCAGGGGTTGATGTCATGAAAGGCGAACAACTCCTCGTCTTCGTACACCTTGCGTGAAGGGATTTGCCCTTGCACGATCTTGCAAAAAATACAGTTTGGGTCGTGTTGCACCGTCATCTCAGTCTTCTCCAAATTCACGTTGCAGGGCTTTGCGCAGGGCTTTTTCTTCCAGGCCCCCCAAACCCTCGCGGCGAGACAACTCTTGCAACACATCCTCGGGGCTGAGGTTGTAATGCGCCAGCGCGACCAGCGAGTGGAACCACAAATCGGCCATTTCATTCACCAAGTCTTGCGCTGGACCGCCATGGTCCAGGTCCTTGGCAGCCATCACCACCTCGGTGGCCTCCTCGCCAATTTTTTTCAAAAACGCGTCAGGACCTTTGCGCAGCAAACGGGCCACGTAGCTGGTATCGGGGTCGCCACCATGCTCGGATTTACGGCTTTCAATGACCGCGGCCAAGCGGTTGAGGGTGTCGTTGGAACTCATGGATGGGCCTTGTAAATGGTGGCGGGGTCTTGCAACACGGGTTCGACGCTCAACCACTGACCGCCGTCAGGGCTGGCTTGCCAGCGTTGGTAAAAACAGCTGTGGCGGCCCGTGTGACAGGCAATGCTGGGGTCATGTCCGCCTTGGGTGACCGTGAGCAAGATCACGTCGTTGTCACAGTCCAGTCGAATGTCGTGCACGATTTGCACATGGCCCGACTCCTCGCCCTTGAACCACAGCTTGCCGCGTGATCGGCTGAAATACACGGCGCGCCCCAATTCAGCGGTTTTTTGCAGGGCGTCGCGGTTCATCCAGGCGAACATGAGCACGTCTTTGCTGCCCTGCTCTTGGGCAATGACAGGGACCAAGCCCTGGGCATCCCATTTGATAGCGTCTAACCAATTCATAGGTGGAGATGTTAAGGGGTGCAACCATCTCCTTCATGACACCAGGACGTCAGCTGTTGCCTCGGACCCTGGCCACCTCGGCTTCAGCGCTTTGTTGGCGCGCGGCTTGGGCCACCTCTTTGGGCACGATGGTCTTGCCAATCGGTGCCAAGGCAAGGCCTGCGAGCTTCAAATGCTGAATGCCAAAGGGAATGCCAATGATGGTGATGAAACACACCAGGGCAGACAACACATGGCCAATGGCCAGCCAAAGGCCCGCAAAAACAAACCAAACGATGTTGCCCAAGAGACCCAAGCCACCGGTGCCAATGTCTTCTTGGTTGGTCAGTTCTTTTCTGCTGATGGCTTCCTTGCCGAAAGGGAAAAAAGCAAACAGGCCAATCACGAAACAAGCCCTGCCCCAGGGGATGCCCACAATGGTGAGAAAGGCCAACAAGCCCAGGACCCACCAACCGAGACCCATGAGAAGGCCTCCAAAAATGAACCACAAGAAATTGCCGATCAGACTCATGACACCGCCCCTTTCGTTCTCAAAGTGAGAAAGGACATCTTAGGTCATCCGGTGAGCAGTGAAGACCTCTATATAAGCCGGCTCTTTTGATCAGCCAACCGCTTCACCAGAAGAAGCTAAAGGGGCCAGGCTTCTGCTTTTGAAAATCGGCAAGCTTGCTGTAGAACTCATCATCAGACATCAGCACATAACGAACCCACTCGATCAGTGCGACGAAAAACGGGACGTACAGCCAACTCGTCGCAAGATAGACAATTCCCCAACCCCACGAGCCCATGTAGAACTTGTGCGCGCCAAAGCTTCCAAGAAACACACCCCATAAAGTGACGGCAGCCTTGCTTTTGTTTCCGCGCGGGATGCTTGAAGCCTGCCCCAAAGCTTGATAGATACCTGTTGCATTGGTTCCTTGTGCTTCAAAGTCAACCCACATGCCCCTGCTTGGTTGAACTTCATCTTTCCATTCAGAACCAGTGAAGGCATATCTCAAGCCATCTGCGCCCGAGACCACGCCTTCATTCTGCTGGACCGAGAAGTCAAGAATTTGACCTTTCATGGTTTTCCTCTTTCAGTATGGATTCGACATTTCAATGAAT
>JACCDJ010646816.1_pt1 | contig 19345 bp, 11 predicted proteins | sample 7444481 | NCBI WGS metagenome assembly JACCDJ01 (sample SAMN15323435, study PRJNA562643) | freshwater metagenome | isolation source: river surface water | place: USA:Blue River Watershed | collected 2017-08-15 | reverse complement strand
TGGGTCAACGCGACGGCCTCGCTTATGGCCTTTTCGGGGCAGGTTATCGTAGTACGCTTTCGCGGCATCACGGGCAACGGCGGCCTAAGCGACATCGCCCTGGACGCCATCACGGTCAGTGAGGTCACTTCGGCACCCCAGGCGGCCATGCAGCTGCCGTCCGCAGCCCCGTGCCTAAACCAGGTTGTGCAGCTGGTTGACGTGTCGACCAACAGCCCGTCATCCTGGCGCTGGATCATTACGCCACGGAGCGGGGTGAGCTTCGCGAACGGAACGGACTCGACGAGCAAAAATCCCTGGGTTTCGTTTGGCGCACTGGGTTCGTACAACGTACAGCTGATTGCGACCAACAGCTTCGGTTCCGACACGGCGGTGAGCGCCTCGAGCATTGCCTTAACGGCCGGCGCCCCGCTGCCGTTTGCTGAAGCCTTTGGGCCCTCGCTGCCGCTTGGCTGGACGGTGGACAACCCCGACGGCGGCATTACCTGGGCCGTTGCCAACAGCATTGGCAGCAGCGGCGTTTCCACCAACGCGATGACCGTGAACTTTTTTAACTACAGCTCGACCCTTCAAGAAGACGGACTGATTACGCCGGGTATTGACCTGAGCGGAACGACCCTGCCCTACCTGGTGTTTGATGTGGCCTATGCGCCCTACGACGCGAGCTACGTCGACGGACTTCGCGTCGAATACAGCACCAACTGCGGCACGTCCTGGCAGCCCACGGGCTACGCCAAATCCGGTTCCGCTTTGGCGACCAAGGCCGCGCAAACGACCACCTTTACGCCGTCGCTCGCGAGCCACTGGCGTCGCGACAGCATCGCACTCCCTTCAAGCATTTCGGGACCCAGCGTGAAGTTCCGCTTCGTCGGCATGAATGGCTACGGGAACAACCTGTTCGTGGACAACATTCAGGTGTACGATCTGGGTGCATCGGCGCCCGTGGCGAGCATTTCGGCCAGCGCAACGAGCGACGTGTGCGTGCTGGACACCGTGTACTTCAGTGCGGTCAACCCCGGAAATGCGCTCGCACAGTGGACCTTCGGGCCGGGTGCGGTACCGAGCGTAGCCACGGGACCGGGCAACCACGCGGTCTACTTCTTCTCACCTGGACCCAAAACCGTCACGCTGCAGCTCAACGGTTCGGGCGGAACCGACCGCGACACCATCAGCCTGAATGCGGAGCCCAACCTGGTGGGCGCCTGGAGCTTCCAAACCGACAGCGCCTTCGTATTCCGCGGGCAGGCCAGCGTCAGCCAAGGAACGGCCCTTAACTACCTCTGGGACTTTGGCGACGGATCCACGGCAACGACGGCGGCGGTTCGCCACGTTTATGCTGCAGCCGGAACCTACCCCGTGCAGCTCACGGTCGACGGCCCCTGCAACGACATCGTCTTTCAAACCAGCGCCAGCATTAGTTCCATTGGCCTCGACGAACCGGAGCACACCTGGAACGTGGCGCCGAATCCCACTTCGGGTATGGTGCGCATTGGCGGCGCGGACCTTCCCGACGGCGTGCGCGTAATCGACTTAGCGGGGCGCACCGTTCTTGTGGGGCGCGCGAACGACCAAGGACAGCTGGACTTGACGGAACTCGCCTCCGGCAGCTACGTACTGGAACTGCAGCGAGGCCAAATTCTTCAGCGGACCTACCTGATCAAGCACTAACGGTCGGCCCGAACCGAAAACGAGGTCGGATCTCCCCGCGGGGTCCGACCTTATTTTTTGGGACCCAGCGCCAGAAGCAGGGCCGTCAAAAATCCGTTCACCAAGATGAGCTCAAAGCCAAAGGTGTAGCCCAGCAGCGCGGGGGCGCCCAAGCTTAAGGCGTAGGTCGCCAGCGGACCCAAAAGGCAGGCCCAGGGAATCCACCAGCCTACCGGGTGGCTTTTGGACAGCTGACCCAGGGCAAAGAGCCCGAGGAGCGGACCGTAGGTGTAGCCGGCCGCCGTAAAAATGGTGGTGATAATACTCTGGTCGGCGAAGGGCTTGACGGCGATCATCAGCACGCCAACCGCTACGGTCATACCCACATGCACCCGGCGCCGAAGGCGTTCGGCGCGGGCTTCGGGCATCCCCTCTACGCCCAAAATGTCTACCGAAAACGAGGTAGTTAGGGCGGTCAATGCCGAATCCGCGCTGGAATACGCCGCCGCGACCAAGCCCAGCACAAAAAGTACCCCGATGGCCGCAGGCATCTCGGGCGACAAAGCAACCGCGGCAAAAAGTCCGTCGCCCACCACCTCAATACCCGCGGTAGCCGCGTACCGGTACAGCACGACCCCAAGCGCCAGGAAAAGGAGGTTGACCGCAACGAGGACGATGCTGAAAACCACCATGTTGAGCTGGGCTTCCTTGAGGCTTCGGCAGGTGAGGTTTTTCTGCATCATATCCTGATCCAAGCCCGTCATGGTAATCGTTATGAACATGCCGCCAAGGAACTGCTTCCAGAAATTTCTTCCGTCGGTGGCGTCGGGGAAAAACCACTGCGACTCGGGCTGCTGCCACAGCCAATTCCAGGGTTCGCGCACGCCAAGGTCACCCAAAAGCACGTAGAGTACCCAAACCAAAACACCCAGCATGGCCGCGGTTTGAAGCGTATCGGTAAAAACGACGGCGCGAATTCCGCCCCGGTGCGTGTACAGCCAAATCAAACCAAGCACACCCACCACCGTGGCGCCAAAGGGTATGCCCAAGGGTTTTGAAACCAAATCGTGCAGAATGGCCGCCACCAAAAAGAGCCGGAGCGAAGAGCCCACCCAGCGTGAGACGACAAAGATCCAGGCTCCGGTTCGGTATGCCGTCAGGCCAAAGCGCTGGTCCAAATACCCGTAAATCGTGGTGGTCGCCGTGCGGTAGTACAGCGGAAGCAGCACAAAGGCCACCACCGCATACCCCACCACGTAGCCCAGCACCATCTGGAGGTAGCTGAACGACGAGGTAGCCACCCATCCCGGCACCGAAACGAAGGTTACGCCGCTCAAGGAAGCGCCAATCATGCCGAAGCTAACCAGCCACCAGGGGCTTTGGCGTCCGGCCGTGAAAAACTGCTGGTTGTCGGTTTTGACGCGCCGGGTTGCCCATTCAGCAACCAACACGAGTAGCGCAAAGTAGGCCGCCAAAACGGCAAGCACGAGGTAGGGTCCATGGATCATGGCCACAAAGATGCCGTATTTTTGGACGATGGAACTACCCTCGGCGGCATTGGAACGCGCGGTAAGCGAATTGGCGCGATTGCCGGGGATCGGACGGCGTTCCGCCCTGCGCTTGGCGCTGCACCTGATTCAGCAGGGCGACGACCGGATGCTTCAGTTGGCCGACGCCATTCACAACCTGGCGGAACAAACCACGCTCTGCAGCCAATGCCACTCGCTCAGCGACACGTCCCTGTGCGCAATCTGCGCCGACTCGCGTCGCGACGCCCGCACGTTGTGCGTGGTCGAGGACGTGCGCGACGTGCTTGCCTTGGAAAACACGCAGGCCTTTCGCGGCCGCTACCACGTTCTGGGCGGCCTCATTTCGCCCATGGACGGCATGGGGCCTGGGGACCTAAGCATAGACCACCTCGTGGCGCGGGTCGCCGAAGAAGGCATCACCGAGGTCCTTTTTGCGTTGAGCACCACCATGGAGGGCGACACCACGGCCTTTTACCTCTACCGCCGCCTGCAGCCACTGGGCGTCAACCTCACGGTCATGGCGCGCGGACTCCCCGTGGGCGACGCCCTGGAGTACGCCGACGAACGCACCCTAAGTCGAGCCGTGGAGCAGCGCGTTCCCTACGAGCAAACCATTAAAGGCTAACTTCACCCGGTGCGCCTTTCGGTCCTCATTGTCAACTACAACGTCAAGGCCTTTCTTGACCAATGCCTGCGTTCGGTGCGGAGCGCTTCGCGCGGACTCGACGTCGAAGTTTTGGTGGTCGACAACGCCTCGACCGACGGCAGCGCCGAATGGATCACCGCGAACTTCCCCGAGGTCCGTTGGATTGCTTCCCCGACCAACTTGGGCTTTGGCCGGGCCAACAACCTCGCCCTGCGCGAGGCCACCGGCGACGTGGTGCTCTACCTGAACCCCGACACCGTCGTGCCCGAAGACAACTTCGCCACGGCCCTCGCCTACCTGGCCGAGCATCCCGAGGTCGGCTCCCTGGGCTGCCGCATGATCGACGGCACCGGTGCCTTTTTGCCCGAATCCAAGCGCGGACTCCCCACCCCACGCGTCGCGCTGTACCGCCTGCTCGGTTTGAGCGCCCTGGCGCCCAAAAGTCCTCGGCTTGCCCGCTACTACCTCGGCCACCTTCCCGAGGACCAAAACGCCGAAGTCGACGTGCACTGCGGTGCGTGGATGATGGTCCGCAAGCCCATTTTGGATCAGCTCGGCGCTTTTGACGAAGCGTTTTTTATGTACGGCGAAGACATCGACCTGAGCTACCGCATCCAGCAGGCCGGTTTCGCGAACCACTACCTGGCCTCGGCACCCATCATTCACTACAAGGGCGAATCCACCAAGCACGCGAGCTGGAAGTACGTTCATAGTTTTCACGAAGCCATGGCCATTTTTGCCCGCAAGCACTTCGCCGGCCGCGCCGCTTCGTTCAGCGCCCTCATTCGCTTGGGCATTTACGCCAAAGCGAGCGCAGCCCTGATTCAACGTGTGCTGGTGCTGGTCGTGCCGGCCCTTGTTGAACTCGGATTCGGATTTCTGTTGGCCGAAGCCGTGACCGATTACTGGGAGCGTTCGCACCGCTACGTGGAAGGCGGAGCCTACCCCGTGGCCTACCGCCAATGGGTCCTCCCGGCCTATACCCTGACGTGGTTCGCCGTGTACTATGCTTCGGGCGGAGCGCGCGGAACGCTGCGCCGTTGGGTAAGCAGCGGCCTCCTGGCCACCCTCGCCTTGCTCGTCGGCTACGCCCTTTTGCCCATGGAATGGCGCTTTTCGCGCGCCTTGGTGCTGCTTTCGTCCCTGCTTTTTGCGGCGTCGTCCCTAATGGCTCGAGCTGCCCGCCTGGCGGTACAGTTGGGCAACCGCAGCCTGCTGCGAAGCGGAACCGCGAACCTGGGACGTTCCGGGGACCCCGTGGGGCCCGACGCGAACCCCAGCGACTACGATTTACCCTGGAATGAATTGACGTTTGCGGCCCTGGCAACCTTCCGCCCCGCCCTGATTGCCCTGCATCCGGGTGGTGAATTGCGCTACCGAGACGCCATTAACCTCATGATTGCCCTGCGCGATCAGGGAATCCGATTCCGCATGGTATACCCCGAGTGGTCGCTCGGGAGCGACGACCGACGGAGTGCCTCCGACCTCAGTGTCCCCGAGCTCGACAAGCCCGCGGTCCGTCGGAGCCGCCACCTGTTCCACCTCTCCCTGTGCGCGCTTTTTGTTTTATTCAGTCCGGTTGCCCTTCTGTTCCCCCAGGGTCGATTTTTACTGAGCAACCTGGGCGACGTGCTGCGCGGAGCGAAGGCTTGGGTCGGCTACACGGGCGACGGGTCCGGACTGAGTCCCATCAAGCCCGGCGTGGTGCCGCACGTTCCGTCGAGTGGCAACCCCGAATGGGACCGGGCCGCGGATCGCCGCTACGCAAACCGTTGGCATGTGGATTTAGACATTTATGCCCTTCTGCGCCGGCCGCCTATGCCGTAAATTTGCCGCACAACCCCACGCGACTATGTTTGAATTAACGATGCCCAAAATGGGCGAATCTGTAGCCGAGGCCACGATCACGCAATGGCTTAAAAACGAAGGCGACGCCATTGCCCTCGACGAATCCGTTCTGACCATTGCCACCGACAAAGTCGACAGCGACATCCCTTCTCCGGTAGCGGGCGTTTTGGTGAAAAAGCTGTTCAACGAGAACGACGTCATTCAAGTGGGTCAGGTTATTGCGCACATTGAAACCGGCACCGCGCAACCCGCTGCCAGCAACGCGCAACCCGCTGGCAGCAGCCCGCAACCCGCTGCCAGCAACCCGCAACCCGAAGCCCGCAACCAGGAGCCCGCGGCGAGCAGCCAAGCCCCGGTTACCAAAGGGTCCGGATCGCGCTTTTACTCTCCCTTGGTGCGCAGCATGGCCGCTCAAGAGGGCCTTTCGCAGGCCGACCTCGACCAAATTGACGGATCGGGCCAAGAGGGCCGCGTTACCAAACACGACGTCCTAGCCTACTTGGCGCAGCGTGCCAGCGGTGCGGTTTTACGGCCCGCCGCAACGGCACCCTCGGTTGCCGAAGTCCCCGCCCCTGCAGCCCCCAAAGCCAGCGAAACCCCAGCTACTGGCCACGGATTCAAGGCTCCGACGCCGACTGTTTTTCCGGGCGATGAAATCCGCGAAATGGACCGCATGCGCAAACTCATTGCCGACCACATGGTCATGAGCAAGCACGTTGCGCCGCACGTAACCTCGTTCGTGGAGGCCGACGTGACCGCCATCGTACGCTGGCGCGAAAAAGTCAAGGGCAGCTACGAGAAGCGCGAAGGCGAAAAACTCACCTTCACCCCCATCTTCATGGAGGCGGTCGTCAAGGCCATCAAGGACTTCCCGAACATCAACGTGAGCGTGGACGGCAACAACGTGGTGTACCACAAGCCCATCAACTTGGGAATGGCCACGGCGCTGCCGAGCGGAAACTTGATTGTTCCGGTCATCAAAAACGCCGACCGCCTCAGCCTGAGTGGCATGACCAAGGAAGTGAACGAGTTGGCCAACAAGGCCCGAACCAACGCCCTCAAGCCCGACGACATTCAGGGCGGAACCTACACGGTCACCAACGTAGGAAGCTTCGGCAACATTTTGGGTACGCCCATCATCAACCAGCCTCAAGTTGCCATTTTGGCGTTGGGTGCGATCCGTAAAATGCCGGCCGTAGTGGAAACTGCCGAAGGCGACGTCATCGCCATTCGCCACAAAATGTTCCTCTCGCATTCCTACGACCACCGCGTGGTCGACGGAGCCCTCGGCGGAATGTTTGTGCGCCGTGTGGCCGACTACCTCGAGCAGTGGGATCCGAACCGCGAAATTTGATGCGGCTCACCCGCCCGCTCTGCGTTTTTGACATTGAGTCCACGGGGGTCAATGTGGTGCACGACCGCATTGTGGAGCTGTGCGTGCTTCGCGTGCTGCCCGACGGGACGGAAACCGTGAAAACCTGGCGGGTCAACCCGGGAATCCCCATACCGGCTGCCGCCACGGCAATTCACGGCATCAGCGATGCCGACGTGGCCGACGCTCCCGCCTTCACGGGCATTCTTTCGGAACTGGTACCGCTCATTCAAGGCAGCGACCTCGCAGGCTACAACAGCAACAAGTTCGATATACCCCTGCTTGCGGAGGAACTCTTGCGCGCGGGGAGCGACCTTGACCTTAGCCAGTGCCGAAGCGTCGACGTCCAGAATATTTTTCACAAAAAAGAGCCCCGCACCCTGAGCGCGGCCTACCGATTTTACTGCCAAGCAGATCTCGAAAACGCCCATACCGCGGAGGCCGACGTGCGCGCAACCTACGAGGTGCTTCGTGCCCAACTTGAACGCTATCCCGAACTGCCCCAAGAGGTTCCGGCCCTCAGCGACTTCAGCACCATGCATAAAGCGGCCGATTTTGCGGGCTTCATCACCTACGACGAGCAAGGCCACGAACAATTCAGCTTTGGCAAGTACAAGGGCCAGCGCGTGAGCCACGTCCTGATGAAGGATCCGGGCTACTATTCCTGGCTTCAAAATGCGGACTTTCCGCTCTTTACCAAAAAAATCCTAACGGCCATTCGCCTGCGGCAGTCATGAAGATTATCTGCATCGGACGAAACTACCGTGCGCATGCCGAGGAACTGGGCAACGCCGTCCCTGAAGAGCCCGTGGTCTTTTGCAAACCCGATTCGGCCCTCCTTGCGCCGCGAAACCCATTTGTAATCCCCCCTTGGACATCCGACGTACACCACGAAATCGAATGGGTGGTGCGCATTTCCAAAGTCGGCAAGTACATCGAGCCGCGCTTCGCCTACAGCTACCTTGACGCGATGACCGTCGGGCTGGATTTCACGGCGCGCGACCTGCAAACACAGCTCAAAAACAAGGGGTTACCCTGGGAACGAGCCAAAGGATTCGACGGCAGTGCCGTGCTCGGATCCTGGGTGCCCATTCCGAGTGAGCCCGCGGACCACGACATTCGGCTCGAAAAAAATGGCGTGGCCGTTCAGCAGGGAAGCACCGCGGACTTCCTCCATTCCGTCGAAAACCTCATCGCCTTTGTCAGCCAGCATTTTACCCTAAAAAAGGGCGACGTGCTGTTCACGGGAACGCCGGCCGGCGTGGGTCCCGTGGCCCCCGGAGATCGCCTAGAGGGCTTTTTAAACGGTGAATCGCGGCTTCGGCTGAACGTGCGCTAGACGCAGCTTCGGCTACTTCGCGTATATTTGAAGTTCTAGGTTTGTACCCAACCGAGAACGAACGCATACTATGACGCACCTACTACGCCGCCTTGGTTTAGCACTTTTTGCGCAAGCCGCCCTGATCATCAGTGCTCAAGCGCAGATTACCACGGTTTACACCGAAAACTTCGATTCGCCGCCCCACAACGTAACCACGTTCCACACGCAGCCAGGACCGAGTCCGTTTTGGAACGACACCAGCGCCTTGAGCGTGAGCGGAACCCACAGCTACCACGCCAACGTGCTCCCGCAAGACACCGTGTTCTTTCAAACGCTGTCGTTTTCCACCGTGGGAAATTCCTTTGTGCGCCTTTCGTTCGACCACATCGGCAAAATCCACTTTGGTCAGCGCGGCTACATCAGTGTATCGACCAACAACGGGGCGTCGTGGACCACCCTAACGGGAACCCACTACCGCGGTGCGAGCACGAGCTTTGCCACGCTGGGATACGTCAACGAAGTCATGTACGCCAACTCGGCAGCCAGCCCGTTTTGGGGCGGCGCAACCACCGTGGGCCAGGGCATCGCCCCAACCAACGGCTGGTGGGCCAACGAGGTTTTTGACATCTCGAGCATCGCGGGCAGCGGGCCTTCGGGTACCGGCACCGGATTTTCGCAAGTCTTGGTTCGCTTCGCCCTGCAGTACCGCGTGCCAAGCGGCACTGCCCAAACGGCCGGATGGTTCATTGACAACCTCAAGGTAGAAGCCGCTCCCTGCGAGCTGATCCCGCCGATCATTAAGTGGAACCTCAACCCGCGCAAGGAGCCCATTGGCGCGCGCTACCAAGCGTCCGAAGAAATTCGCCTGCGCGCCACCGACAAAGTCCTTCCCAAGTCGGGTATGGACTCGGTGGTACTCCACTACCGAATGAACAACGGCCCATGGAACTGGCTGAACATGACGGCCGTAAATACCGCGAACTGCCCCGACTCGTCGGAATACACCTACACCTTTACCAACCTCGTGGTCGGCGACACCGTGGACTGGTACGTGATTGCCTACGACTGCGCCTGCGACGAGAACACCGTGCGCTCGCCGTCTACGGCTGCCGCTGTTACGTTTAATACGTTTTGGCGCGACCCTTCTCCTCCCGCAGTTTGTGGACCGTCGCTGCCCAACAGCTTCCCGTTTGTGGTTACCCAATTCCCCTACCTCGAGAACTTTGAAGCCTTTTATTGGATGGCCGGAACGGGAGCCGGCGCTTCAGGTACGGCGCACCGAGGGGTATTCCCGCTCGGCAATCCGCCTGCTGGTCGAAACTACGAGGTCAGCCCTAGCCCCCTGACTGCCGGATTTGCTTGGTCCGTGCGCACCGGTCCCACCGCGACCTTCGGAACGGGCCCTGCGGGCGACAACACGACGGGCAACGGAAAGTACCTCTACACCGAGGCTTCCCAAGGCACCTCGGGCAACAACACGCTGTTCATTACGCCCTGCTTTAAGCTCGACAACCTGCCCAACGTAGCGGCCGAATTCTACTACCACAAGTTCGGTGCGCACATGGGCAACCTGCGCATTGACATCGATACCGGAACGGGATTCACCACCGGAAACGGCGTCATTGGCGCGGCCATGATTACGGGTCAAACCCAACGGAGCAACGTAGACCCCTGGAAGAAGGCCTTCTTGAACCTGAATCCCTACAAGGGCAAGTACGTCCGCCTTCGCTTTGTCGGCACCAAGACCAATACGTCGGCGAACGACCGCGGCGACATGGCAATCGACGACATTAAGATCTTCCAGCCCTTTGTGCGCGACATCAACCTGCTCGAGTCCTTTAGTCCGCGAAACGGATTCTGCACCTACACCAGCCAAGAAAACGTCCGGGTCCGCCTGCGCACCGAAGGCTCTCAAGCCCTGACCAAAATTCCGCTGGCGTTTTCGGTGAAAAACCTAAACACCGGGGTAACCGTTATTTCGCGCGACACGATCAACGGCACCTTCAATCTGGCAGATACCCTGTCCTACACCTTTGTTCCCAAGGCCAACTTGAGTGCTTATGCCGACTTTCAGGTGTACATCTGGGCGGAGCTTGCCAACGATGGCCAACACAGCAACGACAGCATTGGCCCCATCACGATCGAACACATTCAGCCGATCACCAGCTTCCCCTACTACCTGAATTTTGACGGACCGGGATGGACTCCGGGCAACGGCACCACCGCCAACCCCGGAACCTTTGCCACGTCGGGTTGGTTTGCGTCGCCGGCCTCGAACAGCAGCGAGTACGCCTTCATGGTGGGCAAGGACCTTACGCCCACGTCGCAGACCGGACCGCGCTGGTCGACCGCGCGCAAGGGCAACTACCTCTACGCCGAAGGCAACTTTGGCGCCAACAGCCCCTTTGCGCTGTTTCAGCAGGAAGGTTGCATCGACCTATCGGGCATGACGACCCCCGTGATCTCGTTCAACTACCACATGTATGGTGCCGACATCGCCTCACTTGGGGTACAGGTAGTTCCTTCGGGAAGCAACGCCTGGACGACCCTCACCCCATCCGTACTCACCGGACAGCAGCAAACCGCGAACACCGACGACTGGCGCCACCAAATGGTCGACCTGTCTGCCTACGCCGGCCAAACCATTAAACTGCGCTTTGCAGCCGGTAAAACGGCCGCTGGTTCGCTGGCCGATATCGCCATTGACGACATCTTGATCTACGATCGACCCAACAACGACGTCGGGGTTACCGCCATTACTTCGCCGCCAAACACGGTGTTCTTGACTGCGCCACAAAACCTTATCCTCAAGGTGCGCAACTACGGAAAACAAGCCAAAACCAACGTGCCGGTAACGGTTGTGGTTTCGGACCTGTGTACGCCCGCCTCGAGCAACACCTACACCTACACCGTGCCCAGCATTGCGGTGGGCGCTGAAGCTACCCTGACGGTTACCACCCCGGTCACCTACTGGGAGGGCGACATCCTGATTAAGGCCTGGACGACCCTTGCCGGCGACGGATTCAGCCGAAACGACACGGCCGAGCGCGTCACCAACGGCAACACCAGTGTCCAGATTCCGTTTGGCCCCGTAACCTTTGACAACTGCGTGGGCAACGAGTTCTCGTTCTACGGCGTTGGCGGAACCGGTACCCTTCAAATGTGGGAAATGGGAACCGTAGGTCAAGGTTGGAGCGCTGCCTCCGGCACCCGTGCCTGGATGACCGGCCTCAACCAAAACTACAAGGGCACCAACACCGAGCTCCTGCGCTTCCCGCCGTTGACCAATTTTGACACCATCATGGGGGCCGAACTGCGCTTCAAGCACCAGTTCGAGTTTTCGCCGGGCGACGGCGGCAACGTAGAGTACCTGCTCAACGGAACCTGGCGCACCCTTGGAAACGCCACGGCCAACATTGGCACGAACTGGTACGGTTCGAGCTACGGATCGGCGGGCATAGTTAACCTCGGCAACCAACCCGGATGGACGGGTTCCACCAGCGGACAATGGATCACGTCAACCATTCCCCTGTCGCTTTGGAACTTCAACAGCAACCCGCTTAACCTGCGCTTGCGCATGGCGGCCGGCGCGGGCAACTCGGCGCGCGGATGGGCCGTTGACGACGTGCAGATCTATGTTCCGCCCCAAAACTCCATGGCGCCCATCACCATTGATACCAAAGAGTACTTGATTGTACCGGATCAACCCGCAACCGTTAAGGTTTACCTCGAGAATACGGGAGCCAAGCCGGTTTCGTCCATCCTGGTTCGCTACCGGGTGAACAGCGGCGCTTGGACTGCCTACGATACGCTGACGTTCTCGCCACCCCTTCCGCGCGGAGGACGTCGCTGGCACGAGTTTACCCAAACCTGGTTGAACAACGGAGCCGGCACCTACAACGTCTGCGTAGAAACCTCGACGCCGAACGGAAAGCAGGATAACCTGGTTGCCGACGACCAGCTTTGCCTGAACTTCCCGGTTTCGGCCAAGATCTACATCGACGCCACCGGTTACTGCAACGACTTCGAAGATCCCGCCAAAACGGCTTGGCTTCCGCTCCACTCGAGCATCAAGACGGCAGCCCACGACTGGGAATTCGGAACCCCGGGTCAAACCGTAATCAGCAGTGCCGCCAGCGGTACCAAGGCCTGGATGACGAAGTTGACGTCAAACTACACGCCGATGGGACGCAGCTCGCTGCACACCCCCTTCTTTGTGCTGGACAGCAACGTAGTCTACACCCTGAAGTTTGACCACAACATGTTCTCGGAACAGTACCACGACGGCGGCAGCGTGGACTGGTCCTACAACGGAGGCATCAATTGGTACACCCTCGGCAACGTACTGCCCTCGGGCAAGTGGTACAACACCGTACACGTGACCAGCCTTGACAACATCCGTCCGGGATGGTCGGGCGCCACCAACGGATGGACGCCTTCAAGCATCAACTTCACGGCAGAGAACACGGGCACCTTGGTGTTCCGCTTCCGCTTCGGTGCCGACTACACGCTAACCCGCGAAGGTTGGGCCGTAGACAACTTCTGCTTGCAGCGCGCACCGCTCGGAACGCCGGCGGACATCCTCAACATTGGACTGCCTGAGGCCAGCCTTGGCGATGCCTTCTTGGGCGGAGTAAGTCCGAGTCCTACCCAGGGTGCGGTCGCCGGCATTGACTTCCAATCCAACGAAGGGGGCCAACTGCGCCTGACCGTGTACACGATGCTTGGCCAACCCGTACTGAGCCAAACCTTTGAACACAACGGCGGACTCGTTCGCATGGAGTGGGAAACGGCCGAACTGCCCTCGGGCATGTACAACGCCGTCGTGGAGTGGAACGGACAGAGCTACACCCGCCGATTCGTCCGATAGGCAGGAGCCCAATTTGTTCAAAATAAGCCAAAAAGGCAGTTGTTCACGAGAACGGCTGCCTTTTTGTCTTTATGGGGTTTTGGGCACGGGTGTTGCGCCCTACTACCCCGTATGGACAACCTTACCCTAAAAACCCAATCCGCCCTTCAGGCTGCGGAACAGCTCGCCGCCACCAACGGCCATCAGGCCATTGAACCGGCACACCTGCTTCTCGGCGCACTGTCGTCCGACCGAAGCTTTACCGAAGACCTGCTGCGGCGCGCGGGAATTGCGCCCGAAACCCTGCTTCGAACCGCGGAAGCCATCCTTGCGAAGTTGGGGCGTGTTGACGGCGGCGAACGCTACTACAGCCGCGCATCCCAGAATGCCTTGGCTCAATCTGCCGCGGCCGCCAAAAAATTTGGCGACGACTACGTGAGCCTGGAATTTTTAATCCTCGGAATCGGCACCGCCAGCGACGCCATGGGCCAAGCCCTGCGCGACGCGGGATTCAGCGAACGCGAATTCGGCTCGGTAATCGCCCAAATTCGCCAGGGCAAAAAGGCCCAAACGGCATCGGCCGAAGGAAGCTACCAAGCCCTGAAAAAATTCGCCATTGACCTCAACGAACGCGCCGAGACGGGCAAGCTCGACCCCGTGATTGGGCGCGACGACGAAATTCGTCGGGTTCTTCAAATTCTATCGCGGCGCACCAAAAACAACCCCGTATTGGTTGGCGAACCCGGCGTGGGCAAAACCGCCATCGCCGAAGGCCTTGCCCACCGCATCGTTCGAGGTGACGTTCCCGAAAACCTCCAAGGCAAGCGCATTTTTTCGCTGGACATGGGCGCACTGATTGCGGGCGCGAAGTACAAAGGAGAATTCGAAGAACGGCTCAAGTCAGTGATTCAGGAGGTCACCGCGGCCGAAGGCGAACTCATTTTGTTCATTGACGAAATCCACACCCTCGTGGGCGCCGGAGGTGGCGAAGGCGCCATGGACGCGGCCAACATCCTCAAGCCCGCCCTAGCCCGGGGTGAGCTTCGGTGCATCGGCGCGACCACGCTCAACGAGTTCCAGAAGTACTTTGAAAAGGACAAAGCGCTGGAGCGCCGTTTTCAAAAAGTGCTGGTCGAAGAGCCCGACACCGACGCTTCGATCGCCATTTTGCGCGGAATCAAAGAGAAGTACGAAGGCCACCACAAGGTTCGAATCAAGGACGAAGCCGTGGTGCAGTCGGTTCTCTTGAGCCAACGCTACATCTCGGACCGCTTCCTTCCCGACAAGGCCATTGACTTAATGGATGAAGCAGCTTCCAAGCTCCGCCTTGAAATCAACTCCAAGCCCGAAGAACTCGACGACCTGGACCGCAAGATCATTCAACTGGAAATCGAGCGCGAAGCCATTCAGCGCGAAGACGACCCCAAGCGCCTGAACCTACTCAAGGCCGACCTCGCCGCCCTCAACGAAAAACGAAGTGCGTTGAGCGCCCAATGGTCCGCCGAAAAAGAGGCCGTAGAACGCATCCAACGCGCCAACGAAGAAGTGGAAGCCCTGAAGCTCGAAGCCGAACAGGCCGAGCGCAACGGGGACTACGCGCGGGTTGCGGAAATTCGGTACGGCAAACTTGCCGCGGCCGAGCAGTCCGTCAACGACGGGCTTGAGGCGCTGACGGCGATGCGGACCGACCGCCGCGCCATGGTCCACGAAGAAGTGGGCGCCGAAGACATCGCCGAGGTCGTTTCGCGCTGGACGGGAATTCCCGTGAGTAAAATGCTGGAAAGCGAACGCAGTAAGCTGCTGCGCCTGGAGGACGAGCTGCACCAGCGCGTGGTCGGTCAGAACGAAGCCATTGAGGCCGTTTCGGACGCCCTACGCCGTGCCCGAGCAGGTTTGGGCGACCCCAAGCGCCCGATTGGCTCCTTCCTGTTCCTGGGACCCACCGGAGTCGGTAAAACCGAGTTGGCCCGTGCGCTCGCCGAGTTTTTGTTTGACGACGAGCAGGCCATGGTACGCATCGACATGAGCGAATACCAAGAACGCCACAGCGTGTCGCGGCTGGTTGGTGCGCCTCCGGGATACGTGGGCTACGAAGAGGGCGGACAACTTACGGAGGCCGTGCGGCGCCGTCCCTACGCGGTGGTGCTGCTGGACGAAATTGAGAAAGCGCATCCCGAGGTATTCAATGTCCTGCTCCAGGTGCTCGACGACGGACGCCTCACCGACGGCAAAGGCCGGACCGTAAACTTCACCCACAGCGTCGTCGTGATGACCAGCAACCTGGGATCCGAGCTGCTGCTCGAGGGCGAAGGACCTGAAGCCGTACAGCAGCTGCTGCGCCGAACCCTGAGACCCGAATTCCTCAACCGAATTGACGAAGTCATCACCTTTCACCCGCTGGGCGCCGACCACGTACGCCGAATCGTGCAGCTGCAACTCAACGAAGTCAAGCGCCGGCTGCTGGATCAGGAAATCACGATCGAGTTCACGCCCGAAGCCGTGGATGCCCTGGCCGCGGAAGGTTTTGATCCGGCCTTTGGCGCACGCCCACTGAAGCGCACGGTTCAGCGAAAAATCCTCAACGACCTCGCCAAAAAATTGCTCAGCGGCGACGTGCAGCGAGATGCGGTGGTACTCTGCGATGCGGTGGACGGAACCCTGTTTTTCACCAACACCCAGCTGGGCCTCGAACCGGCCTAACGCCCAAGGGACTTGAGGTAGCGGCTGCGGTTGCGCAGGTGCTCGGCGTAGCTCCTCGAAAAGAGGTGAAAACCCGGTTTCGCCGGGTTGGCACAAAAAAAGAGCTCGCCCGTGGCCTTGGACGCCAGGACGCTGTCGATCACGGGAGGGTGCACGGTGGCCAAGGGCCCTGGGGGCAATCCCTTCGTTCGGTAGGTGTTGTAGGGATGGGCTACTCCGAGCATGGCGCCGGTTACGCGCCGCACAGGTGCCGCGACCAGCTTGCGATCCAGTACCGCATACACCACCGTTGGGTCTGCTTCCAAGCGTTTGCCCTGCTTGAGTCGGGTCAAGTACACGCCCGCAATGCGCTTCCACTCTTCCGGCTCCTTGGACTCGGCCTGTACGATGCTCGCCAGGATCGTCACCTCGTAGCGGCTCAGTCCCAGAGCCTGGGCGGACTCGGTGCGCGACGCATTCCAAAACACATCAAATTCGCGGCCCAGACGCTGCGCTACTTCGTGGGGCCGCAGGGACGCATAAACCTCATAGGTGTTGGGAAGAACCGGGACGACGCTGTCGCCTCCGAACAGGGCGCGTTCCACGTCCTGGGGGGCTTCATAAAAGGTGGACGCCATGCGCTCCACCACGGCCTCGCGCCCCTGGTAGCCTCGGACCACCAGCAATCGCGGCGTTTCATAGCCCATTTTCAAGCGCCGAAGGCTCCGCCACCACGGATCGCGCGGCGATATTTCGTAGTATCCCCGCGGAACCGCAAAATTCCCCTGAATCCGCGCCCCAAAGCGCAGCAGGTTGAGGTGGGCCTTCGGGTTCTCGCGGGCCACGCTGTCGAGCACTTCGAGCACCGGCGTGTTCGCTCGAGGGACGCGCACTACTACGCGGTCGGAGCTAAAATCTTGGGAGGGCCAAAGTCCTACGACGGCCGCGGCAACGGCGAAAACACCGGCCAACCACCAAGGACGAATGCGTCGGGACGTTCGCGACCGCTTGCTCATTGCCGAAGGAGTTGAAGAAGTTCCACATCCCGAAACTCGCGGCCGACGCGGTACCAGGCTTTGAGCTGCCCCGAAGGCAGGTATCCGCTTGACGCAAAAAGCTTGAGCGCCGCGGTATTTTCGGCAAAAACCTCGGCGTACAGGCTGCGCAAGCCCGCGCGCCCAAATGCCCACTGCCGAACCAGATCAAGGCCTGCCCTGCCAAGTCCCAAGCCTCGATGGGCCGGGTCAACCAGCACCGCCACCTCGGCGCGCTGGTGCACCGGCTGGGCGTTGAAGACATCAAAAAGTCCGAGCGCCGAACCCCGTTCGTTGGTAAGGACAAAACGCACCTGCTCGGCTTCCCAAAAATCGCGGTGCGACTCATCGAGGTAGCGCTTCAGTACCGATCGGCTGTAGGGCGCCACGCGCAGCCCCGCGTCGACGTGGTCGGCCTCCCAGCGAACCAGGCAATCAAGGTCTTCGGGTTCCAGGGCGCGCAGGCTCAGGCCGTCCATTCTCCGTCAAAAACGCGGGCCACGGGCCCTGTGAGTACGATGTCGGTGAATCCCTCGGAATGGGCGGTGAAGGCCACCTCGAGGAGGCCGCCCGGGGCCGAGAGCTGAACGGGGCTCTTTAGGCCCCAAAGCCGGTGGGCCACCAGGGCAGCGGCCACCGCGCCGGTGCCGCAGCTGAGGGTTTCGTCTTCCACACCCCGTTCGTAGGTGCGCATCGCGCAGGCCTCGCCGCCCTCCTGCTTCAACCAATTAATGTTGGCTCCGGCCGCACCGTAGGCCCCGTAGCGAAGGGTCCGCCCCTCTTCCACCGCATCGACCGCATCGAGTTCGGCAGTGGGGATTACGTGGTGCGGTGAACCGGTGTCCACAAACCAACCGCCGTGCTGCGCCACCGGATTGGGGGCATCCGCAAAACCCACGGAAACGCGACCGCCTTCGTGCCAGGTAGCGCGGTGCAGTCCGTCGGCCGCCACGAAGGTGCACGTGCTTCCCGAAAACAGACCCTGAGTACGGGCAAAGTCTACGGCGCATCGGGAACCGTTTCCGCAAAGCGAACCCAAATTTCCGTCGGCGTTGTAGTAGTCGACGCGAAAATCCGCTCCGTCCACGGGCCCCACTACCATGAATCCGTCGGCCCCCACACCGAATCGGCGGTGGCAGAGTTCCGCGACCAAAATGGCAGGCCAAACGGCATCCAAGGCGCCGCGAACAACCACAAAGTCGTTGCCGCTGCCGTGGTACTTGACAAATCGTCGGAACATACTGCGAATGTAGGCCGTGGAACAGTTTTTGAATTCGCACCTGCCGTCATTTAACGCTAAAATCAGTACGTCATGACCCAACCCAAAGTTTTTGCCGCCTTCGCTGGCGTCGCACTGGCTGCCGGACTCGGCGGTGCCGCGCTCTACGACGCCTTCCGCACGCCCACCGGACCCCAATCGATGTGGTCCGAGTCGACCGGCCGCTTCGTGGCCGACCGTCCGGCGTTGGTTACCTCCACCGACTTCAGCGCCGCCGCCGAAACGGCCGTGCATGCCGTAGTCCACGTGAAAACAGCCGTGGAACAGGGCTACACGTTTAACCCGTTTAACGAGTTCTTTTTTGGATTCGGGCAAACGCCCCAAATGCAGCCGCGCATTGTTCAAGGTTCCGGTTCCGGGGTGATTATTAGCCCCGACGGCTACATCGTCACCAACAACCACGTCATCGACAAGGCTAAGGAGGTCAAAGTCAGCCTCAACAGCAACAAAGAGTACGTGGCCAAGGTGGTGGGCGTCGACCCCACCACCGATCTGGCCGTCCTAAAAATTGAGGCCGAGAATTTGCCCTCGCTGGCCTTTGCCAACAGCGACGAGGTTCGCCTGGGCGAATGGGTGCTCGCGGTAGGCAATCCCTTCAACCTCAACAGCACGGTGACGGCCGGAATCATCAGCGCCAAAGGCCGCAGCATCAACATCATCGACAACCAGTCCGCGATCGAGGCCTTCATTCAGACCGACGCCGTCGTAAACCCCGGCAATTCCGGCGGCGCGCTGATCAATACGCGCGGAGATTTGATCGGCATCAATACCGCCATTTCGACACGCACCGGCAGCTACGAAGGCTACAGCTTCGCCGTTCCGGCGAACATCGTGCGCAAGGTCGTTGACGACCTCACGAAGTACGGGGTCGTACAGCGGGCCTACCTCGGAGTCAACATTGCCGACATCACGCCGGAACTGGCCAAAGAGTTGAACATCAAAGAAACCCAAGGGGTTTACCTCTCTGACGTGACTGAAGGCGGTGCGGCGGCCGAGGCCGGAATCAAAAAGGGCGACATCCTCGTGCAAGCCGGCGGCAAAGCCGTGAAGAAAATGTCGGAACTGCTCGAAGTCATCGGCAGCCGCCGTCCCGGCGACAAAATGACGGTAGTCGTGCTGCGCGACGGAAAGGAAAAAACGT
>JACCDJ010121164.1_pt1 | contig 19368 bp, 20 predicted proteins | sample 7444481 | NCBI WGS metagenome assembly JACCDJ01 (sample SAMN15323435, study PRJNA562643) | freshwater metagenome | isolation source: river surface water | place: USA:Blue River Watershed | collected 2017-08-15 | reverse complement strand
TCTTAAAACCAGTAGTGTAATAGGTGAATAGAATCATAAAACTGACAAGGACAGCCATGACCACCCCTGCAACATCAAAAACCCCTCGATACCCAGCCCCTGAAATCAAAGATTTGCCCGAGGACATCCGGACCAAAATTTTGGAAGTCCAAGAAAAAGCCGGCTTTGTACCTCAGGTTTTTTTGGCTTTTGCCCGCCGGCCTGCTGAATGGCGTGCTTTTTTTGCCTATCACGATGCACTTATGCTGCCCGAGTCTGTGGGGCGCACCAGCAACTTAAGCAAGGGCGATCGTGAAATGATCGTCACCGCCACCAGCGCTGCCAACAACTGCCTTTATTGCGTGGTGGCGCATGGCGCTATTTTGAGAATCTACGAAAAGAAACCTTTGGTGGCAGATCAAGTGGCTGTGAACTATCGCAAGGCTGATATTTCGCCCAAGCAGCGCGCCATGCTCGATTTCGCCATGAAGGTGTGCCTGCACAGCGACCAAATAGAAGATGCCGACTTTGCCCCGTTGCACGCGCATGGCTTTGATGATGAAGACATTTGGGACATAGCCGCTATCACGGCTTTCTTTGGTTTGTCCAATCGAATGGCCAGTTTTAGCAGCATGATGCCCAACCCGGAGTTTTACCTCATGGGCAGAGTGCCCAAGCAAAAGTAAGCAGCCTAGGGCGTTACGCGCGCCCTGATGTCATCTGGCAAATTCACGGCTTTCTGATTGGGGAAATCAACCCAGATGGTGGTGGCGCCGCCTGCCGCATAAATGACACCAGGCCTGTCCACCAATTCCAAGGTGCACCACGACTCAAAGGTGGTGCGGCCCGGATCGCTGACGTACATCTTGACCAAGACATTACCGGGGTATTCAAGCTGTTTGTAGAAATTACAAAAGGCATTGACGATAACGGGTCCTTGGCCTTGTGGGCTTGGCTCACAGCCAATGGAATGGAAATAATTGATGCGAATTGTTTCCATGTACCGAAAATAAACCGTGTTGTTGACGTGGCCCATGGCATCCATGTCTCCCCAACGCATGGGGATCACCATTTCATACACCTTTTTCTTGACCTCAGGAATTTCAATTTTCATCGTTCATCTCGACTAGTTGCAATGGCATAGGTCCGCACTTATCCGACCTTTGCATCGTTGATTCTGCCTCTTCCACGCGTAAAATGAAATTTACGCCCATATTTGGTCACCCGAATTTCAACTTGATGTGAGTCCCCCATGACACCCGAAGAGATTTTGAGCACACACGGTCCCCGCGAATCCATGGAATACGACGTGGTCGTCGTGGGTGGTGGTCCAGCTGGTTTGTCAGCAGCCATCCGTTTGAAACAATTGGCGCAAGAAAAAGGCAACGATGTTTCTGTGGTTGTTTTAGAAAAAGGTTCTGAGCCAGGCGCGCACATTTTGTCAGGCGCCATCATGGACCCCATTGCACTGACCGAACTCTTTCCCAAGTGGAAAGAAATGGGTGCACCGCTCAACCAGCCTGTGACCGAAGACATCTTTTTGATGACCACCGAAACAGGTGCTACACGCGTGCCCAATTTTGCACTGCCGCCCTGCTTTCACAACGATGGCAACTACATCATCAGTTTGGGAAACCTCACTCGCTGGTTGGGTGAGCAAGCTGAAGCACTGGGCGTTGAAATTTTTCCTGGCTTTACGGCCGCTGAAGTTTTGTACAACGACGATGGATCTGTCAAAGGTGTCGCCACTGGCAACATGGGCATTGGCAAAGACGGCGAACCCACCGACAGCTTCCAATTGGGCATGGAGCTTCACGCCAAATACACCGTATTTGCTGAAGGTGCGCGCGGTCACCTGGGCAAGCAAGTCATTGCCAAATTCAAATTGGACGAAGGCAAAGACCCGCAAAGCTATGGCATTGGCATCAAAGAACTTTGGGAAATAGACCCTGCCCGTCACAAAGCCGGTTTGGCTTTGCACAGCGCTGGCTGGCCCTTGGACGAAAAAACTTACGGCGGCTCTTTCTTGTACCACATGGAAGACAACAAAGTGGTGGTTGGCTTTGTAGTGGGCTTGGATTACACCAACCCTTGGCTCAGCCCGTTTGAAGAATTTCAGCGCTTTAAAACTCACCCCAACATTCGCTGGTACTTTGAAGGCGACGAGGCCAAGGGCATTGCGCCAGCCAAACGCATTTCGTATGGCGCACGCGTCATTACAGCAGGCGGCTTGTTGTCTTTGCCCAAAACTGTGTTCCCGGGTGGCGCGTTGGTTGGCTGCGATGCTGGCTACCTCAATGCCAGCCGCATCAAGGGCAGTCATGCCGCCATCAAAACCGGCATGCTGGCCGCTGAAGCAGCCTATGAGGCCTTGCAAGCAGGACGCGCACATGATGAACTGAGCGCCTATCCAGAAGCCTTCGAAAACAGCTGGCTGCACACTGAATTGAACAAGGCACGCAACTTCAAGCAGTGGTTCAAAAAAGGTCGCACTGTGGGCACCCTCATGACGGGCGTCGAACAATTTTTGTTGCGTGGTCACATTCCTTGGACCATTCGCCGCGCTGCCGCAGACCATACCTACCTCAAACCAGCGGCCGAATGTCAGCCCATTCAGTATCCCAAGCCCGATGGCAAGCTCACCTTCGATCGTTTGTCCAGCGTGTTCATCAGCAACACCAACCACGAAGAGAATCAGCCTGCTCACCTCACCCTGAAAGATGCCAGCGTGCCTGTTGGCATCAACTTGGCCAAATTTGCGGGTCCTGAGGCGCGTTACTGCCCTGCCGGTGTTTACGAATACGTCAAAAACGAAGACCAATCCGACCGCTTGCAAATCAATGCTCAAAATTGCGTGCATTGCAAAACCTGCGATGTGAAAGACCCCACGCAGAACATCATTTGGGTCACGCCAGAAGGCGGCGGCGGTCCAAACTATTCAGGCATGTAAAAAATGTCGCAGGTCTTAAAGACCTGTTTATAATTTCTACTGTCAGGAGAGCGCAGCCGTTTTTTAGGTTGCCACCGAAGGCGCAGGAAATGTCAAAATTTCTGAACGCTCAGGTACCCAGGACTGACAAACGTTAAAACATTTGTTTTAGCGCTTCCTCACTGGAGAGAGAGGGCGGACCATCCGGTCGAACCCTCCACCGAAGGCGCAACCCGCACTGGGTCTTTCAACTGAAAGTCTCAACCGGCGAATCGCTCAGGTAAAGCGGACAGCGAGGGCAACCCATGATTTCGGTCATGGCATTTCATTGCCCTTGGAGATTTCAATTGTCTGCTGACACCGCTTTGCTCAATACACCGCTCAATGCTTTGCACATCGAACTTGGCGCTCGCATGGTGCCCTTTGCGGGCTACAGCATGCCCGTGCAATACCCCATGGGTTTGATGGCTGAACACCATCACACTCGCGCAGAAGCGGGCTTGTTTGATGTCTCACACATGGGCCAACTGTGCTTGGTGGGACCCGATGCTGCCGCAGCGTTTGAGTCCTTAATGCCTGTTGATGTCATTGATTTGCCTGTGGGCAAACAGCGCTACGGCCTGTTGCTGACCAATGAAGGCACCATCATTGATGACTTGATGTTTGTCAATCGGGGAACAGACATTTTTGTGATTCTGAATGGCGCATGCAAAGTCAATGACATTGCGCACATTCAATCGCGCATTGGTTCGCGCTGCCAAGTTATTCCCATGCCTGAGCGTGCGCTTTTGGCCTTGCAGGGTCCTAAAGCTGTTACGGCACTGTCCCGCTTGGTACCCGGTGTAGAAAAACTGGTCTTTATGACAGGCGCTTCATTTGTCTGGCAGTCCGCCGACCTGTTCATTACGCGCTCGGGTTATACCGGCGAAGATGGTTTTGAAATTTCAATCAGCAATGAACATGTAGAGGCATTTGCTCGCGCAGTGTTGGCTCAAGCAGAAGTCAAACCCATTGGCCTTGGTGCGCGCAATTCATTGCGACTTGAAGCAGGCTTGTGCTTGTATGGCAATGACATTGACACGACCACCACGCCCGTTGAAGCAGGTCTGAATTGGGCCATCCAAAAAGTACGCCGTACAGGTGGCTCACGCGCAGGTGGTTTTCCTGGTGCACACATTGTGTTGGGTCAGTTGGAAGGCACGCAAGCCCTTCAACGCAAACGCGTTGGCCTCATTGCCCAAGAGCGCGTCCCTGTGCGCGAGCATGTTGAATTACAAAACACCCAAGGGCTCAAAATTGGCGAAGTGTCTAGCGGCTTGTTAGGACCAACAGCCAATGTGCCTGTTGCCATGGGCTATGTCGATGCTGCCAGCGCTTCCATTGGTACTGTGGTGAACGCCATGGTGAGAGGAAAAGCTGTGCCCATGACCGTGAGTGCCATGCCCTTTGTGCCCAACCGCTATTACCGCGGCTGAACAAGACAAAACAATTGTGATCTGACCCCAATTAAAAATTTTTAGGAGAAAAAAATGAGCTTGAAATACACCGAAGAACATGAGTGGATTTTGGTTGAAGGCGACATCGCCACGGTGGGCATTACGCACCATGCGCAAGACGCCTTGGGTGATGTGGTGTTTGTTGAGTTGCCCGAAGTAGGCAGCAGCTTTGAACAAAAAGCAGTGGCAGGTGTGGTGGAGTCTGTAAAGGCCGCTGCAGATGTTTACATGCCTGTTAGCGGACAAATTACCGAAGTCAATGAAACACTGCGCGGCGATCCTTCCTTGGCCAATACCGATCCTTTGGGTACAGGCTGGTTCTTCAAAGTGAAGTTGTCAGATGCATCACAATTGGATGCCTTGCTTGACGAAACTGCTTACACCGCATTCGCTGCGGCCAACTGATTTTTGAATTTCATTCTTTGACCGAACTTTGAGTTTGAAGGCCCTACCATGTTGATGTCATCTACCGCACCCTTAAGCCAACTTGAAAATGAGAGCGAATTCATTGCACGCCACATTGGCATCAGTGAAGCTGATGAACATCACATGTTGTCTGTCATTGGCGAGGCTTCACGTCGTGCGCTGATCGACAGCATCGTGCCTGCTTCCATTGCACGCAGCCAGGCCATGAAACTGCCTGCAGCGGTTACAGAAGCCAGTGCCTTGGCAGAACTCAAAGCCATGGCGCAGCAAAACAAAATTCTCAAAAGTTTCATCGGTCAAGGCTACTACGGCAATCACACACCGGGCGTCATACTTCGCAACATCTTGGAGAACCCCGCTTGGTACACGGCCTATACGCCCTACCAAGCTGAAATTAGCCAAGGCCGAATGGAAGCCTTGGTCAACTTTCAAACCATGGTCTGTGATTTAACGGCCATGCCCATTGCCAATGCCTCTATGTTGGATGAGGCCACAGCAGCCGCCGAAGCCATGACCTTGGCCAAGCGCTCAGTTAAATCTAAAAGCAACAACATCATTGTGGCCGGCGATTGCCATCCCCAAACCATTGAAGTCATTCAAACCCGCGCCGCGCCCTTGGGCTTGAAGGTTTTGGTGGGCTTTGCACCCGAGTTGATGAAGCAGCACGACTACTTTGCAGTGGTGGCTCAGTACCCTTCTACGGCCGGCATGATTCACGACTTGAAAGATGTCATTGCGCAGGCACACACAGCGCAAGCCGCTTTCATTGTTGCCGCAGATTTATTGGCCCTTACCTTGCTCACACCCCCCGGTGAATTGGGTGCCGACATTGTGGTGGGCACCACCCAACGCCTCGGAATGCCCATGGGCGCCGGTGGCCCTCATGCTGCCTACCTGGCTTGCCGTGATGACTTTAAGCGCTCAATGCCTGGCCGCTTGGTTGGCGTCAGTGTTGATGTGCATGGCAACCCCGCCTATCGCTTGGCTTTGCAAACGCGCGAGCAACACATTCGCCGCGAAAAAGCCACTTCCAATATCTGCACAGCGCAGGTTTTGCCTGCAGTGGTGGCCAGCATGTATGTGGTCTACCACGGCCCAGTAGGCTTGAAACGCATTGCACAACGTGTGGCCAGCTACACCGCTATCTTGGCCGAAGGTTTAGAGCAACTTGCTTGCAAACTGGCCCACAAATCAGCGTTTGATACTTTGCAGGTGATCACGGGTGCTCGAACAGATGCCATCCTTCAGCAAGCTGTTCACAAAGGCTTCAACCTTCGCAAATTAAGCGCCGAGAGTATTGCCATATCTTTGGACGAAACCACCTCACGCGATGACATTCAAGCCATCTGGTCCTGCTTTGCCGAAAGCGGCCAAGCCCTGCCCGACTGGGCACCCTTTGAAAAAGGTCGCGACAGTCTAATTCCCACTCAATTGCGCCGCACCAGTGCTTATCTGACACACCCTGTGTTCAACCGCTACCATTCCGAAACCGGTATGTTGCGTTACATCCGTCAATTGAGCGACAAAGATTTGGCCCTCGACCGAAGCATGATTCCGCTTGGCTCTTGCACCATGAAGCTGAATGCCACCAGCGAGATGATTCCTATCACGTGGCCAGAATTTGCCAACATGCACCCCTTTGCACCAGCAGATCAACTCAAAGGCTATGCCTTGCTGGATGAGCAACTGCGTGAATGGCTGTGCCAAGCCACAGGCTATGCAGGCATCAGTTTGCAACCCAACGCAGGCTCACAAGGCGAATATGCAGGCTTGTTGGTCATCAAAGCTTTCCACGAGGCTAAGGGTCAAGGCCATCGGAATATTTGCCTTATTCCCGCCAGCGCACACGGCACCAACCCCGCCAGCGCACAAATGGTGGGCATGCAAGTGGTGGTCACAGCATGTGATGCACAAGGCAACGTCGACATGGCCGACCTGCAAGCCAAGTGCGAACAACACAGCGCCAACTTGGCTGCAGTCATGATCACCTATCCCAGCACACACGGCGTGTTTGAAACACAAGTCAAAGCATTGTGCGAGTTGGTGCACCAACATGGCGGTCGGGTGTACGTGGACGGCGCCAACATGAATGCCTTGGTGGGCGTGGCAGCCCCTGGCGAATTTGGCGGCGATGTAAGCCACCTCAATTTGCACAAAACATTTTGCATTCCACACGGCGGTGGCGGCCCCGGTGTGGGTCCAGTTTGCGTGGTGGAAGATTTGGTCCCTTACCTGCCTGGTCATGCAACCGGTGGTTTAAAAGTCAATGGCGTGGGCGCTGTCTCTGCCGCACCTTTGGGCAATGCCGCTGTGCTGCCCATCAGCTGGATGTATTGCCGCATGATGGGCGCAGAAGGTCTAAAGCACGCCACAGAGGCTGCTATTTTGGCCGCCAATTACATTAGCCGCCGCTTGGCCGACCACTACCCGACGCTTTACGCCAGTGCCGGCGCCAATGGCAAAGCAGGCCATGTTGCGCATGAATGCATTTTGGATTTGCGCGGCTTGAAAGAAACCAGTGGTGTGATGGCCGAAGACGTGGCAAAGCGTTTGATGGACTATGGCTTCCACGCACCCACCCTCTCTTTTCCTGTGGCCAACACACTCATGGTCGAACCCACTGAAAGCGAAACCCTTGAAGAACTTGATCGCTTCATCGACGCCATGATTGCCATTCGCGAAGAAGTGCGTCAAATTGAAAACGGCGTTTGGCCTCAGGACAACAACCCCCTCAAACATGCGCCACACACTGCTGCAAGTTTGATGGCAGCTGACTGGAGCCGTCCGTATTCTCGAGAAGTAGGTGCCGCGCAAGCAGGTCGCCCACTAAGCAGCGTTAAATACTGGCCGCAAGTGGGCCGTGTGGACAACGTGTATGGCGATCGCAATTTGTTCTGCAGCTGCGTGCCAATGAGTGACTACGCCTCATGATCGATTTGAGGGTCGAACGCGTCGATTACCTCAATGCCAAAGATGCGCAAGCTCTGGTGTTTTTGTTAGACGCTTACGCCAAAGACCCCATGGGCGGTGGTGAGGCGCTCAACCCAGAGGCCTCAGCGCGTTTGTGCCAAGACTTGTCGCGCATTGCAGGCGCAGCCAGCTTCATTGCATGGTCAGAAGGGCAAGCCATTGGGCTGATCAATTGCTTTGAAGGCTATTCCACCTTCAAAGCCAAGCCCCTGCTGAATGTCCATGACATTGCCGTTTTGGCCGAGTTTCGTGGGCAGGGTGTGGGTCAGGCCCTGTTAAAGGCTGCTGAGGACCATGCACGCGCTAGGGGGTGCTGCAAGCTGACGCTTGAAGTACTCAGTGGCAATACGCCCGCCATGGCCAGCTACAAACGCTTTGGTTTTGCGCAATACGAACTCGATCCCGCTGTAGGGCAAGCTCAATTCATGCAAAAGTGGCTGTAAAGTCACGGCTTGCATGAATCATTCATCAGACAATCAACCATTCAGCGTCTTGAGCGTCATCCCACCGATGACGCAACTCAACACGCCCTACCCGTCTACGGCCTACCTGACGGGCTTTTTGCGTTCGCGCGGCATTGCTGCCACGCAAGAAGATTTGGCACTCAAACTGGTCTTGAGTTTATTCAACAGAGATGGTTTAACGGCCGTTCGCGACAAAGCCTTGTCACTCCCTTTGGCCGAACGCAGTGCCAGTGTCAATTATTTTTTAGATTTCTTTGAGCGCTATGCCAACACCATAGCGCCCACCATTGCTTTTTTACAAGGCAAGGACAGCACACTCAGCCATCGCATTGCAGGCAGAGGCTTCTTGCCCGAAGGCCCACGCTTTGCAGCATTGGATGCCTATGACGATGGCGAATCGGCAGACCCTTTAGCCTGGGCCTTTGGCGCCTTGGGTCAGCAAGACCGTGCTCGCCATTTGGCCACCTTGTATTTGAACGATCTGGCTGATGTGTTGCGAGATGCGGTAGACAATCGTTTTGAATTTGTTCGGTATGGCGAATCTTTGGCGGGTAGCCAGGCTACATTTGAACCCTTGGCCGATGCGTTGGCCGCGCCACTCACCTTGATGGATGAGAACTTACAGGCCCTCACCCTCAAAGCCATCTCACATCACCAACCCAATTTGGTATTGCTGTCGGTTCCTTTTCCTGGTGCTGTTTATGCGGCGTTCAGAATTGCGCAGTGCATCAAACAACATCACCCGCACATTCAGATTGCTTTGGGTGGCGGCTTTGTAAATACCGAGCTGCGCGAACTGTCAGAGCCGCGCGTATTTGATTACGTAGACTTTGTGACCCTCGACTCAGGTGAACGCCCCTTATTGGCTTTGCTTGAGCATTTGCAAGGCCAACGTTCTGCCGCGCGTTTGGTCAGAACCTTTGTCCGCAAAAAAGACACCGGCAGCGTGCAATTGATGAACTGGTCCGAGCCAGACGTGCCCTTCGAAGAAGTCGGTACGGCCACTTGGGATGGCTTGCCACTGAACGACTACTTGTCCTTGCTAGACATGCTCAACCCCATGCACCGCTTGTGGAGCGATGGCCGCTGGAACAAACTGACTGTGGCGCATGGCTGCTATTGGAAAAAATGCAGCTTCTGCGATGTCAGCCTTGACTACATTTCCCGATACGAAACGGCATCTGCTAGCTTGTTGGTCGATCGCATTGAGCAAATCGTGGCAGAAACAGGCCAGACTGGTTTTCACTTTGTGGATGAAGCTGCACCCCCTAAAGCACTCAAAGCTTTGGCCGAAGAATTGATACGCAGAGAGGTGCACATTTCTTGGTGGGGCAATATTCGATTTGAAAAAACCTTCACACCTGAGTTGGCCGAACTGTTGGCAGAGAGTGGTTGCATCGCCATGTCGGGGGGTCTCGAAGTAGCCTCCGACCGTTTGCTCAAGCTCATGAAAAAAGGTGTCTCGGTAGAGCAAGTGGCTCAGGTTACCAAGGGTTTTTCAGAAGCGGGCATCTTGGTTCACGCTTACTTGATGTACGGCTTTCCAACCCAAACGGTTCAAGACACTGTGGACGCCCTAGAGTATGTCCGCCAGCTTTTTGAAAATGGCTGTATTCAAAGCGGTTTCTTTCACCGCTTTGCATGCACGGTGCATTCGCCTGTAGGTTTAAATCCTGAAGAATACGGCATTGAATTGATACCTTTACCACCCGTCTCATTTGGCAAAAACGACATTGGCTTCATAGACCCAACGGGTGTCGATCACGATCTGCTGGGTCTGGGTCTTAAGAAAGCCATTTACAACTACATGCACGGCATCGGCTTAGAAGAAGATGTGCGAACCTGGTTTCAAGATGCACTCAATGAGCAGTCAAATGGCAAGCGCAGTGCTTTGAAATTTCCAAAAAGTTCGGTACCTCGTCATCAAATTGAAAAAGCACTTCAACGTTAAAGCGTTTAGGGGCTTGGATAAACCTTGGACGACAAGGCCTTGCCGTTGGCATCAACTTTGACCAGTACCATGTCACCCGAGCCAATGTTTTGCCCCATGAATTCAGCAATGTTGACGTGATGCGTGACCAAAATCAAAGCTTGGTCCTGTTTGGTTTTCAGTTGATTGGCAATGAACTTTTGAAGTCTGACATTGCTTTGCGGGCCCTGTCGCATGTCATCAAAGAAAGAGTTCAATGAGGCTTCTTGAACGGGTGAGCCAAAGCCTAGTTTTTCTGCGGTTTCTTTGCAACGGCACCAAGCGCTGCTGTAAACAAAGGCCTGCTTAACCCCTTGGTCCTTCAACCATTTACCAATGCGCTGCGCTTGCTCGCGGCCATTGACGTCTAAATTTCTTTGCGTTTTGCAATCTTGTAGGTTGTAGCCAGAGGGGTCGCCAAAACCTGGCGCCAAGGCATGTCGTATCAACAAGACATGGTCCGTCCTTTTCAAAGCGTCTGACAACTCGCTGGCGCTAGCGACGGCAGCACCCAACATGCCCAGCGCAAAGCACCAGACAAACCGCCAAGCAATTGTGTGAATCTGTTTTTTGATCATTCTGGATTGCCAGTCTGAATGGCTTGATGACTTGCATTTGAAGTACCTGCAGGGTTTGGATCTTCAAGTTTGGGCATGGCCATTTTTTCGCCATCCCATTGCTGCCCGCACCAGCATCGACCCTCAGGATCGATGATGCAAGTACCTGTCCCACAACATCTTGGATCTTCGTTCATACAATTCTCCTTCGAGGCATTTTCAAATTACCAGGGTATTTCTTGGCCGGCATGGTCTACAAATTGAGCACGACCAGTAGGTTTCAAATGAGACAACACTTGCATCAACTTGGCGACTGATTCTCCTGGCGTGATGCTGTCTTGTGCAGAGGCAAACTTAGCACTCAAATTCGATTGAACTGTGCCGGGTTGTAGTGCAGCAAAAATACCCAAGGGTCTTTTTCTGCTGGCCTCAATGGCCGCCGTTTGAAGCAGCATGTTTCTGGCTGCTTTGGCGGCTCGATAGCCATACCAACCGCCTTTGAAATTGTCTTGAATACTGCCCACACGCGCTGACAAAGTGGCATAACAAGCCGTCTCTTGCATCAAGAGCAAGGGGAAAAAATGTTTCATCAGCAAAGCTGGGCCTACCGCATTCACTTCAAACTGTCGCAAAAGTTGTTTCGAATTCAATGCTTCCAAGCGCTTTTCAGGGCCTTGGTCATCGATGGTCAATGCGCCTGTGGCATCAATGATCCATTTGAATTCACATGGGCCATAAGGGCCATCAGGATTGCGCAGCATAGAAGCACAATGCGCCATGCTGTCTTCGTTTTCCAATTCAAAATGCAGCCCGCTTTCAGCATTCTTTTGTCTTGACAGGCCCACGACCAAACTGCACTGAGCATCACTTTCAAAATGCTTTAAAAATGCCTTTCCAATGGCCCCACTGGCACCCAGTACCAAAGCTTGATAGCGGCTCATGAATGTCGCGCATCCCACTTCAACAAATATTTTTGAACGGTAGGCCGAATGGGTAAAAACATTTTGTAGCCCAACTGAATGGCCCAGCTGAAAGGCCAAACTGAAAACACACGACCCGCCAAGCGCCAGCCGCGCAACTCTAGCCAAAGCCTTGCAAACGCGGCGCCTCCTTCAAACAAATGGCCTTCTGCATCGCGCACATGAAAGTACGCCATGGCACGTTGGCAACTCAGGCCCTCACCCAAAGTGGCATCGTCGTTGGCCCGAAAGTTGACGCTGACGTCATGCCACACCAATTGCGCTGCATCGGGATTGCTTCTGTAAAACGCAATCTCGCGCCTGCACAATGGGCAGCTGCCGTCGTAGTAAATGGTCAACGGGGCCATGCGTCAAATTTCACCTGCGGCAATTTGTCTTAGCGCTTGTTCAAAGACGGCGGCAGGTTGCCCGCCAGAAATTAAGTGCTTGTCATTGATGATGACTGCAGGCACCGAGTGAATACCAGCCTGTTGATAGAACTGCTCAATCTCTCGTACTTCTTGACTGTAGGTATCAGAGGACAAAATATTTTGAGCCTCTGCCACATCCAAACCGACGGATGCAACCACTGCCAGCAACACGTCATTTGACTCAATCACTTCAGCGCGGCCCTGATAAGACGCCAGCAAAGCACGCTTCAATGCATGCTGACTGCCTTCTGGCCCTGCTACCCCTGCCCAATGTAACAAGCGATGCGCATTGAACGTGTTGTAAACCCGACCCCGTCCACCTGGGTTGAACTTGAAACCCACTTCTTCGCCCCGCGCGGAAATGTTGGCGCGAATTTGGGCTTGTTGCTCAGGGGTAGATCCGTATTTTTGCGTGAGGTGTTCGCCCAAATCTTGGCCGCCTGGTGCCATGTTAGGGTTTAACTCGAAAGGTTGAAAATGCAATTGCGCTTGCACGTCCCCCTTGAGTTTTTCGAGCGCTTGCTCCAAAGCGCCTAAGCCAACCGCGCACCAGGGACAGGCAATGTCAGAGACGAAGTCAATTTTCAGCGTAGCAGCCATGGCAAAAGATTTTCATGTAAAAGTCAGATATTGCCTCAAATATTGGAAAATCGGGTCATCGGGCCCAGATTCCATGCTTTGACTAGGGATCTTTGACTGGCCTACTCCAGAGGACGATCATGAAAATTTTGTGTTTGAACGGCATCAACTTGAACATGTTTGGTAAACGTGACCCCGCCCAATACGGCACCATCACCTTGGCCGAAATTGATGCACAGGTGAAAAAATTAGGCACCGAACTGGGCGCTGAAGTGACGTGCTTTCAAACCAATTTTGAAGGCGCCATGGTCGAAAAAATTCACGAAGCACATACCAACAAAATCGATGCTGTGATGATCAACGCAGGCGCTTGGACGCACTACAGCTACGGCATTCGTGATGCGCTGGCCATCTTGAAGTGCCCCATCATCGAAGTGCACATGTCCAACATTCACGCCAGAGAAGAATTTCGCCACCACTCTGTCATTGCTGAAATTGCCAAAGGTCAAATTGCAGGCTTCGGCGTTGACAGTTATTTATTGGGATTGCGCGCGGCTGTATCTGCCATCAAAGCAGCGGCCTAAACCAAACTCAGGCTGTGTTTTAAAGCGCGGTGGAACCCTGTGGGGTTTTCATACTGCACCCAATGCCCCATGCCTTCGACCAATTGCCACAAGACCAAGTTGGGCGTGACCTGCTTGAACATGACCTCAACTTCGGGCAAGCGGTCTAAATAAAACGCGTCGAATTCACCATAAATTACGTGAACTGGGCATTTGATTTTGGGCATGGCATCGACCAGCACCGGCGTCGAGGACAAACGTCGGCGGGTCATGCGATCTCGAACCACATTCAAGACATGCAGTCTCATGGCCACCTCGTCCAAATTGGCCTCGTCGTGCAACATCAAGCCCATTAAATTGTGTCGATGTGCTTGCGCTTGTAAAGCTTCAGTTGCCAAATGGCGCCAGCCTTTCAGCGGAATTCTTTTGGGTGACGCCAAGCCAAAACCTGGTGCACCTACCATGACCAAGGCTTGTGCATCTTGCGGATACTGCGCTAACCACAACGCTGCGGTCATGCCGCCAAATGAAAAGCCCATCAATATATTGTTGTCGTGTTGGCGCAAGAGTTGCCAAGCGGCATGAAGCGGTTCAACCAGGGCATCGGCATCTCCCCCATTTGCGGGTGCGTCTGAATCGCCAAAGCCCGGTAAATCGACGGCCAGAACGCGGTAGCCCTCAGCCACCAAGGGCTGAATGTTGCGAATCCAATGGGTCCAACTGCCACTGCCGCCGTGCAACAACACAAACGTAGGCGCGTTTTCAGGTCCCCATGAGTGCCAAATCATGCGGCCAGGCAGTTCGTAGCGTTGGCCTGTTGCCAAGAACTTCGCGGCCTCTGAACTTAAAACAGTGTTCAGTTGCGGGTGAATTTGAAGAGGCGATTGATGCAAATTCATGTGAACTCAAGGCGCTCAGTTGGCAGCGGGAAATGTCTCTAAGGGATGGTGCAAACGCCATACTTTGTAAGCAGCCAAAGTACCAATGAAGGCAGTTGCCATCGATACCCAATAAACGCTTTGCAAACCTAAACTGTCACTCAGCAAACCACCCACCAAGCCGCCCAACACACCTGGAAAGCCATAGGCAATGACGGTGTACAAAGCCTGCCCTCGCCCTCTCAAACGACCTGGAAAATAGTGCGACAAAAGCGCTACACACACCGTGTGATTGGCAGCAAAAGTCAATGCGTGCAGCGACTGCGCCAACAGCAACACCCACAAGATATCAGCCCATTGGGCAGTCATGCCCATCCGCAGCGTCATGGCCGCTGCACAAACCAACAGCCAAGCGGTCAGAGGCAAGCGATGCAGCCATTTAGATTGCGTAAAGAACCAAACAATTTCGACAATGACCGAGACCGCCCACAGAATGCCAATCCAGACTTTGCTGTACCCCAATGCATCCAAGTAGAGAGAGAAAAAAACATACACACCAATGTGTGACAGGACATGAAAAAACGCAGCAATGAAAAACCACATGACGGGTTTTTGTCGGAGAACTGGCCAGACCGCCTCTTTCACATCACTGGTAGATACAGCTTCTTTCAGGTCTGGCAACAGCCACACACTGACCGTGACAGCCACTAAACTCAAGACGGTCCATGCTGGAAAATGTTGCATCCCAAAATGCTCAAACCATGCACCCGCCAAAAACACGGTTGCCAAAAATCCAAGAGATCCAAACAGGCGCACCCGACCATACCGTTTGGCATCAAACGCGCCGCCTTGGCTGACCAAATGCGCCATGGCCGCTTCACTCATGGGCATCATCGAACTGGTGTGTGTGAACATCACCAAAAGCACCAAGCCCAAAGCGATGGGACTCAAATCAAACAGCAGCCCACAGGCACAGAAAAGTGCAATGGTGGCGCCATACCGCAACAATTTGACACGTTCACCGGTGTGATCACTGAGCCATCCCCAGCCATAGGGAGCGAACAAGCGTGTTGCGGCTTGCACCGAGGTCAACACACTGATGGCAAACAATCCGAAGCCAAGATCCTTGAGCCACAAGGGCAGGTAAGGATTGAAGAATCCAATGTGTGCAAAGTAGGTGGCAGAAACCGCTGCAAACGGCACAAGTTGCCGACGGGTGACGACGCCAGTGTTGGGCACAAGTGGCCCTTAATTGTTTGTAGCTTGCGCCACGTCACCGCACTGCGCACGATGCTGAAGTGCATGATCGATGATGACCAAAGCCAGCATGGCCTCTGCAATAGGCGTTGCCCGAATGCCCACACACGGATCATGACGACCCTTGGTTAGGACTTCCACTTCATTGCCTTGTGTATCGATGGAAGGACGAGGAATGAGAATGGAACTGGTGGGTTTAATGGCAATAGAAACCTCGATGTCTTGACCCGTACTGATACCGCCTAAAACACCGCCGGAATGGTTGCCTACAAAACCGTTGGCCGTGATGGGATCACCGTGCTCACTGCCCTTTTGAGTCACTGACGCAAAGCCAGCACCAATTTCGACACCCTTGACTGCATTGATGCCCATCATGGCGTATGCAATATCGGCATCGAGTTTGTCGAACAAAGGTTGGCCCAAACCAACAGGCATGCCTTGTGCCACCACCCGCAAACGAGCACCGCAAGAGTCGCCCGATTTACGCAGCGCGTTCATGTAGTCTTCCAGAAAAGAAACATCGGCGACAGGTGCAAAAAATGGGTTGTTGGGCACGTACTCCCAGGACTCAAAGTCAATGGTCTGCTCGCCAATTTGCGTCATGCAGCCTTTGAAGGTGGTGCCATATTTTGCAGCCAACCATTTCTTGGCAACCGCCCCCGCGGCCACCATGGGCGCAGTCAAGCGGGCTGAGGAACGGCCGCCTCCCCGTGGGTCGCGCAGGCCATACTTGCGCCAGTAGGTGAAGTCGGCGTGGCCAGGGCGAAAGGTTTGAACGATGTCGCCGTAGTCTTTGCTTCGCTGGTCTGTGTTTTGAATGAGCAGCGCAATGGGTGTGCCCGTGGTAAGACCTTGGTAGACACCCGACAAAATTTGCACCGTGTCGGGTTCATTGCGTTGGGTGACAAATTTAGAAGTGCCGGGGCGCCTTCTGTCGAGATCGGGCTGGATGTCCGCCTCTGACAATGGCATGCCGGGTGGACAGCCATCAATGACACAGCCAATGGCTGGGCCGTGGGATTCACCAAAATTGGTGACCGAGAATAAATTGCCGAAGGTGTTACCGCTCATAGTCCCCCATTATCTCAGAGGGAGGGCGCTTCTTTCTCTTGTTTGCCATCGCTGTCTGGCCAATCACGAATGTAGGCTTTGAGCATTTTGTTTTCAAAATCTTGGCCATCGACGACTGCTTTGGCCACATCGTAGAAACTGATCACGCCCATGAGCACACGATTTTCAATGACAGGCATGTACCGTGCATGGTTGTTGAGCATCAAGCGCCGCACATCGTCCATGTCGGTTTCACTGGTGCAAGTAATGGGCGATTTGTCCATGGCACTGCTAACCAACACGTCACCAATGGCGCAGTTGTTCTCGGCCAATGATTTCATGACCTCACGAAAAGTGAGCATGCCGACCAATTCGCCGCGCTCCATCACAACCAACGATCCCAAATCCTTTTCGGACATGATTTGCACCGCAGTCGCGAGGGTTTCGTCTGGTCTGGCGGTAATCAGGATATTGCCCTTGACGCGAAGGATGTCACTGACTTTCATGGCGAGTTCTCCTAGTAAGGTTTAAATATAGCCCACAATCTTGACTAATAACAGTAGAAGCTTACCCTTAAACACTTGCCCGGATCATTCAGTATTTCGTTGGAGCACCTTTATGCCTGGATATTCAGACCCTGGTTTTGACACATTGGCCCTGCATGCGGGCGCAGCCCCCGACCCCAGCACTGGCGCACGTGCCGTCCCCATTCACCTGACCACCTCCTTTGTTTTTGAGTCCAGTGATCAAGCGGCTTCTCTCTTCAATCTAGAGCGTGGCGGCCATGTTTACAGCCGAATTAGCAACCCAACCAATGCCGTTCTTGAACAACGCATTGCGGCTTTAGAAGGGGGCATTGGTGCCATTGCCACTTCAAGCGGTCAGGCTGCTTTGCATTTGGCTGTCAGCACCCTCATGGGTGCAGGCTCACACATTGTGGCCTCCTCTGCGCTGTATGGTGGATCGCACAACCTTTTGCATTACACGCTCAGACGTTTTGGCATTGAAACCACTTTCGTCAAACCGGGCGATTTAGACGCATGGCGCGCTGCCATTCAGCCCAATACCAAATTGTTTTTTGGCGAAACCGTTGGCAATCCAGGCATGGATGTTCTGGATTTGCCTGCCGTCAGCCAGATTGCCCATTCAGCAGGTGTGCCGTTGCTGGTGGATGCCACCCTCACCTCGCCATGGCTTTTGAAACCTCTTGAGCATGGTGCCGATTTGGTCGTGCATTCAGCCACCAAGTTTTTATCAGGGCACGGTACCGTGATTGGCGGTGTGGTGGTCGATGGCGGCAGCTTTGATTGGGCCGGGCCCAACACCGAAGGCAAGTTTGCCGAACTGACGCAAGCCTATGAAGGCTTTCACAACATGGTGTTTGACGAAGAAAGCACCGTGGGTGCGTTCTTACTGCGCGCCAGACGCGAAGGGCTACGAGACTTTGGCGCCTGCATGAGTCCTCACACCGCATGGCTCATTTTGCAGGGCATCGAAACCTTGCCACTTCGCATGGCGCGCCATGTCAGCAACACCGAAAAAATCGTCAATTTTTTAGCCACACACCCTATGGTGAGCCGCGTGGGTCATCCCATGCTAGAGAGCCATCCCAGTCATGCACTGGCAAAAAAACTACTGCCACGCGGCGCTGGTTCTGTGTTCAGTTTTGACATTGCAGGCTCTCGCCAACAGGGTCAAGCTTTCATTGAGGCTTTGCAAGTATTTAGCCATTTGGCAAACGTGGGCGATTGCCGGTCATTGGTCATTCACCCTGCCAGCACCACCCACTTTAGGGTCGATGATGAAACGCTTAAAGCTTCAGGCATTGGACCTGGCACTGTGCGTTTGTCGATTGGACTAGAAGATCCAGATGACCTGATTGACGACTTAAAACGCGCCTTGCGAGTGGCCGAAAAGTCGGCTGCACAAGCTGGGGGAAAAGCATGATTTACACCGTTCAAGGCGCGCCCCTTTATGCCTACACAGGCGGCAAAACATTTGACCCTCTCAAGCCAACCGTGGTCTTTATTCATGGCGTTTTAAACGATCACAGTGTTTGGATTTTGCAATCAAGACACTTTGCAAATCATGGCTGGAATGTTTTGGCCATCGACTTGCCAGGTCATGGCCGAAGTGGCGGCAAGGCACCCGCAACGGTGCAGTCGGCGGCCCAAAGTATCGTTGCCTTGCTAGATGCCGCAGGCGTCTCAAAAGCCACTCTGATGGGGCACAGTTTTGGCTCGCTCATTGCGCTGCAAGTTGCAGCCGAACATCCCTCGCGCGTCTCTCAATTGGGCATGGTGGGCACAGCGTACCCCATGCGCGTTTCGCCTGCATTGTTGGAAAATTCTTTGAATGCTCCCGACAAAGCCATTCACATGGTCAATGTGTTTTCGCACTCTACACTGGCACCGCCGCCGAGTGCATTAGGCCCTGGCACATGGCTGCTAGGCGGTAGCAAAGCCCTAATGCGTCGCGTATTGGCAAGCAACCCGCACGAAAATATTTTCAACATTGGTTTCAAGGCTTGTGATCAATACGACCAAGGCGAAGTGGCGATGGCCAAAGTCACATGTCCGACGCTATTTTTATTGGGTCAAAAAGATCAAATGACCACGCCCAAAGCAGCACAGTCTTTAATTCGTTTGGCTCAGAATGGTCAAGTGGCCATGGTCAATGCAGGCCATCAATTGATGGTCGAGGCCCCAGAAGAAACATTGAAAGCGATGCTTGCGTTTTGCAAAAAATAAAGCGTCATCACTTGAGTCTATTTGCTTCAAGTTTTGATGACATCTGCCACTTTGATGTTGGACAAGTTCATTTGGGTCCAAAGGGGTTCTGTGTGCTCCGTTTGAAGCAGG
>JACCDJ011285649.1_pt1 | contig 19384 bp, 20 predicted proteins | sample 7444481 | NCBI WGS metagenome assembly JACCDJ01 (sample SAMN15323435, study PRJNA562643) | freshwater metagenome | isolation source: river surface water | place: USA:Blue River Watershed | collected 2017-08-15 | reverse complement strand
CAAATGGAGGGCGTAGCTCAGTAGGTTAGAGCGACAGTTTGTGGCACTGTAGGCCGTGGGTTCGAGACCCATCGTTCTCCCCCTAAAAACCTGTCCCGATTCGGGATAGGTTTTTTAGTTTTAAATTCATAACATGAACTTTATTATCATTCCGATATTTGTTGGCGTTTTTGGTTGGTTACTAATATGGGGGTTGGTCAAATTTATTTTTTACCCATTACAACCTATTCGAATCGGCACCTTAAGATGGGAAAGTCTTGCCAATCAATGGATTGCTTCAATAGATCTAACAGAATTATTACCACAGATTTCTAAAAAGGATAGTTTCGAGACATTAAAGCCTGTAATCAACGAAAAATTAGACGATTTCTTTAGGCATAAATTGGGTCAAAAAATGCCCATGATCTCCATGTTTATTGGCGACAAGACAATAGAAGAACTAAAAGGCATCTTTATGGAGGAATTGGCACTCCTATTTCCAGCACTTTTAAATCAATTTAGTGCGAATCTAAATAAAGACCTTCAACAACAATGGCAGTCTCAATTTAGCGGGATTATCTACAAGAAAGTCAACAATACGACTAAGCCATTGAGATGGCTGGTATTTGGCTTGGGAATCATCTGGGGATTTTTAATTGCATTTATTCTTCCTCTTATTTAACCGCTTATACTTTACAAGCGCCATTCTTTAAACATTAAGCCGAAATTTGTGTTATAAATTAAACAAAATTCGAGCTAACTGGTCTTATAGATCACAAAAACATATATGAAACAACTTACCATAATTTTTAGTGCATTATTGATTCAAGCTACATTATTCGCCCAGATACCAACTGGACGTCCTCCAGGTGCAGGTGGCGGTTCCATGAATATGGGTCATTTTTACGGGAAGGTAGTAGACGCGAATAAAAAAGGCATTGATGGCGCTACGGTTCAATTAAAAGGAAGCAAGTATGATCCTGCAACAAAAAAAGCTTCTGAAGTGATACTTGGCACAATGATTAGTGCAGCAAATGGAGATTTCAGTTTTGATAACTTATCTGTGATGGGTAATTTCAAATTAGTTATTTCAGGAATTGGATATAAGAAATTAGAAAAACAAATCAGCTTTAATTTAAAACCAAATGGCAATCCTCAGGACATGATGGCATTGGTGGATAAAGATTTAGGCAATATTAAATTAGAAGAAGACGCTACACAATTACAAAGTGTTACAGTCACGAGTTCTGCTAAGCCTCAATTTGAAATGGGCATTGATAGAAAGATTTTCAATGTGGATAAGAACTTGGCTAGTACAGGACAAACTGCTGTGGAAGTGATGAAAAATATTCCCAACTTAAACGTGGACATTGATGGTAATGTAACATTAAGAAATGCAACCCCAACTTTGTTAATTGACAATCGTCCAACCACATTAACAATGGATCAAATACCTGCTGATAGTATTGACAGGGTTGAAATTATCACCAACCCATCCGCGAAATATGATGCATCAGGTGGTAATGCTGGAATTTTGAATATTGTTTTAAAGAAGAATAAAAAGAATGGCTATAATGGTGGGATAAGAGCAGGTGTGGACATGCGTGGGAAAATTACCGGTGGAGGCGACCTTAATTTAAGAACCAATAAGATTAACTTTTCTGCAAGCGGTAATCTTAGAAATAATAAATCTATAAGCACCATTGATAACGTAAGAGACCTTCTATTAACACCAATACCTACAAGTATCAGTACCTATACCGATAACATAGGACTAAGTGCTTTTTCTTTTTACAGGGCTGGTTTTGACTATTTGATCGATAATAGAAACACTTTTTCATTATTTGGCAATATTGTACAAGGAGATTTTGAAAATTCATCTACTCAGACAATAGATTCTATTTTTAATGGTGTAAATAGAAATAACAATATTGGATTAAATAATAACTCCATTTTTTCCTTTTTAAATAAAGGAACACAAGCAAGTTTCAAACATTTGTTTGCTGAAACAGGACATGAATTAAGTGCAGATTTTAATTATAACGAAAGTAATAATGATAATAATTCATTAATCAATTCTTCTATCATTAATCAAAGAACAATAGGTTCTGGGTATAATAAAAACTATACCTCTAATATTGATTACGAAAGATTATTCAAGAACAATGCAAAGTTTGAAGCCGGTGTAAGAATGAATAATCGTGATGAATTCAATGCAAGAGATCAATACCGAAACGAAGTGCTTGTCAATAGCATTAGTAATCAATTAAAATACCGTGAGGAAATTTTAGCGGCTTATACCAATCTTGGTGGAAAAAATAATAATCTTAGTTACCAATTAGGCTTTCGAGTAGAAAGCAGAGAGTACACAGTGAATGTCTTGAATAAGCAAGGACAAGATTCATTGGAATCAATAATCAAATTGCCTATTTCTTTATTTCCTAGTGCTTTCTTGAGTTACAAGTTGAATGATAAAAACGATGTTCAATTTAATTACTCAAAGCGCATTAACGCACCAAACCCTTTTCAATTACAACCATTTGCAGATTATAGCGACCCTTTAAATATTTCAGTTGGTAATCCAAAATTGAAACCTCAATTCACCCATTCATTTGAAGTAGCTTATAATAATGTATATAAAAAGGGTTCTAACTTATTAGTGACTGCTTATTATAAATACAGCACCGATTTGATCACAAACTACATTTATAAAGATATCAACCCTATCAATAATGATAGCGCTTTTTATAGTTCATTCATTAATGCTAATACTTCTAAAGTATATGGACTGGAGATAAGCAACAAAACTACTATCACAAAATGGTGGGACTTGAACTTAAGTTTTAATTTGTTTAAGTCAGAAATTAACGCAACTATCCCTGGTCAAGATGTTAATAATAACCTGACAAGCTGGTTTAGTAAAATGAATCATAATTTTAAACTAGTAAAAGGCTTGTCATTACAATTTAGTGGACAATACCAAGCTAAAACAATCTTGCCTCCAGGCGGTAACTCAGGCGGCGGCGGTGGTCGAGGCGGTGGCGGATTCGGTGGCGGTGGTGGTGGTTTTGGCGGCCCCCAATCAACGGCACAGGGTTACAATCTTCCGAACTATGAATTTGATTTAGCATTAAGAAAAGACTGGACTTTGAAAGGCGGGAAAACAGCCTCTCTTACTTTTAGTGTTAGTGATGTATTTAAAACTAGAATCATTCAAACTTATTCAGAGAGTTTATACTTTACACAAAACGTAACTAGAACAAGAGATCAGCAATTCTTTAGATTAAACTTCTCTTATCGTTTTGGTAAATTTGATGTGAATTTATTAAGAAGAAAAAGCACGAAGATGCAAGACGGTGGTGGAATGGACCAGATGCAACAACAATAATTTAGCAATAAACTACTAGATAGGTTATTTGGAAGTTTTACCTTCCAACATCGGAACAAAAGAGAATTCTTCAAAGGATTCTCTTTTTTCTTGTCCATCCTTTTTCTTAGTGATACGCAACATTCTCTGAGCAGTTCCATCTTCCATATCTAATGGGATAACCATTTTTCCATTCACTTTCAATTGTGCCCATAATTTTTCAGGAATTTTAGGCGCTGCTGCAGTGATTAAAATTCGATCGAATGGCGCTAAATCTGGCAATCCTTCAAACCCGTCTCCAAAAAAGAAGTGAATATGTTTGTATTGCTTTATGTGTTCAAAGTATTGAATTAAATCAAAAAGTTGCTTCTGTCTTTCTATGGTATATACCTTAGCTCCTACAGCAGATAATACAGCTGTTTGATACATACTCCCCGTTCCTATTTCTAATACTTTTTGTCCAGGTTTAATTTTCAATAATTGTGTCTGATAAGCGACCGTATAGGGCTGGGAAATAGTTTGATCGGCAGCAATTGGGAATGCACGGTCTTCATAAGCAATATGATCAAATACGGAATCTAAAAAGAAATGCCTTGGAATCGTGCCTATTGCAGACAAAACTTTTTCATCTGTTATCCCTTTTGTTCTTAATAATTTTACCAATTCTTCGCGTCTACCTTTATGGCGATAACCATCAACCATCTCCCTGCGCTTAGAACTTCCTGTAGGCACTATTTCTTGCATGTTTATTCTAGTTTAACTGCATTGATACAATAATGCTTTTGATTTTATCTTGTAATTGAGCATACACTGTATCAAAAGAAGCCCTGTTTTCCAATTTGGCATTCACGCTAAAATAGAATTTTATTTTAGGTTCCGTACCGCTTGGTCTTGCAGAAATTTTTGAACCATCTTCTGTCACAAATTGCAATACATTGCTCTTTGGTAAATCGATTTTAGTTTTCTCCCCTGTGCTTAAATTAGTAGAAACCTGTAATTGATAATCTAATAAAGTTGCCACTTTCAATCCAGCGATTTCTGTCGGGGGTTGTTTTCTATACCCTTCCATCATATCTGAAATCTGTTGTTGGCCATTCATTCCTTTCTTGGTTATGCTAATTAATGTTTCATAATAGAAACCATATTGCATATACAACTCAATCATTTTATCAAATAATGACTTGCCTTTACTTTTTTCATAAGCAGCCATTTCACATAATAATGCGACTGCACTGATTGCATCCTTGTCTCTAATTTGGTCCCCAATCATTAAGCCAAAGCTTTCTTCTCCTCCAATAATATAATTCTCCTTCCCTTCTTTTTCTTTGATCAATTCGGCAATCCATTTGAATCCTGTTAATACATTGTAACAAGCCACCTTGTTTTGTCTTGCAACTTCATTGATCATTTCGGTTGTTACAATAGTTGTAATCACCATGTCATTTGGCTGTGCAATTCCTTTTGCTTTTCTAGCTTCCATCATATAAGCAAAAGCCAACACAGCAGTTTGATTACCATTCATTAAAACCCATTCACCTTGGTGGTTTTTTACACCAATACCAACTCTATCTGCATCTGGGTCGGTCCCCAATAAAATATCCGCATCCAAGGCTTTCGCCTTCGCAAGACCAATACTCATAGTCTCACTTTCCTCTGGATTTGGATAAGCCACCGTTGGGAAGTTTCCATCTGGCGTAGACTGTTCCTCTACCACATGGACATTTTTAAAGCCATAAGCTTCCAATACTTTTGGCACCAAGGTAATACCTGTTCCATGAATTGGGGTATACACGATTTTTAAATCACTTTGTGCTGCGATTACTTCAGGATAAACGCTCAAAGAAGTTAACATTTTAATATAGGCTTCATCCATTGAAGCACCTATCAATTCAATTAAAGCATCTCCGCCATTCCATTTCACTTCCTCTAAAGACTGTATCGCTTCAACTTCTGTTATTACATTTTTGTCATGTGGAGGTACCAACTGACCACCATCATTCCAATATGCTTTATAACCATTGTATTCTTTTGGATTATGAGAGGCTGTACAAACAACACCGCCTTTGCATTTAAGTGTACGAATAGCAAAACTCAATTCAGGAGTTGGCCTTAATGCCTCAAATAAATAAACCTTAATACCATTGGCAGCAAAAACCTGCGCTGTGGTTTCCGCTAAGAACCTTGAATTATTTCGGCTATCATGTCCAACTGCAACTGAAATCGTTTCATTTGGATAGGTGTTTAATAGGTAATTTGAAAAACCTTGGGTAGCCATTCCAATTGTATATTTATTAACCCTGTTGGTTCCTACGCCCATAATACCCCTTAATCCACCCGTTCCAAACTCTAAATTTCTATAAAAAGCGTCTTGTAGGGCATCAGGTTGATTGGCTTGCAATGATCTTATTTCTTCCTTTGTTGCTTCATCGAAATTACCGTTTAACCAGCTTGCAATTTTTTGTTCTATCTCTTGACTCATAATGAACTTTTTATAACCTATATATAATAAGGGCAAATTAAATAATTCTGCGTAAAAAAGCCCATAAATCCTGCATTAGTTTGATAAGAAACTGTGTATTATTTGAGGGTATTTTAAGTACGAGACTAAAAGAAATGAATTAAATTCGTGCTTCAGTCAAATTGCATTTAACCATGGAATTCATTAGCGGTATTATCTTCCTAGTCCTATCGGTCATCGCTTTTTACAGTTTTACTAAAAAGTTGTTACAAATTAAGCGAAATATCAATCTTGGACGACCTGTAGAAATCAATGATCAGCCAATTGAAAGATGGAAAAATGTTTTTTTGTTGGCATTGGGACAAAAGAAAATGTTCCGCAATATTCCTGTCGCATTGCTTCACCTGATTGTATATGTTGGTTTTATTATTATCAATATTGAATTACTAGAAATCATTATTGATGGCTTATTTGGAACACACCGATTTTTCGAACCTTTTCTTGGTAGTTGCTACCCTTTCCTAATTAATAGTTTTGAAGTTTTAGCTGCCTTGGTTTTAGTTGCTTGTATTGTTTTTTTAGCTAGAAGAAATATCATTCGATTAAAGCGTTTTGTGAGTAATGACCTTACTGGATGGCCTAAAACAGATGCCAATTTAATTTTGGCAATTGAAATTGTGTTGATGAGTTTATTTTTGATCATGAATGCTGCAGATCCTTCTGTTAACTTCATCATCTCCTCTTCATTGAAACCATTATTCCAAAATTTCACCCCACACCAATTGCATGTGATTGAACAAACAGCATGGTGGATACATATTCTTGGGATTTATGCTTTTATGAACTACTTGCCTTATTCAAAGCATCTACATATCGTATTGGCATTCCCAAATGCTTATTACGCATCGCTTGAACCAAAGGGTAAAATGCACAATATGGTTGCAGTTCAAAATGAAGTATTGTATGCAATGCAACCAGAATTAGCACCAACAAATGCGCAAGCACCAGAAAAGTTTGGCGCAAAAGATGTGATGGATTTAAGCTGGAAGAATTTAATGGACGCATATAGTTGTACAGAATGTGGGAGATGTAGTGCCGCTTGTCCTGCAAATAGTACGGGTAAATTATTAAGTCCTCGTAAAATTATGATGGACACAAGAGATCGTCTTGAAATAGTTGGTAAGAATATTAATAAAAATGGTCAATTTGTCGATGATGGTAAAACATTATTAAATGACCACATTACCATTGAAGAACTAAGAGCATGTACTACTTGTAATGCATGTGTGGAAGAATGCCCTGTTAGCATCTCTCCTTTGGATATAATTTTAGAGTTGAGAAGGTCATTGATTATGGAGGACAGCAATGCCCCTGCAGAATGGAATGGCATGTTTAGTAATATTGAAAACAATTTTGCTCCTTGGAAATTCGCTCCGGACGATAGAGACGCATGGACAAAGCAAGCATAAAATAAAGCACTATGAAAGTATCTACAATGGCAGAAATGATGGCTGCAGGCACTAAAACAGAAGTCTTATTTTGGGTAGGCTGTGCCGGGAGCTTTGATCAGAGAGCACAAAAAATTACAAAAGCCTTTGCTACAATTTTAGACAAGGCAGGAGTAGTGTATGCAATTCTTGGCAAAGAAGAAGCTTGTACCGGTGATCCTGCGAGAAGAGCTGGAAACGAATTCATGTTTCAAATGATGGCCTATCAAAACATACAAGTGATGAATGCTTATGAGATTAAGAAGATTGTCACTACCTGCCCACATTGTTTCAATACTTTAAAAAACGAATACCCTGCATTGGGTGGCAACTATGACGTAATTCATCATACGCAGTTTTTACAAGAACTGATTGAAAATGGAAAGATCAAAATTTCTGACAGCAATGAATGGAAAGGAAAAACAATTACTTACCATGATAGTTGTTATTTAGGAAGATCAAATGATATCTATGAAGCGCCAAGAAAAGTACTTGAGACATTGGATATTGAATTAAAAGAAATGCGCAGATGTAAATCTAAGGGACTTTGTTGTGGCGCTGGTGGTGCACAAATGTTTAAAGAAGAAGAAAAAGGAACAACAAGGATCAATATGGACCGTGCAGATGAAGCAATTGAAACAAAAGCCGACTTTGTAGCAAGTGCTTGCCCTTTCTGTAATACCATGATGACGGATGGCATTAAAAATAGAGACGAAGAAGTAAAAACAGAAGTATTGGACATCGCTGAAATCATTGCTAAAGCAATACAATAAATTTATTATGGTTGACTTACCTACTATACTACCCAAGAATTTCCACCCTCAATCCAGGGTTTGGGTCTATCAAGCAAACAGGACTTTTACAATGGGTGAGATTTTTGAATTAGAACCTTTACTAGAAGATTTTGTGGCAAGCTGGAAGAGTCATGGAGCTGCCGTTAAAGGATACGCGACCGTTTTATATGGCCAATTCATTCTTATCATGGCAGACGAGACAGCAACAACTGTTGGCGGATGCAGCACTGATAGTTCGGTACATGTGATTAAAGCCATTGAACAAATGACAGGTGTTCAAATGTTTAACCGAACACTTTTAGCCTTCTTTATAAAAGATAAAGTACAAACTGTACCTCAGGCACAATTAAATTATGCACTTGAAAATGGCTTGTTAACGATGGATACACTTTACTTTAATAATCTAGTAAACACAAAGGCGACACTAGAGACAGAATGGCTTCAGCCTATTGCAAAAAGCTGGCTTGCTAAAACAATCACCGTAAAATAAACAACAATGAGCGCGCACATCGTTTATGCCATTCCTAATTGCAATACCGTAAAAAAAGGACTGGATTGGTTAAAAGCAAATAAAATCGAGTACACCTTTCATGATTATAAAAAGCAAGGCATTACCACAGCGCAACTTACCAAATGGTGTAAACAAATTGGCTGGGAAGCTTTGATCAATAAAAATGGTACTACCTGGAAACTTTTAGGACCAGAGGTGCAGGCTACGATCACCAATCAAAAAGCCGCCATCACTTTAATGATAGAAAAAACATCCGTCATCCGACGTCCTCTAATAGAAAAAAATGGACAGATCATTGCACTAGGTTTCGATGAAGCTGAATACAAGAAAGCATTCAAAAAATAAAATCAACCGATTTTAATACCAATAAAAAAGCCTCCAGCTATTTGGAGGCTTTTTTATACAATTTATTTGACCAACCAAGTTGGTATAGATATATTATTTCAAATTAGCTGCTAGGAACTTATCCAAATCAGCACCCCTTAAATCTCTTGCAACAATTTTTCCATTGCCATCAATTAAGAAACTTGCTGGAATACTTTGTATGCCAAATTGAGCAGCAACAGCATTGTTCCAATACTTTAAATCACTTACATGATTCCATGCAAGGCCATCTTTCTTAATTGCCTCTAACCATTTTGCCTTGTCTTGGTCTAAGGAAACACCCAATACAGTAAAGTTTTTTGACTTAAACTTATTGTAAGCCTTCACCACATTTGGATTCTCTGCTCTACAAGGACCACACCAGCTTGCCCAAAAATCAACCAATACATACTTTCCTCTTAAAGAAGATAATGTAAATGGCTTTCCGTTTGGATCATTCTGTGTAAAATCAGGTAAGGTAGAACCAACTTGACCAAAAGCATTTGATGCAATTGTTTTGTCAATAAATTCTGCAAATGGACCTTTTTTAGCAGGGCCTTCTAATCCTTCATAAATGCTTACAAGATTGTCCTTCACTTCAGGAAAAATATTTGAAAACTGCAATAACATTAGTGTTGTTACAGGTGAAGAAGCATTTGCTTTACTTAATGTTTTAAAGCTTGTGATAATTTCTTTAGACTGAGCTTCTGCCACCTTATTCAAAGAATCTTTTTTAGCGGGATTTTTTTCTTGACTTATCGCTTGCATATTCATTACATAGGGCATCATCTTTGGATTTAATGCTGCCATATATACATTATATACATCATGGTTTACAGATCCTGATACTTTGATCCCTGTCATGTTTTGAATATCCCCCTCAATGGTTACATTTTCGTTGCCCACAAAAATTGGTAATTTCTGCGGTACGCCATCTATACTCAATACCATCAAATTTGGATAAGGCAATGTTGCTTTTAAATTAAAACTACCTGCAATAAATTTACTAGCACTTAGCTCTTTATTAGAGACACCGTCAATTAAAACAATCGATGATGAATCTTTGACATTCGCTAATTTACCTTGAATCGTCAAAGATTGTGCATTCAAAAATGGTGCAACAAATAACAATGCGATTGCGATTATATTTTTTTTCATAGGATTTTGTTCATTAATAAGACTCAAATATAGAAATTAAATGTGGTTAAGGACTAGGCTTTATGTCTCTTTTCTAATATTTTAACCACATCTACCATTTTAAAACCCTTCGCTTGTAATAGCATTAGATAATGGAATAAAAGATCTGCAGATTCCTCTAAAAACAGGTTATCATTGTTGTCTTTAGCTTCAATAACAACTTCAACCGCTTCTTCTCCCACTTTTTGAGCGATTTTATTGATGCCTTTTGCAAAAAGACCAGCCACATAAGAGCTTTCAGGGGTAGCGGTTCTTCTTTGCTCAATCACATGTTCCAAATTAGCAATAAAGTCCAATTCGTTTAGTTTATTTTCAGCTCCCCAACAGGTATCCGTCCCTGTATGACAAACTGGACCAACAGGATTTGCCTGAATCAATAAAGTATCCTGATCACAGTCCAAAGCCATACTGATATAATGTAAACTATGACCACTTTCCTCGCCCTTTGTCCAAAGTCTGTTTTTAGAACGACTAAAGAAAGTTACTTTTTGTAAAGATAAAGTTGCATCTACTGCAGCATGATTCATAAATCCCAACATCAATACGTTTTTTGTATTGGCATCTTGTACAATTGCAGGAACGAGTCCATCTGCATATTTTGAAAAATCGATATTCATAGTTACTATTTATTAAGTTTATAAACGAATTGAAATCCCATTGCCCTTTAAGTAATGTTTTAGATCCGGAATAGCAATCTCTTTGTAATGAAAGATACTAGCAGCCAATGCAGCATCTGCCTTCCCTTTTGTGAACACGTCTAAAAAATGGGCTTCTGTTCCGCCGCCACCAGATGCAATGATGGGCACCGGAAGTATTTCAGCTAGTTGAGCAGTAATGTCTAAAGCAAAACCTTGCTTTGTTCCATCATGGTTCATGGAGGTTAATAAAATTTCTCCTACACCTAAATCCACCGCTTCCTTTGCCCAGTCAATCACTAATTTATCTGTCTTGGTTCTTCCCCCATTTAAATAAACATACCAATTATTATCTGCTTCACATTTAGCATCAATGGCTAATACCACACATTGACTTCCAAAATTTTTAGCAAATCGATTGATAGTAGATGGATCCATGAAGGCAGCGGTGTTGATTGAAATTTTATCTGCTCCGTTTTGCAATAAAACGCTTACATCTTCTTCTGTTTTAATACCTCCCCCAACAGTAAAAGGTATATTGATTCTGTGTGCAATTTTATTCACCAATTCACTCAAGGTCTTTCTTTTCTCGACAGTAGCTGTGATATCAAGAAAAACCAATTCATCTGCACCTTGACTTGCATACAAAGCCCCCAATTCTATAGGATCTCCTGCATCCTGAATTTGTTCAAAGTTGACGCCTTTGACAGTTCGGCCATCTTTGATATCTAAGCAGGGTATGATTCTTTTTGTTAACATAATTTCATTGATATATACAATCGATTTATTTGATCTTTCTAAGTAGGGTTTTAAAAATTTGAAAGCTCTTCTAAACTAATTTTATTTTCATAAATCGCTTTCCCCACAATGGCGGCAGCACAGCCAATTTGCTTTAAATCTTCTAAGTCTTTTAATTGACTAACTCCTCCACTAGCAATTAATTGAAGAGCAGGAAATTTGGTGCATATTTTTTGATACAATGCTAAAGAAGGACCTTCTAGCTTACCGTCTTTTTGGATATCTGTGCAAAAAATCTGTGTTACGCCTTTATTCATATAAGAATTGATAAAATCATACACATCGATATTTGTTTTTTCAATCCAACCTCCAATAGCAATTTTTTCTTCATACACATCTGCACCTAACATAAATAGAGCGGCACCAAAACCTGCAATCCACTCTTCAAATGTTTCCCTATTCTTGACTGCAAGACTTCCAATCGTTGCATAAGTGGCGCCTGTATCAAAAACAGTTTTTAAAGTAGCTTCGGTTTTTATCCCGCCGCCGAAATCAATTTTCAAATTTGTTTTGTTGGCAATTTTTTCTAACACCTTCCAGTTAACAACTTCTCCTGCTTTAGCGCCATCTAAATCCACCAAATGCAAGCGCATTAAACCTACCCCTTCAAATTGCTTGGCTACTTCCAAAGGATCCTCGTTATAGATCTTCTTTTGGGCATAATCTCCCTCAGTCAATCTAACGCATTTCCCTTCTATTAAATCTATGGCTGGTATAATTTGCATATTGTAATAATTAAAGCGCTAAGAAGTTTTGAATAATTTTTTCGCCCACAGCTGCTGATTTTTCTGGATGAAACTGTACCCCATAAAAATTGTTTTTTTGAAGTGCACTGCTGTAGTCCAGGATATAATTTGTTGTTGCAATGCTGTTATTGCCTAAGACAGCATAGTACCCATGTACAAAATAGGTAAAACTGTTTTCTTCAACCCCATTGAATAAACGGGTCTTTAGATTACCAATCGTATTCCAGCCAATCTGAGGGACTTTAATCGTTGCTTCATTTGATTTAAATGCAAGCACTTGCTCGTCAAAAATGCCTAAACAAGGGGTATCATTTTCCGCTGAATGTTGACACATCAACTGCATTCCTAAACAAATACCCAAAACTGGTTGTTTTAAAGCAATAATAAGTTGGTCTAAATTTCTAGCTTTCAAATAAGCCATCGCCGTACTCGCTTCACCTACACCAGGAAAAATAACTTTATCAGCTGTTGCCAGAACCGAAGGGTCATCTGTCACAGTTGCTGTAACACCCAATCTTTCTAATGCATAGAGCACAGACTGAATATTTCCTGCGTTGTATTTTATAATAGCTATGTTCATAAAGTCTGTTTGAGTAACTAGTTGCCTAGTACCTCGTTTAAAAATTGAGCCGTTGTTATTTCAATATCATTCCCCTTAGATAAAGCCTGTATATAAGCAGATCCAATAATCGCTCCATTTGTATACACATTCACGGCATCAAAGCTCTCCTTGTCTTTAATTCCGAATCCAACCAAGATTGGATTCTTCAGATTCATTGATTTCAATTTTTCAAGGTATAAAGCAACCTTCGTAAAATCTTTGTCTTTCCCAGTTGTAGCAGATGAACTTACAGCATATAAAAATCCAGTGCTCAAACTATCCAGTTTTCTCAATCTTTCTTCAGGTGTTTCAGGCGTTACTAAAAAGATAAAATCTAACCCATTTTCTTTTATCGTTACGCCATATTCCGCTTCAAATTCATATAAGGGCAAGTCTGGTAAAATCAACCCATCTACTCCTACTGCTTTTGCTTTTTTACAGAAAGCCTCAAATCCGTATTGTAAAATTGGATTCATATAACCCATCAAGACAACCGGTATATGAATTGTTTGACGCATTGTTGCCAATTGTTCAAATAATGCATCTATTGTCATGCCATTACCAAGTGCAATAAGACTACTATTTTGTATGACTTCTCCATCTGCTAATGGATCACTATAAGGCATGCCTAATTCAATAATATTAGCCCCGTTTTTCTGTAAACTACCCATCACTTCCAATGTACTATTAAAATGAGGATAGCCTGCAGTGCAGTATACATTTAATACACGCGCGTTTTTTTCTTTAAACAAATCTACTAACCTTGACATATTTTATATTTTTCATGAAACGTTTTGGTCGTTTCAAATGACTATTATTATTTCAAATCCATTGCTTGCATATAAGTCGCTAAGTCCTTGTCTCCTCTTCCACTTAAACAAACAATAACGACGTCTGTTGGTTTAAGATTCATTTTCGGTAATACAGAGAAAGCATGTGCTGTTTCAAGCGCAGGAATAATTCCTTCTATTTCAGATAAATGAAAAGCCCATTCTAATGCTTCCTCATCTGTGGCACTCATAAAGGTGCCCCTTTTGCTTTCATATAAGAAAGCATGCAATGGACCAATACCAGGATAGTCTAATCCCGCAGAAATACTATGCGGTTCCACAACCTGTCCGTCTTTTGTTTGCATCACAATACTCTTACTACCATGAAGAATCCCAGTACTTCCCAATTGTGTGGTTGCAGCACTCATGCCAGAATGCACCCCATATCCTGCTGCCTCTACAGCAACTAGTTCTACAGATGGTTCATTCAAAAAATGGTAAAAAGCACCCGCGGCATTACTACCACCTCCTACACAGGCCACTACATGAGTTGGTAATTCAGTGCCCGTTTTATCTTTTAATTGTGTACGCATTTCTGCACTTATCACACTTTGAAAACGTGCTACCATATCAGGATAAGGATGTGGCCCTACCACACTACCAATAATATAATGGGTTGTATCTGGCTCATTGATCCAAGCACGAATTGCTTCATTCGTGGCATCTTTCAATGTTTTACTACCACTAGTTGCTGGTACCACTTTCGCTCCTAGCATTTTCATTCTTGCTACATTGGGTGCCTGTCTTTCAATATCTTTTTCTCCCATATACACCACACATTCCATTCCTTTCAAAGCACAAACAGTTGCAGTGGCTACACCATGTTGACCAGCACCAGTTTCTGCAATAATTTTCTTTTTACCCAATCTTTGAGCTAAAATAATTTGACCAATGGTGTTGTTGATTTTATGCGCGCCTGTATGACATAAGTCTTCACGCTTCAAATAAATGGAAGCACCAATTTCTTCACTCAATCTAGCGGCATAAAATAAGGGAGTTGGCCTACCTACATAATCTTTCAATAAAGCAGCTACTTCGGCTTTAAATGCAGGGTCATCCATAATCTGCAAGTATTGCGTTTTCAAAGTCTCCACATTGCCATATAGCATTTCTGGAATATACGCGCCACCAAATGCACCATAATAACCCTCTAAATTAGGTTGTTGGTAGTTAATGGATTCGTTAAATGAATGCATGTATAAAAGTTTTAATTTTTTCTAAATTTTTTACTCCTGGGGCTAATTCAAATTGACTATTTAGATCCAAAGCTTCCAAGGTCTTACCCGCTTTCGTTTTTTCCATCACTTGCACCCCTTGTATATCATTGGGTCCGATTCCACCACTTAAAAAATAAGGTGTTGGAATAGTAGAGCCCTTTATCAATTCCCAATTAAAATGCTGGCCTGTTCCGCCATATAAAGCACTGTCCGTATCAAATAAAAAATAGTCCACTACATTTTCAAATGGTACAAATGCGGGTACTTCAGCACCAACTCTAAATACTTTAATGGTTTTTACATGTTCACGAACAGCTTTACAAAACTCAGGTGTCTCATCCCCATGTAATTGCACCATATCCAACCCCGCACTATTGACAATATGTAGTAACGCCTCTAATTCCATATTCACAAATACACCCACTTTTTTTGCCCCTGCTGGCTTGAAATTTGCCAACTCAGTTAAGTTTAATTTATCCAACACATAACGCTTTGAAGTAGGGTAAAAAATAAAGCCAATGTATTGAACCCCCATTGCTTCCAAAGCTTGAGCCTGTGTTATATCCGTGATACCGCAAACTTTAAACTGCATGGCTATCTGTTTTAATTGCTTGTACAAAATTTTCAAATGCAGCTGCTGGATCCTCCTGCTTCATAAAGTACTCCCCCATTAAAAATCCATTAAAGCCTTCCTGCTTTAGAAGCTTAAATGTTTCTACACTGTAAATGCCACTCTCAGCAATACTTAATTTCCCTTTCGGTAACTTATTTTTAAGTGCTAAGCTATGCTCGATATTGACCTCAAATGATTTCAAGCTTCTATTATTAATACCCACAAAATCAACTTCATCTGTGATATGACCCAGTTCAATAGCATCATGAATCTCTAACAATACCTCTAAACCAAGGCTTTTAGCAAAGCTTGCTAAGGACTTCGTCTGCTCAGGCGTCAAACATGCCGCAATTAATAAAATGACAGAAGCACCAAAGGCCTTTGCTTCAATCAATTGAAACTCATCTATAATAAACTCTTTTCTTAAAACAGGAATTGGATTTTTAACTGCATTAGATAAATCATCCAAATGGCCGCCAAAAAAATGATGATCGGTTAAAACAGAAATGCCCGCAGCACCAAATTGGGTATACGCTTTTGACACCTCTTCTACAGATGCTTTGGCATTGATGACACCTTTAGAAGGAGATTGTCTTTTAAACTCTGCAACAATCCCAGTTAGTTGAGGATTCAATAAATTCGACTTTAAAGAAAATGTTTCATGCTTAAACAAAGGCATCGCTTCTAATGAAACAATACTTATTTGTTGTTTCCTTTCGGCCACTTCGATCTTCTTGTGATCAACAATTTTGGCTAATATATTCGTACTCATTATTGTAGGCTAATTAATTGCTTTAATGAATTGTTTGCAGCACCAGATTCTAAACTCAATACAGCTGCTTGAAATGCAGCTTCATAATTTTCATATTGCCCTGTTACTTGAAGCGCCATCGCAGCATTTGCTAGTACCACAGCATTTTGAGACCAGGTACCTTTTCCTTCAATAATGTTTTTAAATAAAGCAGCAGCAGATTCAACCGTATCTCCACCGTGTAATTCTTCTGCAAATACTTTACGTTTCCCAAGTTGAAAAGGCGTCATAATAAACTCCCCTTTATTGGTGATGATTTTAGTATCGGTAGTGAGTGAAATTTCATCATATCCATCTAAACTATGAATCAAAGTAAATTCTTTACCCAAAGTTTGTAAGGCATAATTATACATTCTAGCCATCTCTAAATTATACACCCCAATCAATTGGTAAGCAGGTTGAGCAGGATTCACAATAGGCCCTAACATATTAAAGAATGTCCTAAGTCCAATATTTCTTCTGATTGGTCCAACCGCTTTTAATGCAGGATGAAATAAGGGCGCATGTAAGAAACAAATGCCTGCAGTTTTAACTTCATTCCTTAAAGCCGCTTCCTCATTTTTAAAGGTATACCCCAATTGTTCCATTACGTTTGATGATCCACTCACACTTGATGCTCCATAATTACCATGCTTCACAACAGGCTGTCCTGCACCGGCTACAATAAAGCAAGCCAAAGTAGAAATATTGAATGTGTCTTTACCATCTCCACCCGTTCCAACTATATCTATTGCATTATCAATACCTAAATTCAAAGGAACAGCTAATGATAATAAAGCATCTCTAAAACCCATCAATTCATCAATCGTGATACTACGCATTAAATACACGGTGACAAAAGAAGTCACTTCGTGTTCATTGTAGACACCTTGAGAAATTTGAAGCAAAACATCCTTAGCAGCTTCTCTGCTTAAAGTCTTATGTTCAAATAAATATTGTAGAATCTTTTTCATCTTTTATAAATATCTTAATTAGTTTTTTAACCAGTTTGCAATTATTTTAACCCCTTCTGGTGTTAAAACACTTTCTGGGTGGTATTGAACCCCTTTTACATCAAACTCTTTATGCTCTAAAGACATGATATAACCTTCCGCATCTTTTGAAGTAATTTTTAGGGAAGAAGGAAGATCGGATTCATTCACGACCCAACTATGGTATCTCCCAACATTAAATGTTTTAGGCAAGCCTTCAAATAAAATAGATTCTGAAATCAATTCAACAGGGGTTGCAATGCCATGGTACACTTTAGATAAATTAGTTAAACTTCCTCCAAAAGCTTCCGCAATTGCTTGTTGACCTAAACAAACTCCAAATATTGATTTAGTAGCAGCATACTCCTTTATCAAAGGCAATAGCAAACCTGACTCAGATGGTATTCCTGGGCCTGGTGATAGTAAAATTTTATCATAGGCTTTCACTGCTTCCAATGGAATTTCGTCATTTCTAAATACCTCCACTGTTGCATTGGATTGCTCCTTAATTAATTGAACCAAATTGTAGGTAAAGGAATCGTAATTATCAAAAACTAATATTTTCATCTTGGTTAATTTAAATTTTCTCCGCCAATACTATGGCCGTCTTTAATGCATTCAATTTATTGTTCACTTCTTGTAATTCACTTTCCGGTTGACTTGCAGCAACGACGCCCGCACCTGCCTGATAAGTCAATGTGTTTTGTTGACTTAAAAATGTACGAATCATGATTGCTTGATTGCAACTGCCATCAAAACCAACAAACCCAATACAACCTCCGTAATAAGACCTCTTGGTTAACTCTATTGCATCAATCAACTGCATTGCTTTAAATTTAGGTGCCCCACTCAAGGTGCCGGCTGGAAAAGTTTTTGCAATCAAATGAAACGGATTAGCGTCTTTTGCTACTTTCCCTTCCACTTCACTTACTAAGTGAATTACATGACTATAATAATGTACTTGACGATATTGCTTTACGCGCACTTCGGTACAAACCCTACTTAAATCGTTTCTTGCCAAATCCACCAACATCACGTGCTCTGCATTTTCTTTTGGATCATTTAACAATTCTTGCGTCCTTGCTGCATCAATTGTTTCATCACCCGAACGCTTAAAAGTGCCTGCAATAGGATGCACTACTGCTTTCCCTGCTTTGATAATGATCTGTGCTTCTGGAGAAGAGCCCATTAACTTATAATCACCATAATCAAAAAAGAACAAATAAGGTGAAGGATTAATACTTCTTAGAGTTCTGTATACATTGAACTCATCGCCTTTGAATTGCTGTTGAAATCTTCTGCTCAACACAATCTGGAAAACATCTCCACGGATACAATGTTGAATCCCTTTTTGAACAGCCGATCTATAAGCTTCATCTGTAAAATTGGAAGACTCTTCGCCAACTATAGCAAATGGATATTGAGGTACGTCTTTACTTTTAATATAAGAAAGCAATACGTCTAATTCAGAATCGATTCCTTGTATTTTGTTTTCACAGATATACAATTCATCTTTAAAATGATTGAATGCAATTACATACTGGTATAAACGATAACGCATCAATGGGATGGTTGGAACCCCCTCTTTAAATTCAATAGTGTCGAAAAAAGGAATGGCATCATAGGTGGTATACCCATATAAACCTTGTGCAAATGCCGCTTCTTTCTGTGTTGAATTTTCAATGTCAAAATGTTGCATATAAGCCCAAATTCGATCAGGCGCATCTTGTACATTTTTGATCAACTCTTTTTGAGGATCTTGTTTTGGGTATTTATATTCAATTTCATTTAAGCTAGAAATTTCGATACCCCCAATTGCATTTACCCCAATAAAAGAATAACTATTTTCAGCAGCATGTGAATCTGTACTCTCTAATAAGATCGTATCTCTAAACCGATCTCTTAATCGGAGATAGATTCCAACAGGTGTATAGGTATCGGCTAACATTTTAGTCACCTCTGTTTGTAGCTTCATTTTTTGCATCTTCTTCTCTTAGTTGAACATT
>JACCDJ010156531.1_pt1 | contig 19396 bp, 17 predicted proteins | sample 7444481 | NCBI WGS metagenome assembly JACCDJ01 (sample SAMN15323435, study PRJNA562643) | freshwater metagenome | isolation source: river surface water | place: USA:Blue River Watershed | collected 2017-08-15 | reverse complement strand
GCTTTGGCATTGCATACTACCCCTTCATCTTCCGTGATGGCGATCACCTCATTGCTTACTCCAAGAGCCCTGTCTTTGCAGAAATGGTCAATGAGTTTCGCGCCAAAACAGGCATTCAAGTCACGTCCTACACTTACTACGGCGCCCGTCACACTACTGCACAAAAAGCCTTCACCAACTGCGCTGGCATGAAGGGCATCAAAATTCGTGTGCCTGATGTACCGGCCTACCGCGCCACTCCTGAGGCTTGCGGCGCCAACCCCACGCCGATTGCTTTTGCCGAAGTTTATTTGGCACTGCAAAACGGCACCGTTGAAGCCCAAGAGAATCCTTTGACCACCATCGAAGCCAAGAAGTTCTATGAAGTTCAAAAGGCCATCATGTTGACAGGTCACATCGTGGACGGCTTGACCACTCAAATTGCGCCTCACGTCTGGAACAAGCTGTCTGATGCCGAAAAGAAAATCTTCACAGACGTGACACAAGAGGCTGCTGTTCGCGCCACCGCCAAGATCAAGGCGCGTGAAGCCGAGTTGGTCGATGAGTTCAAGAAAAAAGGTTTGCAGATTGTGCAAGTCGATCGCAAATCTTTCCAAGACGCTGTCTTGAAAAACAAGCCACTCGAGTCCATGGGCTTCACCAAGGCTGACTTCGACAAGATCCAAGCCGCCAAGTAAGTGGTTCCAAGCATGCGCTTAGCCATCTGGTTAAGCGCAAAGAAACAGGTCGGGCCGCAAGGCTCGACCTTTGAGTTTGATTGAGGATTGATCATGAGCAACACCCCCGACCTAGACGCCATGCCCAAAGTCATGGGCGACGATGGCCAATTTCACGCCACCGATGAAGAAGTCGATTTGTCTGGCACACCCATTGAAGCCTGGGTTGCCCTCGGATTCTTTTGGTTGCTAGGCGCTACGGTGTTCTACCAATTTTTCACACGCTACGTGCTCAACAATTCGGCCTCCTGGACCGAGGAGATTGCACGGTATTTTTTAATTGCCGTGGTTTTCACAGGTGCCACCATTGGTGTGGCCAAGAACAACCACATTCAAGTGGACTTCTTTTACAAGTTCATGCCCAAGTGGATGTCCCGAGGCATGAATACCTTGGTTGACATCATGCGTGTGGCCTTCTTCGTTGCCGCCACTTTCTTAACTTGGCAAATGATGGAAAAACTGGGCAGCTACAAAATGACCATCATCGACTTGCCCATGAACTTGGTGTACGGCGTCGTCATGGCTGGCTTTGCGGCCATGAGTTTGCGCGCGATTTGGGTCATGCGCGTTCACTGGCAACGTGGCTTCACCGTGTTAGAGCGCCCCGAGTCTGAGATGACAGACCGTTGAAGCATCACCTCAAGATTTGAAAGAAATACCATGTTAAAAGTTTTATTCTTGTTGCTGATGAGCGGCGGTATCCCAGTGGCCATTGCCATGGCCGGTGCCTCTCTCATTTATTTGTTCTGGACACAAAGCTCGCCCCCTTTTGTGGTGATTCACCGCATGGTGTCTGGCATTGACAGCTTTCCCTTGCTGGCGGTGCCCTTCTTTATTTTGGCGGGCAACCTGATGAACAACGCCGGCATCACCAACCGCATTTATAACTTTGCGTTGGCCTTGGTGGGTTGGATGAAAGGTGGCTTGGGCCATGTCAATGTGGTGGGCTCTGTGGTGTTTGCAGGCATGAGTGGCACCGCCATTGCCGACGCCGCGGGTCTGGGCACCATCGAGATCAAAGCCATGAAGGACCATGGCTACAGCACGGAATTTGCGGTGGGTGTGACCGCTGCATCGGCCACGCTGGGTCCCATCATTCCACCCAGTTTGCCTTTTGTGATTTACGGCATGATGGCCAACGTGTCGGTGGGCTCTTTGTTCTTAGCTGGCATCTTGCCAGGGGCTTTGATGGCCTTGCTCATGATGGTCACCGTGGCCTACTTTGCACACAAGAATAATTGGGGCGCAGACGTTAAGTTTGAATGGCCACGTGTCTTCAAAGCATTGGCAGAAACAGGCGTTGTCATTGGCTGGCCCCTTGCGGTGTGGGGTTTGGTCACAATGCTGGAAACACCCCCTCAATTGACAGTGTTTGTGGCGCTCGGCTTTTTGTTCATTGCCGACAAGTTGTTCAAGTTTCAAGCGGTGCTGCCCATCATGACCCCCGTGCTGCTCATTGGCGGCATGACCACGGGTGTGTTCACACCCACAGAGGGCGCCATCGCAGCCTGCGTTTGGGCCATCATTTTGGGCTTCTTCTGGTACCGCACCCTTCACTTCAAAATGTTTGTGAAGATTTGTTTGGACACTGTTGAAACCACTGCCACCGTCATGTTCATTGTGGCCGCGGCCAGTATTTTTGGTTGGATGCTCACAGCCACGGGTGTGACAGCGGCCATCAGCGATTGGGTTTTAGGTTTTACCCAAGAACCTTGGAAGTTTTTGCTCTTGGCCAACTTGCTGATGTTGTTTGTGGGTTGCTTCTTAGAGCCTACTGCCGCCATCACCATCCTCGTGCCCATCTTGGTCCCGATCTGTCAAAAGCTGGGCATCGACTTGGTTCACTTCGGCTTGGTCATGGTGCTCAACCTCATGATTGGTTTGCTGCACCCGCCCATGGGCATGGTCTTGTTTGTATTGGCACGTGTGGCCAAGCTCAGCGTAGAGCGCACCACGGCAGCCATCTTGCCTTGGTTGTTCCCCTTGCTGGGCAGCTTGATCGTCATTACCTATGTGCCTAGCTTGGTGCTGTGGTTGCCTCACAAATTGATGTAATTGAACACTATGAGTCTTTTCATTCGACTTCATCCCGCCGATGACGTGGTCATTGCGCGTGCACAACTCATGAGTGGCACCAGCGTCGACGGCGTGGCCGTGCGCGGCTTGGTGCCCCCAGGCCACAAAGTGGCCACGCGTGCCATTCAAGCTGGCGAGGCTGTGCGTCGCTACAACCAAATCATTGGCTTCGCCAGCGCCGCCATTCAACCCGGCGAACACGTGCACACGCACAACCTCAACATGGGCCCAGAAAAGGGCAACTTCGAGCGCGACTACGCCATAGGGCAGGACGTCAAACCCGAAGCGCCTCGCAAGCATGCCACTTTCATGGGCATCAAACGCTCAGACGGCCGTGTGGCCACGCGCAATTACATTGGCGTCTTGTCCAGCGTGAACTGCTCAGCCACGGCTGCGCGCGCCATTGCCGATCATTTTTCCAAACGCAACAACCCGGCTGCGCTGGCCAACTTTCCAAACGTCGATGGCGTGGTGGCTTTAACGCATGGCACCGGTTGCGGCATGGACACTGAAGGCCTGGGCATGAAACTGCTCGAGCGCACCTTGGCCGGTTACGCCACACACGCCAACTTTTGGGGTGTGGTGGTGGTGGGCTTGGGCTGCGAAACCAACCAGCTCAACACTTGGTTGGCCCACAGCAGTTTGCGGGAAGGCGATACGCTGAAAGTTTTCAACATTCAAGACACCGGTGGCACACGCCTGACGGTTGAAAAAGGCATCGCCCTCATTGAAGAAATGTTGCCCCGCGCCAATCAAGTGAAGCGCGAGCCTTGCAGCGCCGAGCACATCACAGTGGGCTTGCAATGTGGCGGCTCCGATGGTTACTCAGGCATCAGCGCCAACCCCGGTTTGGGCGCAGCAGTTGATTTGTTGGTACAGCATGGCGGCACAGCCATCCTCAGTGAAACACCCGAAATTTATGGCGCCGAACACTTGCTGACGCGCCGCGCTGTCAAGCCTGAGGTGGCCCAAAAACTCATCGATCGAATTCACTGGTGGGAAAAATACACCGAGATCAATGGTGGCGAGATGAACAACAACCCCTCGCCTGGCAACAAAGCGGGCGGCCTCACTACCATCCTAGAAAAATCACTGGGTGCGGTGGCAAAGGGTGGTACCAGCAACTTGCAAGCAGTGTTTGAATATGCCGAGCCAGTCAACACGCATGGCTTTGTGTACATGGACACGCCAGGCTACGACCCCGTCAGTGCCACAGGCCAAGTGGCTGGCGGTGCCAACCTTATTTGCTTCACCACAGGCCGTGGCAGTGCCTATGGTTGCGCGCCATCGCCCAGCTTGAAGTTTTCTACCAACTCGGCTTTGTGGAAAAAACAAGAAGAAGACATGGACCTCAATTGCGGCGAAATTGTGGATGGCGGCGTCAGCATTGCCGACATGGGTCAACGCATTTTTGAAATGATTTTGAAGGCTGCATCGGGCGAGCCCACCAAGAGTGAGTTGCATGGTTACGGTCAAAATGAATTTGTGCCTTGGCAAGTTGGCGCAGTGATGTAACTGAAAGAAAATTCATGAGCCATTGCATTTCTGCCGCACAACTGCGACAACAAATCTCCAACATCATTCAAATGGCCGGCAGCAGCACGGCTGAAGCCGACCAAGTTGCCGCCAACTTGGTCATGGCCAACTTAAGTGGTCACGACTCGCATGGTGTGGGCATGGTGCCACGCTATGTCGATGCTGTTTTAGAAGGCGGCCTCAGTCCCAACACCGGCGTCAATGTATTGCTCGATACAGGCCCCTTGCTGAACTTAGATGGTCAACGCGGCTATGGCCAAATTACGGGTGTGCAAGCCATGCAAATGGGCATTGAACGCGCCAAGCAGTATGGCGTTTGCACGGTGGCCCTTAGCCGATCACATCACTTAGGTCGAATTGGTCACTTTGCCGAAATGGCAGTGGCTCAAGGTTTGGTGTCTGTGCATTTTGTCAATGTGTTGTCGCGCCCTGTGGTGGCACCCTTTGGGGGCGGTGACGGTCGGTTTGGCACCAACCCTTGCTGCATTGGCGTGCCCATGGGCAATCGCCAACCGTTTGTGCTCGACTTTGCTACCAGCCGCGTGGCGCAAGGCAAGATGCGTGTGGCACACAACAAAGGCGAGCAAGTTCCTGATGGCTATTTGATCGATGAAAAAGGTCACCCCACCAACAATCCTGGCGTGGTGGTCGTCCCCCAATCCAATGGTTTTTTTGGTGCCCTCATGACCTTTGGTGAACACAAAGGCTTTGGCATGGCCATGGCCTGCGAACTGCTGGGTGGCGCACTCACAGGCGGTGGCACATGGCATCGCCAGGCAGACGACAAACGTGCGGTTCTCAATGGCATGCTGACCATGATCATTGACCCCGTGCGCTTAGGCACACAGGCCAGCTTTGAAAAAGAAGCCTTGGCATTTGAAGATTGGCTGCGCCAAAGCCCCGATGCGCCGGGCAGTGAAGGCGTGCTCATGGCTGGCGAACCTGAACGCAAAGCCCGTGCTGATCGAGAAAAAAATGGCATCTGGATTGACGACGCAACATGGTCAGAAATTCAAGCCGCCGAAGCCAAATTGAAATAACAACATGCCTGAACACAAGCTCTCGCGCGCAACACTGCCTGAAGTTTCTGCTTCTGTCAAAACACCCAATTACTTACCCAAACCCACAGAAACAGGCGTCGTGCATTTGGGCTTAGGCGCTTTTCATCGCGCCCACCAAGCCATGGTGTTTGATCAACTGCTGCGCGAAGGCGACGATCGTTGGGGCATCCATGGTGTGGGCATGACCCAACCCGGCTTGGTCAACAAACTACGCGCGCAAGATGGCTTGTATGCTGTGCGCATTGCGGGGGCTACTGGCGTTAAATGGCAAGTGCCTGGCGCGCTTTGGCAAACCAGTGTGGCCACCACAGAGCGGCAGAATGTTTTGAATGCCATCGCTGCGCAAAGCACACGTTGGATCACGCTAACCGTGACAGAAAAAGGCTACACACCTGCTCTGGCGCAATTGCTAATCGACGGCTTGCGTTTGCGCCATGCCGCAGGTCATGCCGGACTGACCATCGCCTCATGCGACAACCTGCAAGGCAATGGCCACAAACTCAAAGCCTTAATTCACGTCACAGCCACAACGCAAGACGCTGCCCTCATGCAATGGATCGATGCAAGTTGCGCCTTCCCATGCAGCATGGTCGATCGCATCGTGCCAGCAGCCACTGCCGAAATAGCTGAGGCTGCCAAAGCAGTATTGGGGCTAGAGGACGATTGCGCCCTCAGCACCGAAACATTTTGGGAATGGGTCATTGAAGACCATTTTGTCGATCCCTCCGATGCAGCCTTGCTGGCCAAGTGCGGTGTGCGTGTCACATCGCAGGTGCACAGCTACGAAGAAGCCAAATTGCGCATGCTCAATGGCAGCCATTCCGCCATGGCTTTGATGGGTGCCATCACAGGTCGGGCACACATCGCCGATTGCATTGGTGCTGACCACATTCGTGAATTTGTGTACCGCTTAATGACCCGTGAAGTTGCGCCTCATTTGAGTCGCACCGATTGGGCCGATTACCGCGATGCGCTCATTCAGCGCTTTGGCAATCCTTACCTAAAACACAGCGTTCATCAAATTGCCACCGACAGCTCGCAAAAAATTCCACAGCGTTGGCCACCGTCTATCTTGGGCCAGATGGCCAAGGGCCAATCGTTTGAACATCATGCCTTGGCCGCGGCTATTTTTCTGCGCTACACCTTGGCAGTCAACGAGCAAGGACACGCCTACACATTGAACGATCCTCAAACAGATAGCTTATTGGCCATCGGTCAAAACCAAGTGGCTGATGCAGCAGGTTGTTTGAAGGCGTTGCTAGATCGACAAGACCTTTGGGGGTCTGAGTTGCCACACAACACACTGTGGGCCCAACGCGTGGCCTATTGGCACGATCAGGTGCTGCATCAAGGGGTTGATGCCACCGTTAAATTTGCCATCACTTTGGACAACTAAGCCCTACACCTTTTCCAAATAATCGTCATGAAAATTACTGCTGCCCGCGTCATTGTTTGCTGCCCTGGCCGCAATTTTGTCACGCTCAAAATTGAAACCGATGAAGGCCTGACCGGCATCGGTGACGCCACACTCAATGGCCGCGAATTGTCGGTGGTCAGTTATTTAGAAGACCACGTCATTCCTTGTTTGATTGGCCGCGACCCGCAGCAAATTGAAGACATTTGGCAGTACCTTTACAAAGGTGCATATTGGCGACGCGGGCCAGTCACCATGACAGCCATTGCAGCAGTCGATACAGCGCTGTGGGACATCAAAGCCAAAATTGCTGGGCAACCGCTGTACCAAATTCTGGGGGGTCGCAGTCGCACCGCCATCATGTCTTATGCGCATGCCACTGGGCGCGATACGGCCGAAACAGTTGACGAAGTCTTGCGTCACAAAGAAATGGGCTACTTGGCCATTCGTGCGCAAAGCGGTATTCCGGGGCTGAATAAAGTCTATGGTGTCAGTGGCAATGGCCGCATGTACGAGCCGGCCGACGGCCCACTGCCGGGCGAGCACGATTGGAGCACCGAAAAATATTTGCGTCACACGCCTGGTCTGTTTCAGGCCGTGCGCGAGGCAGTTGGTCCCGATACGCATTTGTTGCACGATGCGCACCATCGCCTCACGCCCATTGAAGCTGGCCGCCTGGGCAAAGAGCTCGAGCCCTTTCACTTGTTCTGGCTAGAAGATCCCACGCCAGCAGAGAATCAAGAAGCCTTCAAGCTCATTCGTCACCACACCACCACGCCATTGGCAGTTGGCGAAATTTTTAACACGGTGTGGGACTGCAAAGATTTGATTGAGCAGCAGCTGATTGATTACATCCGAACCACCGTCACGCATGCCGGTGGCATTACGCATTTACGGGTCATTGCCAACTTGGCCAGCTTGTACCAAGTGCGCACTGGTTGCCACGGCGCCACCGACATGTCGCCAGTTTGCATGGGCGCTGCTTTGCACTTTGACACCTGGGTGCCCAACTTTGGCATTCAAGAACACATGGCGCACAGCGAAGAAATGCTGTCGGTATTTCCACACGATTGGCGCTTTGAAAAAGGCATTCTGTATTGCGGCGAGTCACCTGGTCATGGCGTTGACATCGATGAAAAACTGGCTGCCAAATATCCGTACCAGCGTGCTTATTTGCCTGTGAACAGGCTGCAGCACGATGGCACGCTTTGGAGTTGGTAAGTTAAAGAATTCGGGCCAACGAAGCCTGTAAATTCTCAGAAGGCAAACGCTTAAAGCCAGAGCGTGCAAAGCGTTGCATCCGGCCCATCATGAAGGCCACCAACAAAGAAGCCGTCACTTGCGCATCCACTGTGGGTGTGTCGCTTTGAATGCCACCTTCGCGCAAAGATTGCTTAAAGGCGCTCTCGAGTTTGTCAAACAACAAATTCATACGCTCTTGCAAACGCTCGTTTTCAAACACCAACGCATCGCCTGTCATGACGCGGGCCATGCCTGGGTTCTTTTCTGCAAATTGCAAAATGAGCGCCACTGTGCGCGCCACTTGTGCAGGGCCTGCTGGTTCACGATCGGCAATTTGCCGCACAAAAGCAAACACCGACTGCTCGACAAAATCGATGAGGCCTTCAAACATTTGTGCTTTGCTGGCAAAGTGACGGTACAAAGCCGCCTCACTCACACCTAACTTGGCCGACAAAGCTGCAGTGGTAATGCGCTCTGCACCTGGCTGCTCTAGCATGCCCGCCAAGGTTTGCAGAATTTGCAACCGGCGCTCGCCCGGCTTGGGTCGCTTGCGTGCAGGCTCGGCATTTGCCTCTTCGTTTTCGGGCAAGTTGTCTTCGTGGCTTGTCTGAGTGGTCATGGATGGGTCTCTGCTCAATGGCTGCGAATCATGGTGCCGAAGGCTTGATCGGTCAAAATTTCTAACAACATGGCATGCGGCACGCGGCCATCAATGATGTGCACCGCATTGACACCGCTCTTTGCGGCATCCAAGGCGCCACTGATTTTGGGCAACATACCGCCGCTGATGGTGCCATCGGCAAACAACTCATCAATGCGGCGTGCGCTCAAGTCAGTCAACAAATTGCCAGCCTTGTCCAAAACGCCAGGCGTGTTGGTGAGTAAGACCAATTTTTCAGCCTGTAGCACGCTGGCCAATTTACCGGCCACCACATCGGCATTGATGTTGTAGCTTTCGTTGTTTGCACCAAAGCCAATCGGGCTGATGACGGGAATGAAGGCGTCGTCTTGCAAAGCTCTAACCAAACTAGGGTCAATTGACTCAATGTCGCCCACTTGGCCCACGTCGTACTCTTTGTTGGGATCGGTGTTGTCGACCATTTTCAATTTTTTGGCGCGAATCATGCCGCCATCGCGACCGGTGAGGCCCACCGCTTTGCCACCCGCTTGATTGATCAAGCCCACGATGTCTTGTTGGACTTCTCCCGCCAAGACCCACTCCACCACTTCCATGGTTTCGGCATCGGTCACGCGCATGCCTTGGATGAACTCGCCTTTTTTGCCCAAGCGCTTCAAAGCTGTTTCAATTTGCGGGCCGCCGCCATGAACCACCACTGGGTTCATGCCCACCAATTTCAACAGCACCACATCCTCGGCAAAGTCGGCTTGCAGGGCGGGGTCGGTCATGGCGTTGCCGCCGTATTTGATGACCAGCGTTTTGCCGTGAAACTTGCGAATGTAGGGCAATGCCTGGGCCAAAATTTCTGCTTTGTCGCGAGGTGCAATGTGGGCCAAAGAATCGATGTCTGTCATGGTGAATTGTCAAATTGAGAACATGCAAGTCAGTGCTTGCTCATGGGGAAAAGCCTGTCAATGCCGTATTGTGAACACTTTTGGGGCATTTGGGCCCCTTCAAGCCAGCAAGGTCACAAAATTTTTGAGAGCATGGTGTCGACCCCTTTTTGCCAGTCTGGCAACTGGCACTGGAGTGCTTGTTGCAACTTGTTGCAATTGAGTCGGGAATTGAGGGGGCGCTGCGCCGGTGTGGGAAATTCTGAAGTGGGCACTGCCGCCACTTCTTTCACTTTGTACTCAATGTCGGGCTTGAACTGCTTGGCAGACTGCAAGACATATTCGGCATAGGCATGCCATGTGGTTTCACCTGCCGCCGCCAAGTGATAAATGCCAGACAACGCCTGCGATTGCTGCAAACTGAGGGCTGTGATGTCGGCCAACAAAGCAGCACCGGTGGGCGCGCCAAACTGGTCGTTGATGACGGCCATTTTTTCGCGCTCTTGGGCCAAGCGCAACATGGTTTTGGCAAAGTTGCCGCCTTCAGTCCCATAAACCCAACTGGTTCTAAAGATGACGTGCCTAGCGCCTTGCTTGGCAATGCCTTGCTCGCCTGCCAATTTGCTGCGGCCATACACATTGAGGGGGCCCGTAGCGTCGGTTTCAATCCACGGAGTTTGGCCGCTTCCGTCAAAAACATAGTCGGTGGAGTAGTGAACCAACAAGGCATCGATGGCGGCACATGCGCGCGACAAAACCTCGGGCGCCATGGCATTGACCACATGCGCTGTGGTTTGATCGGACTCCGCTTTGTCGACTGCGGTGTATGCGGCGGCATTGATCACCACTTGCGGCCTGAAGACCCGCACCGTTTCGGCCAAGCCTTCTAAATTGGCCAGGTCGCCGCAGTGTGAGGTGCTGTTTCTGTCTAGCGCCAGCACCTCACCCAAAGGTGCCAAACTGCGCTGCAATTCCCAGCCCACTTGACCGTTTTTTCCGAGCAATAAAATTTTCATGGGTGGGGCCGCTGTGTTTCTAAATTCAGGCCGTGTACTGCTTGGTGACCCAATCGCGGTAAGCGCCGCTTTGGACATGCGCCACCCATTCGGCGTTTTCCAAATACCAAGCCACTGTTTTGCGAATGCCAGTTTCAAAAGTTTCGGCTGGCTTCCAACCCAGTTCTTTTTCTAGCTTGCGTGCGTCAATGGCGTAACGACGGTCGTGCCCAGGGCGGTCTTTGACGTACGAAATTTGCGTGGCATAACTTTGGCCATCTGCACGGGGGCGCAAATCGTCCAACAATGCGCAAACTGTTTTGACAATTTCAATGTTGGGTTTTTCGTTCCACCCCCCCACGTTGTAGGTCTCACCCAACCGCCCGCCCTCCAACACTCGGCGAATGGCGCTGCAGTGGTCTTTGACATACAACCAATCACGTACTTGCATGCCATCGCCATACACAGGCAGCGGCTTGCCCGCCAAGGCATTCACAATCATGAGCGGTATGAGCTTTTCGGGAAAGTGCAATGGGCCGTAGTTGTTGCTGCAGTTGGTGGTCAGCACGGGTAGGCCGTAGGTGTGGTGCCATGCGCGCACCAAGTGATCGGAGGCGGCCTTGCTGGCACTGTAGGGGCTGTTGGGCTCGTACTGGTGCTGTTCTGTGAAGGCGGGGTCTTGGGGCGACAAACTGCCATACACCTCATCGGTCGACACATGCAAAAAGCGAAACTTAGCTTGGTCTTCAGCGTTCAAGGCTTGCCAGTAGCCACGCACTGACTCCAACAAACGGAAGGTGCCGACAATGTTGGTTTCAATGAAGTCGCCAGGGCCATGAATAGAACGGTCCACATGGCTTTCTGCTGCGAAGTTCAACACTGCACGGGGCTGGTGTTCGGCCAACAACTTCTTCAATAAGTCTGCATCGCCAATGTCGCCTTGCACAAACACATGTTGAGGATTGTTGTTGAGTGAAGCCAATGACTCCAAGTTGCCGGCATAGGTCAGCTTGTCGAGGTTCACAATTTTTTCAGACGTGTGGGCCACCCAGTCCAACACAAAGTTGGCGCCAATGAAGCCAGCACCGCCGGTAATCAACACTGTCATGCTTATTCTTTCTAAAACGACATTTTATAAGCTTGGCAGGGCCATCGACTGCGGTTAAAGTTGATCTTTAGAGGATCAACCCCAAGAAGTACGGAGTTTCCATGGCCACATCTGCCTCCAAAAAGACCGCCCAAGGCGCATCCAAGACCCAAACTGAAGCACCTTTGCACGGTACTGCCTCCAAAGACATTTGGCTAGCGGGCCTTGGCGCCATGGCGCAAGCGCAAGCACAAGCCCGCGAGCAAGGCAGCAAAGCCTTCGAGTCCTTGGTCGAAAAAGGGCTGGCTTTTCAGCGTCAATCTCAAGCCTCTGCCCAAGAAAAAATCAATGAAGCCGCTGCGCACTTCAATCAAATGGCACAAGGCCTTGGCGCTGGTTTGGTGGCGCCCGTTGGTGCCAAGGTTGACCGCTTGGAGCACCTGTTTGAAGACCGTGTGGCGCGCGCTCTCAAAAGTTTAGGCTTGCCCACTGCCCAAGAAGTGGCTGAATTACAAGAGAGGGTCGAGGCTCTTGAAAGTGCGCTGGAGGCCGCCCTGAAGGCTGCGCCTTCTCAATCTGGCACTGCCAAAACCGCACGCAAGACACCTGCCCGTAGCAAGAAGTCGGCAACTTAACAGGCCCGATCAAAGGCTCACCAGATTTCCGCATGGCCAAAAAAGCCCCCCGCCGCACCGCCGAGCGAATTGCCACGGTCTCACTTGACCTGTTCAATCGCTATGGTGAGCCCAATGTGTCGACCACCCTCATTTCGTCAGAGCTCAACATCAGCCCTGGCAATTTGTACTACCACTTTCCAGCCAAAGACCAGTTGGTTAGCCATCTGTTTGACAACTACAAAAGCGACATCCTTAAGTTATTGGACGCCAGCCAAGATGTCAAAGATGTAGAAGATGCATGGTTCTTTTTGCACTCTCTGTTTGAACTCATTTGGGAACACCGATTTTTGTACCGCGACCTGAACGATTTGCTGTCCAAAAATAGGCATTTGGAAACCAACTTCAAACACATTCTAGAAGTCAAAACAGCTTCACTCAATCAGTTGCTTCAAGCCTTGGCCAGGCAAGGCCACATTCGAAGCGAGCCCGACACCTTCAGCACTTTGTCGGCCAGCATGTCGGTGGTGGTCACCTATTGGCTGAGTTACGAATATGTGCGCAATCCACGCCATGCCATGGAGCCCGAAAGTGCGGGCGACGCATTGGCGCGCGGTGCGAGGCATGTGCTTTTGCTGTTGGCGCCTTACCTAGAAAACTCGGCAGAACGTGCGCATTTGATGCAATTGACGCAGGCTTACGAAACTGCCAAGACCTGAGAACGCTACAGGCAGCGTCAGAGAGCTAATGCCAGTGCTAGTTAAGGTGCCAGCCTCAATCAGGCAAACCTTGTTTGGGCTACTTTGAGCAGGCCATCAAAGATCAAGCTGTCGACCAACTCAAACTGAATGGCCATGCTGGGCGCCATTTTCCAGCCTGCACCACCCGTCATCACGCACTGCGGTTCTTGCCCGGTGTGGTCTCTGAGGTGCTGCACCATGCGCTCGCAAGCGCCCGCAATGGCATAGGTACCGCCACTGGTCAGGGCATCGCTGGTGTTGGTCGGAAAGGGGCGAACTTCGCCTGTGGGCACATGCAGGCCGGCCGTGCCCGACTCCAATGCGCGCAACATAATGCCGTGCCCGGGCAAGATCAATCCGCCTAAAAATTTGCCGTGTTGGTCGATGGCTTCAACGGTGACCGCAGTTCCCACCATGACCACCACCAATGGTTTTTGGATGCCGCGCGTTAGCATGCGGTGACGAGCCCCGACCATGGCCACCCATCGGTCAGAACCCAGCCGGGTGGGATGGTCGTAGCCATTGGTGATGCCCGATTCTTCGCTAGAGGACACCACCCATTGGGGCTCCACATCCCAGAGTTCCATTTGCTCTTGCACCCGCCGTTTAACGGCGTCACCGGCCACCACACAGCCCAGCATGCGGGTGGGCACGGGTAAGTTGGCCCATGGACCTTCAGCCAAAGTTTCGATGTTTTCTAAGAATTCAGCGCCCTGTGCCAAGACATTGGCTTGGGTGTGGGGCCGATCGTAGAGCGCCCACTTCAAGCGCGTGTTTCCAACGTCAATGGCCAAAAATGTCATGGGGGGATGATAAAGATATTTTGAGGCTCAAGCCATCCGCGCCATGAAATCAATGAGCGCTAGATTGAATCTCAATTCTGTCGCCAGGGCAGCCCCCGCTTGCGCCACCCACCCAACAGGCCCCTGTGTGCGTGAGCATCGGGGTCGCCTTCAAAACCTTCCAGAATGTTGTAGGCCTCCAAGCCCAATTGGGCAGCCCTTTGTGCAGCCGCAACAGACCGCACACCGCTTCGGCATAGAAGAACCAGTTTCAGGCCGTCTTTGGCCAATGCTTGAATTTGATCGTCAAACACTGGGTTAACTTCGGTGGCGGGCCACTGCTTCCAAGCCAAAGCCTTGGCTTCAGGCACAAAACCCACCCAAGCACGCTCTGCATCTGAACGGACATCCACCAAAATGGCTTGGCCTGTTTGGACCCACTTCCAAGCCAGCTCTGGAAAAATATCGCCGGCATAGCCTGAGGCAGCTTGCACGGTTTCGTCGATTGGGTGGGAGTTGGTCAAATTGATGTTGTTCATAGTTAAGCAAATTTGGTGAGCATTTCGGCCACATGTTCAGCAGATTGATCGCCTTGTTCAATCATGCAACCCACCATGGCGAAAAACGTTTTGTCGAGGGCTTTGCGAGAGGCCGCCATTTGTTGGGCGATTTTTTCACAATCGGCGTCGGTTTCAATGAGTTTTTGCAAGCCACGCAACTGGCCTTCAATGCGGGCCAAACGGACGCAAAGGGCTTTCTTTTTTTCTGGATCGGCAATACGGCTCATGGTGTTCTTTCTGAGGAATTGCAAATTATGATAACTTTTGTCGACTTTTCAAAACAATGATACTTGTACTGGCAACTTGTTGATTTGTAACTTGATTTGCAATTTGATTCGTAGGGCAATTCTGCTGAAATTGACCACGGCTCAAAGTTGACGTTTACGTTAACGTCAATTAGACTGAGCGCTTCTTTCAAGTGGCCTCTTTATTTTTTCCTGGAACTTAGCCATGACCGACCTGTCAGCCGAATTCAAAGCGCTTGCCGAATACCGTCCTACGCACAAAGTCCGCTTTGTGACGGCCGCCAGTTTGTTCGACGGCCACGACGCCGCCATCAACATCATGCGCCGCATTTTGCAAAGCATGGGTGCCGAGGTCATTCACTTGGGCCACAACCGCTCGGTCGATGAAGTGGTCACGGCGGCCCTGCAAGAAGACGCCCAAGGCATTGCCATCAGCTCCTACCAAGGCGGCCATGTAGAGTATTTCAAGTACATGGTGGACTTGCTGCGCCAACGCGGCGGTGAGCACATTCAAGTCTTTGGCGGTGGTGGCGGTGTCATTGTTCCCGCCGAAATTCGCGAACTGCATGCTTATGGCGTGGGCCGCATTTACAGCCCAGAAGATGGCCAGCGCATGGGCTTGGCCGGCATGATTGGCGAGATGGTGATGCGCTGCGACAAAGACATTAGCGCTTATGCACCAAAAGATTTGAAAGCCATTCAAGGCGGCACCGAAGCCAACTGGCGTGCGTTGGCTCAATTGATCACAGTTTTAGAAAACGGCAGTGCTTCTGCCGACTTGGTAGCGGCATTGCGCACTGAAGCTGCAAACCACAAAGTGCCTGTGTTGGGCATTACAGGCACTGGCGGCGCAGGCAAGTCTTCATTGACCGATGAGCTCATTCGCCGTCTGCGCCTAGACCAAGGCGACGAGCTGCGCATTGCGGTCGTGTCCATCGACCCCTCACGCCGCAAGAGCGGTGGCGCCTTGTTGGGTGACCGCATTCGCATGAATGCCATCAACCCTTGGCGCAACGGCGCGCGCGTATTCATGCGCAGTTTGGCCACACGCGATTTCGGCAGCGAAATTTCTGCGGCCTTGCCCGATGTCGTAGCCGCTTGCAAGGTGGCCGGCTTTGACGTGGTGGTGGTAGAGACCTCGGGCATTGGCCAAGGCGATGCCGCCATCGTGCCGCATGTTGATGTGCCCATGTACGTCATGACACCCGAGTTTGGTGCAGCCAGTCAGTTGGAAAAAATCGACATGCTCGACTTTGCCGATTTTGTGGCCATCAATAAGTTCGATCGCAAAGGCGCCAACGATGCACTGCGCGATGTGGCCAAACAAGTTCAACGCAACAAAGAAGCGTGGACCGTGCCCACCGAACAAATGCCTGTTTTTGGCACTATGGCCGCACGCTTTAACGACGATGGCGTGACTGCCTTGTACCAAGCCCTCAAAGTGCGCTTAGCTGAATTGGGACTGAAACTGAAAGATGGTTTGTTGCCCGCTGTCGATGTACGTCACAGCACCAACCAAACACCGGTAGTGCCTGCGGCCCGCACCCGTTATTTGGCCGAAATTACAGACACTGTGCGCGGCTACAAAAAACAAGCGCGTGCGCAAGCCAAATTGGCTCGTGAAATTCAACAACTGCGCGCTGCCGCTGTGATGTTAGAAGTCGACAAACCCGGACGCGCCAAGGCCTCTGAAGCGGCCATCGACTTGGCGGCTCGTCGTGAAGAAACGCAAGACCCTGGTGCCAAAAAACTTTTGGCCCAATGGCCCGAGATGCAAAAAGCCTATGCTGGCGATGAGTATGTGGTCAAAATTCGCGACAAAGAAATTCGCACAGCCCTCACTTCCAAAACTTTGTCGGGCACCACCATTCGAAAAGTGTCATTGCCCACCTACGAAGACCATGGCGAAATTTTGAAGTGGCTCATGCTGGACAACGTCCCTGGCAGCTTCCCCTACACCGCGGGCACCTTTGCTTTCAAACGCGAAGGCGAAGACCCCACTCGCATGTTTGCGGGTGAAGGCGATGCGTTCAGAACCAACACCCGTTTCAAACTGCTCAGCGAAGGTATGCCCGCCAAGCGTTTGTCGACCGCCTTTGACTCCGTCACTTTGTACGGCAACGACCCCGATCCTCGTCCAGACATCTATGGCAAAGTGGGCAACTCGGGTGTGAGCATTGCCACCTTAGACGACATGAAAGTGCTCTACGGTGGCTTCGATTTGTGCAATCCCAGCACCAGCGTGTCCATGACCATCAACGGTCCTGCGCCATCCATCTTGGCCATGTTCATGAACACCGCCATCGATCAAAACTTGGACAAGTTCAAAGCTGAAAACGGCCGCGAACCCACCGATACCGAAGCCGCCAAAATTCGCGAATGGGTGTTGGCCAATGTGCGCGGCACCGTCCAGGCCGACATTCTGAAAGAAGACCAAGGTCAAAACACCTGCATCTTCAGCACCGAGTTCAGCCTCAAAGTGATGGGCGACATTGCACAGTATTTTGTGCACAACGATGTGCGTAATTTCTACTCTGTGTCTATCAGCGGCTATCACATTGCCGAAGCAGGTGCCAACCCCATCAGCCAACTGGCTTTCACCCTGTCCAATGGTTTCACGTTCGTGGAAGCCTACTTGGCGCGCGGCATGCACATCGATGACTTCGCGCCCAACTTGAGCTTCTTCTTCAGCAATGGCATGGACCCCGAGTACACCGTGCTGGGCCGCGTGGCCCGCCGCATTTGGGCGGTGGCCATGAAGAACAAGTACGGTGCCAACGAGCGCAGCCAAAAGTTAAAGTACCACATTCAAACTTCAGGCCGTTCGCTGCATGCGCAGGAAATTCAATTCAACGACATTCGCACCACGCTGCAGGCCTTGATTGCCATTTACGACAACTGTAACTCACTGCACACCAACGCATTTGACGAAGCCATCACCACGCCCACCGAAGACAGCGTGCGCCGTGCCATGGCCATTCAACTGATCATCAACCGCGAGTGGGGCTTGGCCAAAAACGAAAACCCCAACCAAGGTGCCTTCATCATTGAAGAACTGACCGAGTTGGTCGAAGAAGCCGTGCTCACTGAGTTTGAAAAAATTGCCGATCGCGGCGGCGTGTTGGGTGCCATGGAAACAGGCTACCAGCGCGGCAAGATTCAAGACGAATCGATGCACTACGAAATGCTCAAGCACACTGGCGAGTACCCCATCATTGGTGTCAACACCTTCCGAAACCCCAAAGGCGACGAAGTGCTTGAGAAGCTGGAGTTGGCCCGATCAACAGAAGGCGAAAAGAAATCTCAACTCGATCGTTTGCATGCCTTCCACGCCAAGCACGCCAAAGAGTCGCCCGCCATGTTGTCACGCCTACAGCAAGCGGTCATTCACAACGAGAACGTGTTTGAAGTGCTCATGGAAGCGGTTCGCGTTTGCTCGCTGGGTCAAATTACCAACGCCTTGTTTGAGGTGGGCGGTCAATATCGACGTAATATGTAAGCATGAACATACTTTTCATTGTTGACCCCCTCGCCTCCTTCAAGATCAAGAAGGACACCAGTTTTGCCATGATGCGCGAAGCGCAAAAGCGTGGCCACAAGGTAAGCGCCTGCGAAGTACCGCACATTCAATGGCAGCGCGGCGAGTGCGTCAAAGCGCAAGTCCAAGACCTGCACCTGACTGGCGATTCACAAACTTGGTACCTAGTGACTGCATCACGCCAGGCATGGCTCAAAGATTTTGACGCTGTCATCATGCGCAAAGATCCGCCTTTCGACTCTGAGTTTTTCTATGCCACACACATGCTCAGTCAGGCTGAGCGTGAGGGTGCCAAAGTTTTCAACAAGCCCGAAGCTTTGCGCAATCACCCCGAAAAACTGGCCATCATGGAGTTTCCCCAATTCATTGGCCCCACTTTGGTCACGCGCTCTGCTGACGCCATCAAAGCCTTTCATGCCGAGCACAAAGACATCATCTTGAAGCCGCTCGATGGCATGGGCGGCATGGGTATTTTCCGAGTGGGCGCAGATGGCATGAATTTAGGGTCCATCATTGAAACCTTGAACCTAGACGGCGCACAGTCGGTCATGGTGCAAAAGTTTTTGCCTGCCATTGCCCAGGGCGACAAACGCGTGCTCATCATTGGTGGCAAGCCAGTCCCTTACTGCTTGGCGCGTATTCCACAAGGCGGCGAAGTTCGCGGCAACTTGGCAGCAGGTGGCAAAGGTGTGGCACAGGCCTTGAACGACAATGACCGGGCCATTGCAGAAAGCGTGGGCGCTGTCTTAGCGCCGCGTGGTTTGCTGCTCATTGGCTTGGATGTCATTGGCACCAACGTGACTGAAATCAACGTCACCAGCCCCACTTGCTTTCAAGAAATTTTTGATCAAACGGGTTGTGATGTGGCAGCCATCTTCATTGATGCGCTTGAAGCGGCCGTTCAAGCGTCTTAAAAGCCTGGTGGCTTAAAGTACAACCCCATCCCTGAACACCATCACCTCGCCTGGCACGAAGGCGGTCCACGGCTCATCCAAAGTCAGAGGCGCTGTGACCACAACAGCGACGCGGTCTGACGGATTGGTTTGCTCGGCAAAATTCACCTGCACGTCTTCGTCTTTCAATGTGGCCGTTTTGAAGGGAAATTTGCGCAGCACATAGTGCAAGTCGGTGGTGGCATGCGCCCACAAAGCTTGCCCATTCGATAACAAAAAATTGAAAGTGCCATGCTTTGAGATGGCTGGCACCAACTCACGCAGCGTCAAAGTGAGTTCTTCCACACTGGGCACCGATGCATGAGATTTTGACAACTCTTGCATG
>JACCDJ010210556.1_pt1 | contig 19408 bp, 19 predicted proteins | sample 7444481 | NCBI WGS metagenome assembly JACCDJ01 (sample SAMN15323435, study PRJNA562643) | freshwater metagenome | isolation source: river surface water | place: USA:Blue River Watershed | collected 2017-08-15 | reverse complement strand
CTATTGCAGTAATAGGTCGACCTAATGTTGGAAAATCAACATTAGTAAATCGAATGATTGGCCGCAGGGAGGCGATCGTTGAAGATACTCCAGGTGTTACTCGGGATCGAGTTAAGTATGAAGCTGAATGGAATGGTAGAAGATTCTTCTTAATTGATACTGGTGGGTGGGAAGTAAAACCAGAAGGTATATCTGAGAAAATCACTGCTGGAGCAGAAGCTGCAATTAGTGAAGCAGATTTGATTATGTTTGTTGTTGACACCCAGGTTGGCGCACTTGATGAGGATCAGTCTTTAGTCGATCTGTTAAGAAAAAGTGGCAAGAAAGTTTTATTAGTAGCAAATAAAATTGATAATGCAGAGGATGAGGCTGATGGCTACGCTCTGTGGAATCTAGGTTTGGGGGAGCCACGTTTTGTGTCCGCTCTACACGGTCGAGGAAGTGGGGATTTGTTAGATCTACTAATTGAACAATTACCAGAGGTCGGCACCCAACAAGTAGATGATGGATTTAGACGAGTGGCTTTAGTTGGTCGACCTAATGTTGGTAAATCTAGCTTACTTAATTCATTAGCTGGTTCTGCTAGATCTTTAGTTGATGATGCTGAAGGAACAACGCGAGATGCAGTTGATGAACTGATTGAGTTTGGTGGATCAACTTGGCGTTTTATAGACACCGCTGGAATTAGAAGGCGGGCACATCAAGCAAGTGGAACTGATTATTACGCATCTTTGAGAACACAGATTGCGCTAGAGCGATCAGAGGTAGCACTGATAATTTTTGATGCGTCACAGATTATTACCGAGCAAGATATAAGAATTGTCAGCATGGCAGATGAGGCTGGAAAGGCTTTAGTAATTGTTATGAATAAATGGGATTTAGTTGATGAAGAGCGACAATTGGTCTTAGATCGTGAAATAGACCGACAGCTTGAGCGCTATCCATGGGCGCAACGAGTAAATTTGTCTGCAAAGACTGGCTGGCATCGGGATCGATTAGCACCAGCACTTCGCACCGCTTTAGCTAGTTGGGAAAAACGAATTCCAACGGCCAAACTCAACGCCTTTTTGGGTGAGCTGGTTGGAGCAAATCCACCACCTGTGCGATCAGGTAAGCAACCTAAGATTAAATTCGCCACTCAAGCCGGTACCTGCCCGCCTAAATTTGTTATCTTTGCCACCGAGTTCCTAGAAAGTGCCTACCGTCGCTTTATTGAGCGTAGGTTAAGAGAGGACTTTGGTTTCATTGGTACTCCGATAGAGGTGGCAGTTAAATTGAAAGATAGAGACAATGATTAACATTCCCAATGCATTGACCTTGTTGCGAGCCTTAGGTGTTCCTGCCTTTTTATACCTCTTTTTAATCGCAGATCAGCCAGTTGCGGCATTCATAGTTATAGCAATTGGTGGTTTAACCGATTACTTAGATGGAAAATTGGCAAGAGCTCTCAATCAAAGTACTGAATTTGGTGCCAAATTTGATCCCGTAGTCGATCGCCTATACATAACTGCAGTTGTGTTAGCACTAGCAACTCGGGAGTACCTACCTTGGGCACTAGTGATTGCGATTTTAGCTAGAGATTTGATTATGGCGCTATTAGTGGCGTATCAAAGAGTGAAAGGGTTTGAATATGTGCAGGTATCTTTTTTAGGAAAGGCTGCAACCTTTAACCTGCTTTATGCCTTTCCCTTCTTGCTCCTAAAAGATGTAAGCGCTATTGGGTCGGCTGCCTATATTCTTGGCTGGGCGTTTGCAATTTGGGGGATCGCACTATACTTCTACACAGCCTTTCAGTATCTGTTTAAAGCATTAGTTTCTTCTAGATAGGGGAGTTATGTCGGCCGTTCCAGAAAATCTTCGCTATACCAAAGAACATGAGTGGGTTGAGGAGTTGGCTCCAAACAGATTTAGAGTTGGTATTACAGATTATGCACAATCTGCCCTGGGCGACATTGTTTATATCCAATTGCCAAAACTTTCAGCACAGGTTTTAGCCAATTCCGTTTGCGGAGAGGTGGAATCGACCAAGTCAGTCTCTGAGATATACGCACCGATAACTGGCAAAGTCGTATCTGTTAATGCTAGCTTAGAGAGTAATCCTGAGATTATTAATACCGATCCTTATGGAAAAGGGTGGATAGTTGAGATCGAGATAAGTCAGGCGACGCTTTCTGAATCCTTACTTTCTGCTGCTGATTATCAAAATTTGACCGCTTGACCGGCACATCTGTTAGTAATAGTGTCAGCCTTTAGTTTAACTTAACCATAGGGGGATTTTGTGGCCGATAAGGTAACTCCGCCTAATGATCTAACCTCGACCTTAAATTTACGTCAGTTGCGTTCAATTCCGGGAAGTATGGCATCTGAGGAGATATATAAATCTTTATCCGCAGAGCAACAGCAAGTGGTTAATGCTCTATCTGATGGCGTCGGTATTTTGCTGGTATTAAAGGGTGCGGGAGTTGGCGGCAGGTACCTATTGGATGCAATGGAGACAAAGGTCGGACGCGATATAAATAATGAAATTTGTTTAGATGATATTACAGTTTCACGCTCACATGCATTGATTACAAAGAGTAATGGTCAGTACTTCATTAAGGATCTAGGAAGTTTAAATGGTACTTATTTAAATGCGATCTCTGTCCGAGATACAGCGATTACATCTGGCGATGAAATTCAGATCGGTAAGTATCACTTAACGCTTTTTGTTGGGCATAAAAAATGAGTTTGCCAGCAAGAGCCTACTTAAGCATCGGCGAGGTGCTCTCTAAATTAAGAGCTGAGTTCTCTGATATCACTATCTCTAAGATTAGATTTTTAGAGTCAGAAGGGTTAATTGAGCCACAACGAACCCCAAGTGGCTATCGTAAATTTACAAATGCAGATCTGGAGCGGTTGCGCTTTGTTTTATTGGCCCAACGTGATCAATACCTACCACTTAAGGTAATAAAAGAGAATCTCGATGCAATGGACCGAGGTTTAGTACCAGCAAAAAGTATCGGAGCAGTTGCTACCCCAAGACTTGCCGCTCAAGATGGTGTATTAACTGCTGATCAATTTGCCAGCAATAATGATCTTAGATTGACAAGAACTGAATTGCTCACAGCATCCAACTTAAGTGATGACCAGTTAACTGAGATCGAATCCTATGGTCTAATTGCAATAAGAGGTCGACACTATGACAGTGATGCACTGGCAGTTGCTAAAGCAGTTGCAGAGATTTCTGCTTATGGAATTGGTGCTAGACATTTAAGAGCATTTAAAACAGCAGCGGATCGAGAGATCGGTTTAGTTGAGCAAGTTACTACGCCATTACTTCGACAGAAAGGCTCTGAGGCTAAAGCCCGGGCGGAAGAGGTAGAGCGAGAGTTGGCTTCACTTTCAATTAGATTACATGCTTCTCTGGTTCGTGCTGGCTTGCACCGAACAAAGTAACTGATTGCTTAATGAGTAAATATCATCCAGTTGAGGTAATGGGCGTTCGAGTTGAGATGCCATCCAATCAACCAATCGTCTTATTAAAAGAGTTAGATGGCGCAAGATACTTACCAATCTGGTTAGGTGCAGTAGAGGCAACTGCAATTGCATTTGCACAACAGCAGGTAATTCCGCCTAGACCGTTAACTCATGATCTGTTTAAAGATGTATTAGGACAACTTGGAGCAAAGCTAAACACTGTTTACCTAACTGAGATCAAGGATGGGATTTTCTATGCCCAATTAAATTTCCAAGATGGACCGGCGGTTTCAGCCCGGCCAAGTGATGCCATCGCTTTGGCACTGCGGATTGGGGCACCGATACTAGCTAGCGAGCAACTGCTCGAGGATGCTGGGATTGAGATTCCAGACCAGGCCGAAGATGAGGTCGAGCGCTTTAAGGAGTTCTTAGATCAGATAAAACCAGAAGATTTCCTTGGTTAAGTCCAACTCTTAACCTTTGGTTAAGGATTTTCGTGTCGATACCTACCGCAGCTAGTTATATCTTCTACAATTAAGCCCTCCCCATAGAATTGAGTCCCCATGAGCGCAAATACCGAAATCGGATATCGCGGTGCTACCGCATGTGTTGCTGCCGGAATTTCTTACCGCCAATTAGATTATTGGGCACGCACAGGTTTAGTTGAACCAGGTGTTAGGGGAGCTGCTGGCTCTGGTTCACAGCGACTATATGGTTTCAGAGATATTTTAGTTTTAAAAATAGTCAAGCGTCTATTAGATACTGGTGTATCGCTGCAAAATATTAGAACTGCAGTTGAGCATTTAAGAGAGCGCGGTGTTTCAGATTTGGAAAGCATCACCCTGATGAGCGATGGTGCTTCTATTTATGAGTGCACTAGCGCAGATGAGATTGTAGATTTACTGCAGGGTGGCCAGGGAGTATTTGGCATTGCAATCGGTAAGGTCTGGACTGAGGTGGAAGGTTCGCTGTCTACCTTGCAAGGGGAGAGTTTAACTGACGGCAGTTTGGTTGTTAGTGGCGAAACTAACGATGAGCTAGCCCAACGTAGAAAACTAAAAGGGGCCTAAACCAAATACCATTGCTTCCCTATCTTATTGAATCGGGGAGTGGTGTCAGAAAGATCTAAGTTTGTTGACCGTCACATCGGTCCCAATGAGTATCAGATCAATACCATGCTCATGGAATTAGGTTATAAAGATCTAGATTCTTTCATCACTGCAGTTGTGCCAAAAAATATTCATATCAAAGGCGAGATAGAAAAATCTTTACCAGTTGGGATTTCTGAAGTAGATGCGATTAATGAGATTTCTAAGATCGCAAGAAAAAATAAGGTATACAAATCTCTTATCGGTAATGGTTATTATGGAACTATTACGCCAGCAGTTATTCTAAGAAATGTTTTAGAAAATCCAGGATGGTATACCGCATATACGCCTTACCAACCAGAGATAAGCCAAGGAAGATTAGAAGCTATCTTTTCATTTCAAACTGTAATAACTGATCTAACAGGTTTGCAGATAGCGAATGCTTCTATGCTAGATGAAGCAACAGCGGCGGCAGAAGCTATGACTCTAGCTAGACGTGTATGGCAAGGAAGTGATGATGCTTGCATTTTAATTGATGCTCAATTACATCCACATGTTAAGGCTGTTATTCAAACTAGAGCAAAGCCATTAAATATTCAAATAGTTGAGAGTAATTTTGCTGATGAAGACTTTAATAATGAAATATTTGCGGCAATTATTGCGTATCCAGAAAGTACCGGCAGAGTTAAAGATTTGACGCAAATTATTGATAAAGTTAAATCTAAACAAGCGTTAGCAATTGTTGATTGTGATTTATTAGCTCTAACCTTGTTTAAATCACCAGGGGAGTTTGGTGCAGACATTGCCATAGGTAGTGCACAACGATTCGGCGTGCCAGTTGGTTTTGGTGGACCACACGCAGGATTTATGGCTGTTAAGAGTGGGCTAGAAAGATCGCTACCTGGCAGATTAGTTGGTCAATCAGTTGATGTTCATGGCAATCCTGCTTTTCGGCTTGCCTTGCAGACTAGAGAACAGCACATTCGGCGAGATAAGGCGACATCAAACATTTGCACTGCGCAAGTTCTCTTGGCTGTTATTTCTGCCTTTTATGCAATGTGGCATGGACCAACTGGACTTAAGCAAATTGCTTCTACTATTCAAAACTATGCTCATAGATTTAGATCCTCAGCTGTTAACGCTGGATTTGAAGTAGGGGATTTTGAGATATTTGATACGGTTTTAATTAAGAGCGATAAAGCTGAAGAGCTTCTTTCTCGTGCGCTCAAATCCGGCTTTAATTTGCGGCTAGTTGCTAAGAATGAATTGTCCGTTTCCTTTGATGAAACTGTAACTGAAGGTGATTTTCTAGAACTTTTGAGCTGTTTAGGTATGAAGGAAGTGACCGTTACAACTTCAGCCTCAAGTATTTCACGTAAATCTACCTATCTTTCTCACCCAGTCTTTAATACCTACCACTCTGAAACCTCAATGCTTCGATATATCCGTTCACTGTCGGATCGTGATTTGGCTCTTGATCGCACAATGATTCCACTGGGTTCTTGTACTATGAAATTGAATGCAACCTCTGAGATGATTCCGGTAACGTGGAGTGAATTTAACTCTATTCATCCATTTGCACCCTCTGATCAGACATTAGGTTATTTAGAATTAATCGAGGGGCTTAGCAAGTGGTTAATTTCAGTGACTGGCTATGATGCAGTTTCTCTGCAACCAAACGCTGGCTCACAAGGTGAGTTCGCTGGGCTTTTGGCAATAAGAAATTTTCTAGATAGTAAGAATATGAGTGAAAGAAATATCTGTTTAATTCCTTCAAGTGCTCATGGAACAAATGCCGCAAGTGCTGTGATGGCTGGAATGAAAGTGATTGTAGTTGAGTGTGACGCAGATGGAAATGTAAGTCTAAGTGATGTTAAAGCAAAGATTGCGCAATATAAATCTACTCTAGCTGCCCTTATGGTTACTTACCCATCAACTCATGGTGTATTTGAAGAAGCAATCTCTGAAATTTGCGAACTAGTTCATGATGCAGGCGGGCAAGTTTATGTTGATGGTGCGAATCTGAATGCTCTAGTTGGTGTGGCAAAACCTGGAAAATTTGGTGCTGATGTCTCGCATTTAAATCTGCACAAAACATTTTGTATTCCGCATGGTGGAGGAGGACCTGGGGTAGGACCAGTTATTGCTAGAGCTCATCTGGCACCATTTTTACCAAATCATCCGGCAAACAAATTGGCGGGCCCTGATTCTGGTCCCGGACCAGTCTCTAGCGCACCATTTGGATCAGCATCAATTTTGCCGATCTCCTGGATGTATATCAGAATGATGGGTGGAGCAGGTCTTACTAAGGCCACTGAGGTTGCAATATTGTCGGCTAATTACCTGGCTAAGAAATTAGACCCACTATTTCCAGTTCTATATCGGGGTCAAAATGGGCATATTGCCCATGAATGCATAATTGATATTCGAGAGATCACTAAAAATTGTGGAGTTACTGTTGATGATATTGCCAAAAGATTAATGGATCATGGTTTTCACGCGCCAACTGTGAGCTTTCCGGTAGCAGGCACCATGATGATTGAACCTACAGAATCTGAAGACATTAGGGAGTTAGATAGATTTTTAGCCGCAATGGAGAGCATTCGCAAGGAGATTAGCGATATCGAGGAGGGCAAGCTAACGGTTGAGCAATCACCATTAAGGTTTGCACCTCACACAATTGGTGATTTGGTCAATAAAGATTGGGATCGCAAATATGACCGATCGATCGGAGCTTTCCCAACTGGTGAAGAGTTTGGAATTGGAAGAAGCGGAAAGTATTTACCGACGGTAGGACGAATTGATGGTGTTTATGGCGACCGTAATTTGGTTTGTAGTTGCCTGCCGATAGAGGAGCTAGCCTCAAACTAGGAGTTTTCGACTTTACATAATGTAGATTATCGGCGGATGATCCTACGCTTGAAACCCTCCAGGCTGACCATTCTCCACGCCTCTATAACGATAGCAAAGCTCATTTTCGACTTGCCATTCTCACGCTCTATGAATGTTATTGGCACCTCTTTAATTTTGTAACCAAGTTTTATAGCTTGCAGCGCCATTTCAATCTGAAAACCGTAACCATGACTTTTTATCGTAGAAAAATCAATATCGGCTACTAACTGCTTTGGTAAAACTCGATAACCCGAGGTCAGATCTCGGTACTTCAACCCCAACAATCTTGCCGCATATGCAGTACCAAATCGAGATATTAAACGCCGTCTTTTGGGCCAGTTGACTACAGATCCGCCCTTAATCCATCTTGAGCCTATAACCATAATCTGTGAATCAGAATTTTCAACCAAATCAATCATCTCCTCCGGTTGATGACTTAGGTCAGCATCCATTTGAATGAAAAAGTCATAGTTCTTTGTTAAACCAAATTTGAACCCAGCTATATACGCAGGCCCTATTCCGTTCTTAGAATTCAAACTTAAAACTGTTAGTCCTGAAAGATTCAAAGACTGTGCTAGTTGGCCAGTTTTATCTGGAGAATTATCATCGATTACCAGTATGTCTATTTTTAGAATATCTATGTTTTCTCTCCTGATTTTATCAATTCGCTTCAATAACAATATAATTGATTCAGACTCATTATATGTGGGAATCAAAACCAAGATATTCTTCACTTTTGAACTCTTCTTAATATTGACAAAAGAAGTGAAGGTATGAGGAATAGGGCTTCTAAATATTTTCCATAATCTTGTGTGATAGTTGTGCCATCAACAGTATCAATCTGCCCAATCAAACTATTTGGAGTAAATTTTGGGATCTGTTGCAAAATAGTGCCATTATTGCTTATAAATGAAGTTACCCCAGTTGTTGAAACATATGCCACATTTCGACCAGTCTCCATAGATCTAACTCTTGCAATATTCAACTCTTGTTCTAATTGAGACGTATCCCCAAAAGTAGCATTGTTAGTTTGGACTACTAAAAAATCTGAAGTTAGTGAATCTCTAAATACATCATTAATTAATTCATAGCAAATCAGGGTTTGAAAGGTAAAGTTACTAATCTTAAATTTTGTATCCTCTTTACCTGCTGCAAAATCAGTAATCTCTTTAGCATAAGGTGACACTGCCTCAGCAATATTTCGTAATGGTAAATACTCACCAAATGGCGTCAGGTATCGTTTTGTATAAATCTGTTGCGCTTGAGAATTAAAAAGAATTGATTGATTTCTTAACCCATCGGGTGATTTTGTTACTCCTCCAACTAGTATTGGTGATGAGGTTCTAACTGACTGTTCAACAATTTCTTTATACACCTCAGGGTTAGTGTTAATGTCAATATCAACAGAATTTTCCGGCCAAATTATCAACTCATTTCCCGTAGATAATTTCTTAGTTTGCTCTAGATGGCGGTTAAAAACTTCCTTCGGGGTTGAATTGAATCCCAGTCCTAACTCGGGAACGCCACCCTGTACCAATGCAATCCTTATTGAGTTTTTTTGTTCAATTTGATCAGGTACAAAGTTGGCTAATCCGATAATAGATAATGCGATAACAAGCGGTAAAAATCTACGCGTTGCTGATAGAAAAGCAATAATGAATGAAACAAAAACTACTCCCCCGACTGGGTAAAGGACGGCAATTGGACTGTCGATCTGAGTAAAACCAATTCTTGACCAACCAAAACCTGTAAAAGGAATAGTCCTAAGGAGTAGCTCTACTCCTACGAATGATCCAGCAAAAACAAAGCTGTTGAATCTAGCTTTTCTGCGTACAAATATACCTGGCAATATATAGAAACTTGCCTGAACAAAGCAAAGCAGTAGCCATGGAGTGTTTCCTACGTAGACTCCTGTCCAGTACTGAGATGGCAGAAGGAGTCCGAGGCCAAAAAGATATGATCCAATAATTCGTTTTTGAAATATCAAATCTTTTATGAGGGAATACCAAATAGCCAAAGCAAGAATTGGGGCAATCCAGAAATTAAAGGGCGCAAAACCGCATGCAGCTATCACTCCAGCTGCAAAGGTCATAAATAGTTTCATTTAGCCCAGCCCAACGCATCCATTATTCGATCAATACTAGAGCCGAGACCAAACTCATTTTTAATAGACTCAATATCATCAAGTGATTTAGGTTTCTTAGGAGAATCTAGGCTTAGATTTGGGACTGGTACATCTAGTGCACAACTAACTAATTTTGTGGCAATTCGGGCATAATCTAAGCTTTCTAGAATTTTCTTTTGCAAGTTAGGTGAAAGCCGTTTGTCATTCTCTTGTGCTGCCAATACAACCTCTTCAAGACTTGAGAATGTTCTTGCTATGTTTGCTGCACCCTTTTCACCAATTCCTCTAATCCCTGGCAATCCATCGGAGGAATCTCCCCTGATCATTGCAAAGAGCGCATATCTATCGCCTGGTATCTCATATTTATCAGCAATCCACTTAAGATCAACTAAATCATGATTTGAGACCCCTTTAGCCAAATATATTATCTTCACGTCTCTTTTATCATCAACTAATTGAAATAGATCTCGATCACCAGTGACGATTCTTACAGGTCCTTTTTGTGAAACACTTAAAGTTGCTATTAAGTCGTCAGCCTCGTAGTCATCTACTCCAACCAATGGAATTCCGAGTGCATCTAATACATCAAGCAGTATCGGAATCTGGGGTGACAAAGTATCTGGTTCATCTTCTGTGCCTTCATCATCTAGACGATTAAGTTTATAATCAGGAAAAAGTTCTACTCTCCAACTTGGACGCCAATCGCCTTCAAGACAAGCGACCAACCGATCAGGTTTGTACTTAACGAGTAATCGAGAAGTCATATCGAGATAGCCCTTGATTGCATTTATAGGAACTCCGTTTGGTGAAACCAAAGTGTCTGGCATTCCAAAATATGCGCGATACCAAAGCGAAGCACTATCAAGGAGCATAAGTGTCATATTGCAGCTCCTGCATAAGCTATTACTCCTCGATCAACTGACTCAAGCGATAGATCAATAGTGTGTTGTAATTGGGGAGCTGCAACTCTAAGTTGTCTTAATAGATCAATTATTTGCTTCATAGACCGAACAAAATCCCCCACCGTTAGTTCACTACCTTTAAGTACAGAAGTTAATGAATTGCCACTAGCCCAGCGATAGGCTGCCCAACAAAATCCGAAGTCAGGTGACCGCATAGGCTCTAGGTTCATATCTATCTCAATGTCATGGATCCGGCCGTAAATACGAGAAATATCGCTAAGTGCATTTGGTACCTGACCGCGCGGAATCTTGGATGCATCATCATTTCTCGATTCGTATATACAGGCAGAAATTACTGATACTAGTTCCGGAACAGTTAGTTGATCAAATACTCCAGCTCGAATTGATTCGGCTATTAGTAAATCAGTTTCACCATAAATCTTAGCTAACATTCGACCAGGTTTAGTGATCTGATCATTCTCAAGATATCCTAATTTATCGAGAACTAACCTGATCCGATCAAATCTTTTAGCAATCACATTTGTTCGACTATTTATACGATCTGTTAGTCCGTCAATTTCTCTTTGTAGGCGAAATGCTCGCTCAGTAATACGAGAATGATGCTCTCTATCTGGACAGTTGTGACATGAATGATTCTTTAGTCTCTTTCTAATATTCCCAATCTCATCCTCAATTTCTAACCGTTTGCGCTTATTTCGCTTGCTGTCATTTTCCAAATTTTTTATTTCAAAGCGCAGCTTCGCATATTCAATGAAATCTCCCTTGTCGCATTTCGCCTCATTAAAGAGTGCATCTCTTGCAGATTCATTCTTTCGGATTTGCCTAGAGAGACCCACAACTGCTTTATCTGCTTGGAATTGTGCTAGCGAAGACTCGAGAGAGGTCCGCGCACGTTCAGATCCAAACTGCGAAATTAGATTAATGCTCATGTTATATGTAGGCTTAAATGAACTCTTTAATGGATACGTTCGTGTCGACGCAAGACCACCAACAGAAGTTGAATCTAATTCATTGCCCCAAAGTATTACTGCATTACCTTCTATATCAATACCTCTTCTACCGGCACGGCCAGTTAATTGGGTATATTCTCCCGGCGAGATAGCTACATGCCCCTCGCCATTCCACTTACTTAATTTCTCAAGTACAACTGTTCTGGCGGGCATATTGATGCCTAGTGCCAACGTTTCAGTTGCGAAAACAGCTTTGACTAGGCCTCGTTGAAATAATTCCTCTACCGTAACTTTAAATGCGGGTAGCAAACCAGCATGATGGGCTGCAACACCTCTTTCTAATGCATCTGCCCATTCGTAATAACCTAAAACCACAAGATCCTCTTCTGCCAAACTTTTAATGTTTCTTGAAACTACATCGCGAATCTCTTGACGCTCTTTACTATTGGTTAATCTAATTCCGGATGCAATGCATTGACGAACGGCCGCATCACAATTATTACGCGAGAAAATAAAGGTTATGGCAGGCAAAAGGGATTCACGTTCGAGTTTTTCTATGACCTCAGGTCTAGTTAATGATCTAGGACCTCTAGGTTTATCACGCCAGTTGCCCTTGATTTTTCGATAAGTATCCCGCTCTAGTTTTGTTAGTTCGGGATTCAACCTTTGGCCTTCACCAAATAGATCAATTAAGCGATTTCCAAAAAGGACATGCTGATACAGCGGAACAGGACGGGTTTCACTAACAATTACCTCAGTATCTCCTCTAACTGTTTGCAGCCACTCGCCAAACTCTTCTGCATTAGAAACCGTCGCTGACAAGGAAATAACTTGAACAGCATCTGATAGGTGAATCAGAATCTCTTCCCAAACAGCTCCCCTGAATTTGTCAGCAAGATAGTGAACTTCATCCATTACTACGTATTTAAGGTCAGTAATTGTCGTTGAGTTTGCATAAATCATGTTTCGCAGCACCTCAGTGGTCATGACTACGATCTGTGCCTCTGAATTGATCGAGGTGTCGCCAGTAAGTAAACCGACTCTAGCTGAGCCATATTTATCGCTTAGCTCTGAGAATTTTTGGTTTGACAAAGCTTTAATTGGAGTTGTATAAAAACATTTACCACCTGAATTTATAACTAAATTTACTGCAAACTCGCCAACTATCGTTTTTCCAGCACCGGTTGGAGCAGCAACTAGAACTCCTTTGCCTGACTCCAATGCATGACATGCTGAAATTTGAAAATCATCTAATTCAAAAGGAAAACTCTCAGAGAATTCCTTAGTCTTTAGATACTTATTATTTAGTTTTACTCGTGCATAGCTTTCTGCGGGAGATGGATTCATTTAAACGACCATGAATTTAGCGCACCAGTTACAACCTCAATCTCGATCGGTAAAGGGGAAATGAACTCTCCATCAGCAAATGCGGAAGTATTTGCCGATATCTGAACTCTTTTGCCTGAATAAGAATTTACTTTTGGGTGATCAATATGTCGACCGGAAAAAACTCTTGGAAAGATCCGTAAAAGAGTAAGCCTTGACACAGGTTTAACCAGAATCAAATCAAGGAAACCATCTGAGTTTAAGGATTTAGGACTGATCTTCATGCCCCCTCCATAATTACTCCCATTTGCAACGGTCAAAAGCATCCCTTGCTGGGAAAAAGATATGCCATCAATATCGAATACATACTTTATACTCTTGAATTTTGAAAGAATTAATAATGTCGCAATTGTGTACTTTGCTTTACCCCGTGGCCAACTAAATGTATTAGCTAAGGCGTTAACATTCGCATCAAAACCGGTACTTAGCACTTGTACAAACCACTCAATCTTATTTGGGCTTGAGATTCTACCTAAGTCCAATTTCTTTGGTTGGTAACTAACATAACCTTCAAATATTTCGGCTACAGATTTACCATATACGCCGATACATCTTGCAAAATCATTTCCAGTTCCAGCTGGAATTACTCCAAAGTTAATTGATTTCAATGCAATTTCCTGGATGCAAAGATGGACCAGACCATCTCCTCCAATGGCAATAAGTGTTTCAAAATCACCTGTTAAAAATAGATCTCGAATTTTTTCAGAGGTTTTTACAGCACTTGACTCATCTACCAGTTCATATGCAATTTCATTTCTCTCCAACAATGAGATTAGTGTCTGGCTTAACTTCTTTGCTTTTCCTCTTCCAGATTTTCTATTAAGTACAATCAACCACATTAGATGTCTTCTGGTGGGGATATTGGAGTGACATTTAATTCATTGCTATTACTGCGATTTCGCCTTCTATCCACAAGTATGGCAAACAGGCCAGAGAGAAAGTAGATAAGGCATAAAGGAATCGCCAGTAGCGTCATGGTAATTGGATCTGGAGTCGGTGTGAAAGCAGCCGTAAAAAGAAAACAAGAAAATACTGCGACTCGCCACGGGCGTAAAATTGTCTTGCCTGAAATAATGCCTAACAAATTCAAGGCAACAAGGAAAATCGGCAATATAAATGCTAAGCCAAAAATCAAAATAAGTCTTAGAACAAAATCTAAGTACTCATCAAATCGGACCAGATTGTCTAAGTTATCTGGTGTAAACCCTAATAAAATGCTGACTGCATTTGGAAGAATTAAGTACGCCAAAGTAGATCCGGTTAGAAAAAGCGGAGTTGCGATCAGAGCAAAAAATACAGCAGTGCGTTTTTCTTTGCGATGCAAAGCAGGTGTGATGAAGGCCCAGACTTGATATATCCATACAGGTGCTGAAAGCAGTACTCCGGTTAGCAATGAAATCTTTACCTGAAGATTAAATGGCCCAAGGATTCCATTAACATATAGAGCTCCGCACTGATTAGTGGTTGGCTCATTCGATGTACCAATATCGCAAAACGGCAGTGTCAGAAGTCGAACAATTTCCTGATAGAAAACCCATCCAACAATTGCCATAGAAACAATGGCGAATACAGATTTTATAAGCCGGTTTCTAAACTCTCGCACATGGTCTACCAGCGGCATTTTCTCGCCACGGCGTTTACTCACGTTAACTACCTATCGGAGTCTGAATCTGATTTTTTACTTCCTGGGTTCTCATCCTTATTCAACTCTTGAACTTCACTTTTAAAAATTCGCAACGATCTACCAAGCGACCTGGCTGAATCGGGCAAACGCTTAGATCCAAAGAGAACCAGAAAAACAACCGCTAGTACTAACAAATGCCATGGCTTGAGAGAATTCATTCCTACATACTACCCTAACTATCTGAAGATTCGTATAGACCCAAAATATTGCGGGCGTTCTCTCTGACTCTTACAGCAAAATCCTGAGGGGCTTTAATCTTTATTCCTGGAATATGACTAAGAATACTTTTCTCCAGCCAATCAATATTTGAGACCGCGACCTCGACAAGCAAACCCTGATTGCTGTGCTTGACCGATCTTATGATTGACATATTTCTCTCTACAAAGAAACGTAGCCAATCCTGAACCTCAAGTTCAATTATGATTTCTGGTAAGTGGGATTGATTAACCTCAAATTCTAGAAATGCACCTGTTTCACATCTCGTTATTGCGTCGACTCTAAATACCCGCTCAGCTTTCTTTTCTACATCAAATGCATTCATATAGAGGGATCCATTTGAGTAATAAAGCGTCAATGGAACCACATCTCGTTCAGAAGCCTGATCTTTAGTTACTGATATGTATCCTATTCTTAAAATCTGCCTCTTGCCTATTGCCTTATTTATAATTTCGACAAACTTCGAAGTAATCATCTGAGAGTCATTAATAAGTATCTCTTCATTTTTTATATGAGAAACCTTCGCTATTAACTTATCTATTTTCTCACGAAGATCATTCCGCTCAAGTTTAATTTCAGACAATATCTTTAAACCTAAGACAATAACCACCATCTCAGTCTTAGAAAATCTTCTAGGCCGATTAAGTACTTGTGGGTCAATCACAGATACCACACCATCCTCTAGCACAATATCGATTAACTCATATGGTGTATAACCAGGCAAACCACACATAAAGATAAGTTCTAGATCTTTTTCAATCTGCTTCTCGGAAGTTGAAAAACGTTTTGCCAAAGTTTTTATAGAGCAGCTTGGATTTTCAAGCACATATGGAATTAAATCCATGGTACGCAAAGCTCGTACAGCAGCAGATTCAGCCATTTAGGTAGCTTTCTAAATTCGCAACTAGTAGTTGTCGTAATGCTGCGGGCTCAATAAGTTTAAGGTCTGTACCATGCCATAGGACCATTTCCAATAACTCCTGCTCATTAGTATAAGGAATATCCATTAGATCCCATTCTGAATCTAGATCTTTCACTGTAAACTTATTTCGAAGGGATAATGCAGCTCCTTTTCTTACTTGTAACTTTGAGACCAGGCTGACCGAATTGCTCTCTTCTTTTAGAAAATTGCCAACATTAAAATTGTCTGGCTTTTCAAATGCATCTTTTTCGCCAATTAAATCTACTTCACCCTCAATTCGCACCAGCTTAAAGGACTTAATTACATTGATTTCGAAGGCAATTAAATACCAAAAACCGTTGCTCGAATAAAGGCCATATGGATTCACTTGTCGTTTCTTGCCACGATAGCTAAATTCCAGGATTTGCTTATTTTGTACCGCAGTAAAGATTGATACTAGAAGTTGCCAATCCTCAGTAATTCTTAAAGTTGGGGTCGTGGTCATATCATTCTCGACTGGACCGCTCAGGGATTGAATTTTTAGCAATGCGTTTTGGGAGTCCATTTCTACCGCAGAGTCATGCCAAAGATTAGCTGCCATCGTAAGGAGCAGAAGTTCTTCCTTAGTAAATTCATTTTCAGCAAACTGAAAGGATTCACTTTTTATAAGGTATCCCTGCTCGTCCTCAAACAGCGGATCAGAATTGTTTACATCTATTTGTATTCCCAAGCTACGTAGATCGTCTTTATCCCTTTCAAACATTCTCTCCTTGGTTTCGGGAGATCCCTCATAGCCTGGAATATTGCGTAAAATTTCTGCTTTGCTCAGATATCGCTTGGATGCCAAAAGAGCTAGGGTTAAGTTGATTAATCTCTCTGTCTTCTGGGAACTCATGAACATAGATTAGTCTTTAAGTTAATATTTGCTAAGATTAACTATGAAAACTAAACAAAAAATAGCTTTGTTACTTCTGCCTATATCCTTATTAACTGCATGCTCAACAGACGGAGGAGTTGATCCGATGGTCCAACAGAATCAATCGTTTTCAGATTTTCCTGAAGTCGCTGGACTTAGTGGTTCAAAACCTGAAATTTCAGCTCCAAAGGGAACTCCCCCAGCCAAGCTTGAAACACAGGATATTTTTATTGGTTCTGGAGCAGAGGCAATTGCCACTTCGGTTTTAGAGGTCCACTACACATTGATGGCGTGGAGCAGTGGTCAGTTAGTCGAATCTTCTTGGGATTCTGGACAAACTGCTACGTTCCCACTTAGTGGAGTGATTCTCGGCTGGCAACAAGGAATTCCAGGAATGAAAGAAGGTGGACGACGCTTACTAGTTATTCCACCGGATCTTGGTTATGGAGCGCAAGGTGCAGGTGGTGCGATCGGTCCTAATGAAACTTTAATTTTCGTTGTAGATTTAATTAAAGTTAGTTAATCACTCAAATCGTAAGATCCTTTTGAGGGTCTCCTTCTTCGCTGCAGAACGGGCACTCCCGGTGCCATTCTTCTTGCAAACGTAAGAAATCCGGTATGGCCAATCATTCTATGCTGAGGTCTAACTGCTAAGCCTTCATGGTGCCAACCCCTGACAATAGTTTCCGATGATTCTGGCTCGGTAAAATTTCCTGATTCTTTTATCGCTTCTGCAACTCGTGATAACTGAGTTGTGGTTGCGACATAACAAAGAAAAACTCCCCCAGGAACTAATGCTTGTGAGGCTATTTCGACACATTCCCAGGGGGCAAGCATGTCGAGAATAACGCGATCATATTCAGCTTCAAACTTTCTTTCTTGTAAAACACCAACATCCAACTTCCAGTTCCGTGGGGATTCACCAAAATAACTTTGTACGTTGGTGCGAGCGATCTCTGCGAAATCTTCACGAGCTTCAAAGGAGTGTAAATAGCCATCGCTTCCAACTGCACGAAGTATGGAAATACTCAAAGCTCCAGAACCAGCTCCGGCTTCCAAAACTCTACAAGCAGGCTTTATATCTGCTACCCCAAGAATCATTGCAGAGTCTTTTGGATAAACAATCGTTGCACCTCTTGGCATAGATAGAACATAATCACTAAGTAACGGCCTAAAAATTTGAAACTTAAGTTCTCCATTTGTTTTTACAATAGATCCCTCAGGTAGGCCAAAAAGATCATCGTGCTTTAACATTCCCTTGTGTGTGTGCCACTCAGCACCCTTTGTAAGAGTTATTGAATACAGCTTACCTTTTGCATCAGTCAGTTGTATGCGATCACCATATTGAAAATTTCTATCTATCATGGCGTACTGCCCTGTCTAAAAATGGATACCACTCGACCAATTGTTTAAAAGTTATTTCCGTGAGATTGGATATGACTCTTAAATTCTTCTCATTTGCGATAGATATAATATGTGAAATTGCTACCACTTGTGCTCCAGAATCTAAACCTGCGCGAACTCCAGTCATAGAATCCTCCAACACAAGACATTCATCAATTTTTACTTTCAGTCTCTCAGCTGCCATTAGATAAGGTTCTGGATGCGGTTTGGAATTTACTACATCGTCTCGCGATATTGCTATATCAAAACTACTCTCCGGAAAGCGTGTGAGTGCAGAATTCATAAGTTCCCGGCCACTAGCAGTTACTAATGCTGTCTTTAATCCAGCTTCTTTTGATTTTGTAATGAGCTCCAGAGCATTCGGTATCAATTCCAAATCCTTTACGAATTTTAACTTCATTACTTCATTCAATCTTTGACCAAAGTAGCCGTATGGCTTTACATTGCCGCTTCTATCCTGCATATACTTCTCGGTCCTTTCCATAGGACCGCCAAGGCAATTTATTTGATCCTGCTCATCCCAATGACACCCCAGCTCTGCCATTACCTGGATTTCAGCCTGTAACCATAAAGGCTCAGAATTTATGATTGTTCCATCCATATCAAAAAGAATTGCGCTCATAATTTATAACGCCAATCCTAGTAAGGAATCAATTGCACGTGATACTAAACCACTGTGATTTGATGTTGCAATTTTATTGGATTCGAGGGACCAATCGACAATCTCACTTAACGCTTTAGGTGTATTTAAATTATCTGCTAGATCCTTAATTAAATTGTTTACAAGACTCGAAGCATCAGCTGTTTCGCTTCGTGAAAGCGCCGATCGAACCAATACAACTTCATCTTTCGCCCTCTCAAGAAGTTGCGTGCTCCACTCTCTATCTTGCTGATAGTGACCAGAAAGCAGCGCCCAACGTATAACCATTGGATCAACCCCTTCTTGAATCAATTTGGAAACAAAAATGAGATTACCCTTTGATTTGCTCATCTTCTCTCCGTCAAGGCTAATCATTCCTGCATGTATGTAGCTTTCAGCGAAGTCTCGGCCTAATGCAGCATTTACTATCTGTGCACTCATAAAATGGTGTGGAAAGATTAAATCTGATCCGCCACCTTGCAATTGAATTACCGGATCTTTCTCATCATTATCTAAAAACTCACAAGCAATAGCTGTACATTCAATATGCCAGCCTGGTCGCCCAAACCCATATTTACTATTCCAACCTGGTTCGCCATCTTTATTCGCACTCCAAACAACAGCATCTAATGGGTGTCTTTTTCCTTCTCTGTCCGGATCTCCCCCGCGTTCGGCAAAAACCGAGATTGCTTCGGCTAGAGGAATCGGCAGAGAATCTAAATACTTATCCACGCTGAAGTAGAAATCACCATCGATCTGATAAATATGACCATTTCTGTCTAACTTATCGATAAATGACTCAACAAGATCAAGAGAGTCGGTGACTT
>JACCDJ010846946.1_pt1 | contig 19428 bp, 6 predicted proteins | sample 7444481 | NCBI WGS metagenome assembly JACCDJ01 (sample SAMN15323435, study PRJNA562643) | freshwater metagenome | isolation source: river surface water | place: USA:Blue River Watershed | collected 2017-08-15 | reverse complement strand
CTTGGCAACGTAAGGTGAATCTTTCTAATCTTAAACTAGAAAACCCTTTTGAAGTAGTAACCTTAACAAACAATGTAAGTTTCACTGATTTCGGAACTGGTGTTTTGTTCTATCATCAGCCGACTAATTGGCTTTCCTATCAGACAGGGTTTAGCTTTACACATCTTACTCGTCCAAACCAGTCTTTCGCACGTTATACCGATATCTTAGGTACTCGATTCCAATATCACGGTACCGCTTTCATTCAATTCGCGGATATGTTCACCGTGATTCCTATGGTGCAATATAGTACGCAGAAGGGGGCCAGAGAATTGAATGTCTCTGCGCTTGGAAAAGTATTGATTGATGATAATTTAAAGTATGAAACTGCTGTGTATTTCGGAGCAGGAATGCGCTTTACTCGTCCTGGCGCTGACGCCTTGAACTTCTACTTCCGTTATGATATCCTTAATCTTGCAGTAGGCTTATCTTATGATGTAAATGTCTCTCCACTTCATGTGATTTCTAATTATAAAGGTGGACCAGAATTGACCTTACAATACGTTATTAAATGTCCTAAATCTAAACCAACGGTTTATAGTCGTGGAAAAAAGATGTTTTGCCCTAAGTTCTAGTCTAAAGAATTATACTAAATTTGATTAACCCTTTCAGTCTTATGAAAAAAATATTTGTCCTTCTTTTAATTGCTAGTATCGCCGCTTCTGGCGTAAGCTGTAAGTTTATCAAAAAGAAGTTTGGTAAACAAGAAGAGGTAGTAGCCGACTCCACTAGTGTTGGTGAAGGAGAGTTTGTTGATGATGGTTCTTCTTCAGATTTTTCAGATGCCGAATTACTTGCTGATTCATCTACCTCAACTTCAACAGACGCAGGAACGGACGCACTTACTTCCGCAGATACAAAATCATCTGAAGAGGCTGAAAAATCAGCTGAAACGACTCCCGCTCCGGCACCTGCTAAGACGGAGAAGCAAGTTGCTAAGGCAGAGCCAAAGCCAGCTGCTTCACCCGCAAAGAGTACTGCTACCGCAACTGCAAAAGCAAAAACTTCCGTGAATACAGCAACAGCTCCTACCGCAACAACGACTCCGCGTCGTCGTTCTGGATCTATTTACGATGGTGTAAATGATCAAGAAGAACGTGCAATCATTCGCCGCGCAGAAGGCTATAATGACGCTTATTATGTAGATGATTACAACGGCTCTAACAGCGAGTACGAAAGACATTATAAAAAAGCTTCTGAATTAGACGGTAGTAAGGATTATATTGTCCCTGCTTCAGGTTATGCCGACGGTCGCCAAACCGGCCCTGCTCGCGGACCGAAGAAGGCTTTACCAAACACGCCTGCACATAGTCAACCTGCTGCGAAAGCTTCAAATGCAACTAATGCTAACAATGCTTCTGCAAACGGTCAGATTGGTACAGTTCCAACAAAAGTTGAGCAAAAGCCTAAAACGGCTAATGAGATAATTCAAAAGAAATAACGATTAATACTTTTTTGAAAAGCCGATCAATAAGGTCGGCTTTTCTGTTTTAGCTATGCTTCCTCCTCCGAAGAAAATTTTAGTAGTCCGTTTTAGCTCAATTGGCGATCTGGTGCTTACTAGCCCTGTTTATCGTTGTTTGAAAGCTAAATATCCGAATGCTGAAGTGCATGTAGTCGTTAAGAAAAAGTTGAGCAGTGTATTAGAACATAATCCATATATTGATCAAATTATTCCATTAGAAGATAGCCTTTTCGCATTAGCTGCTAAATTGCGTAAAGAGAAGTATGACTTTGTAATTGATTTACACAATAATTTGAGAAGTGCTTTTTTGAAAGTATGCTTAGGTGTTCGTTCCTCCTCCGTTAAGAAAATGCATTGGGATAAATGGAGAATGGTGAAGTGGAAAAAGCAAATTAAAGTTCCTCATATTGTGGATCGTTATCTAGCAACCTGTCATCCCTTGGAGATTGCTTATGACGGATTAGGTCTAGACCATTTTACAGATTCCAATGCTCAGAAGTGGCTGCAGCAAGAGTTTTTGACGCATTACAAAGATACTTCGTATGTCGTTTTTGCAGTCGGTGGTCAATTTGCAACAAAACGCTTACCCCTTGAAAAATGGCAAAAATTAGCGAGTCGATTGGATCAAGCAATTCATGTGATTGGCGGAAAAGAGGATATGCAAATCGGACAAGAACTGCAGCAAGCCTTTCCTGCTAAAGTTGTAAACTGGACAGGTCAATTGTCAATCAATCAGTCGGCTGAATTGATTAAAGTTGCCAATAAAATTTATACAAACGATACCGGCATGATGCATATCGCTGCCGCTTATAATAAAGATATTGAAGTGTTTTGGGGCAATACTTTGCCAGGCTTCGGAATGTATCCGTTTTATCCCGATAGCGATGCTGCTAAATCGGTTAATCACGAAGTTCTTGGATTATCATGTAGGCCTTGTAGTAAAATTGGCTTTAAAACATGTCCAAAAGGTCATTTTAACTGCATGAATTGGCAAGAAATAGGGTAGTTTTTATGCCTTACGCATTTTGATGGATTTGTTGCTTTAATAGGAAGTTTTCACTATATTGCGAAGGAAAACTATACTTGCGCCCCTTAACGCAAGTGCCGTTTTATTTAAAACTGAAAACTACTCCTGAATGAAACAACTTTTTTTTAAGCTACTTAGCGCCAAACTGCTTTTGCTAGGGCTTTTCAGCCTTGGGATACAGAGTAGTTTGTTTGCGCAATGTTTACCAAATATTGGTTTCGAGCAAGGTAATACCACAGGATGGCAATGTTTCACTGGTAGTAATAACTCAGGAAATCCGACCATCACTACTCCCGGACAGGTAGCAGGTAGACATACCGTTACTCCAAACGGAGCAGGCTTAACCTATACTCCAGCGTTTAACGGAACGCAAGATCCTTATAGCCTCTTACCCGTGGTTTGTCCTTATATCGGCTATGGCACCAAATCATTACGTCTAGGGAACGACAACACCGGCGGTGAAGCTGAAATGGTTCGTACCACCTTTGCTGTCAATAGTTCCAACGCATCTTTGATTTATCGTTATGCCGCTGTAATGGAAAATCCGCAACATACGGCATCAGATCAGCCTTTTTTGGAATTTAACGTTTGGGATAATGGTCCAATGAACAATCCTTACGCGACGCCAATTAAAGTGACTTGTTCTTCTATTCTTTTTCAAACACCTTCGTCTTCCGCAAGCTTGACACAAGGCTGGTTCGTGTCTACAACGAATAGTAGTGTTTTTTGCTCACGTTGGATCCCTGTATCTGTAAATCTAGGTTCTTTAAATGGGCACTTAGTTACCATTGAATTTGCTACAGCAGATTGCTCTCTAGGTGGGCATTTCGGCTATGCATATGTCGATTTAAACTGCGGCGCTTTCTCCGTTGTAACAGGTTATTGCCCTGGATCAACTACAGCAACTCTTTACGGCCCTCCAGGTTTCAATACGTATATTTGGGACACAGCAGGCACAGGAGCTCCTTATATCACAAGTGGTGCAGCTGATTCGCTTGTTTTGATTTCCCCGGATTCTAATATCATCTATTCCTTGGTTGTAATTCCTCCAGGCTTAGTAGTTTGCGCTGATACCCTTTACGACACCATTGAGGTGCAGCCTCGTCCAACAGCTATGTTCGGCTTTCAAACAACCGCTTGTGCAGGAGGTGTAATTAATTTCTACGATTCGAGTCAAACACATATTCCTGGCTCCATAATTGTCCAGTGGCATTGGGATTTTGGAGATCCTTCCTCTGGAGTTAATAATATTGCCACCTCTCAAAATCCAACGCACGTTTTTTATAATCCTGGTACCTATACTGTCTCGCTTATCGTAGAGTCTGATATCTCCTGCGTTTCAGATACGACAAGTCTTTCTATTACCATTGTTCCACCGCCTCCAATTAATTTGGATGCCGGACAAAACGTTAGTATTTGTAAATACGACAGCACACAATTACAAGCCACTGCTAATGCTGCCTTCGGTCCGTATCAGTACCATTGGGTGCCTTCAGCGGGTTTGAGTAATGATTCTATTTCTAATCCGAAAGCTTCCCCATCTGTAACCACTGTTTATCATTTAATTCTTACAGATCCTTCTGGATGTAATTTAACTGACTCCGTAAAAGTAACCGTTTTAGGGGTACGTCCAAACTTTCAAATTAACGGAGATGATACCATCTGTGCAGGAGAAAACGATTTCTTAAGCATCATTAACTTAGGCCTAGATCCGATTCCTGGTACTGCTAATTATACCTGGACGCCTAATACACATATCAGCTCCCCATCCGTTCCAAATCCTACCGTGAATCCGTTAGTTACTACTGCCTACAGCTTAACTATAAATGATAACGGATGCTCTTCCTCACAGACTTTCCTTGTTAATGTAGATGATCGTAATCATTTATTTGCAAGCCTCGATACCGTGATTTGTAAAGGTTCGACTTGTACCTTAATGGCGTCAATGGATGGTCCTGCACCAAGTGGTGGATTTAGCTTTAGTTGGAACCCTTCTAATGATTTAAGTTCATCTACCGGACCGCAAGTGGTATGCGCTGCTACCCAAACAACCACCTATACTGTGACAGGAATTACTTACAGTGGGTGCGTATTAACTGAAAATATTGTAGTAAGAATAGGGGAGCCTTATTCATTAGATTTGCCTGACACAATTCAACCTTGTATGAATCAGGCAGAAATAATAGCGTTTAATACCTTGTCAGCGGATATCAAGCAATTCTGGTGGACAATGGATCCAAGTGCTGGTTCTATCGCTGCCTGTACAACCTGCTCTACGGCTGTAGTTGCCGTTACGCAGCCTGTGATGGTTTATGTCAATACAGCCAATACAATTGGTTGTCGTGCTAAAGACTCTGTTTTTGTAAATCCAATTGAATGTCCTGAATTGGTTATTCCAAGTGCGTTCTCACCAAATGGTGATGGTAAAAATGATTATTTCTTCTTGTTGAATAGAAATTTTGTGTCTCTTGATTATTTTGAAGTGTACAACCGTTGGGGAGAATTAGTTTATTCAACGACAGACATTCGCGCTAAAGGTTGGGATGGCACTTATAAAGGTCAAATTCAAGATTTGGGTGTCTACATCTACAAAGCGCAGGTGGTAGACAAAGGTGGTCAGGTAAAGACAAAAACTGGTAATGTTACTTTAATTAAATAAATAAAAATTCAAACTCACAAATATGAAACGTATCCTTTTCTCCGTTATGATTTTGTTAGGTCTAACTAACTTAGGAATGGCTCAAACAACTCAAAAAACTGCAGCTAATACCTCAAAGCGTATTGCTGTTCAGGTGATTGACCAATCCTATAATCCGGTGGCTCATCGTCGTATCGTTGTATTCGAAACATTGACAGCGACAGATATGCTTAACCTAACTAAAGTGAATGAGTATTTTTTAAAGATAAAAGGCTTTCAATCTATGATGCCATTAGCAACGGAAGTTCCAAACTCTCGTCGTGTGGTACTTGTTTTTGATGATACTGTTGATTTATTAACTAGTCCTGAATTGGAAAAAGTAATGGCCGACAACAATTGGGTTTTGGTAAACTACAAGCGTTAAATAATTTTAGCCTTGTCCTTGAATTTGAAAACTGAAACTACCCTAAATTAATGAACTTGCAAATGAAAAGTATTTTTAAACTGAGCTTTAGAATTTTAGTATTGCTCATGCTATTGGAAGCACCTAAAGCTTTCTCTCAAGTGTGTCCGCCAAATATCGGGTTTGAATTAGGCGACATGACGCAGTGGCAGTCTTTTATTAATAATGGCTGTACAGGTTTAGGTTGTTGCCCTATCAACGCATGTTCATTTCAAGGGGTGAATTTTCAAATCCCTGGTCGTATAGAAGTAACGGATCTCACTTGGGGAAATGATGCAAACTGTGGTATACCATGTGTGTGCCCAGTTCAACCGCCAATCGTTAACTTACATTCACTTAAACTAGGAAATGCAAATTCCGGTTCTGAATCTGAAAAAGTACGTATTCAGTTTCCTGTTAGCACGAATAACTCTACCTTGATTTATCGTTATGCAGCCGTTCTTAACTCCGGTGGACACGCAGCAACCGATCAGCCACGTGTAGTATTTACCGTATATGATGCAGGTCCAATTACAGCTCCTTATACAACTCCAGTTGTAGTACCTTGCCCATCATATAATATCCCTTCGCCTACTAGTAGTACCAATATGCCTCCATTTTGGTTCGTTTCACCAAGTAGCAATCAAATTTATTGTTCTAATTGGATCCCAGTATCCGTTAACCTAGCTGCTTTGAATGGTCACTTGGTTATTTTAGAATTCGCAACAGGAGACTGTTCTTTCGGTGGTCACTATGGTTATGCTTATCTGGATATTCCTGGTGGTTGTAATCCTTTTCGCATTAGCACTGGTTATTGCCCTGGTCAAAGTTCTGCGACCTTGTATGGCCCTCCAGGCTTTTCAAATTATTCTTGGTATCAATTACCGGGTTGGACCAATATTGGTAACTTCGACTCTGTAGTAATTACCGCTCCTACTCAAAATACGCCTTATGCTTGCGTAGTTACCCCTCCTGGCGGTGCTACTTGTAATGATACACTTATCGATACCTTAAAAGTTGCTCCATTACCGACAGCTTATTTCACGACTAACCAGCAGATTTGTGCGAATAGTCCGGTACAATTCACCGACTCTTCTTATACTAACTTCCCATTTGCTTATATCAACTCTTGGCATTGGGATTTCGGTGATCCAAATACAGGTGCGAATAATTTTAGCACACAGCAAAACCCAATTCATATCTTCTCAGATACTGGCTTGTTCCAAGTACAGCTGATAGTCACCTCCAGTATTTCCTGCGTTTCGGATACGGCCTTATTCACTATTTTAAACGTAGCGCAACCTCCCGTTTATCCAAATGCTGGTCCAGATCAAAGTATCTGTTTGAATACGAGCACAACCATGAATCCTGTTTCGCCACCAAATCCAAACTATTCTATAGCATGGACTACCAATAATGGATTGAATTGGCCGGCAAATGGTATTGTGGATACTACACAACAGTTTGCGATAGTAACGCCAACAGCTACCACTACGTATTACTATACTATAACCAATCCTGTATTAGGCTGTAGTTTTACGGATAGTGTTGTGGTAAATATAGTTGGTGTCGCTCCTGATGCTCACATTAATGCTACAGATGACACTATTTGTCCGAATGCAAACACCCAACTTTCTGTTTCTGTAATACCAACCACATGTGGACCAACCAATGTGGCGTGTAATGGTGTTCCTAGCAATAGTACAATCGGTGCAGGTGGATTGAATATTTCAACTTATCCTGGTCCTTTCTCACAATCGTATTCTGACGGAAGAATGCAAATGATTATCCGTGCTTCTGAATTAGTAAATGCAGGTTTCAGCGCGGGCCAGCTTTCTGGTTTGAGTTTTAACGTAACAAGTAAGAGTAGTACTAACCCAATCCGTAATTTTAAAATTTCAATGGGTTGTACCTCATCCTCTCAATATAGTTCAGCATCCTTTATAGGAGGTTTGAGTTTGGTTTATACAAAAGCTGTTTACAGTACAGTTAGTGGTATCAATACCTTTAATTTCCAAACTCCTTACAATTGGGATGGAACCAGTAATTTGGTGTTAGAATTCTGTTATGACAATTCTTCTGCCAATATGGATGATCTTGTTGCACAAACAGCAACTGCCTTCAGTTCTTGCGTTTATGCACTTCAGACAGGTGTTGGTTCTGTTGGTTGTAACCTAACAACAGGGACCATCTTCACCACTTCATTCAATCGTCCTTCTATCACTCTTACTACTTGTATTTCTAATTTGAATACTGCAAGTTATGTTTGGACACCAGCAACAACATTATCGTCAGCTTCTGTTAATAATCCGGTGGCTTCACCAACAGTAAATACTACTTATTCAGTTACTGTAGATGACGGTAATGGTTGTCAAACAACGACTACAAAAACTATTTATATCGACAATACAACTTCGATTAACGCGGGTAATAATGCAACTATTTGTAACGGGTCTGTTTATACTTTGAACCCTACTACAACTGGTACTGGTCCGTTTAACTATAGTTGGACTTCTACGCCTGCTGGTTTCACTTCACTTCAAATGAACCCAACAGTATCTCCTTCAGTAACTACTACGTATCAAGTTGCCGCTTCTGGTTATTCAGGGTGTAATGTTTCTGACAATATCGTGATTTCTGTAATTGCTGTTCCAACTGCTAACTTCAGCGTTAACCCAAATCCAGTTTGTTCTGGAGCTAATGCCACCGTTACATTTACAGGGGTAAATCCTGTGGGTTCTACGGCTACATGGAATTGGAATGGAGGTACAGTAGTGAGTGGCTCAGGTTTTGGACCTTATACTATTACATGGGCAACAGCAGGAACTAAAAATGTTCAATTGATTGTGAACTCGGGATCATGCTTGGATTCCATCACTATTCCTGTAATCGTAGATCAGACGCCAACTTCAGGTTTCTCAATTATTCCAAATCCTGTTTGTACAGGCTCAAATGCAATCGTTTCTTATTCTGGAACAGCTAATGCAGCCTATAATTATAATTGGAATTTACAAGGTGCAGTGGTAGCTTCTGGTAGCGGCGCAGGTCCTTATCAAGCGATGTGGAGTACAGCGGGTACAAAGAACTTAACACTTACGGTAACCAATGGCAACTGTACTAGTACAACAACGGTTCCATTAGTTGTAAACTTAACACCAACTTCCTCTTTTGTTGCACCTGTGAAATCATGTACAGGCCAGGCTACGCCAATTACCTACACAGGCAATATGGGCGCTGGTGCAAGTTATATCTGGGCATGGGATGGCGGTGTGCCAAGCGGTGGACCAGGAGCTGGACCATATACTGTGAACTGGTCAACAGCAGGTATAAAGAACGTAAGCTTAACAGTTACTTCTAATGGTTGTACTTCAGCACCAACAGTTGTGCCTGTGAATGTTACTTTGACTCCAACGAATAATTTTAGTTTGGCTTCTAGCGTATGTTCTGGAAACCAAGTTGCTGTAACTTATACAGGTAATGCCACAAGCACCGCTGGTTTTGTTTGGAATACAACTGGTAATGCTAATCCTGTTCAATTATCAGGTATTGGACCACATGGTGTAACATGGGTGAACAACTCTAATTCAATATTCAATGCTACCGTATCATTAGTAGTTACGGAGAATGGTTGTACTTCTGCAACAAATACACAGACAATACAAGTGGTGCCAACACCAACAGCAAACTTCACTGTTACATCTCCTACCTGCGCATTCGACACAGCAGTATTTGTACATATTGGTGGAGGGGTAGTACCTGGAGCGAATTATGCTTGGACTTTCAGCAATATGACTTCCCAAGTATATGGTTCAGGTGCGGGTCCAATTGGTGTTATTTGGAATAATCCAGGAACGTATAATGTTACCTTGACCGTTTCTCAAAATGGTTGTATCTCTACGCCTGTAACTAGCCCGATTACTATTTTGCCTGTACCAACAGTCATTATTCATAGTGATACAAGTATCTGTCCGGGTCGCCCAGCATATCTATGGGCTAGTGGAGCGGATAGTTATAACTGGATAAATAATGTGAACTCTAATTTGCCAGCAATCAAAGTGTGGCCAGCTAGCACTACTTCGTACTCTGTTATCGGAACACTTGCCAACGGTTGTACAGGTGTGGGAACAGCAATCGTTACGGTTCTTGTACCTCCAACACCAGATGCAGGTCCTGACACAATGATAGTTCTTGGTAATACAGCTAATATTGGCGGTGCAACGACTCCTAATTATAACTACTCTTGGACTCCTGCAGCAACGGTAGCGAATGCAACAATTTTGAATACGCAAGCAACGCCAGTCGCTTCAACATTCTATATTGTGGAGGCAACTGATTTGAATGGTTGTATTGGGTATGATACTATGTTGGTTATTGTGACCAACTGTTCAAATGTATTCATTCCAAAAGCCTTCTCTCCAAATGGTGATGGCAAGAACGATCATTTCTTTATTGCCAATGCAGCGCAGTTGAGCAATCTTAAAAGATTTGAAGTGTTCAATCGTTGGGGGCAAAAAGTGTATAGCTCTAAAAATAAAATGGATCAAGGTTGGGATGGAAAGTTCAATGGAGTGGATCAAGAGGTAGGAGCTTATACGTTCTATTTGGAGGCTGAATGTGAAGGAGGACAAATTGTTAGAAAGGAAGGAAGTGTTACGTTATTACGTTAATTTTATAGACCAGAGAAAAAAGTACATATGAAAAGATTAATTAAAATAGCAGTAGTTTTTGCCTTGTCGCTGTTCGCGGTGCAGGGAGTACAAGCGCAAAATACAAAGCCTGTAGCAGCTAATGACCCTACCACTACGCCGGCTAATACAGGTGTAACTACCAACGTAATCCTAAATGATGTTGATCCAGATGCTGGTCAAACTCTGACCTTGAATGCAGGTATTATTATTACCCCAAAGCATGGTTTGGTTACCGCTGTTAATATTAATAACGGAACGATCTCCTACACGCCTAATACAGGTTTTTGTGGGGTGGATACCATTGCCTACAAGGTGTGTGATAACGGCGTTCCTGTTTTATGTGATACGGCCTTATTGATAATTACTGTTGGTGCGGGTCCTGCAGTTTACCCAACTACCATTTCATTTAATGGTTTACCAACTACCATGGTTGGTGGGGCTCCGCACATGGTTTTTAATGGTGTAGTGAAAGATACTTTGCGTCCTTGTTACAGTAGTGACTTTATTTTTGCGGCCACTCCTACAGGACCAGGTTATACAATCAATTGGACATCCAATAGTACCAATGGTGTAAATAGTGCACAAAACGCTGATACCATAACAGGTATTGGACCTAATGATGCAGGTACTTACTGTGTTTATCAGACGGCACCTTCGGGCTGTGCGAGTCCAACATATTGTGTGCGTGTAATACCGCAAGTTTGTTGTCCAGTTAATATTGATTTCGAATATGGTAATTTTACCAATTGGAAGTGTTTTACAGGTACTTATCCTGGTACAACTCCAACTTTCGGTGCTGCTGCTGTTGTTCCAACCGTTGCAGGAACAGGAACGCGTTTTCAAATTACGCCTTCAGGTTTTCCGAATGCGACCTTAGGAAATCCAACCTCTGCTCCGGTTAACTTGGATCCTTATGGCTTATTTCCAGTGGTTTGTCCAACTGTTTTTGGTGGAGGTAATTTTTCTTGTCGTGTAGGTGATGATAACGTAGGAGCACAAGCAGATCGCGTTATTTATTATATTCGAATCCCGCCGGGAAATAACAACTACAATATCGTTTATAACTGGGCTGCTGTCTTGCAGGATGCAAGTCATGGCGCAACGGATCAGCCCGGTATGACCGTAAAGGTTTATGATAGCTTATTAGGACCGGGAAGTTCAATTGCTTGTGCAACTTTCTCATACACTGCAAGCTCAAGTATGCCGGGTTGGGGAACTTCAACCTTAGATCCGTCTGTGCATTATAAATCATGGTCTCAACAGAATATTGGTTTGAATGGACTAAGCGGACGTACAGTTGCTCTTGAATTCACCACTTTTGACTGTTCTTTCAGTGGTCACTGGGGATATGGTTATATCGACGTTGGTGTGGGGTGTTCTATCTCAGCAATTGTACAAGGTTATTGTCCTGGATCTTCTACGGCAGGTTTGAATGGCCCTCCAGGTTATCAAAGCTATGTTTGGTATGATGCGACTTGTACTACAATTTTGGGTACCAATGTTAACTTAACCTTGAATCCAGCACCAAGTCAACCGACTACTTATGCGTTGGCGGTATTCCCTTACCCAGGATTTGGTTGTCCTGATACTATTTATACATTGTTGACTGCACAACCTAAGCCAGTAGCTAATTTCTTCTATCCTTCAAATTATTGTGCAGGTTCTATTGTGCAATTTATTGATTCTTCTTATTCATTAACTGCAGGTACCTTTATCAATCATTGGGAATGGAATTTTGGAGACCCTAACGCTACGGTTAATAATCCGAACATAGATACTGTTACCCAGAACCCGCAGCATATCTATTACCAGATGGGTAATTATACGATTACATTAATTGTACAATCAAACATTAGTTGCGTGTCTGATACAGTGTATAAAACAATACATATCAATCAGCCAATGCCGCCATTACCAATGTTTGTATCGCAAGATACAGTGTGCGGACCGACTGATTCAATTATTGTGAATTTTACCGGTACCGTAAAACCTAATTTTAATTATTTCTATACGCTTGACTCGTGTTATACGGTTATGAGCGGTAATCTGAATGGCCCTGGTCCAATTAAATTGAAATACAATTGTAATGGTCCTCACAACATTCGATTCACTGCAATTCCTCCTCCGGGTGATACTACGTGTTGGTCGAATGTCGATATTCCGATTTTGGTGAAAGGACAATATCCAACCTTGTTTGTAATGGGTAGAGATACCATCTGTTTGCGTGATCCATTTGGAAACTTGGTGGTAGATACCATTTCAATTATGACTTCGCCATCAATTTGTGGCCCTTCCCCAGTAAGTTGTGCAGGAGGTTCTGTATATACTGCAGGTAACGCGAGCGGAACTACCGCAAACTTACCTACCCCTTTCCGCGGTTTCTATACAGAGTCTAAATGTCAAATGTTGATTTTAGCTTCTGAATTGCAAGCCTTAGGATTCCAAGGTGGACCAATTTCTGAAGTTGCCTGGAACGTTGTAAATAAAGTAAGTAGTCAAGGAACAGGTACAGGTTGTAATGGAAATGGCCAGTATGCAGGTTTTACCATTTCAATGGCTTGCGTACCTTATACTGATATTTATACAGGTGGGGTAGCATTGGATTTAACAACTCCTTTAACTCAGGTCTATACTACAACAACCTATAATACTACTGCAGGTATGAATAATTTCGTCTTGCAAACACCATATGCATGGGATGGTGTATCTAACCTTTTGGTTCAAACGTGTTATGATGCAGGAAGTAGTTGTTGGACTTCTGATGATCGCGTTGCTAAAACTACGAATGCGACGATATCTACGGCTGCTGGTTTGGCTACAACTGCAAATTTATGTGCCTACGCCTACTCAGATAGTTATGTTGGTTGTGATCCGAATTATGGCCAAAGTGGTAATGGATTCCTTCCGTTCTCTATTACGGAACGTCCGGATGTCTTTATTAAAGGATGTAGCGGTAAAGCAACAGCTACCACAACATGGGCTTGGACTTCTAACCCTCCAGGTTTTACATCAACGAATGACTCTATTTTCGTTTCGCCATTGGTTACTACCACTTATACCTTAACAGGTGATGATGGAGGCTGTCAAACAGTGAAGAATTTCACTGTTTACCAAATGCAGAAGAATACAATTTCTGCAGGTGCAGATACTACCTTCTGTGGAAATAACCAAGGGGTAAACTTAACTGCAACTGCTACAGGTCCTGTACCTGTGAATGCTGTGCCATGTGGCTTGAGTACGATGAACAATTGTGCTTCAGCTCCTACTACTGTAACTTTGGGTGCAGGTAATGATGTTACCACAACCATTACGCCATTCAACGCGAATTATTCTAACGGAAGAACGATGATGCGCTATACAGCAGCTAGTTTGCAAGCTGCTTTTGGTATTGCTGCAGGTACGCCGTATAAGATTTCTTCAATGGCATATAATATTACTACCAAGAATAGTTATTTGCCGCATTATAATATGACCATCAAAGTGAGTTGTATCAACAAGAATTTACCAATGCCTGCTAACTTCATTGGTGGATTGTCTACGGTTTATGGTCCTACGAATTATACTACTACAGCTGGTTGGAATACATTTGCATTCACCAATGCTTATGATTGGGATGGTAGTAGCGATTTGTTAGTGGAGATCTGTTTTGGTTCTGCCATTTCTTCCGCGAGTGATGTGGTTGCAAAGACAGCGCAAGCGGGTAACTGTGTAGTGTGGGCTGGTAACATTGCAGGTATTGCAGGTTGTACGCAAAATGCTGCGGCGCCAAATACCTTTGGTACAAGTAATTTATTGCCGAATGCACGCTTCACTGGATGTCCAATTCAAATTAATGCTGGTAATTACAATTTCTTCTGGAGTTCAATACCTCCAAGTGTTATTCCGAACAATACCAATTCTACGATTAATGTGAATCCTGCTACAACGACCACTTACGTATGTCAATTGATGGGATCCTATTGCCCATTGTTTGATACTGTTGTCGTGAATGTAATTGGTACAATTAATTTACAAGTACGTCAAGATACTAGTGTTTGTCCAGGTGCGGTTGTTCCATTATGGGCAACAGGTAATAATATACCAACGACAGGTTGGACATGGTCGACCATCAATGGTGGAGCGCTTTCAGGATGTAGTAATTGTTCTACACCTAGTGTAACAGTATTCGGTCCAGATTCGGTAATTGTAACGGCTACCCAAACAGGTACTGGATGTTCTGCAACAGATACCATTACTATACTTCAAAATCTTACTCCAAATGCGGACTTTATCATGAGTTCGCCGGTTTGTCAAGGAAGCCCTAGTACCATCACTTATACCGGAACGGGTACAGCGGCAGGTACTTATAATTGGGATTGGAAAGGCGGACAAGTATTAAGTGGTTCTGGTCAAGGTCCTTATCAAGTATTCTGGAATGCAGGTGGTGTTTATACACCTTCCTTAGTGGTAAATGACTTCGGATGTACATCCTTCCCTGACTCTGCAAGTGTGTTGGTAATACCTACATTGACTAGCAATTTCTCACGTAATAGTCCTCATTGTGTGGGTGATAGTTTGAAGTTAACCTATACAGGTACTTCTGCGTCTTATCCTGGATTGAATTATAAATGGATGGATAAGAGTAACAACGTGGTAGGAACTACTAAGAATTTAAGTCTAGCTATGAATGCACCTGGTAAATATATTATCAAGTTGCAAACTAGTGTTGGACCAACGAATCTTTGTCCTTCTATTGTAACGATTGATTCAGTGATCATTTATCCAAATCCTGTGGCAAGCATGAGTACTACGCCTAATGCGGTATGTACAGGTTCTCCATTAACAGTTGGGTTCAATGGTACTATCAATACAGGTGTTGCACCTAACCCTACACCAACTATACCTGTGTATACATGGGGTTGGAACGGAGGTATTGCTAACATGATTAATAATACTCCTACCTACGATGTGACTTGGAATACAGTTCCTTCAAAAATATCTTTGGTTAAGAAAATTACATTGTTAGTTAATCAAGATGGTTGTTATGATAGTGCTTCTGTGAACGTTACCATTCACCCGTACCCAGTTGCTAAAATTAGTTCGAATCCTGCCTTAACATGTGCTGGTGTTCCAGTAACAATCACAAGCGCAGGTAGTACGGACCAAAATGCAGCATCATGTACATTCGGTTTTGCGTTCCCTAATGGTAGCCCGCTTACTGCAACTACCAAAGGTCCGCATAGTGTAACTTACATGACAACTTCTGGTATTAAAACGGAGGTTGCTTATTTGACAATCACCGAGAATGGATGTACTTCTAACACAGACTCTGTATTAATCACAGTATACCCGATTCCTACAGCAACGTTTAGTTATACACCTAATCCGATTTGTTCGGGTCAAGTGGTTAACTTTAGTTATACAGGAACGACGAATCCAAGTAGCAGCGGTCAAGTAACCTTCAATTGGACCTTCAATAATGGAAGTCCAAATAAAGCAACTACAGCTGGTCCGCATAACGTTCGTTATACGAACAGCACATCGACGCAAGCGCATTATCCAACGACTTTGGTTGTAACGCAAGACGGATGTAGCAGTTTGCCTGTAACACAAAATGTGGATGTAAATCCATTGCCAACACCAACTATTATCGGACCAAATGATTTGTGTTTGGATCAAACAGTAGGTTTGGCAGTAAGTCCGAATTACGTTTCTTACTTGTGGAGCGATGGATCTGCTAATGATTCATTGTTTGTAACAGGAGGTGCCGATGTTTTTGTATTCGTAACAGATGCAAATGGTTGTACAGATAGTACTTCACATCATATCACGGGTCATGCTTTACCAATTGCTGACGCGGGTGCAGATCAGACGATCTTCATTGGCAATGCAGCTCATTTGGATGGAAGTGGAAGTATAGGTGGTAACGCGTATCTATGGTCGCCTGCAGCTACTTTGGATAATCCAACCTTAATGGATCCAAATGCGACTCCAAGTGTAGATCAAGATTATGTGTTAACCTACTATAATGCTTCATTTGGTTGTATGGATATGGATACAATGCATGTGACTATACGCTTGTGTGATGCATTAAGAATTCCAAATGCATTTGCTCCAAACTCAGATGTGGAGGCAGATCGTACTTTCCGTGTTCTAAATCCTGATGATTTCTATCGTTTGGTACGCTTAGAGGTTTATAACCGTTGGGGACAATTGATGTTCGCAACCAATGATAAGAATAGCAGAGGTTGGGACGGTAAGTTCCGCGGTGTAGATCAAGAATTAGGAACCTATATTTACAATGTCATAGCAGAATGTGGTGGCGGTAAGTTAATTTATCTGAAAGGTGACGTTACTTTAATACGTTAATCCTTCTCAAAAAAAGCCCCTCAATTTTGAGGGGCTTTTTTTTGGTTAAAATCAATCAAAAGCGGGTTAATTTTTTTATTTTTAAGACATAATTTATAGCAATGAAGAAACTAGTTACTCTAATTGTATTTTGTCTTTTATTGGTTGGTAAAAATATAGGTGTGGCTCAGTCTACTTATGGCTTGCCATGTACTGATTTATATTTTAGTGAATATATCGAACCAGGACCAGGATTCTCTGGATGTAAAGCAATTGAAATTTATAACCCTACCAATACAAAGATTGGTCTTGTAAATTATAAGTTAGAAATCATTAATGGAAATACATCCGTGATGTTAAGTCATATATTTGGTCCTACAGACTCCATTAATGGCATGGGGGTTTATGTTGTCGGAGGCGGCTCGCCAGCAACAGCTCCTCAAAGCCCAGTTGTAGCTGCTGTTGTAGATACTTTCATGACCAGCGTTAACTTCAATGGTGATGACGCTTTTTATCTAATCAATCTTTTAAATGGTGATACCTTAGACGTGTTTGGTACGCCTGGTTCGGATCCAGGGACCTCTTGGCAAATTAATACACCACTTACGAATAACTTCTCAGTTAATACCACACTTGTTCGTAATCCTAATATTTATCATGGAGAAAAGAATTGGATGATGAAAGGAATGTATGAATGGACAGCTTATCCAATGAATACATTTACGATGCTTGGTAGTCATATTACCTTTCCTTGTGGAACACCTATACCTCCAACAGTGATTTTTGATTCCACCTATACTGTTTTCAATGAGAACAGTGGCACGGTAAATTTGCCACTGCATATCTTGTTTGCAAATAGTGACACTACAAAGGTGGACGTTGTTTTAGTAAGCGGAGCTGGTAGTGCAACTTCAGGCACCGATTATAACTTCGTTACGCAAACGGTCGTTATCCCTCCTTATTGGAATGGTTTAATTGATCCAGATACTTTGCAGATTATTGATGATTTGAATATAGAGGTGACAGAAGATTTGTTTGTTGAGTTAACAAACGCTCAAAATGCCCAAATTTTGGCTGTCGCTCAAGATACTTTGCGCGTAGATATTTTGGATAATGATTTTGCGCCAAGTAATTCCATTCAATTCCTAGCACCTGTTAATAATACTATTTTAGAGCAGGCGATTACCTTGCAGATCCCTGTAGTTTTAAGTGCGAGTGCTGCTGGTCCTTATACTGCCGACGTTAATTTGCTTGCTGCCAATACAACAGCTATTCAAGGGGTTGATTATAATTTTACAACCACTACATTGACATTCTTGAACGCGCAAGACACGCAGTATGTCTCTTTAGATGTTTATGATGAATGCGTTTGTGAACTAATGGAAAGTATTCAATTGGTTGTTTCAAATCCAAGTGCTGGGATTACTATTGGAATTGATTCTGTTTATTCATTAGATATCTTGCCAAACGATGCTCCGCCAAGTGTAACTTTTGGCGCAAGCACTTATTCCTTTAATGAAGGCCAGCTAGCCCAGGTAGTTCCAGTTAATTTAAATGCGGCACATTGTGATACAATGTATGTTTTAATTTCGATGGATCCTGCCTCTAATTATGTTGCAGGAAGTACGGCATGGGACTTTAGTGGTTATGCAAATGGCACTACTTCAATTGTACTAACAATTCCTCCGGGACAAACTACGGACACTGTAGTGTTGGATATTTATTCGAATGCTACCTTGAATGTAAGTGGCTTAGCTCAGTCATTTACGCTGAATGCTACTTGGGCGAATTGTCAAAGTGGAACAGGTTTGAGTTCTAGCTCTACCTTGATTACAGTGAATGACATGAATCCTATCCCAAGTTTCTCATTCAATATGGCTAGTATGAGTATTGCAGAAGGTGGTGGAGCTGTTTTAGTTCCGGTGGATTTTACTAATGATTATGGCTTTGGGGGCACGGTAAGTGTAATGTCAATGGATATTACCACTACTTTAGGATTAGATTATACCTTCCCAGGTGCGGTTTTGAATTTCGGTCCTACAGACACTCAACTTATCTTAACGATACCAATTATTCAAGACCTTATTTTCGAAGGAACTGAGACTTTCTCTTTGATGTTGTATGGTGCCGGAGCAAATACACAACTTAATACAGCAGCATCTAATACATTGATCGATATTTTGGATGATGATGTTTATACGCCGCCAACGGTTTCTGTAAACTTCGTACAACCGACCTATGTCATGTATCCTGAGGCCGCTACTGTGGTTAATATACCTGTGGTTGCTACCGGAGCAACTCCGATCTTCCCTTTAAACTTAAATGTGAATCTTGATTTGATTAATTCAAGTGCTACGCTTGGAAGTGATTTCGTGATGGCCAATCCAAGCACGCTAACATTTGCTTCCGCGAACGATACGCAATATGTTCAGTTATCTATTATTGATGATTGTGATTTAGAATTTTTGGAAAGTATTGTTTTGACGATGTCAAATCCTGTAAACGTTCTCATTGGTCAAGATTCTGTCTTTTACTTAGATATTCTTCAAAATGATCCTTTACCTAGCGTTAGTTTCAGCAGTAACCCAACCCAAACTATTGGTGAGGCTGGTGGTATGTTGCAAGTGCCGGTATTCTTGAGCAATCCTTATTGTGATACAGTAACCGTATCTTATACATTGGCAGGTACGGCAATTGCTCCTGCTGATTATAGTGTAGGTGGTACTGTAGGTACAGTCACTTTTTATCCAGGTGATACTGTTGTTTACATAACGATTAGCATCGTGGATGATATTATTGTAG